>Ga0126383_10000990_pt1 | contig 16996 bp, 15 predicted proteins | sample PanSoiMetPlot_35_FD_96882 | JGI IMG/M metagenome (GOLD analysis project Ga0126383, IMG submission 96882) | Tropical forest soil microbial communities from Panama - MetaG Plot_35 | ecosystem: Environmental > Terrestrial > Soil > Tropical forest > Bulk soil | place: Panama | collected 2016-02-17
TATCAACAACCGTAGGTATGTTGATCGGCGTAACGTCAGCCTGTGGTACCTGTGGTTTATTAACCACAACCGGAATCTTGATCGGTACAACATTAGGTTCTGGTATCTGTGGTTGTAAAACTTCAGTAGGAATTACAACACGCGGAATTTCTGGCGCTGGAATAATTGGCCTGTCAATACTTGTAGGTATCTTGATGGGAACAACATCAGGCTCAGGTATAACAGGCCGCTCTGCTACTGTTGGTATCTCAATAGGAACAATATCAGCAGCAGGAACAACAGGTTTATCGACAACAACAGGTACTGTAATTGTTGGTATGAGGGGTGATGGTATGACTGGCTTCTCAGCCGTAACTGGTATAGTAATTGGCGTAATATCTGGCGCAGGTACTTGAGGCTTTTCAACTTCAACAGGTACCTTTATCGGAACTACAGTACCACTAACGTCAGGTACAACTGGCTTATCAACAATTGTTGGAACCTTGATTGGCTCCAAGTCAGCAGTTGGTACCTGTGGCCTATCAACAATTGCAGGTATCTTGATTGGTACTATGTTAGGTTCAGGTATAACAGGTTTATCTACCTGAGTCGGTACCTTAATCGGCGTCAGGTTTGGCGCTGGAACAACAGGCTGATCAACAAAAACGGGTACCTTAATAGGTACCACGTTTGCATCAGGTATTATTGGCTTGTCAACCCGAGTGGGTATAACAATAGGTGTAAGGTCGGGAGCGGGTACCTGTGGCTTTTCAACCTCAACAGGTATTTTGATTGGTACTACGTTAGCTGGCGGTATGACAGGTTTATCAACCAATACTGGAATGTGTATTGGTTGAACATCAGGTGGTATCAGTTGTGGTGCAACTACAGCCCCACCACCAGCACCACCAGCAATACCAGCACCACCAGTAACATTAACAACTGTAGTAGGTCCACCTTCCCCGATACCAGCCCTACCTACAATACCATACGGTGTTTTGACAGGGGCTCCCCCAGGTGGAGGTGCAGTAGATAAAATAGGTTTTTCAGCAGCAGGTTGTTGTGTAGGAGGCGTAATCCCTACGCTTGGTGCAGCACCAACAGGTGTCCCTACTGAACCATTTACAGCCCCACTAAACGTGTAACCTAGCTGGCTTAGTGCAGTTACAGTTTGCTGAGCATCCAGCTTGAGGTCATCTAAAACTTTGCGTGCTGCCGCTAACTCCTTAGTGTCAGCCGTAAACTTTAGATGTATCTCAGCGTCAGGCATACTACTTTACAAGTTCACAAGTTTACAAGTTTACAAGTTAGAAAATGGACTACTCATCATCGTCGTACCAAACAACATCATCAATATCTTCTGTGAACTGAGAGGATACTTCACCCTCAATTCCCAGTAGTGTCAACCAATATTGTCGTCTGTCAGCGGGCATCATGTAATACATCTCGGGTCCACCACCGAAACGTTCTGCCAACAATATTGGAATCCACTCAATTGGTGGTGCTACACCGAACCGTTGGTCCGATTTTCGGTGCCTGTCAATGATGTAGTTCCTGATTTGTCTTCTAACTCTTTTGGGATGCTCAGTGTTTTATTGAAAGCTTCAACATACTCACGTATGATTTGAGCTTGAATATCATAAGGCAGTGCACTCTTCTCAGTGCCATCCTTGGGCAGTGGAAGTTTGTTGCCTTCATCGTCATAGATATTCCAATCTATGACAATTGTCTTCCAAGACTCCCATTCCCTACCATTGTTACCTTCATTAGTATCGTTAGTAAGGAATCCGTCATAAACGTAAGCAGGAGGGTTGGTACGCATTTTCACCCACCAACCCTCATAACCTATCGCACCGAGATCGATAGTGACAGTTTTAACCGGCATTCGTGTGATTGGAGCCTGAGTCATCACATTTCCCTATAAAGTAAATCGCCGTGCACAGCCAACGTGGGCCGCGTAGCCGATGAACAGTGAAGAGGTGGCCTGATGAAAGTCTAATAGAAAATTCTACAGTGCGTTGATCCAGTTGCCTCTAGCACTGAAGTTTGCAGTGATAGCAACAGCCTGATCAACAGCAGTACGAATGGAGTAGTTAAGAAATGCAGGTCCACCAACGTAGCGGGTCATAGCATTGCTCGATGGATACAGATAAATGTTGCAACCATCAGCAGAGCCAGATGCGGAGCGTACAGTACTATCGTCAGAAGCCCAAAAACCATCCAACGTTCCAGTGAAGTTTGGGAAACCAATAACGTAAGTACGGTTAGTTGCACCAAACTCAGTAACGTCAACAGTGTCAGTGGAGCCGTCAAGCGTGAAACCACGCATACCACCAACTAGAGTTACAGCACTGGTACCAGTTGTCGAAAGATAAACCAGCCCACTTTTACCGTGGTATTTGGTAGCCATTACGTACCTCTAAATCAACCCTCAAGGGTTCTGAATATTTGCTTTACACGCTCATCGAACGTGTGACCTTGTATTCTGCAAAAGGCTCGCTCAGCCATATCTAGTCGCAACTCTTTATCTTTCAACATCTCCCTTATATTGTATTCCAGTTGTACTGGTTCCTTGAAAGTCATAACACTATCGCCTAACGTTTCTTCTTGCTCTAATCGCCAATCGCTAATTGTTGGTACTTTACATGCAGCCAGTTCATATGCGCGGGGGTTCATGCTCAGTGCCGCGCCCCTCTTAATGTGAGTTGTGCCAAGGCCAAATAATTCAGAATCCCTGTACAGATTCAGGCCTACCTTGGCTTTACTATATAACTTGGCTACATCAGTGTTACTTACGTATTCCCCTCTGACGAAATCATGCAATGGACTTTCATCATCCAATAACTCCCAATTACCGTATAGGCCCAGGTCGATACCAGTCCAATCAACAGCCTCTAGAGTTTCAATACGTTCCTCGAATGCAGTTCCAACAAACACAACGTCGTGTGACGGGATAGTGTTGTTTAACCAATCAGGTCCAGCATCACCTTCACCGTTACCTTCATGAAGCACAGGAAAGTGCTTAGTGGAATCGTATGCGTGCCTGATGTATTGAACATTTGAATTGGATTTCTTTAGCACTGGTACCGACGCAAGTTCAGTTGTCCAGGCTCCATCGATATCCAATCCAACAACTCTACCCTGTTCGAGATCCATGTATGGGCTTTCAGTTAGTAACACTGCCATATGGAGTCCAGCACGATGCATGAGAATAATCATGTCTGGATGGAAGTACATCGCACTGACAATTATCACCCAATCGACATCGAACTTGAGAGCCATTTCTAATGCGCTCTGACTAGCTAGGTAAATAGCATCGTTCCATGTCGGTCCAGGGTAGCCTGTTTTCTTACCTTGATAGAAATTCTCCCAAGCGTAAACCAAATACTTGTAACTATTATCAATTCTGTAGTCTAGCAAATGTAACTTGACATCAGCACCCGCCCGCACGAGTGCCTCATAATAACCGTTCTCAACATCCTTGATACTAATTCCTGCTCCACCACCTACGAGCAGAATTTTCATTGGCCTGTCTACTCTAGAACTACGGAGCACCGACAACCCAACCGCCTCCATTATCTACATCATATTCAACATTCACTTGCACATGTAGCTCGCAGTAATGACACATAACTGAACCGAACTGTCTCAAATCTAGTGTTGGCACAGAAACAACTGTAGAATACTTGATAACTTCTACAAGGCCCCAATCCACCATTACACGCAGAGCATCCCTAGTTCGATACACCAGATCGGTGAATTCTGTTTCACTGTCACTGTTCATCGACATTCCCATAACGGCGTGCACTGCATAATCTAGAGTGTCAGTTGGGAAATCGAATGTTGTATCGGGATTGACTGCATTGAACACAGTTGGAGGTGAAACCCACCAACCTCTTATTTGTCTGTTACCATCGATGATAGTTGTAAACTGATCCAGAAACGTGTCCTGAGAATTTGAGAAAATAGTTTTCTCATGGACAACACCAATTTCATCAACAGTATTCATTCTGTTGACTATGGAGTTTCTAAGATCGACTTGGATACCCATCGAATTCCTTTTGCCACATTCTCACTATATCTGGCATACCCTGATCTAAACTTTGTTGTAAAATACGAAGGGGTTTGATACCGCGTCGGCTAATAGCACGTCTTATCAGGTATACTGCGCCTCTACCTTCAATTCCGTGTCTATTAGCCCACGCAGCCAGTGGTGCTTCTGGCGGCATAGTTGCACCTACAGATCTTCCATACTCAAGGTTATAGAAGTATTGTTCGGGACTAGCTAGCACACCAGTTAAATTAACTGCTTGTCCAATTATACGAGTTGTAAGTGTTCGACCTGCTCGACCTGTATCAATTGGTGTTTTATCACGAGCTATTTTCTGCAATAGTTTCATTGACTCTCGCATTGCTCTCCGCGCCTTGGCGTCAAACAAACGAGGATCCAACGATCTGTCAAACTCAACAAATCCAGTTGGAGTGTCAATAACTATGCCGATAATGCTCATTTACACATTCACACATTCACACATTCACACAACTATCTGTACCTACGTCTGTGGAACAGGTAATCCATGCCCCACTCTGTCGTTACATCCCAATCGTCTCGACCACTTGCAGCATTATCACCATCTTTGGAACCGAATATGAAATCGTGCCACATCTGATAATACTGTGCTGCAACATCCTTCCAACGAATTTCCATGTCTCGATAGTTAACTGTGTCAGCATCAATGGTACTATCAATGTAGCTGGCACCACGTGCACTCATCGCACGAGCACAATATGACGTGGCTAACCATTCAACCGCAATTCTATCGAGATAAGGAATGGTACAGATATCCATGTTATGTAAGTGACCTGTAGTGTAGGTCATCATAACATTGTCAGTTCCACTTTGCGGAATCTGTGATATCCATACCTTGGTTACAGGCTGCGTACCCAACCAAGTATCGAATATTCCCCAATCGTCACTCTTGGTAAGCATAGATCGAGGATTGATACCAGTTGGATATTCTACACTGATAATGTCACTCAGCCCTTTGACCCACAAACGCGGTAACGAAAACTGGTAACTGTTACTGTCACCTGAATAGTATTGTGACACAATCAGTGGTCTAGCTTGACTGTATGTCTTGAGAGCCAGATCGTACTGTAATGCAACCTCAGTATCCGACATTGATGGGTTAGTATTACTCATGTCCTTCAACATCTGTCGGATATCAATTATCACAGTATCAGGTAGTTCACTAGCCAATTCCAAAGTATCTGGACACAGTATGTATGAATCGCCCTCAGAGTTAGGAAAGAAGCCGTTGTAGTCTAACTCAACATTGTAGCCTGTACCTACAGTACCACTCTGACTGACTCTGATTATTAATCTGTCACCAACATTGAGCGGAGTGTTAGTTGCGAATGCAGTAGTAGTTCGAGCTATATCTCTCCTGCTTGTAGGCAACGCAACACTATCACCCAATACAGGTGGAGCTACTTCCTGATTGGTATATCTGAGAATACTCAATTGCACACTTGCATTCGATGCACCATTAGTTTGATACATCCACAAGTGAGCTTCCCATTGCTGACTGCTGATAACAGGGCCGTCAAGTGGATTAGTAATCCAACTACCTACAACACCATTACCACTTACAGCCGCGACACTCCGTACTAATGAACACGATTCACTTCTACTATCTAACTTGGCACGTTTGTATCCAGCTATGTCACTCTCTTCGTCTGTAAGCCACATTCGTGTGAACATACTTAGACCATAGGTTTCCTAGATAAACTTCTCAAATCGCCACGTTCAAGTGTATTGATTTCTAGTACTTCAAAACCCACCTCATGCAGGCAGGCATCCATTTCTTCTTTTGGAACATTCCTGTAAGTCTCATCATCACCTAACTTACGAATACTAACTGGAACGCCATCATGAGTGGAGTGAGGTTCACGTGGATCGGTAGCACACGTAATTATCATGTAGCCACCATTCTCAAGCAGTTCATAGCCACGTGCTACTAGCTGTTTCCAGTTAGGTGCGTGCTCGAATGTTTCTACACTAACAACATGGTCAACAGGCCAACGGCCATCCCACTCGAAATTCTCAGCATCAGCTACTATATCTACCCCAGGTCCCTCATATAAATCAATACTTACATAGTTTGGTGTTTTATATAGTCTCTTAACAGAGCCATTTAAATCACGTCCACCAAACTCAACCACTCCCTTTGGTTGAGGTAGCTTGCGTAGCTTTTGGAGTACGTAATGATATGCTTCGTTGTGCACGCCCTATTCCATTTCTACTGTAACTGAACCTGTACCTGTAATAGTGACATGTAACTGTCCCTGATAATTCAAGTTGTCGAAGAATGTTTGCTGTGATGTACTAGCTGCTGCACCCATGTCTAGGAAAATTGCTCCGCCTGAACCATTCTGTCTAAAAGTGGCTGTAACAGCAAAGCAGTTGATAGAACTAATTACTCCACCACCAGGGTTGCCTACATTTCCAGTAGCAGTTGCATACAGTGGATAGCTCATACAGCCTCTACCTTAACTCCATTACTCTCTGGCTCACTTAGCTCCGCTTCACTCAGCTTCGCGTCACTTAGCTTCGCTTCAGTGTCCACATGCACAATTCCATTAGTAGTGATTGATTCCACCACTTCATATTCAATTGCACGCGCCAACACCGCAGTAGCTTTAAGGTTGGTATCGTCATTGGTGTTGTGGAATGTTGCTTCTGCTACTTCTATGTCAGTAAGTTCTGGTACTGTTGAGAATAAGTTAAAGAGCTTTTGTTTAATAAAACCATTCTTGTGTTCCCACGGTACATCAACTTCATACTCAGCACCGTATATTTGCTGCCAAGCATACTTCCGTAACTCTCCACTCGCATTATCATCAAGCAGTACTCGGAAGGCTTGACCCAAATTAGGAACATGAATTTCCAGCTTACCACCTACTTTAAGCAATTGGCACCAGTGCCTAATAACTTCCTGTGCCTCACTTCTGGCAAAGTGCTCAAGTACATGTGATGCGTATACCACGTCGAACTGTCCGTAGTATATTTCAGGAATGGCGCGTAAATCACATCGCACATCGGGTCGCACACTACTCTGCGTGTCGAACCTAACTATCTTAGTATCTTTTCCATACAACCACGGTGTAGGTACTGAACCACTTCCTAAATCAGCTATGAGCTTACCGCTATACTGATCCAATTCAGGCAGAAGATTTCCAGCCTGTTGCATTCCTTCTTCGAGGCCGAATTTGACACCTGTAAATCTATCTTCGTGATAGCACTGTACCGAACTATCACACCAGAGTCGGTATCCATACTTTCTAGCTTTGGAATAAAAATAAAAATCCTCGGTGGCAATGGATGAAGGCTTCCACTGATCTTTTCTCCAAAGCCAATCAGTAGAGAACCACGGCTGAGGTATTTCACGAAGTATCTCAGTATTGATTAGTAAGCAGTCACAACCTGCCATGTCAATTGGAAAAAATTCCCCAACCTGCCAATCCTTGTAAGTACCTTCTAATACACCATTAAACAGGTATGGTTCAGGAGGGTATGTTTTAGTCCAGTAAACTCCTGTAACCATTCTGCATAATTCACCACCCCCGCCCCTCTTCTTATCTTCATCAGGTGACGGGTACTTTCTGTCAATTCTATTTAGCAGTGATAGTAATACGTTAGGTGGAGGAAGTACATCGTCGCTGAGGAAGAAAATATAATCACAATTCTCATCCAGAGCTTTTTGGCACAGTTGATTTCTAGCAGGCCCTATATCTTCGTCTTCTATCCACTGTATGCCTAATGAACTACCTAACGGCATTTGTATACAGTGCATAGCCGTTATCCAGTCAGTACTGCGCCTAGCATTGTGTGTAGTTGGAATTGCAAGTAATACTCGTGTACCTAGTTTTGTATGAGACACCCTACCGTCCCTTCATCTTTCTTTCCCTAACAAAGAATAACATTATTAGAATCGTAAGTAGTCAGGGCGTTAGGGAATCGCCTTTTCGATGATCTCAGGCCCTTAACCATCTAGACTACTCACGCCCACTCAAGAAGATAGCGCACTTAGAATGCGAGGCACGAAGACTAACAGAATGATAATAGTCACTATAGAGCCAATTATTAACAGACCAAATGAATCAGCACGAGCTTCCCATCTATCACCATGAGTATTAGGTCGCTTACGTCGATAAGCAATACTCAAAGTAAAATCAATACTCATACCCGAACTGCGGTCTTTATTATTCTGTTCTTCTTCTTCTTCTGCCACGCATGAACTATCTACGCTACCAGAAAACTTGCAGCAAAGAATGCCAACCCTAGCCTAGTAATTCCAGGCCACCAGGGAGGTGAAGCACCTAAAGGTAATGCAGCCAGTAGAAACAACAGTACAGCAACAATGAGAAAGGCTAGCTTAACTGGACTACCAGTTATCATATTGCCCCCTCTCTACGAATTACATCACCTCATAGGCATATGCAAGTTGTCCAGCCTGCAATGCACTACCGTTGACATCCACACCACCGACAGTATCATGCGAGAAGTAAATAACATTACCTGCCGAAATGGTACGGTCAACGGTACTGAATGCCATTGCACCAAGGCTTGCTTGGCTTGCAGTCATACCAAGGCTTGCAACGCGGTTAGCGGTTGCAGTTACCGTTCCACTAGGCCCACCATCGAAAATGCTAATACGTCGATATGATCCAGTATTAGCACCTTGATCGGTACCAGTTGGAATCCACCACGCATTACGAATGCGAACATTGTGTGCGTAAGGTCCAACCTGCCCAAAACGAGCACCAGCACCGTTAGAAGCTACTGATGCAGTAACAGACGCAGCATTCTCGTTATGGAACCTTGCGCCAGGAATATCACCAAGTGGTGTACTAGCCATAAATTCCTCTCACACCGTTACTTTTTAGCTCGCGTGCGTAGCCAGAATATGACTACGCCCGCGATAGCAACAATTACACCAGGGCCTAACATTATAACTAGATCAAAATTAGGTATTTGATCCACACCCGCACATAATTACGGAGCAACGTTCTTGTAGAAGGAACGATGATCGGCAACCACACCACTGTAGATATGGCGAACCTTGTAAGTCTGCTTGTCAGCAGTGAAGTTGGAACCAACGTTAGGTTGGTCCTGAACAAACATTTCAGGATCCTGCCTACCGTTGAAGAAACCAACAATAGCTGTTTCCACCTCTCGTGGATTAGCAATCAAATACCAGTCCGACGGGTCAGTGAGCACATCGTAAACAATAGGTGTAATGCCACTACCCTTGAATGCCTGTGGGTCTGGATCAGCGCTGGAACCAACGCTAGCTGCAACTAATCCAGTTGCGAAGGCATCCGATGGATCGAGAATACGCTTGGCAATGTATTCCAATGCAGTTGGAACAATCATCACAGCAGGCTTATTTCTCTCACCAAGGATTTCCAACACCTCACTATACGCAGTCTGTTGTCGCATTGCAGCAACGGCTAACTGCATACCAGTAATAGTAAGGAGTTGGTTGGTGTTCAGGTTGTTGTGTGCAGCGTTGTAGAGTGCAACGCTATCATACGCCATTGTGGGGTTGTCTGTCGTAATCATGTTCATTACGAACTTCCACAAAGTACGAGCAGCAGCACGCCCCATAGCAATTGGAATCCGACGAACAGCACCTACGCGGTCATTGACGATACTTTCAAACGTAACGTCATCCAAACCACCACGCTTTTGCACTGCGTAGGTGACTTCTTCGTCAGTTGGAGTGGTGAGCAATGGATACGTAGCAGATTCAGCAACCGTAGTTAGATCGCCATATCCACCAATACGTGTCCAGTGCCTAGTTTGAAAGTCAGGTGCATTCTCGACTTCACTTACAACCTGTCGCCACAGGTTGTAAACAGGAGATGTTCTGTACGTCTTCATCATCATGAGATAGAAAACGTCAGCGTACACCTGATTCCACTGAGCCGTATTCAAAGACTCTTGAATCTTCTTGTGGTGAATTCCACTATCATACTTACCACTGAAGTCTGCTTGCATTTCCCAAGGATCTACATCGAAGTAATCCTTGTTAGTCCACCTGCAATAAGCTTCCTTCAGTGTACGGAACTGTGGAATACCATCGATGTCCTCACCCTCAAACATACCTTGCAGGGCTTTGAACATCTTCTCATGCTGTGCATCACCTAGATAAACTTTAGCAGCAGCACTAGGTACAGGCATGAAACGCCCCAATAAGGCAGCTTCATAATCCACCTGTTCTTGAATACGAGCATCAATCTCTTCTTGTGAGAGATCGCGTCGCTCGATAGCCTCAGAAAACGATTCCCTAATTCTCTGCTGCCCCAAGTCACTCAGCCCACTTGCAGCAGCAATTGCAACGTTCAACGTGCTGTACTGCGTACTCTTACGAGCACTCTCACGCAGCGCAGTCAGTTCAACCTGCAAATCCTGTGTAGGCTTTGTAGCCTCTTTGATAGCATCCGCAAGCATTGCCTGCAAATCAGTCTTAGTAATTGTCATTGTGGATTCAGTGTCGTTGTCGTCTTCCATATTACTACCTTTTGAGGCTACAAGTTTAGTTAGCCGTCCACCAGCGGAAGGCTCATGTACAAGATCAATGCTACGAATGCTAGCTAACGTATTTACCCACTTGACTTTTTGGTTCTCATGAATCTTGGATTCCCATCGACCATCCCCGTCAATAGAGAATCCCAGGAAATCAGGTTCACCTTGTTCCACACTTTCTAACAGTGTTTGCTGTACCCAGGGTGCAATAACTTTGAGAGTGCCAACAACACCCTCAACTTGCTTACCTTTAACTTGCACACTGTCATAGCGTGTATTTACGTACTTACCAACCTTATCTCTAACACTCCGCTTCAATGGGTTCTCATCAGAGTGGTCAGCGAAACAAGGCTTGCCTTCAAATATTTTTCTACCTACTGCGTCCTTGAGAGTGTCAGGTGAGTAATGAAACTTGTTAGCGGAGGTACCAGCCTGAATGAGCATAACTTCCCATTCACGGCCTTTCTTCTCTGGATCAGTTTGTTCCAGAATTACTCCACTAACTATCTCACCGATATGTACATCTGATGCTGACTCACGAATACTTGGAGGCACGTACTCGGAGTCAGCATCATCAGTACTCCCCATACGCATTGCGGTAGGTGGTATAGGCCCATAGCCCGCAACAGCATATGATGCAGGAGCAAATGTTGGTAACTTACCTTTGATTTTGCTAGCTGCGTTTTTCAGGTGCTCGATAATGCCAGGGTGTATGCCTTCATGTCCATAAAGGTTACTGATAGCATGGTTAAGGTCACCTTGATCCTTAATATCATGCGTATGTAAACCTTCCCCACCATGTCCATGAATATATTGGTTTGGGTGGTGTCCAGGCGTGTAGTTGTGTGCTTCATATCCACCTGACACACCAATGCTAGGCATAAACCCTAAGTTTGGACTGTAACCAACTGCTTCCTTTGTATTATCTCCGTCACCACCACCCCAACCTTCAGGAAGCAATTTGGTTGCACCTAACGCTCTGGCACGTTTGATGATGTGTTGTTTGTCGCTTTCAGTTGCGCCTCCCCTACCCCATGCACGGATTGCATTTTTCAAATCCTCAACTGTGACAATTGGATAGGAACCATCAGGCTTTGCAGCCCCGCTCTTTGCTAGTTCCTGCCGCCTATCAGTTGAGAAATCTCTCTCAAGTAACTGAGAACATAGCTCTTGGACTTCTTCAACTAGAGGTCTGTAACTTTCATCATCAATTTCTGTATTGTCCAGCGAATCAGCTATTTGCTGAACAAGCGTTTTGTTTGTCTCAGAAAGTTGGCGACCTTCAGTGACTTTGAGTATGTCCTGTAAATCTATTTTAAGTTGATCTAAATCGAATTCCATACACAGTCACCTACCCAAGTCTCTGTATCCGTAGTCCAAGAACCTAGCGCGCCTCACGTGGAGGGTCAGTGCAAAATGGCACGAGATAGGTATCGACTACTTACATTCGTTATATTAATGTAAGGAATAAAGGCTACGGACCCCGCAAAAGGTGAATAGCCTTTATCCTTTCGGAGCCTGTCACCCATCACTCCGATCCTCTTTCAACCACTCGCTAACTTTCTTGGGTGTAGCACCTTTTCCAACTTGTTTTACTTTGGTATCTGGAATAGCATCAACAGCAGTGATTGGATACCGTTCGTAAGTTACGTCAGTTGGAACAAATCGAGTGGCACCGTATTCGTGATCAGCTTTATTATGGTAGCCTTTCTTTTCTAGCATGGAGGCTACCTTATTCATATCTTCTTTTTCGCCACTAATCGCAAGATGCATACCGTTGAAATCAAGGTGAGTGACAATTGCTCTGTGCTCAGGTCCACTCAATTCTTTTGATAAAGCTGTTACTTGATCATTGGACAGTACACGTTCACCAACTGTATTCTTAGGCGTACCAGCTTTGAAAGGAACGACAACTCTCAAGTGCTCAATTGTTTTACCACTTTTTATAGGTATTCCACTCGGAGTCTGATTGGTCATAATCTTCACATGTTGATTATCACCGTACGTACTTCTCAACTGTGGAGCAATCTGGTTTCCTAACTCTTCTATATTCTTGTAGTTGCCTCTGATGTAATAGTTGTCACCCGGAGTGTGTTGAAATCCTTTGGCTGTATTGTAACTAATATGACCAGCATGTGTTTGTGCATGGTCGCTGTGTGATACTATCATATCCTCAAAGTGCTTACGTTCAAACGTAGTCGCACTCTCAGGAATGAACATATGTAGTGATACTTCTGTAGTCGGGTCTTTACTTAATGCTGTGCCTTGTATTCGTCTTCCAAGTGCATATCTACCTGTTCTGTGGTGCCTCTCAGCAGGACTGTATACTGCACCAGGATCACCTTCATAACGTTGTGTTGCAGGTGCTTTCAATTCCCAAGGTGGAATTTCCCCAGGTGCTACGCCTTCACTTTCACCTGTTTGTACGTGACCCTTTTTAGGTCCAGTAGATTTAGGCTGTGGCCCGCGACCTCTAACATATTGATTGGGATGATGACCTTGAATATAATTCCTAGCTTGGTATGCTTCCAGTAAGTTGTGCACATACCATTCTTTGATACCGCTCTCTTCCGCTTCAGTGTCACCACGCATCAACCTACGTAATGCTGATTGGAATTCCTTACCTTGTTTATCTAATTCCGAATTCCACTCATCGAGCACATCCTGAGGTACGTCGATAGTAACCTTAACCATACTTAAACGTCCCTACGTAGTTGGCACCCGCATTTTTCCAGTAGATCCTCTCATGGAACCCTTCAAACACAAATACGTCAGCCATGTGTGTGTCATTGTTAAGAATTGAAGTAATGGTATATGCCTTTATCGAGTGGCCTTTTTCTTTTTCCATATCATGTAGAATGGCAGTCTTACGTGCTACAATGTCCTGCTGCTTTTTCTTGTTCCATGCAGCTAACTCTGTAGCAGTCATTTTCGCCATCATTTCTTTTTCACGCAATCCAGGCTCACCTATTGTCATTCTCCACCACTGAGCCTTTTTGCTATTCATAACGGAGCCAGCTTTAGCTTCAGCAACCATAATAGAATCATCAGCAATATCAATTGGAAAATTAGGTATATTAATATTAACTTTCTGCGCGCCCGCAAACCCGTTCTGCCTTAGCCATGCAACCGCAATCTGCTCGCCTATCTCACCCTTAACGTTAGTTTGCGGTTCATTTTCAACATTAACTGATTCACCATTCCAAACCTTTTTTACCTTAGGTCCAACACCTTTTATGTATTGGTTTGGGTGGTGTCCTGCTGCGTAGGTGTGGGGTTGGTAGGCCCTTTCAAAAATGTAACTCTGAAACCGTCTAGTAATTCCTCTTTCAATAACTCTTTGACTGGTATGTAGCGGGATTTTCCTGCTATCTCGAAGGCTTTCCTTACTGCTTCCATTAGTAGCGGCATGGCGCGTGTCCAGTGGGTAGTTATGAGTATGTCTGAGAGTAGCTGTGGCCCCAGGTAATGTATCGTTTACTGCCTGCACCTCCTTAAGGAATTGATCTTCAGGAGGTCCACCCCACTCAGCTACACTACTTACAATAAGGTTGGTGTGTTGTCCATGATTCTCAACTGCAAATGTCCAACCACCAAAGTATTGTTTGATCGCTTCACTTATTTCTGTAATTTCATCACCACTCAGCTTGCGACCGAAATCAATTACGGCTTGTGGTTCACCTTTAGGAGCATATTCTTGAACTAGAACTGCTTCCTGATTCCACTCGCTTCCTAACTGTCCCATTTCCTTATTTACATCTGTAGCTGCACCATCTTGGAACTGTAATGAGAGAGCATTTTCTTGGAACAGCTTACCCTCATCATTCTTCCATCCACCTTTAGCTACAGTGACACTTACATTACGAGCGTGTAATCTCTGTAGGGCCTCATCCAGTTCACTCGAATGAACTTTATCGCCAAAACCAAGTTGCTGAAACTCATCACTCGTAATTCCAACGTTATATGCACCTCGCTCAAGAGCGCCTATACCTTGAATATATTGATTTGGGTGGTGTCCTCGTGCATAAGTATGTGGAGCATATTGTCGTGCTTCTCGGTATCTATTAATATGGTGTGGTTCTACCTTAACCATCATCATGCGAGTAATAGAACAGAAACAATTTGGATGTGGTCTAGCTGGAACATGGGTGCCAGCGGGATAAAAGCCTACATAATCCTCACACAGACATGGTACCTTATGTGCTGGATTCAATGTCCAAATGGTACCTAAACGTAGTTTTCTCTGCTCTTTAGCGTACTGAGCGCCTTCCTTACCAAAGTAGTGCTCGATCTCCTGTTGATTAAGTTTCCTTAAGTTGACAGCTTCCTTAACATTCGTAGCCTTGTGTAATGGATGCTCTGCTTGAAACTGTTTCGCCTTCTCAACTTCACTTTGGTAAGGTTTCGAGTTATAAAGTTCCCTGTATTCAGACATTTCCCGTTTATAACGCTTGAGGAACCTATCCATTATGTTAGCGTCTTCTGGAGCTTTATCACGTAAGCCGTTCAGTTCCACATCAACAAATGATTCAGCAAATCGTTCTAGATCATTAGCTCTTGCATATCTAGATACAAAATTCTTTGTGTTCTGAGCAAGAAATTCATCTTCGTATTGTATACGTCTAAGTCCAGACGGTTTTGAATAGTTTTCCCAAAGCATGTAAGCTTCTGATTCATCTGCACCGAACTGGAGTAAATGACCTAACTCATGCGTTGCAATGGAATATGCACCACTAAACTTGGATGGTGGATGGAACCCCATTGCAATGTCAGCCTGATATGACGATTCAATACCAAATGGTATCTCTGGTAAACTTATCAGTGATGGAGGGTCTTTGAATTTCTTACTGTTAAATACAACCGCAGCGTGAGGTCCACCGTGCCTAATCAGTGTTGATGTTCTTCTAGTTGGAGTCGTAGCATAAATGTGGTCTGGACTTTGATCTATAGTATGAGCACCACTATTAATTACTTCCCATGACGTAGGGTGATCCGCAGCCTTTACATACTTATCCGTACCATAGTAATCCAACAGAGCGGCATCCTCTGGATAGTGCTGCATGAAGTTGTATGCCGCTTTAGCTATGCTTTTGGAATTCTCTATATCTATGTTCTTGAAATCAACTTCTATTTTGTTGTTAATCCATGACCGATGCAACGCATCAGCAACTTCGTCAGAAGTTTTAGCTGTGTCAACAGCTTTTAGAAAGTCCGATGCTTTCTCTATATCTGTACGTGTATCTACTTTTTGTGGCTGAGGCTTGGCTGAGGGTCCGAATGTTTTCTCTGCTTCTTCTGGACTTAACTTCCTCAGCGTAACTACTTTTGGGACCGGCCCAAACCCTCTTACATATTGATTAGGGTGATGTCCTCTAACGTAAGTATGTGGTTGATATAGCTCAAGAATGTTTCCGATGTATTTCTCAAGTAGCTTTGGTTGTGTAGCTGTAGGTTGTTTTGGTTCTGCCTTGGTATTCTCAGCCGCAAGTAACTTGGTAGCTATTCCAGTTGGAGGTATACCAATGTAATCCGCCCACATTGTAGCGAATGTAATTCCAGCACCAATATCTACATCCATTCTATGGACTTTAATCTGCGTTTGACCTTCCTTACCTTGTCGCATGTCATCAAACAGAATGCCAGCCCACCTATGGTGCCCGTCAACTACATAGTTATCTCTAGTAACGAATATAGGTACCTGTGTAAGATCAACTCCACTTGCTTTCGCATCCGCTATACCGTGAACCTTCTCCAATTGGAGTTGGTTCTGTGTCGCTCGCAAAGTGTTAGCTGGAACCATTTCGTCAGTGACTTTAACGTTGTTGTCAACTAACGCTGCAACGAACTGACTCGCAGTATCGATCTCACCTTTAGCATTCTTAGGTAGCCTGTCGCCAGGACTCCCAGGTTTAGGTTTGCCACTCATTTGTGGCATTTCAATACGTGGAATGTCCTTAGCTTCTACACAGAACAGTGATTTACCTTTGATAGTAATGTTACATAAGTCATAATCTGTATGTTGTTCACCTCTGGCTTTCTTCTGTGCAATATCAGTAGCCAGATTGTTTACCAGAATTGTAACTTCGTTAGGAGTATTCAGCCTTACGTGCTTGCCTTCGTTAAGTAATTGTGCTGCCTTCTCGATATCGTCACCAACGTCAATTGGATCGTCTATTGTGCCAGTTCCCTGCACATTACCTTTTAACGGAATATCTTTAAACGCAGGTAGTGGATCTTGTATAGCAGGTGAACGTCCATCATGTATCTGGTCAATCGATGGTTGTTGTGGCTGCGCCTGTGCCTGTTGACCCTTATTTACATTAGGTTTCTGTTGTGGACCCTGACCTCTCACATACTGATTTGGATGGTGTCCCTGAATGTAAGTATGTGGTTGGTATTCTTCCTTAACCTTCTGGAAAGACA
>Ga0126383_10000991_pt1 | contig 16987 bp, 17 predicted proteins | sample PanSoiMetPlot_35_FD_96882 | JGI IMG/M metagenome (GOLD analysis project Ga0126383, IMG submission 96882) | Tropical forest soil microbial communities from Panama - MetaG Plot_35 | ecosystem: Environmental > Terrestrial > Soil > Tropical forest > Bulk soil | place: Panama | collected 2016-02-17
CGCCCGGCGCTCCTCGCTCTCGTCGGCCTATGGCTGCTGTTCTTTCCGAACGCGCCGTACATCGTCACCGACCTGAAGCACCTCGGAGCCGGCGGCCAGATCCCCGTCCTCTACGACGTCCTGTTCTTGTCGGCCGCGGCGTGGGCGGGGCTGCTGCTCGGCCTGACCTCGCTCTTTCTGATGCACGCGGTCGCGCGGCGCTGGCTCGGCATGGTGAGCGCCTGGGGCCTCGTGGTCGGTGTTCTCGCCCTCAGTTCCTTCGGGATCTATCTCGGCCGCGTCCAACGCTGGAACTCCTGGGACGTCTTTGTCCGCCCCGAGGCGCTTCTCGGCCAGGTTGCGAACGGGCTCCACGCCGCACCGCTGGCCCTGACGGTTTTGCTTACCTCGTTCTTGCTCGCGAGCTATCTCGTCTTCTACTCGTTTGCGCGAATGAGCGCCCTCATTCGCGATTAGGCGATGCGAACGGGTGGCTGCGCCTGCCGAGCGGTCCGATACCGCCTCGCCTCGGATCCGCTCTTCACACACTGCTGTCACTGTCTCAACTGCCAGCGGCAGACGGGGAGCGCCTTCGTGATCAACCTGCTCATCGAGGCAGACCGGGTGGAAGTCGAAGGCGACCCGCATCCGATTGACGTCCCGCGCGACGACGGGAGCGTCCAACGGATCTACCGGTGTCCTCAGTGCCAGTTAGCGGTGTTCAGTGAGTACGGAGGGCCGGCCGTGCGATTCGTCCGCGGCGGCACGCTCGACGACCCTTCGAGCATCACGCCCGACGTCCATATCTACACTCGATCGAAGCTGCCCTGGGTCACGCTGCCGGACTCCGTGCCTGCGTTCGAGGCCTTCTACGACATCCGCGAGTTGTGGCCGTCGGCGAGCCTCGACCGATTCGACGCCGCAATCGCCTCTCGAAGGCCCTAGTTCCCTTTCGGTGACGCTCCCAAGAAACGGAGCATCTCGCTGCGCCGCGTCCTGTCCCTTGACGTCCCGTACGCCATGGATCACCCTCGGGGTCCGGTGAGCGCGGGTCGTGTCATCCTCATAGTCCTCGGCAGCATCGGTGTCCTGTTCGGGATCGCCGTGATGGCAGGGGGAGGCTTCCTGCTCTGGGCCGACCGCACGCAGCGCGACGACGGCTATCTGACGACCCCGACGGAGCGGTTCTCGACGCCGACCTTCGCACTCACGCGCTCGCGGCTCGACGTCGATACCGGAGACGAGGGCTGGGTCCTGAACGAGAGCTGGTTCGGCAAGGTTCGGATCCGTGGCGAGAGCTCTGGAACGAACATGCTCTTCATCGGCGTCGGGCCGGAGGCGGCTGTCGCCAGGTACCTCGGAAGCGTCGCCCACGCGAGCGTCCAGGACGTCGACTTCGATCCCTTCCGGGTCCACTACCTTGCAATCCCCGGAGGATCGCCGCAAGGGCCGCCGACGCAGCAGGACTTCTGGGCGGCCTCCGCCTCCGGAGTGGGGACACAGACGTTGACGTGGAAGGTGCGCGAAGGCGACTGGTCGGTCGTCGTCATGAACGCCGACGGCTCGCGCGGTATCGCCGCGGACATCGACGTCGGCGCCAAGATGTCTTTCCTGCTGTGGGTCGCGATCGGGTTGCTCCTCGGCGGCGTGCTCGTCACCGGCGGAAGTACCGCGTTGATCATCCTCGCCGCGCGAACACCCCGCAAACCGTCCGCGCCGCCGGTCGCTCCTACCGCGGCGAGCGGGGCCGGAAGTGCGCCGCCATCCGCGCCTGCCGACCGAGCACCAGAAGAGGCGCCCCCGAGCTGAAGGCCGTCTCGTCGACCTCGGCCTAACCGGCAAGGCCGCGCTTTTGCTTATTAAGTATTCAAGTGATAACTTGAATACCGATGGCAAACGGCACCGCAAAGGCCGCCTTGTTCGACGCGCTCGCCTCGGTGGCACAGGCGCTCGGCAGCGGGCGGCGGGCAGAGATCGTCGACCTGCTCGCCCAGGGAGAGCGCTCCGTGGACGAGATCGCGAGCGAGATCTCCCAGAGCGTCGCCAACACCTCCCAGCACCTGCGGGTGCTGTCGCGGGCGGGCCTCGTCCGCTCGCGCAGGGAGGGGACACGAGTCTTCTACCGCCTGAGCAGCGACCGGGTCGCCGAGCTCTGGGCCGCGGTGCGCGACGTCGCGGTGCGCCACGTTGCCGAGGTGACGGTGCTGGCCGGCGAGTACCTCGGCGACCGGGATGCCGTGGAGCACCTCTCGGCGGCCGAGCTCGAGCAGCGCCTCACGCGTGGTGACGTGGTCCTGCTCGACGTGCGTCCCGAGGCGGAGTACCGTGCCGGTCACATCGCCGGTGCCCGCTCGGTGCCGCTGGCCTCGCTCGAGGATGCCGCTTCGAAGCTTCCCAGGCGGCGGGAGATCGTCGCCTATTGCCGCGGCCCGTATTGCGTCTACGCCGACGACGCCGTCCGCTTGCTGCGCGCGCGCGGCCTGAAGGCTCGCCGCCTCGACATCGGTTACCCGGAGTGGCAAAGGGCCGGCCTGCCGGTCGAGCTTGCGAGCTGAGAGGAGAAGACGAGTGATCCTGCGACCCTTCCTGAACGACGCCGGCTCCTGTGCGAGCTACCTATTCGGCTGCACGACGCACGGCCAGCTGGCCGTGGTCGACGCGCACGCCGACCTCGTGGACGAGTACGTGGCCGCAGCCGACGCGATCGGTTCGCCGATCAGGGCGGTCTTCGAGACCCACGTCCAGGCCGACCACGTCTCCGGGCTTCCCGCTCTGGTCGAGCGCACCGGCGCGACCCCGTATCTGCCCGCCGGCGCGGGGGCCGAGTTCGCGCACGTCGCACTCGGGGACGGTGCGGTGGTCGAGCTCGGCAACACGCTCGTGACCGCGATTGCGACGCCCGGCCATGCGCCGGCGCACAACGCCTACGCGGTCGCCGACCGCCGCCGTGGGACCGAGGAACCGTGGCTCGTGTTCAGCGGCGACTCGCTCCTGATCGGCGACGTCGGCCGTCCGGACCTGCACGTCGCCGGCGACGCGCGCGGCCAGGCACGGCTGCTGCACGCGAGCCTGCGCCGGCTGCTCGAGCTGCCCGACCACGTCGTCCTCTACCCGAGCCACTACGGCGGCTCGGTCTGCGGCCGGGGCCTTTCCGGAAACCCGTTCTCGTCGATCGGCTTCGAGCGTGCCCACAACCCGCTCCTCGCGTACGCCGACCCGGAGGCCTTCGCGGACGCCCTGCTCGCGGACATGCCGCCGCGGCCGGCCGACCAGAAGCGGATCGTCGCGGCGAACCGCGTCGGCGAGGCAGGCGTCCCGGCTTGACCCGCGTCCGGCTCGGCCTGCGCGCGAACGCGCGCCAGTTCGCGCTCCTCGTCGGGCTGAATGCCCTCGTCGGCTCCATGGTCGGGCTCGAGCGGAGCGTGCTCCCTCTCGTCGGGAAGCAGGAATTCGGACTGCGCTCGAGCTCCGCGATCCTCGCCTTCGTGGTCGCCTTCGGCGTCGCCAAGGCGCTCGCGAACCTGGCCGCCGGCGACCTGGCGGAACGAATCGGACGCAAGCGGCTGCTCGTGGTCGGCTGGCTGGTGGCGCTGCCGGTGCCACTGCTGGTCGGGCTCGCGCCCTCCTGGTGGTTCATCGTCGCCGCCAACCTGCTGCTCGGCGTCAACCAGGGGTTCGCCTGGTCGATGACCGTCGTGATGAAGATCGACCTCGCGGGACCGCGCAGCCGCGGCCTGGCGCTGGGGCTGAACGAGGCGGCCGGCTATCTCGGAGTCGCGGCCGCTGCGTTCGCGACAGGCGCCCTGGCCGCGAGCTTCGCCCCGCGCACCGTGATCTGGGTGGGAGCGGCGCTGATCGTCGTCGCCGGCCTGCTGCTCAGCGTCTTGGCGGTCCGGGACACCGGGGCCCACGTCGCGCACGAGCAGGCCGCATACGGCGACCAGGCAAGGAAGCCGCTCCACCTCGGTGCCGCCTTTAGCCACGCGACTCTCCGCGACCCGATCCTGCGGGCGTGCAACCAGGCCGGCCTCGTCAACAACCTCAACGACGCGCTTGCCTGGGGGTTGGCGCCGCTCTTCCTCGCCGCCCACGGCGCGAGCGTGCGCGAGATCGCGATCGTCGCGGCCGCGTACCCGCTCGTCTGGGGCGCCGGCCAGGTCGCGACCGGCTGGCTGTCGGATCACACCGGCCGAAAGCCGCTGATCACCGCCGGCATGCTCGTCCAGGCCGCGGCCCTCGGCCTGCTCGTCGCGGGCGGCGGCGCGTTCGCCCCTTCGCTCGTCGCCGCGGTTCTGCTGGGCGCCGGCACGGCGATGGTCTACCCGACGCTGCTCGCCGCGGTCTCGGACGTCAGCCAGCCTCGCGACCGCGCCCGAGTCGTGGGCGTCTACCGCTTCTGGCGCGACTTCGGCTTCGTGGTCGGTGCCCTGATCGCGGGCTTCGCCGCCGACGCCGCCTCGCCCAGGACGGCGATCGCGATCGTCGCCGTGCTCACGGCCGTCAGCGGCCTGGTCGTCACCGCGACCTCCTGGCGGCCACGAATGGAGGCTCGAACGCAAAGGAGGCTCAGATGGCAGACAACGGCAAGGTCTTGATCAACCTCGCGACCGGGATGGAGGACGGCGAGCGCGTGCTCGTCGCCTTCCTGGTCGCGACCGCGGCACAGCAGCAGGGCAAAGAGGTCAGGGTCTGGGCGACCAAGGACGCGGTGCGGCTCGGGCTCCCCGGCGAGCTGCAAGGCGTCGTCTGCAAGGACTGCCCGCCGCTCGAGCGGCTCTGGCAGCAGTTCGCGGAGGCGGGCGGCGAGCTCTGGCTCTGCCCGATCTGCCTCAACTCGCGCGACCTCGGCGAGGCGGAGACGGTGCAGAACACGCAGGTCGTCGGTGCCTCGCCGATGTGGGAATGGGCGGGAAGCGACACGACCGTCTTCAGCTACTGAGATGGCAATCGAAGTCGACATCGATGTCGAGGTTCTGAGGCGCGAGATCAAGAGGACGTACGCCTCGGTCTCCGAGCAGCCCGAGCGGGACTTCATCTTCCCCACCGGCCGGGCCTGGGCCGAAGACCTCGACTACCCGGACGAGCTCGCCCGAGTGCCCGAGTCCGCGGTGGAATCGTTCGCGGGCGTCGCGAACCCCTGGGGGCTCGGCCGGCTCGAGGCGGGCGAGCGCGTGCTCGACATCGGCAGCGGCGCCGGAACCGACTCGCTCATCGCGGCGCAGATGGTCGGCGATCGTGGTCACGTCGTCGGCATCGACATGACCCCGGCGATGCTGGCGAAGGCGCGCGCGGCCGCCGCCGAGATGGGCTTGTCGAACGTCGAGTTCGTCGAGGGCGATGCAGAGCAGCTGACGCTCCCGGACGAGAGCTTCGACGTCGTCATCTCGAACGGCGTCATCGACCTGATCCCGGACAAGGACGCGGTGTTCTCGGAGGTGTATCGCGTGCTCGTCCCCGGGGGCCGGATGCAGATTGCCGACGTCACGATCCAGAACCCGGTCAGCGAGGAGGGACGGCGCAACATCGACCTCTGGACAGGCTGAATTGCCGGGGCGCTGCTGGAAGCAGCGTACGCGAGGCTCCTGGAACGGCACGGCTTCGAGCGAATCGAGACGGGCCGGCTGGTCGACACCTACGCGCGCTCCAAGTTCGAGGACACGCGGCGCAGGGCGCGGAAGTTCGGCGCGCGCGGCACGACCGTGAAGGCCTACAAGCGGGCGCCTACACTGAGGGCGTGAAGGAGATCTGGACGGGCCGCGCTGCTCAGGTCGTAGGCCGGTACGGCGAACAGGCTCCGATGGCGACCGTCTGCTGCAACGCCTGCAGGACCTGCGTGACGACGAATGCCCTCGCGCTCGTCAGCGGCGCTGCCGCGTGGGCGGCGCTCACCGTCCGGCGGCGTGTGCGAGTGCGGACGGCGTTTGCCGGCCGACGATCGCCGGCGCCTCCTGGATGAGCTCGTCGTTCTCGAGCGCCTCCACCATGAACAGCGCGAAGTCCACGCGCCGAGTGAGATTGCTCTCGAGGATCGGGTCGCCGACGTGCCTGCTCCAGACGGGCAGGCCCTGGCTGTCGCCCTCCTCCAGTTCGCTTCCTCGCACGACCGTCCACCTCGTGTCGCTGGCGAACACCCGTCGGCAAGCCTCCACCTGATCGTCGAGGTCGGCGACGCGGGTCAGCCGCCCGATCCAGCCGAGGATCTTCACCTTTGCCCTGAAACGTCGTGAGTACGCGTCCTGCCGGTCGCGCGTGATGTGCCACCCGCACGAGAACACCAGGCGTGCGCCGGGCGGCGCGTGATCGAGCACGGCCTGGGCCGTTCCGGTCGAGTATCCGTGCATCCCTCGCGGAACGAGCACGACGAGAACCCCGTCGCACCCTGAGACGGCTTCCTTGATGACCTTCGCGTCGTCGGTCGCTCCCGGACTGACGCTGATGCGGCCCTCGAATTCGCCGAGCTTTCCCACGCTTTCCTCGCGGCATACCCCACGACCTCGTAGCCGCGGTCGAGCGCGTGCCGCACCAGATACCGGCCGAGCTTTCCGGATGCGCCGACGATGCACACCTTCATCGCCTCGATCCTGACGGCTCGCGGTAGCCTGCGTCTCGACGTGGGCGCATCCGGGGACTCCGTCGCGCTGAAGAACATGGTCGAGTTGCCGGGTAGCACGTTCCGGATGGGCTCGGACCGCTTCTACCCGGAAGAGCGGCCTGTGCGCGAGGTCGCCGTCGAGGGCTTCTGGATCGACCGCCACCCGGTCACGGTGGCCGAGTTCCGCCGTTTCGTGAAGGCGACCGGCCACGTCACGTGGGCCGAGCAGGCACCGGAGGCGGCCGACTACCCCGGCGCCGTGCCCGACGACCTCGTTCCGGGGTCGCTCGTCTTCCGGAAGAGCGAGGGCCCGGTCGACCTGCGCGACTTCCGCAACTGGTGGAGCTGGACACCCGGCGCCGACTGGCGTCATCCCGAAGGCGAGGGCAGCAACGTCGGCGGCCGTGAGCTCCACCCGGTGACGCACGTCTCCTACGCCGACGCCGGGGCCTACGCCGCGTGGGCAGGGAAGTCGCTCCCGACCGAGTCCGAGTGGGAGTACGCCGCCCGCGGCGGGCTCGACGGGGCGACCTACACGTGGGGCGAGGAGTTCGCGCCGAAGGGCCGGATGATGGCGAATACCTGGCAGGGCGAGTTCCCCTGGCAGAACCTGCTCGCCGACGGCTACGAGGGCACCTCGCCGGTAGAGCAGTTTCCGCCCAACGGCTTCGGCCTCTTCGACATGGCCGGCAACGTCTGGGAGTGGACCGTCGACGACTTCGCGCAGCCGCGGCAATCAGTCCACATGTGCTGCGCGCCGCAGCGGGAAGACCAGGACGACAGCTTCCCGCGCAAGGTGATCAAGGGCGGCTCCCACCTCTGCGCGCCGAACTACTGCCTGCGCTACCGGCCGGCTGCGCGCCAGGCCGAGGCCGTCGACACGACGACCTGCCACATCGGCTTTCGCTGCGTTGTCCGGCCCAGCTCTGGGTGACGCTTTCCGGGCAGTGGGAAAAGCACCGCGACCGCAACACCAGCGCAACGCTGCCTTCATGTGATTCTCATGAAGCGCCGCTTTACTCCTCGCATGATCGAGGCGCGGGCGTTGACGAAGGACTACGGCGACAAGCGGGCGGTCGATGGGCTCTCGTTCACGGTCCGGCCGGGAATCGTGACGGGATTCCTCGGCCCGAACGGCTCGGGAAAGTCGACGACGATGCGCCTGATCCTCGGCCTGGACGCTCCCACTGCCGGCGACGTCACGGTCAACGGGAAGCATTACCGTGACCTTCCGGCGCCATTGCACGAGGTCGGGGCGCTGCTCGAGGCGCGGTCGCTCCACGGGGGGCGCTCGGCCTACGACCACCTGCGCGCGCTCGCGCAGACCCACGGGATTCCCCGCCGGCGCGTCGACGAGCTCATCGACCTCGTCGGGCTGCACGACGTCGCCAGGAAGCGCGCCGGGAAGTTCTCGCTGGGAATGGGGCAGCGGCTCGGGATCGCGGCGGCGTTGCTCGGCGATCCGTCGACGGTCATGCTCGACGAGCCGGTCAACGGGCTCGACCCGGAGGGCATTCACTGGATGCGGAACCTGCTCAAGGGCCTCGCCTCCGAGGGCCGCACCGTCTTCGTCTCGTCCCACCTGATGAGCGAGATGGCGCTGACCGCGGATCACCTGATCGTCATCGGCCGCGGCCGGAAGATCGCGGACACGAGCACGCACGAGTTCGTCAGCCGTGCTTCGGGGAACATCGTCCTCGTCCGGACGCCGCAGGCGACCGAGCTCGAGTCGCAGCTGGCGGGGCCCGACGTGACGGTGACGACGAATGAGCCTGAGCTGCTCGAGATCCGGGGCCTGACGGCTCGGCAGATCGGCGAGGCTGCCTCGGCGCACCAGATCGTCCTGCACGAGCTGACCCCCCAGGTCGCGTCGCTCGAGGAGGCGTTCATGACGCTGACCAGGGACGACGTGGAGTTCAGGACCCTCGCCGCGGGGGAGCGGGTCGCGTGAGCAGCCTCGCGCAGGTCGGGCAACTCCCGCGCTTGCCGCACACCGGGCGGGTGACCCAGGCACGCGTCGCGCTTTCCGAGTGGACGAAGCTGCGCTCGCTCCGGTCGACCCGGTGGTCGCTGCTCGCCGCGATCGTGCTGACGATCGGGCTGCCCGCGCTATTCGCTGCGGTCACGTCCTCCCACTGGGGCTCGATGAGCCCGCACGAGCGCGCCGACCGGCATCCGCTCGACATCGCGCTTGCGGGCGTCAACGTCTCGCAGCTAGCGGTTGCGGTGCTCGGGGTGCTCGTCATCACGGGCGAGTACTCGACGGGAATGATCCGCGCGAGCTTCAGCGCCGTGCCCAAGCGGCTCCCCGTGCTCTGGGCGAAGACGGCCGTCTTCGGTGTCGTGACGTTCCTGCTGATGCTGCCGTCCGTGCTGATCGCGTTCTGGGCGAGCCAGGCGATCCTGTCCCGCCACCACATCCTGCAGGTCTCGCTCTCGGATCACGGCGTCGCGCGCTCGGTGATCGGCGGCGCGGTCTTCCTCCTGCTCGTTGGGATCTTCGCGCTCGGGATCGGCGCGATCGTGCGGAACACCGCGGGCGCGATCGCGACCTTTGCGGCCATCTTCTTCGTGATTCCGCCGCTGATGAACGTGCTGCCAGCGAGCTGGAACCACGCGATCACCAAGTACCTCCCGAGCGAAGCCGGGCGCCAGCTGTTCTCGCCCACGCACGACTCGACGTCGCTCTCGCCGCTCTGGGGCGGCCTGCTCTTCGCCGGCTACTGCGCGTTCGCGATCGCGCTCGCCGCCGTGCTGCTCGTTCGCCGCGACACCTAGCCTCCGCCTCGCCGTCGGGCTCTCCGCGCGTCGGACAGGATCGCGCGGGCCGCGAGCCTGCCGGGGCCGCCGGTGATCCCGCCGCCAGGATGGGCGCCCGCGCCGCACAGGTAGAGGCCGCGGATCCCGGCAAGCCGGTAGCGCGCGTGGCCGAGGAGGGGGCGCCAGGCGAAGAACTGGTCGAGCGCATGCTCGCCGTGCATCGGGTGGCCGCCGGTGAGGCCGTAGTCGCGCTCGAGGTCCGCAGGCGTGACCACCCGGCGCTCGACGACTCGCTCGGCGAGGCCCGGCGCGTAGGCCTCGAGCGTTCGCACGGTCTCGCCGGCGACGCGGTCGCGCGCCGCTTCGTCCCAGTCGGCGTCGCGGAGGTCCCTCGGCGCGTACTGGAACAGCACGTTCATCACGTGCTGCCCGTCCGGCACGAGCGACGGATCGGAAAGGGTTGGGATCGTCGCCTCGAGATACGGGTTCTCCGAGATCCGTCCGTACTTCGAGTCGTTGAACGCCAGCTCGACGTCGTCGAGGCTGGGCGCGACGACGATCCGTCCGCGCAGGCGCTCGTCGTCGGCGACGCCGAAGGACGGAAGCCCATCGAGGGTGAGGGTCACCTTCGCCACGACGCCCGGAGCGCGGATGTGCTCCGCCCTCCAGCCGAGCGTCGGGCCGGTCTCGGCCGGATCGACGAGGCGCAGCAGTGTCTGCTTCGGGTCGGCGCTGGAGGCGACGACGCCCGCGTCGATCTCCTCGCCGCTCGCCAGCGCGACTCCCTGGACAGCGCCGCGCGAGGTGCGGAGAGCGGCGACCTCGGCGTCGCAGCGAACCGTGACGCCGTGGCTCTCGGCGGCGGAGACGAGCGCCTCGGCCAGCGCAGCGGGCCCGCCGCGGGCGAAGACGGTCCGCCCGGCGGCACCACCGCCGGAGGCAGAGTCCCAGAGGAAGTTGAGTCCTGTGCCCGCCGACCAGGGCCCCATCGCCGAGTAGCGGATGCCCCTCGCGCCGAGGGCTCCCCGAAGCGCCTCGTCTTCCACCGCCTCGCTCACGAGGTCGGCGACGGACATCGGCAGGGCCCGAAGCGCCTCGCGGGTCTCGTCGCCGCCGAGGCGGCGGAGGGAGTTCAGCAGCGTCAGGCCGGTGCCCGCGTCCGAGAGCGAGAGCGACGAGAGATCGGGCGGCTCGGTCTCCTGCAGGCGGGTCACGAAGCCGGCCAGAGAGCGGATCTTGCGGTCGAAGGCGACGAACGCCTCTGCATCGCGGCGGTGCGGCCGCTCGCGGAGCTCGGTCGCCGTTCGGACGGGGTCACGCCAGAGCGTGAGCCCCGCGCCTTCCGCGGCCGGGGCGAACGCGACGACCTCGGGCTCGATCGCCTGGAAGCCGTGCGAGCCCAGCCCGAGGTCCGCGACGACGTCCGCGCGGAAATTTCCCACGCCGTCGGCGGCCATGAGAAGACCGCCGGCACGATCGCGGCGTTCGAGGACGATCGTCTGCAGGCCGGCCTTCGCGAGGTAGGCAGCAGTGACGAGGCCGTTGTGGCCGCCCCCGACGACGATCGCGTCATAGGCCATCAGGCCGCTTTCCCGGCCTTGAGCGAGCCCGCGACCTGAAGCGCGGCAAGCCGCCCGGAGGCCCCCATGATCCCGCCGCCCGGATGCGTGGCCGAGCCGCACATCCAGAGGTTCCGCAGCGGTGTGCGGTACCGGGCCCAGCCCGGGACGGGCCGGTTGAAGAAGAGCTGCTCCAGCGAGAGCTCGCCCTGGAAGATGTTGCCCTCGGAGAGCCCGAACCGCTCCTCGATGTCCTTCGGCGTGAGCACCTGCCTGTGGATGATCAGGTCGCGGATGTTCGGCGCCCGCTCCGCGATCGTCTCGACGACCGTGTCTCCGAACGCCTCGCGCCGCGCGTCGTCCCACTCGTCCGCGTCGGCCAGGCGGTACGGCGCGTACTGGACGAAGCAGCTCATGACGTGCTTGCCGGCCGGCGCCATCGACGGATCGACGAGCGTCGGGATGACCATGTCGATGTAGGGACGGCGGCTGTAGCTCCCGGCCTTCGCGTCGTCGTAGGCCAGCTCCATGTACTCGACGCTCGGGCTGAAGCTGATCGCGCCGCGCAGGTGCTCGCCGTCGCCGGGCAGGCACGTGAACTCGGGCAGCCCGTCGAGGGCCAGGTTCACCTTGCCGCTCGAGCCGCGATACCGAAAGCGCTCGACCTCCTCGAGGAACGACGGGTCCAGGTGGCCGGGCGGCACGAGCCGGACGAACGTCTGGCGCGGGTCGAGGCTCGACAGGGTCACCCGCGCGGCGATCTCCTCGCCCGCGGACGTGACGACGCCGGTCACCTCGTCGCCCCGGGTCAGAAGCTGCTCGACCGGGGAATCGGTCCGGATCTCGACGCCCAGCGATCGCGCCGCGCCCGCGATCGCCTCGCTGACCGCGCCTGTTCCGCCCCGGGGGATGCCCCACGCGCGCAGGACGCCGTCGATCTCGCCCATGTAGTGGTGCAGGAGGACGTACGCGGTCCCGGGGGAGCGGATCCCCTGAAAGGTGCCGATGATCCCGGAGGCGCTCATCGTCGCCTTGAGCGGGTCGGTCTCGAACCACTGGTCGAGGAAATCCGCGGCGCTCATCGTCATCAGCTGGATGAACACCGCCTGCTGCTCGGCCGGAAGGTCGCTGAAGTCGCGCGCGAGACGCGCCACCGGGAGCCATTCGCGCGGGTGGAACCGCCCGGGGTCGGGCGGCGTCATCGACAGGATCGGCTTCACGAACCTGGCCATCTCGACCATCAGGCGGCTGTAGTCCTCGTACGCCTCGGCGTCGTTCAGCGACCAGCGCCGGAGCTCGTGCACCGTGTGCGCGTGGTCGTTCACGCGCCAGAGGTAGTCGTCCCCGAGCGGCGTGAAGGTCCCGTCGAGCGGGAGGATCTCGAGGCCGTGCTTCGGCAGCTCGAGGTCCCGGACGATCTCCGGGCGGAGGAGCGAGACGACGTAGGAGGCGACGCTGAACCGGAAGCCCGGGAACACCTCCTCGGTGACCGCGGCGCCGCCCAGCACCTGGCGCCGCTCGAGCACCACGACCTTGAGCCCGGCCCGGGCGAGGTAGGCCGCGGCCACGAGCCCGTTGTGCCCGCCGCCGATGACCACTGCGTCGTACGTCTTCGAGGTCGACATCAAAGGCGCCCGACTATAGTTGCCCGGTCGATGAGCGACGTCTCGACCATGGCCAGGCCGTTCGACATGACGCTGGTGCAGCGCGGAGCACGGTTGCGCCGAAGCTCCTTCTTCGAGGCCACACAGCTGTACGGCCCGAAGGGCTTCACCGTCTACAACCACATGCTGTTCCCCACGAACTTCGACGACTACGAGGCGGAGTACTGGCACCTCCTGAACCACGTGACCCTCTGGGACGTGGCGGTCGAGCGGAACCTGGAGGTGACCGGCCCTGAGGGCCTCCGCTTCGCGCAGCTCCTCACCTGCCGCGACCTCAGCACGTGCGCTGTCGGGCAGGCGAAGTACGTCCTGATCACCGCGCCTGACGGCGGGATCCTGAACGACCCGGTGATGCTCCGGCTCGACGAGAACACGTTCTGGTTCGCGCTCGCGGACAGCGACGTGCTCCAGTACGTGAAGGGGCTGGCCGCGTACGCAGGAATGGACGTCCAGCTCTCGGAGGCCGAGGCCGACCCGCTCCAGATCCAGGGGCCGAAGTCGAAGGACGTCGTGCGAGACCTGTTCGGCGAGGAGATCCTCGACCTCGCCTACTACCACTTCCGCCGTCTCGAGGTGGACGGCATCCCGGTCATCGTCACGCGCACCGGGTGGACCTCGGAGGTCGGGTACGAGCTGTATCTCCTCGACACCTCGCGCGGAACGGATCTGTGGGAACGGATCATGGAGGCGGGCCAGCCCTACGAGATCCGGCCGACCGGGCCGGTGGACATCCGCCGGATCGAGGGCGGCATATTCAACTGGGGCGCCGACATGACCTACGAGAACAACCCCTTCGAACTCGGGCTCGACCGGCTCGTCGATCTCGACACGCACGCCCATTTCATCGCCCGGGAGGCGCTGACGAGGATTCGCGAGGAGGGCGTGAAGCAGAAGATCGTCGGGGTCGAGATCGAGGGCGACCGGCTGGACATGAACTCCACGCCCTGGCCGGTATCGGCCGAAGGCGCCGGCGGCCGCGTGACCTCCGCGGTCTACTCGCCCCGCCTGGAGAAGAACATCGGCTACGCCTGGCTGCCGGTCGACCACACCGAGCTCGGGACGCCGCTCATGGTGGAGACCTCCGAAGGCGTGAGGGTCGCGACGATCGCCCCCATGCCCTTCGTCGACCCCCAGAAGCAGATCCCCAAGTCGTAGTCCCGCGGTGTCCGTCGGAACCGCGTTCTATCCCCGCACCGGGCCGCTCAACAGCAAGCTGCAGTGGCGGGAGTGGTCGGGCTATCTCGCGGCGAGCACGTACTACGACTCGCACGAGATCGAGTACAACGCGATCCGGGAGGCGGCCGGGCTCATCGACGTCTCCCCGCTCTACAAGTACCTAGTCTCCGGGCCGGACGCGACGCGGCTCGTCGACCGCGTCATCACGCGGGACGCGACGAAGCTCGCCCCCGGCCGCGTCTACTACACGTCCTGGTGCGACGAGGCCGGCCGCATCGTCGACGACGGGACGGTCGCGCACCTGGACGACGACACCTACCGCTGGACGGCCGCCGACCCGTCGCTGCGCTGGTTCCGGCTGAACGGCCGCGGCCTGGACGTCGAGATCGAGGACATCAGCGAGGGCGTGTCTGCGCTGGCCGTGCAGGGCCCGCTGAGCCGCGATGTGGTCGAAGCGGCGACCGAGACGTCGTGGGGCGACCTGAAGTACTTCGGCCGGCGCGCCGCGCAGATCGGGGAGATTCCTGTCGACGTCTCGCGCACCGGCTACACCGGCGATCTCGGCTACGAGGTCTGGGTGGACAGCGCGAGCGCACTCGAGGTCTGGGACGCCTTCATGCGCGCCGGGCAGCCGTACGGCGTCCGGCCAGCCGGGATGCTCGCGCTCGACGTCACGCGCATCGAGGCGGGGCTGATCCTCATCGAGGTCGACTTCGACTCGGTGCGGCGGGCGCTGATCCCGGAGCAGTCGTTCTCGCCCTTCGAGCTCGGCATCCTGGGTCGGTTCGTCGACTTCGGGAAGCAGGTCGAGTTCGTCGGCCGCCGGGCGCTCGAGCGAGAACATGAGCGCGGCGGTCCTCCGCGGAGGCTCGTCGGGGTGGAGCTCGACTGGGAGCCGCTGGAGGAGCTGTACCGGGCGAGAGGGCTGACGCCGACCTTCGAGGCGGCGGCGTCCCGCGAGGCCGTGCCGCTCTACGCGCGCGGGCGCCAGGTCGGCAAGGCGACGAGCACGACCTGGAGCCCGATCCTGAAGAAGGTGGTGGCGCTGGCTTCGGTCGACGCGGCGCGGAGCGAGCCCGGCACGAGGCTCGAGTTCGAGTGGACGGTGGAAGCCCGGCGCAGCCGGACGCCCGCGACGGTCGTGGAGCTGCCGTTCTTCAACCCGCCGCGGAAGACCGCGACGGTTGAGCCAGCGTCATGATGCTCGGGAGGTCGTCGAGGAGCGCCGAGACCGTCTCGAGGAACGGGTAGGGCGCCAGGAACACGCTCCAGGAAAGGATCACCCAGAGGGCGCCGAGCCACCAGCCCACCAGGACGAACCAGACGGCGCGCGCCCAGAACGGCACCGGACGGCCGCGGCGCTCGACGTAGCCCGCGGGCGAGCGGCGCCTGACGCGTTCGGTGAACGGCTCGCGATCCTCCCGCTTGCGCGCGTCGAGCTTGTCCTTGCCCGGCGGGTCCTGGCCGAACGTCGCGAGCCAGATCCCGAGCCGGTTGCCCTTTCTCGCGACCGGCGCGCCCACGAGCGTCAGGTGGACGACGTAGCTGCCCAGGAACACGAGCAGCGGGAGCAGCGTGCCCAGCGACATGAACCAGCCGTAGCCCGCCCAGTGCTTCGCCGCGGCGATCTTGCCGGCCGGCTGCTCCTCTGCCTCTGGCTCCTCCACGATCGCCTCGCTCACGTCTGCTATACGAGCACGCAATCGCCGCCTGCCCGTCATCCCACGGAGGTGATCCCGCCCGCCTGCGCCGCCGCGCCCCGGCGGTGGCGCTTGCGATCGCGGTGGCGTGCGGGATCGCCGGCGCCACGGCCCTCGCGGAGCCCGGGCCGCACGCGCCGTCCGGCCGCCGCTCGATCTCGATTCTGCGCGCGACGGTGCTCCAGCGGCTGGTGAAGCTGGACGTGCGCGCCCGTGGGGCCGGCCGCTGGCGCATCTACGTCGACGGCCGCGTCAACGGCTGGTCGCGGACGACGACCGGCTTCGCGCGCGTCACGGCCCCGGGCTCGCACCGGATCTTCGTCGCCCTTGCCGGGAAGGGCTTCGTGCCATTGCGGCCGCTGGTTCGCTCCCGGGCGGTCACGGTCACGATGCCCCGTCCCGACGCGCCGGTCGTGGCCGCGGCCGGAGACATCGCGTGCGATCCTGTGAGCCCGTCGTTCAACGAGGGCCGCGGCACGGCGCGCTTCTGTCACGAGCGCGCGACGTCGGACCGGCTGGTCAACGCCGGCCTGAAGGCGGTGCTCGCGATCGGCGATCTCCAGTACTTCTGCGGTGCCGCGGCGGCGTTCATGTACTCCTACGACCGGAGCTGGGGACGCGTGAAGACGATCACGCACCCCGCCCTCGGAAACCACGAGTACCAGCTCTCCGGCGGTGAGGGCTGCGCACCCGGCGCCCAGGGCTACTTCGGCTACTGGGGCTCCGCGGCCGGGCCGAACCCGGGCGGCTACTACTCGTTCGACGTCGGCTCCTGGCACCTGATCTCGCTGAACTCGAACTGCAACCAGATCGGCGGCTGCGGGATGGGGTCACCCGAGGAGCGATGGCTTCGCGCCGACCTCGCCTCGCACCCGAGGCTCTGCACGCTCGCGTACTGGCACCATCCGCCGTTCACCTCGCGGGTCGCGGAAGGGGGCCCGCCGCAGCAGACGACGGCGTTGCTGCAGGACCTCTACCACGCCGGGGCGGAGCTGTTGCTCACGGGGCACCAGCACAACTACGAGCGGTTCGCGCCCCAGACGCCGCAGGGCGCGCTCGACGAAGTGCAGGGGATCAGGGAGTTCGTGGTCGGCACGGGCGGCGAGAACCTGCTTCCGTTCGGCACCCCGGCCCCGAACAGCGAGGTCCGGAACAGCCAGACGTTCGGCCTGCTCGAGCTGATCCTGCGCCCGGGGAGCTATTCCTGGCAGTTCATCCCGGAGGCGGGCGGGACCTTCACCGACGGCGGCTCCACGGACTGCCACTAGGCGAGCGCGACCAGGCCCTTCGCGAGCAGCGCGGCGCCGACGAGGAGGAGCAGCGCGCAGCCGACGCTCGCCCAGCGGCGCTCGAGCCAGGCGCGGAGGCGCGCACGCATCGGCCCCGAGCGCTCGGGCACGAACTGGGCGAGGAGCACCGGTGTGTAGACGGTGCTCGTTCCGATGAAGACGAAGACGACGACCGCCGCGATCGCCTCGGCCTTGCCCGGATGGACGCCGACGATGTGCGCACCCGCGGCGACGGCGATCGCGTAGGTCGGGATGAAGGTTCCGAGCA
>Ga0126383_10000992_pt1 | contig 16984 bp, 13 predicted proteins | sample PanSoiMetPlot_35_FD_96882 | JGI IMG/M metagenome (GOLD analysis project Ga0126383, IMG submission 96882) | Tropical forest soil microbial communities from Panama - MetaG Plot_35 | ecosystem: Environmental > Terrestrial > Soil > Tropical forest > Bulk soil | place: Panama | collected 2016-02-17
GGGAACGCGAGGAGTTTCTCGAGACGCAAACTGCCCGCGGCCTCGTGCGGCGTGTCCTCGCCAAAGCGGCAGACCTGTGGCAGTTCTATCTCGGCCCGGCGCTCACTTTGCCGCTGCTGGCGTTTCCCTGTGTTCTGCGGGACCGGCGGATGCGCTTCGTGTTGTGGGCCAGCGCGTTTTTCCTGCTGGCCACCCTGCTTCCGGAAACCTGGACCTTCGCGCACTACGTCGCGCCTGCGACGGGATTACTGTACCTGGTGGTGGTCGAGTGCCTGCGCCACCTGCGCCTCTGGCGATGGAATCGCTATCCGGTGGGATATGCATTGGTGCGAGCGACTCCGGCGGTGTGCCTGATGATGCTGATTCTGCGCGTGAGCGCCGTGGCCCTGCACGCCCCGATCGAGCCGCCCTGGCCGCGCGGAAATCTGGAGCGCGTCGCCATCGTGAAACAGCTGGAAAACCTCCCCGGCCAGCAGCTGGTCATCGTGCGCCAGGGGCCGATCAACATAGACAAAGAATGGGTCTATAACGATCCGGATATTGCTGGGTCCAAGGTGATCTGGGCGCGCGACATGGGAGAGAACGACAACGCGGAGCTTCTGGCTTATTTTCGCGACCGCCAGCCGTGGCTGCTGGTCGTGAGTGATTCGCCGGCGGATAACAAACCCGCGGTCCTCACCCCCTATCCCTGGCACTGAACCGCAACCTTTTTCCGGCGTCGAGTGGTGCGATACGATGCCTGGGTGCAGCGCGACTGGCAGCAGCTCCGCCCCTCGCAGAAAGCGGCTCTCATTCTGTGGGGAATTCTCCTGTGCCTGCTGACGCTTTGGTCGATGTGGCAGCACTGCCGCTGCAGCCCTCAGGTCACTGAGCTGGTCCCGCCCGAACTCGCCCCAGCAACCCGGGCAACTCCTGTCATTCCTCTGGCAATCGATCACTTCATCGGGTGACCTCCGTCACACCTGGTTGGGAACAACCCGCTCATAATCAAGACGGAGTCAAGGCCCGGGCACTCGTCCGGGCCGGAGGCGCACATGAAAACCTGGCTAGCCGTGATCCTGGTAGCTGCGCTCGTGACCGTTGTGACGCCGGCATTGGCCGCCGGAAAAGCCAATCCGCCGATCGCCGTACCCAAATACAATCCCGCCGCCGAAGTCACGCTGAAGGGCACGGTGGATGACGTACGTGACCGGGAGTGTCCGGTCAGCGGAGGTATGGGGGCTCACCTGATTCTGAAAACCAACGACGGCAAGACGATTGAAGTTCACCTTGCCGCCACCAGCTTCATGAAGAATTACGAGCTGGTCTTCCACAAGGGCGATCAGATTGAGGTGACGGGAGCGAAAGTCGTATTCGAGGGAGTGGAAACCATCTTCGCGCGCGAAGTAATGCGCGGCAAAGACACTTTCGCCTTTCGCGACAAGGACGGTAATCCGGTCTGGTAACCGGGAGGGAATGTGAAGGGCATGGAGGGCGGGCAACGCCCTCCCTTTGTGCGTGTCGCCTAGTTCTGTCCTGCGGCTTTGGTCTCGCCCTCGGCTGCTGCAGGAGCCATGTAGATGGCCGGTACGCCCTGCTTGAGCATCATGTCGTTGAGCGCCACCACATCGGTGGAGGTCATCTGCTTCCACTGGGCAATCAGCGGCGCCGCCTGCTGACGCAGCGACTGAAAAGCCGCGAGCTGCTGCGCTGTCGGCGGAGCGTCGGCACTGTCCACGCTGAACGCCAGGCTGTGCAGCTGCTCGTCGACCAGCACCGGGTAGTTCAGATTGGCTTCGGAAGACTTGATCTTCACCTGCAGCAGTTGCTCCTCGATGGGCGTCATCTTCTTGTCTAATGAGTCTGACGCCGTCAGGATCGTCTTGTAGCGCGCGTCGTCGCCCATTCGGCTTTCGAGCGCGCGGAACTGCTGGCGGATGGCGCGAATCTGCTCCACCGTGTCATGCAGATCGCTCAGCTGCTCGCGAATCTTCAGGTCGAGATCGAATTGCTTCTCCAGATCGGCCGAGGAAACGTTCACCCTGGGATCGAGCTTCAGTTCGAGTGGCACGGTTTGTGACTTTCCCTCCGCGGTCAGCCGCACCTGGTAGTTCCCCGGTATCGCGAAGGGCCCCTTGTTGCGGTACTCGGCTCCCACTTCGCCGGGCAGTTTGCGCGCGCCGCTGAAACGCAGATTCCAGGTGAAACGGTTCAAGCCGGCATCGGCGGAAATCTTCTCCGCGGGCGGCTCCTGATCGGGCCACTCGGGCGGCGTCTCGGCTTCCTTCTTGTCCCGGTTCGAGAACGACCGCACCAGCTTGCCTTGGGCGTCCAGAATGTCGAGCGTCACTTCGCCCTTGGGAGCCGATTTGAAGTAATAAGAAATGATCGCGCCCGCGGGAGGATTCAGAGCCACCGGCTGGCGCCGTTCGAAATCTTCCGGCCAGCGATAACGCACAGTCGGGCGCGGCTTGTAGACGATCATCTCCTCCTTGTCGGAATGCGCCGCCAGCTGCCGCAGGGGGGTGATGTCATCCAGCACCCAGAACGAGCGCCCGTGTGTGGCCACCGCCAGGTCATCATCCTTGACGATGAGATCGTGGATGGGCGAGGTCGGCAGGTTCAGCTGCAGCGGCTTCCAGTTCGCCCCGTCGTCGAAGGAGACGTAGATGCCCATCTCCGTGCCCGCGTAGAGCAGGCCTTTCTGCCCGGGGTCTTCGCGCACCACGTGTGTATAGGCGCCGTCGGGAATTCCGCTGGTGATCTTCGTCCAGCTCTTGCCGAAGTCGGTGGTCTTGTAGAGGTAGGGGCGGAGGTCGTCCAGCTTGTGAGTGTCCACGGCAGCATAGGCCGTTCCCGCGTCGTGCGGCGAAGCATCGATCAGGCTGATCATGCTCCATTCGGGAACGCCTTTGGGCGTGACGTTGGTCCAGTGCTGGCCGCCGTCGCGAGTCACGTGAATCAGACCATCGTCAGAGCCCGCCCAGATCAGATCCTTCTCGACCGGCGACTCCGTGATGGTAAACACGGTGTCGTAGTACTCGACGGTGGTGTTGTCTTTGGTGAGCGAACCGCCGGAGCTGTCCTGCTTGCTCTTGTCGTTGCGGGTGAGATCACCGCTGATGGCCGTCCAACTCATGCCGTGATCGGTGCTCTTAAACACAACTTCTGCCGCCGTATAGAGCACGTCCGGATTGAAGGGCGACAGGGCAATCGGATCGGTCCATGCCTGGCGATATTTGCCGTCCTTCGCGCCATGGCCGCTCTCGTCGATCGGCCACACCGTAATGTCCTGCTCCTGCTGGGTGCGCTTGTCGAAGCGCGTCATAGCGCCGCCGCCCGAGCCCGCGTAAACAATGTTGGCGTCGCGCGGGTCGGGAACAATGTATCCGCTCTCGCCACCGCCGACGTCATACCAGTTCTGGCGTCCGATGAAGCCGTCGTCGCTGCGGCTGGCAATGCCCACCGTCGAGTTGTCCTGCTGCGCCCCATAGAGGAAGTAGAGCGGGCGGTTGTCTGCCGCCACGTGATAGAACTGTGCGGTCGGCTGATTGTATTGCGTACTCCAGTTCTTGCCGCCATCCACGCTGATGGTTGCTCCCCCGTCGTTGCCATTGATCATGCGGTTGGGATTCGTGGGATCGATCCACAAGCCATGGTGATCGCCGTGCGGCACCGGCAGCAGCGTCAGGCTCCGGCCTCCGTCGCTCGAGCGAAACAGGCCGGTGTTCAGCATGTAGACCGTGTCCACGCTGCGCGGGTCGGCAAAGATATGAGTAAAGTACCACGCCCGCTGCGTAAGCCGCTGGTCGTCGTTGACTTTGGTCCAGTTGTCGCCGCCGTCATCGGAGCGAAACAGCCCGCCTTCCTTGGCCTCGACGAGCGCATAGACCCGGTTCGAATCCGCGCCCGAGACCGAAACACCGATTCTTCCCAGCAAGCCCGAAGGCAGGCCGTTGCCTTCGAGATGCTTCCACGTGCTTCCGCCGTCCACCGAGCGATACAACCCGCTTCCCGGCCCCCCGCTCTCCAGACTCCACGGCGTTCTCTGGATCTGGTTCAGCGCCGCGAACATTACATTGGAATTGTGGGGATCGACCGCGAGGTCGATGGCTCCGCTCTTGTCGTCCTTGTACAGGACCTTCTCCCAGTTCTTGCCTCCGTCGGTCGAGCGGTAGACGCCGCGCTCGGAGTTCGGCCCGTAGGCATGACCCAGGGCGGCCACGAAAACCACATCCGGATTACGCGGATTTACGATCACCCGCGAAATATGCTGCGTCTCCTTGAGCCCGATGTACGTCCAGCTCTTGCCGCCGTCGGTGGATTTGTAGACGCCGTTGCCGTAGGAGATGTTTCCCCGCAGGCAGGATTCTCCGGTTCCCACGTAAATCACGCTGGGATTCGATTCGGCCACGGCGATCGCCCCGATCGAAGCAAACGGCTGCTTGTCGGTCAGCGGAGTCCAGGTGATGCCGGCATCGTTGGTGCGCCATAAGCCGCCGGCCACGCCTCCGAAATAAAACGTGTAGGGATCGCCGGGAATGCCGGTCACCGCCAGCACCCGTCCGCCACGGAATGGTCCTACCAGCCGCCATTTCATACCCTTCATTTGGCTGTCGCTGTACTGCTGCGCCAGAGCGGTAGAGGCGACGGTCACCAGACATCCGAACAGGACGAGCAAACGAACACAAGAGCGCGTGTGTTTCATGGAGATAGCCTCCCTGGGAAGGAAAAAAGAGAAATAATAGTTTACTACGTCCGCCCCTGCCCGCAAGCCGTGGTGTGCTCCTGCGCTGGCGCCACTTGATCACACGAAGTGAGGCGAAGTAGCTGATTTTGTGAGCGCCGCCGGAACTCTGGTGGACAAACTAGGCGCCAAACAAAAACCCAAGCGCCGCTGGAAAACGCTTCGCCCACGCCGCCTCGTTGTGCGTCCCCCCGACCTCGATTTCCACTCGCAGGCGATCCTCCCCCAGCCCAGCGCGCCGCAGAATCTGCTGCAATTCCCGGACGTCGTCCACGACTTCCTGATCGTGGTCCTCACGGCCGTCTTCGTGAGTCCCCATAGCCAAGAAGACTCGTTGCGGCCATTGCCGGAACGCCCGGCTGTAGCGCAGCAATCGCCGGTTGGAAACAAACAAGGACGGGCTCTCCAAAAGCAGCCGTCCGAAAATTCCCGGCCGGTCGAGCACCGTAAACAGCGAAACGATCGCGCCCAGCGACGATCCCCCCAAGCCGGTATTCTCCGGTCCGCGCGCCATGCGATAGCGGGTAAACAGAAACGGCATCACTTCATCGATCAGAAACTCCGGATACCGCTTTCCCAGCGGCCGCCATACCGGAGGATGTACCGCACGGTACGGCAGGAACTCGCGAATGCGTTCCTTCTGCGCGTTGTCGATCCCGACGATGATCAGTGGGGGCACTTCCTCTTGCCGGATCAAACGGTCCGCGGTTTCATCCACTTGCCACTCCACGCCCGCGAAAGATGTCGCCGTATCGAACAGGTTCTGCCCGTCATTCAGGTAGAGCACCGGGTAGTACCGATCCCGATTGCGCGGTGCGTCGTATTCGGGCGGCACCCACACCCGCAGCCACCGCCGGTTGCGCAAAATGCGGCTCTCGAATTCATGCAGCCGCAGATCGCCCACCACCGAGGGGTTGTCCCGAACCGGGACCGCATCCCCCGCACCAACCCGCGGATGGGCTGTCTCCATGGACAATTCAGAGCAACGAGAAGAGTGAGTCACACCCCGCGCAGCGATCGCGCGAACAACACCGACGACAACACCGTGATCAGCAGAATGGCCGCCAGCGAAGAGAGACATAACACGCACCAGGTCCCCAGCACAAAAGCCTCGATATAAGACAGATAGAGAGCAAATCCCAGCCCCAGCGTCGCCCCCACCAGCAGCATGCCGGGCGTCTCCGCCTTTTCGCGGTAGAACGTGGCCAGCGCCAGCAGCGACAAATACCCCACCATTCCAATCAGCGCCACGGGAATGCCGAACACCGTGGAGTAGGGACTGCGGTTGACGATGTCGCAATTGAAATTCTCACCGAAATCGCAGTAGGTGGTCTTGTCTTTTCCGTAGTGATGATAGAGGGAAACCGAGGACACCACCGTGCCCATGATTGCCAGCACCGCGATCCCGAGAAAAATGCGCCCTGCCCCCGCGTTCATGGCAGACTGCACCCGGTCTTCTGCGCCAGCGTGGTCAGGGGGAGGGTTCCCTCATGACGTTCGCCGCCGGGAAACTCCCAGGTGGGGAACTGTTTCACCCCGGCCTGAATGCAACTCGGCTCCTCCTTGCGCTCGCCCTTGATGCCGCACTCGACGTAGTTCACGTACCGGAAGGCCGACCCGAACATCTCCTTCTGCTCTTCGCAGTGCGGACACCAGTAGAGTCCGTACATCTTGGCCCCCTTGGTGGCCATGCATTTCGCGAACCCATCCAGCCGGCTGGTCCGCTTGCGCGTGCCCAGGTAATAAGCCGCGGCAAACGCCGCCGCAATCAGTACGGCGATCGCGAGCTTGCGAAACAGCTTACCGTAATCCGCTGTCTGCTCTTGACGTTCCCGCTCCTGTTGCCGCTTTCTGCGCTCTTCCGACATGAATAATGAGGACCCGAACTCCAGAAGCTGCTTCCTCTTATACCATGACGTTCAGTGCTGACGGCAGCACGTCCAGCATTTTGCACTCCAGCGTGAACACCTCCCCGTCCACCATCACGTCCACCGGACCGTCGAGCAGAAACTCGACCTTCTTCGCCGATCTCCGTTCCGCCAGCGGATGGTGAATATGCGTGCCGTCATAAAGCGTCGGCAAATTGCGAATCAGCCCCCAGCGCCCGATTGGCCCCCAGCGCACATATTCGATGAACCCGTCATTTACCTCCGCCTTGGGGGCAATCATCATGGTGCCGCCGGTGTATTTGCTGTTGTTGAATGTCAGGAAAAGGCAGCGGCGCCGGTCTACCTGCTCGTCTTCATCCACCCGCAGGGGAAAGGGCCGCCGCCGGAAGCGCGCCAGGGTGATAAAGATGGAAGACTGGTAGCCGAACTCTCCCCAGCCCGCGAGTCTTCGGGCCCGCAAAGTCGCCACGTCCGCGGTAAACCCCACGCTCAACAAATTGATGTAGTGAAGCACTCCGTTTTTGTGCCTCAGCCGGATCACGTCGCAGGGCTGCAAGCGTCCTTGAAGCAGCGCCTCCATGCCGTGTTCCACGCCGCGATCGCTGAACTCCCGCAAGAACGAATTGCCCGTTCCCAGCGGTAGAAACGCCAGCGTCGGTGGTTGCTCGGCACCGGGAAAAAGCCCGTTCACAATTTCGTAGGAAGTTCCGTCGCCGCCCACCGCGATGAAGCGGCGAAAGCCGCGCCCATACGCCTCGCGGGTGAGTGCAATGGCTTGCTCGGGTGCCGATGTCTCGACCGCCTCGATCACGAGACCGCCCGCCCGGAGCCGTTCGAGCGCCGGGCCAACTTGTCTGCGGCAGCGCCCTCCACCCGCGGCCGGATTGATCACCGCGAAATAACGCAAGCTCACAAGCCGACCAGGGCGGCGCGCTCCACCGATTCGCCGATCTCCTCGGCCAGCGCCGTGCGCTTGATTTTCATGGATGCGGTTCGCGGAAAATCCTTGCTCCAGATCAGGCATCCGCCGACGCGCTTGAAATCGGGCAATGTACGGTTGCGCGCCGCGATGTCTTCTTTGAGCGCGTCGTTGAACTGCTGGTTCGGCTCCAGCCGCAGCACCAGCACCAGCATCTCCCGGCCCAGTTTCTTCTGCTTCCACACGTAATTCGCGGCAAAGACGCAGTACTCCTTCACCGGCAGGCTGTCGAATACCGCTTCGATGTCCTCGGGATAAATGTTCTTCCCGCCCTCGGTGACGATCATGTTCTTCTTGCGTCCGAAAAGCTGCAGGTGACCGTTGCCGTCAAAGCGCCCCAGGTCACCGGTGATCAGCCAACCGTCCACGATGGTTTCCGCCGTCAACTCCGGATCGTCCAGATAGTGCGACATGACCGTCTTGCTCTTGACCGCGACTTCGCCGATGCCGTCACTGTCGGGATTCAATACCCGCAGCTCCACTCCCGGCAGCGGCTTTCCTACTGTGTCGGGACGAAACGGTTTCAGGTCGTTCACCGTAAGCGCGGTGCAGGCCTCGGTGAGGCCATACCCGTTTGCCACCGGTACACCCAGGTCGTAAAAAAATTGCAGCGTTGACGGCTCCATAAACGCCCCGCCCACGATGATCGTCTTCAGCTCTCCGCCGAAAGCGCGATGCACCTGCGGCAGCAAGGCGCGGCTCAGGGCGGCGTTCGGATGCAGCCGCGTGAACCCCTTGTTGATCGAAATCAGCCGGTCGAGCAAGACCCGCTTCGCCTTCGGCAAGGCATCGAACTTTGCCCGCAGCCCGCGCTCCAGGTTCTTGAGCACCATGGGAACCAGGCTCACGTAGGTGATCTTGTAGCGCACGAACGCGTCGCGCACGAACTCCGGACGCAGCGTCCGCAAGTGCACCACGCAGGCCCCGCACACGAACGGCCCGATGAACCCCACCATGAAATCAATCGCGTGATTCGTCGGCAGGATGCTCAGGTAGCGCACGCCCGGCCAGAAGGGATACCACGCCGTCAGCGACTTGCACTGCTCGAGATAATTCTCGTGCGTCAGTACGCAGCCCTTCGGACGTCCGCCGGTCCCCGAGGAATAGACGATGCAGGCCACATCCTGGCGCAGCCGCATGACAAACGTCGGAGCGCCCTTGCGCCGGAAATCTTCCCAGCGAAACGCTCCCCCCAACTCCACCCCCAAAGGTGCCTCCGTGACCAGCACCGTCTGCAACTTGTGCGTCTTGAACTCCGGCGCCTGCATGATCGCGCGCCACAGGTAATACTCCACCACCAGGAATTTTGCCTGGCTATGCGCCAGCAGTCCCAGGTGCTCGGCGGCGGTCAGCTTGTAGTCGAGTGGAACCAGCACCCCGCCACCGTGAAAAATTGCATAGGCGGAGATCAGCCACTTCGACTGATTCGTCATGATGATCGCCGCCCGGTCGCCGGGCAACAGATCCGCATCTTCCAGCGCCCGCACCAGCGGCGCCGCCATTTCCTTGAAATCGGAATAAGTCAGCCGTGTCCTTTCCTTGTCGCGGTCCGACTCGATCAGGCAGGTTTCGTTCGGCCAGCGGTCCAGCGCATCCCGCAGCGCCGCCCCCAGGCATGTGTATTGGTCAAGATTCAGCATCCAAATTTCATTTCACCACCGCGGCTCAGAGTCTCTGAAGGAAGGGAACGACGGATCAGGTCCGCGCGGGCTCCCAGCCCGCCGCAGGCACAAGCCAGCCATGCCGATTTCTTTCTCTCGGTGTCTCGCTGGCCGTGCGGTGAATCGTCTTTCACAACCGCGATTGAATTCGCGCCGCCAAGGTCCGGAAATCCGTCACCCCCTGCAGTTCGTAGTCCGGCAACTCCACGTGAAAATGATTCTCCAGTCGAGTCAACAAATCGAGCGCCTGCAGGCTGTCAATGCCCAAGGTCCTGAAGAAGTCGTCATCCGGCGTGAGCTTCTCGCGCGGCACCTTGAAGTGCACGGCCGCCAGGCTCAGAATTTCGTCCAACGTCTGCTCCGCAGTTTTCATAAATGATTTCTTCGCGTCCTCCGCGGTCAAGCGCTTCGCGGTGAAGACGAACATCACGACCAAAGCTCCCCATGCCCCGGGCCCAGAGCCTGAAACCGTTCAGGGAAGATAGGGCTGCGCATCGGTGCTTTCCACAAACCTCCGCAATCCCTCCTCCACCGCCGGACGGGCAAACAAATCACAAAAGATGTCGATCTCCCGCTTCAATTCTTCATACGGAATCGGCTTGATGAACTTCTTGGCCGTCACCGCCGTGTGACGGTCGAATTTCTTCAACTGTGCTGCCGTCGCGCGCGCCACGCGCATTGCTTCGCCCTCGCCCACCACCTGGCTGACGAGCCCGGCGGCCTGCGCCTTGGCCGCATTGAAGCTGCGCCCGGTCAGAAGCAGGTCGCGCACCACGCCGTTCCCCAGGTCCCGCTTCAGCCGGGGAATTCCCCCGAATCCCGGAATCAACCCCAGGCGCAACTCGGGAAAACTGAAGCGCGCCATCTTGTCGGCAATGATCAGATCGCACACCAGCGCCAGTTCGAACCCGCCGCCGAAGGTCACGCCGTGAACCGCGGCAATGGTAACGAGCGGCGCTGCGTCGATCGTGTTCATCACCCGGTGAATGCGCTCCAGAAAATTGCGCACGCCCTCGAGCGCATCCGCACGATCCATCTGCTGAGAACGCTGGTACAACTCCCGCAGATCCGCTCCCGCACAGAAACCCGCCGGCAGGGTGCTGTGGATCACCAGGGCGTGCGCCTCGTCTTCCGCGAGCAGGCGAAGCTTGGCGGCAAACACTTCCAATTCGTCGAGCGTCAGCGATCCGATCTCGTTGCCGGGCTCACGATGCAAAGCGAGCTCCACCACTCCGTCTTTCGAGCCCCACGAGATGCACTTGCCCTGGAAGTCATTCATAACTGCCCTAGACCGCCTGCTTCACACGGTACATGTCTTCAATCTCGGACTGGAACCGCTGCGCAATCCGATCGCGCTTGAGCTTCCCATTCGCCGTGAGCAGGCCATTGTCGATGGAAAAAGGCTCGGGACAAACCTGAAAGGCCCGCACCTGCTTGTAGTGCGGCAACCCGGGATTCACCGCGTCGAGCGCCGCCTGCACCTGGTCCGCCGCAAGCGCTCCGGTCACCAACGCTGACAAGTAACCTCGGCCGTTCCCCACCAGCACCACCTGCTGCGCTCCCGGCAGCTGCTCAAGAATCTTCTCCTCGATCGGCTCCGGCGCGACATTATGCCCGGAGCCGAGAATAATGAGATTCTTGATGCGCCCGGCAATCTTCCAATTTCCTTTCGCGTCCACCTCGCCCTGGTCGCCGGTATGAAACCATCCCTCGCGCAGCACTTTGGCGGTCTCCTCGGGACGATTCCAGTAGCCGGGAAAAATATTCGGCCCGCGCACCAGTATCTCTTCATTTTCTCCCAGCTTCATCTCCACGCTGTCGATGGCCGGGCCCACGCGCCCCGGCTCCACATCCCGCGGATCGTCCAGCGTGCACAGGGCGGTTGTCTCCGTGAGCCCGTAGCCCTGCAGCACCGGGATTCCCAGCATCATGAAATACAGCTGCGTCTCCACCGTCAGCGGCGCCGAGCCGCAGATCAGCGCCTTGAGGTTCTCCCCGATCATCTTCTTGCGGATGGTGGGAAAGATCGCCGCGCGCGCCAAACTCAACCAGATCGAATCCGCAATGGTCGCCCTGCCCTCCTGCCTGCGCACGGTCGCCGCCTTTGCCTTGGCGTACACCGTCAGGGGAAACCCGCCTGATTTCCACAACTGTTCGTCCACGGCCTTGCGCATGCGCTCGAGCAGCGCGGGCACGTTTAGAAAGTAATCCGGCGCAGCTTCGCGCATTTCCTTCGAGATCTTCGTCAGGTCCGTGTTCAGGGTCACAAGGCTGAGCCGCAGCAGGCTGGTGAGCAGCAGGATCCACGAACCCGCGAAACACAGGGGCAAGTAGTGAAAAACGCGCTCCTGCCCCGAGTGTCCCCGCATGAGAATATCGAGCCGACCGGACGTACAGCCCAGCATGTGCCCGATGTTGGCCGCCGTCAGCACCACGCCCTTGGATTCGCCGGACGTGCCCGAGGTATAGATAATCGCGACCGGATCCGGTTCGGCCGCCAGCGGCTTGTCCTCGATCCCTTGGCCCGTAAACATGTCGCCCACCAGGATCTGCGCGGGGGCTTGCGGCCATGCCTGGAGAATGCCATCGCGCAGCCCGGCATCGCCGCAGCAGATCAGCGCCGGCGAGCAATCCTTCATCATGTTCGCCAATTCCGCCGGAGCCTGGCGCGCATAAAGCGGAACCACCATCAGCCCTTCGGCCATGATAGCCAGATCCGCCGCCACCCAGTCGATCCCGTTGTGCGCGAGCAGTGCGCAGCGATCGCCCTTCTTCAGGCCCCGACGGCGAAGGAATGCCCGCGCCTCCGCAACCTGCTTCAAGAGCCCGCGGCCGCGCACACTCCGCGCTCCGGAGTCGCTTGCCTGTTCGAAGACCAGCGCGTCGGTCTCGAGGCGCTCGAAAATGTCATCCAGATAACTCAAGCTCTCGCGCTTCCTTGGTGTCCTCCGCGGTCCGCGCCCTTGTTTCGGTCGCTTGCAGCTATGCTTCGCGCCCTTGGCGGCAAGATCGCTTGCCTCAGCCGTACGCCTCCACCAGCGCCTGCAGCCCTGGGCTCATGGGAGGCAGATAGTCTTCCCAGCCCCACTCCCCGGTGCGCGTCGGAAACTCCGGATACCGACGCTGCACCTCTTCTTCGAAGTAAACGCCCATGCGCGCCATGACCTTCAGGTTCCGCACCACCGTCCGCCCGATTCCGGCGGCAATCGTCTCGCGATCGCGGCACAGCTTCTCCATCGCCACCAGCAACCGGGGTTCGAGGTCGGGATCGTCCACGTTCATCAGCAATTCCTGGTGTCCGCGCTCCCGCATGAGGTTGCGGATGCGTTCATCCATGGTGATGCCCGCCGACGCCACCAACCCCGGCATCGACGTCACAATGCCGTGATAACGCGACGAGACCATCATGTGACACGCCCGCAGAATGCTCACCAGTTCATAAATGTTGTACTCATCGGAGGTCAGCACCGGCACCCCGCCCAGCTTCTGGGAGATCAACCGTGCCGGACGCGCATCCAACCGCTCGGTCGCCACCAGGACGACGAACACGCTGTGCTGCTTGCGGAACGCCTGCAAAGCATTGGAAATCGAATTCACATAATGCTGGTACGCCCGCTGCGCTTCCGGCCCGCTGTTGTGGAAATACACCGACCGGTAGTGGCTGTCTTTGTAAGCACCCGTCAACTCATGCAGGGCGAACTTCGCCACCGACGCCTTTACCGGCCACTCGAACGGATTGATCGGACACACTACCAGCACCGGCGTTGTGCCATCCCATCCCGCCTGCCGCAACGCTTTCTGCCCGTACTCTGCGGGATGGGGCTCAAAAGTCCATGCCGTATCCGTACCCAGCTCGGTCGGCACTCCCAGGTCCCGCAGCACCGTCCGCGATTCTTCGTTGCGGGTAATCACCAACGAGTTCTGACAGAAACGTCCGCACATCCGGGCCACCAGCGGATCCATGTGCCCCGCCTCGGCCCCATAACCCACCGACAACTTGTTTTGCGCTGCTGCAATCCCCAGCGAGCCGATCATCATCGTCGTCAGCGCATTGGCAAACTTGCTCTTGAACATCGACCCTTCACAGGCCACCACGCCGTGATGCCGCGGGACCTCGTCTGACAGGAACGGCGGAAAAATGTCCGGCAGGTGCACCTGTGCCGTGCCCTCGAAATACCCCTGGGAAAACTTGAAGTTCTGCGTCATCACGGTGAAGGCCACGTGATCCGCGCCCAGGATGTAGCGCAACTGCCGCAGCATCTCTTCCACGCGCACATCCGATCCCATGTTGCGCGTGCCGTTGTAGCCGGCAAACAGCAGCTTCAGCTTCTCGCCCGGCTGCCAGCGCTCACCTCTGCCCAGCATCCACCCCAGCTTCGACGATTCGATAATCCCGCTGACCCAGGCTTCCAGAATGAAGTCCATCACGAGCGTGTTCTCCGACCGGGCGCGCGCCAGGTCTGTTTCTCTCGAGCGATCATCCTTGGTGTTCCGTCGAGGTTAACGCCTTTTCTGGCGATCTTCGCGGGCCTCTCCTCGGTACTGTGCGGCCAACCGCTGGTCAGCTCGCGCGCGGCAAAGCCTCCGGCCATGCCTGATATCGGTATGTAAAATTCGCCTCCCGGCTGAACTTCAGCAGCGGATAGCTGTACGCGGAGAACGGCACCGGCCGCCTGCCCAGCTCCGACGTCACCCGCATGTTATCGAACACCGTGTTCCACACCAGGTAGGGCATGAACACCTTCATCAGCGATGCCCCATAAGCTGTCGGCCCTTTACGATTCGCCAGCCTGCTGACCGTGGCGTCGAACGGCTTCTCGAGGAAAGGCAGGAAGATCGGTCTGCGTTTCTGCTGTGCCGCGGCCAGCGCCGCCGTCAACTCTTTGAAAGTCTGCGAATCTCTGCCCGAGGAAAGATGGTAGGTGTCATACAGCGGATTGGTCTTGCGATGCAGCGTGGCAATCGCGTCCGCCACAAAATCCACGTTCACGATATCGATCCTGTCCGAGGCCCGGAACGGCAGCGCGGGCAGCCCCGCCAGGAACACGAACGCCTTCACCATGTCGAACTGCGTGGTCTCGGGATACCGGCTGTCCCCCAGCACAATGCTGGGACGAAAAAACGTCAGCGGCACTTCCGGCAACAATTGCCGGATCATGTGCTCAGAAAACTTCTTGGTTCGCGCATAGGGATCGTAATCCGATCGATCCCAGTCAATCGCGCTGTCTTCGGTGACAACCTCATTGCGGCGCTTGCCCGCCACGGCCACCGTGCTCACATGGCTGAACCGCTGCAGTCCGTGATAGTAGTGCGCCCGCTGCGCCAGTTGCACCACTTCCAGTGTCCCCCGCAGGTTTACGTTCAGGCAGCTCTTCTCCGACTTGCGGTTGAGCGATGCCGCGCAATGAATCACCGAATCGGTGGTGTGAATCAGCCTGTCGTACTCGTCGTTGTTGAGCCCGAAGCGCGCAACGGTCAGGTCTCCGCGAAAAATCCGGATTCGAGTCTGCAGGTACTCGAAAAAGCGGGGAAAGTTCAGATGCAGTTGCAGCGCCTGCCACAGCCGCACCTCCGCTTCATGCGGATCGCGCGCCCGCACCAGCAGGTTCAGGGTGCCGGCGTCGGAGTCGAGCAGGTTGGCGGCTACATGCGCGCCGATGTATCCGGTCGAGCCGGTCAGGAATATCGCCACGTTGCTCCGTTGGTGCCCGTCTTCAGGGTTTCGCCGTTTCCGTTCGCGGCGCTTGTGGCCAGGTGGAACTCGCGCGCCGGACGCGCCTCGAGCGGCCGCCCCTCAATCAGAGGATAAGTCCACTTGCGCAGCGCCGGAATGTGCACATTCAGCCAGTAATCCCACCAGTCAATGGAGCGCGTGTCGTATCCGAACTGCGCCTTCTCCTCCGCCACCAGCGCGCAAGAGAGCTTCTCCACGTTTTCAGCCACGAAATCGTGCTCGTTGTGCAGGATGAAAGGCTCGAACAGCTCGATAAGTTTTTCCACTCGTTCCAGACTGCGCTCCGCCCGGGCCAGCTTCTTTATCGGCAGCGGCGACATAACCCGTTGAATGGATTGGACAATCGCCTTCTGCGCCGGAGCCGACATCCTCCGGTACCGTTCCTTCGACACGGGAATGGCATCAAACCGCAGCCGCAGCCAATACTCCAGCCCCTCCTGCGCGCGGTAGTGCTTGCGATGCGCCAGTGAGGTCAGCTCAATCGAGCGTCCCATGTCGCAGGGATTGGTCACCGAAGTTGCCAGCTGGTAGAGGACCTCATTGCGCCGCTCAATTACCGCCGCCGCAATCAGCGTCATCCCCTGGCACACCGAGTCCACGGGAATAATGTCGAGCCGCTTGTGCTCGTTCGTCGGCAGCTGCCGGAAATACGTCCCCAGCAAGTACGAGAGCGACGCCGAAGTATTGATGCCCTCATTCCAGCCCCGGAACGGCTTCTCGAGAGAAGTCTCGACGATCGCCGGGCGCACCACCGCGATCGGCAACCCCGCACCGTATTTGTAGATCAACGATTCGGCCAGGCTCTTGGTTAGCGTGTAGGTGTTTGGCCAGCCCAGCTCGATGGCCCGCTTCGTCCCCGCGTCGGTAAGATATTTTCTCACCCAGCGAATGCGGTTCTTGCGAATCTGGTTATCCAGAGCCGCGCCCTGCAGTCCCTTCGCGGCGTGTTCTTTTCCCACCGCCTGGGCGCGCAGCTCGGCCGTAACCTCTTCGCTTTCGGCTTTCTGGTCGGCCTCGCGGACGAACTGATGCAGGGCATGCCACTCCTGCTCGGCATCAAAATCGGTACGCCGCAGCGGGTTGTAGTTCGCCCGCAGGTTCTCGCCCACACGGCCGTCGCGCGCGCCCGCCACATAGCACGTCGAAAGATGCAGCAGCCCCGCATGATCCGACTTGCGCACAAAATCCAGGATATTGACTACCGCATCCACGTTGGTCGTCAGCGCATCCCGCAAGTCAGGATTAAAATCCGTCAACCCCGAGCTGTTGATCACAAGATCCAGCTGGCTCTCGAGTCGCTGGTAGACGTCAGGCGCCAACCCCAGGTCCGGCTGCGTCACGTCGCCTTCGACCACCTCCACATGTTTGCTCAGAAATTGGGTCAGCCCCGCACCATATCGCTCAAACAGCGGATCGAACACCGGCGATTCCTCCACCAGCTTTTCGAATCGCTCAGGCGCCAGGCTCGCCTTTTGCCGCCTGATCAGCAAATAGATCCGCCCGGTCTCCGGCAGGTCGAGCAGCGTATTCGCCAGCCACACTTTGCCGATGAACCCCGTCACTCCCACCAGCAGGATATGCTTCCCCGCCAGCGCCCGCCGCACCGAGAGCGGCCGCGCTTCCTGCCGTCCGTCAAAGTCCACGATCGGCACCGGCCGCTCCACTTCCTGCCGCTCGGAAGGAATCACCGCCCCTTGCAATACCTCACCGCTGTTCAAAGCCAGATCCCGCACCAGCCGCTCGGGTGTGCGAGTCCCATCAGGCCCGGCTCCGGTAATTCGCGCGAACAAGCCCCGCGGCCGAATCACCGGATTCACCAGGCGTCCGGTTGCAGTGCCGTCGCGGAACTCCAGGCGGTTCGCGATCACCCATTTCACACCCAGATACCGCGCCAGCGGACGCATCACGTGATCCAGGCTCTGGCTTACCAGAACCACCTCCGCACCGGAGTTCATCCGCTCTGTAAGCGTCCTTAATCCATCAGGTTTCAAGTGA
>Ga0126383_10000993_pt1 | contig 16974 bp, 13 predicted proteins | sample PanSoiMetPlot_35_FD_96882 | JGI IMG/M metagenome (GOLD analysis project Ga0126383, IMG submission 96882) | Tropical forest soil microbial communities from Panama - MetaG Plot_35 | ecosystem: Environmental > Terrestrial > Soil > Tropical forest > Bulk soil | place: Panama | collected 2016-02-17
AAAACTTCATCGTACCGCACCAGGCCGGGAAAAATCGGCAAGCCCGCCGCGTCCGCCGAAGTCCACCCTTCATTCCGCAACACATTCGACTTCAGATCGAAGATCGCGCCGCTGGCTGCGTGCCAGTGACCGTCAGGTCCGAGGTTGGCGGCAAATAATTCGTAGAGCATCCAGTTGTCACGGTCAATCACCAGCACGTGACGATCACCATCTGAAGCTGCCCCGCCCTCGATAGGTGCGTTGCGCGGAATGGGATAGGGGCGCTGGTCACTCTCGTCGGCATTTCTGAAACCGACCGGCGCCCGCGGCTGCGATCCCGCCACCACCATGTAAGGAATTCCATTCGGCGCGCCCCGGTAGACAGTGCCGAAATCAGGATGCAGACGTTCGTCAGATCCGATCGCGGCAACGATCCGATTTGAGTCCGGATCGACCGGCGCATTGGAGATGTCCTGATTCCACGGGTTGTCAGGCGGAAAGAGTTGCCTGCCGTGGAGACTGGCGCCCGGCCCCAAATCAGGTTGACGACTGCCACTTGAACTTGCTACGGTGCGCGGCCCGGTAGCAGGTGTAGGCGTGGCAATCGGCGTCGCGTAACTTCCCATGACGGTGCGCGAAAGCCGGGGCCCGGAGATTGTCACCAGCACAATCGCCGTAACTAAGGAAATCACCGCCGGCCTGGGTTTCATGATCGAATGAAACAACAACTTGCGCGTCACACTTTTTCCCATTGGAGCGATTATGCGCTAAGGCCCTCGTTCATCATATCGATTTTGTCAGCCGCCTGCGGTAGCGGCAGGTTGATTCTTGAGATTGAACGCTAACCACCCGCACCGCAGGTGGTTCTGACTCCGATGATCTTTTCGGAACTGTATAACGCGGCGACCGTGAAAACTGCGAACAAGAGAAACGTAAATTGCGGAGTCGCTTCCATGAATCCTGGCCGGCGCCAAACAGTTAATCCAGGAATATCGATTTTCGCCTTTGCCCTGGCAGTCTGTTTATTCCCGTCGGTCAAGGCGCAGAAAAGCAATACGGCGCCGGCGTCGCCAGACGGCCCGCCCGCCATTTCTGACGAGAACTTCGCCACCGTGGCCCAGCAGATTCGCGAACTCAAGGACCCTTCATTCAGGACCTACATGCGCGCGCGACTCATCGGCTTGATAAAGCCGGCGGATAGCGCTGAACGGCGGCAGGCAGCGTTAAGCGTCGCCAACGAAGCATTGTCCGATCTGTGCGCAAATGAAAGCGAGGTTTGGCGCGCAGCGCCCTCGTGGCTTCATGACCAGGTGATTGCCGCTGTTAAGAATTTCGACAATGCCGAGGCTGCGTCGTTAGCCGGCAATTGCAAACTCAAGACAGACGAGCGCGGTTCCGATGCGGCCCGAAAGTTTTCAGATTTCTCCGATGCCATCCGCATGATGAGCGATCCCGCAAAGGCCGGGAGCGCCGGAGAGAAAGCCAGGGCGGCGATTCTCACCGGTGAAATCTCTGCCGCGTCTTTGATGGGCCAATTTCTGCAGATGCAACACGCAAATACACCGGGCATGGCGCCGTTGTTGTCGGCGACGTTAACGGTAGAAGATCAAAAGCCGGGATTTCTTTCACAGCAAATTCTTCCATTTATTTCGACCGTCTTTATGGCCGACTCAGTCCCGGCTGACATTCGTTCGAGGTTCATTGCGGCGGTGGTTGCCCGCACTCGTTTGTCTCCGGAAGAGCTGGCGAATCCAGTCAACAGAAGTATGGTCTACAGCGCCCTCCTGGCGATCGCGGAGCCGGCTAAGACCTTGGCGCCGGATCTTTATCCCGAGGTGGCCAGCCGGCTTAACTCGGTCGCTCCCGGCGCAACCGCGAGGCGGGCAGAACTTCAGGCAATTGAAGACCGGATCAAGACCAGCTCAGATCAACTCGAGCAGATGCAGACGGAGGCCGGACGGACGTCTGATTCTAACTTCCGAGGACTCCTGCTGAACCGCGCCGCCAGACTCGCCGTTTCCCAGGGCAAGCTGCGCCAGGCGGTCGATTTGGCATGTGCGGACTACGGCGATGCACCGGCGAATTCGGTTTATCTCGATGCGTTTCTCGCCTCAGTGATTAGCGAAGCAGTAAAGAAGGAACAACCCGACGCTATCGTCTATGCCGTTTCCAAAACGGCGAAGCCCCTCAACAAGGCCAATGGCTTGATCGCTCTGGCCAAATATTACGCCGGCGCTAAAGAACCCGAGAAGGTAACCGCTGCTTTGCATGATGCCGCCAAGGCGCTCCCCGAGGCGGAGAGCAGCAACGAAAAATTGCGGGCGGCAATTTCTCTCTCCAGGGGTTTCATCGAATACGATCGCGTCGAAGCGTTTGCCGAGTTTCGCCAAATCGTCGATACCCTCAACAAACTGCCACTTCCGGAAAAGCAGAAGGAAAAAACGATTTACGTCCCGTTCCCCACGGTCGATGAATTGATGAAGACTTTCCGCGCTCTGGCGGCTCAGGATGAGCCTGGAGCCTTCGCGTTGGCGCAGGACATCAAATCAACTGAATTGCGTCTGGCGGCCGTGTGCGGTGTCTATAGCCACACTCTCAAATAGTCCTTGGCAGAAAATCTGATCCTAAACTTCTCTCAGGTCAGGAAGGGCGGCTGGCCCCCGCTCTCTTTGTCATCTTCCTAAAGAGAGCACGAGGGCGTCAGCGTGAGGGTCTGGTCGCTGAACGACGCTTGGCGGGCACTCGAATGACGCGTCCCACGGGCACCAGCGCTCCGGCTTCCGGGGGCGGCTCGGTAAATTGAGATAAGTCGTCGGCGTGGGCCTGGAGATAATCAAAGAAGCGTTCGAACTCGCGCTGCATGGCGTCCATTTTTTCGCGCATGTTCAGAATGATTTCCACGCCGGCAAGGTTCACACCCAAATCGCGAGTCAATGAAAGAATCAGTTCGAGCCGCTCGAGATCAGCGTCGGTATAAAGACGCGTGTTTCCTTCTGAGCGCGAAGGCTTCAAGAGACCTTCGCGTTCATAGAGACGCAGCGTCTGCGGATGCACGTCGAACTCCTCCGCCACGGCGCTGATCGTGAATGTCTTGGCTCGTTTTTTCATTGCGCGTTGTATCAGCAGCCCGACTGTGAGGGAGGCTCGTTACCTCTGCGTGCCTCCCTTACGGCCGGGTCACTCCAATCCCATCGCCACTCTCGGATTCTCGTCATTCATCTGCGCGTACTTGCGCAGCAAATCTTTCGTCTCTTCCGAGATGACTTTCGGCAGGGTTACCTGCACTTCGACAAACTGGTCGCCATGCACATTCGCGTCACGCAAGGAAGGGGCGCCGCGCCCACGCAGACGAAACTTCTGCCCTGATTGCGTGCCCGGCGGGATTCGTAGTTGCGCTTTACCGTTAACGGTCGGCACTTCGATTTTTGCGCCCAGCGCAGCCTCAGGCACAGTGATCGGAACAGTCACATAAATATTGTCACCCTTGCGGGTGAAGTATTGATGCCGGCCGACGTTGGTGATGATGTAAAGATCGCCTGCCGGAGCGCCCAGACGCCCGCCTTCTCCCTTGCCGGGAATACGCACCCGCGATCCCGTGTCGACGCCCGCCGGAATCCGCAGCTTCACGTTTTCAGTCTTCGGCAGCACGCCTTTGCCCTTGCACAGCGAACACGGCGGACGCCGTTTGCCGCTGCCCTCACAGTCGGGACATTCCTGGCTGAAACGCAACCGCCCACCCGTCCGCTGCACCTGCCCGCTGCCTTTGCAGGTCGAACAGGTCACTACCGAACCGCCGGTATCGCCGGCGCCATGACAGCGCGAACACTGTTCCGATCGATTCACTGTCAGACTGGTAGTGAGACCATTAATCGCCTCTTCAAACGTCAGCGATAGAGGCATCTCGATATCAGCGCCGCGCTGCGGTTGAGGACGCGGCGGTTCTCGCTCAGCTTTACTGCTGCCAAACAGGTCGGCAAAGATATCGCGGAAGCTGCCGCCGCCGCCGGCGCCCTGGCTGGTCGTGCCGCCAAAATCAAATCCGGAAAAATCGAACGGGGCGCCGCGCGTGTGGGTTGATCCGGTGGCGCCGGCTTCGGCGGCTTGCGCGAGATTATCCGAATACTGGCCAAACTGATCGTAGACCTTGCGCTTCTTGGGATCAGAGAGCACATCGAAAGCCTCGCTCATCTGCTTGAAGCGATCCTCGGCAGCTTTATCACCCGGATTTACGTCAGGGTGATACTTGCGGGCCAGTCGCCGGTAAGCCTTCTTAATCTCATCCGGCTTGGCGTCCTTTTTTACCCCGAGAATTTTGTAAAAGTCTTCCTTGGCCATTTCTGAATTTGGAGTGCGCCGGCAGAGCGAAGCGACGACGGCGCTTTGGATCTAACGGCAACGCTTAGCTCTCCGCTAACGCATCCAGATCAGACATCTCGCGGTTGTCTGAGATCCAAAGCGCCGTCGCCGCTTCGCTCTGCCGGCGCACTCCAGGCTTTACTTCTTGTCCTCGTCTACATCGACGTACTCGGCGTCGATCACGTTGTCCTCACCACCGGACGAAGGTGACGCGCCGGCGGCGGATGAAGACTCCTCGGCCGGCTCCGTGCCGCCGGAGGCGCCTGATTGCTGATAGAGAGCTTCAGCCATCTTGTGCGAGACAGTCTGCAAGGCGTTGAAAGCCTCGTTGAGCCGCTCTACCCCGCCTTCGGCCAGCGCTTTCTTGGCATCGGCGATGCCCGCCTCAACTTCGCTCGCGACGCCGCTGACCTTCTCGCGATTTTCGTTGAGCGTCTTCTCCATCTGATAAACCAGACCGTCGAGGCGATTGCGCGCTTCGATCTCATCGCGCTTGCGCGCGTCTTCGCTGGAGTGCGACTCCGCGTCGCGCATCATCTTGTCGATCTCTTCCTTGCTGAGACCGGACGATGCCGTGATGGTGATCTTCTGCTCGCGCCCCGTTCCCATGTCCTTCGCCGACACATTCACGATGCCGTTGGCGTCGATGTCGAAGGCCACTTCGATTTGCGGCATGCCGCGGGGGGCCGGCGGAATGCCGACGAGGTGGAACTTGCCCAGCGTGCGATTGTCTCCGGCCATCGGCCGTTCACCCTGGAGCACATGGACTTCGACCGAGGTCTGATTGTCAGACGCGGTCGAAAAGATTTCCGACTTGCGCGTCGGGATGGTGGTGTTGCGTTCGATCAGCTTGGTGGACACGCCTCCGAGCGTTTCAATGCCGAGACTCAGCGGCGTCACATCGAGCAAAAGGATGTCGGTCTTTTCGCCCGAGAGCACGCCGGCCTGCACGGCCGCGCCAATCGCCACCACTTCGTCCGGATTCACGCTCTTGTTCGGTTCCTTGCCGAAGTAGCCCTTGACGATCTCCTGCACCTTCGGAATACGCGTGGAACCGCCAACCAAGACGACTTCGTCGATCTTCTTGGAATCAACGCCGGCATCTTTCAATGCTTGTTCCAGCGGAGGCGTCAGACGCTTTAGGATCGGATCGACGAGTTGCTCAAACCGGGCCCGGGTGAGTTTCATCACCAGGTGTTTCGGACCCGATTGGTCGGCCGTGATGAACGGCAGATTGATCTCGGTCTCCATGGTCGAGGACAGTTCGATCTTCGCTTTCTCGGCAGCTTCCTTCAGCCGCTGCAAGGCCATCTTGTCCTTCGAGAGGTCGATGCCCTGATCTTTTTTGAACTCTTCGATAATCCATTCAATCAGGCGCTCGTCGATGTCATCGCCGCCGAGGTGCGTGTCGCCATTGGTTGATTTCACTTCGACCACGCCTTCGCCGACTTCCAGGATCGAAATATCATAGGTGCCCCCGCCAAAGTCGAACACCGCGATCGTTTCATCCTTCTTTTTGTCCAGACCATAAGCCAGGGCTGCCGCGGTCGGCTCGTTGACGATGCGCATCACTTCCAGACCCGCAATCTTGCCGGCGTCCTTGGTGGCCTGACGCTGCGAATCATTAAAATATGCAGGCACCGTAATGACGGCCTTTTCCACCTTCTGACCGAGATAGTCCTCGGCTGACTGCTTCATCTTCTGGAGAATCATTGCCGAGATTTCCGGCGGGCTCCATTCCTTACCGCCAGCCCCGATTCTCACGTCGCCGCCGCTGCCGCTACCCTCGACTTTGTAAGGGACCTGCTTTTTCTCTTCGGACACTTCGTTGAACCGGCGGCCCATGAATCGTTTGATTGAATAGATGGTGTTCTCCGGATTGGTGACCGCCTGCCGTTTGGCTACCTGGCCAACTAACCGGTTTCCATCCTTGGCGAACGCCACGACTGAAGGCGTCGTTCGGCCGCCTTCGGCATTCGTAATAACCACAGGCTCGCCGCCTTCCATAACGGCGACCACTGAATTGGTCGTACCCAAATCGATACCAATAATCTTGCTCATCTTCGCAATTACTCCGCTGATTATTACCGGCATCCTGGTGAAGAGCCGGTTGATTACGCGGTTAGAATAATATCTGAGTCTGTTATTGTCAACTCGCTAGGAAGGGGGTGCGGCGCCACTTTTATTGATGAGGCGGGAGACGAAGAAGACGTAATGAATGCCAGAGAAAAGGGTGAGCGCAAAAACACCGGCATAGACGGTGGGCAGGTAATAACCGGTTCCCACGCGGGTCTGGGCCGCGAGCATCACAGTAGCCACCGCCACTATTTGCACGACGGTGCTAATTTTCCCCGGCAGTGAAGGCTGAAAGCCGCGAAAGCCGGTAACCATATTGATGGCGGCCGCCCCGACGAGAATAAAAACGTCGCGGCTGAGCACGGTAATGGTCACCCAGAAAGGAATGGGCAGGTGCTTTGGAATCGCGGTCGGATAGACGCCTTTCATCGACAGGACAATAAATGAAGTTACCAGCATCATCTTGTCCGCGATCGGGTCGAGGATCCGGCCCAGCGGCGATTGCTGCTGGAAGCGTCGCGCCAGCAGGCCATCCAGCCCGTCGGTGATGCCGGCCACGACAAAGCTGGCCAGGGCCAGCACAAATCTTTGATAGAAGAGCAGCGAAACAAAAACAGGAATCAATGCCATCCTGAAGATGGTCAGGAGATTTGGCAGGGTAATAATCCGAGAGGACACCGTAAATTCCGCTTTATTCCCTGAGTGAGGATGGCGACGTTCACAAATGGTCGCTTTACCGGTCGTGACTCAAGCACCGAAGCTCCAACAGCGAAACCTCAGGAGGACAGCCATAGCGAATCGGAAGCACCACCATTCCCAACCCGCGGGTAACATAAATCTGAGTACCTGCGCGGCGGCCCAATCCGCGCAACATCCGGCGCCGCGGCTTGCCCGACTGGTTCTTTTCCGCGCGCAAGGTGACCTGGCCGCCGTGGGTATGCCCGCTCAGCACCAGATCGACATCGGCGCGAGCGGCGCGGCGCAGAATCGTCGGATTATGCGCCAGTAACAATTTGACTTCGTCGTTGCAAGCTCCGGCCATCGCCAGGGACAAGTCTTCCAGTCCCACCATCGTGTCGTCAACGCCTGCCAGCCAAAAAGCTTCGCCGCGTGCATCGATACGCATGCCTTCGTTGATCAGCATGTGAATGCCTTCGGCCCGAAACAGGTCGGCGATCAGCCGGGCGTCGGTCCAATGGTCGTGATTTCCCAGCACTGCGAACACGCCGTGCCGCGCCTTGAGGCGGCCGACCAGTTCAGCGCAGGGCGCGGCGTAGGCTCGCTCCTGAGAAATATAGTCGCCGGTCAGCGCTATCAAATCGGCATTAAGCTCGTTGGCGATGTCGATGGCCCGCTCGAGATGGCGCGAGTCAACCATGGGACCATAGTGCAAGTCTGACAGGTGAACGATGCGAAATCCGTCGAGCGCCGGCGGGAGCTTACGCAGAAAAATCTCCTGCCGTTCAACCGCAATCATGAACGGTTCAGAGAAAGCCACGCGCGCCATTTCGCCCAGGGCCGATTTGATCACGCGCAGCGGTCGCTCATCGGGCGCGAGACGGCGACGTTGTCGCCGCTGCCTCCACTTGATTTGATTTGCCATAAAACCTGACGGAGGATTTCGCGCGCATTATAGTGGTGGGGCCCGAGATTACAACCTGCGCGCGTGTTTTTTTTCGCTTCACCGCATCAGGCAACGGTAATATCTCTCGATAAATAGACGTCTTGAATTGCATTCAGCAACTCGACGCCTTCGCTCATCGGCCGCTGAAAGGCCTTGCGTCCCGAAATCAGGCCCATACCGCCGCCGCGCTTGTTAATGACCGCGGTGCGGACGGCCTCGGCCAGGTCGCTGGCGCCCTTCGATTCGCCGCCGGAATTAATTAAGCCTATCCGGCCCATATAACCATTGGCCACCTGATAACGGACGAGGTCGATGGGATTGTCGCTGCTCAGCTTCTCATAAACGAGCTTGCTCGTTTTTCCGTACGACTTGCCGAGTTCTTTTTCGACCGCGACGTACCCCCCGTTGCGCTCGGGCAATTTCTGCTTGACGATGTCGGCTTGAATCGTAACGCCCAGGTGATTTGCCTGGCCGGTCAAGTCAGCGGCGGTGTGCATATCGCCTTCCGCGGTTTTGAATTTGGGATTGCGCAGATAACACCAGAGGATGCAGGCCATGCCCAGTTCATGGGCCCGGGCAAAGGCTTCGGCAATTTCAGTAATTTGCCGGGTTGACTCGTCAGAGCCGAAATAAATAGTGGCGCCAATGGCGACGGCCCCCATGTCGTGCGCTTCCTTCACGGTCCCAAAGAGCACCTGATCGAATCTGTTCGGCGCCGTCAGCAGTTCGTTGTGATTGATTTTGACGATGAAAGGAATTTTGTGCGCGTACTTGCGCGCCACGCTTCCGAGCACGCCATAGGTCGACGCGACGCCGTTGCAGCCGCCTTCGATCGCCAGCTTCACAATATTTTCCGGATCGAAGTATTGCGGGTTAGGCGCGAATGAGGCGCCGCCGGAATGCTCAATCCCTTGATCGACGGGAAGAATGGAGACATAACCGGTTCCGGCCAGCCGGCCTTGATTGAACAGCGTCTGAATGGAACGCAGCACCGCCGGAGAACGATCGGACTGGGCGACAACGCGATCGACAAAATCCGGTCCGGGCAGATACAACTGCTCTTTCGGGATCGCCCGAGATTTATATTCAAGGAGCGCCCGGGCGTCATCTCCCAAAAGTTCTTCGATCCGGTTCGCCCCCGCGGCAGAGCGTTTCATTTCAGTCGCCATTGTGTTCCTCCAGGACCCTTTGCGCCGAAAGGCGCGGAATCATTCAATAAATTAGTAAGATTGCGAGCCCGGAATTATAGCATACGGGTCACTTTCGAACGTGACGGCGGACACATCGCGGCGCGCCCGCTGGTGAAATGATTCTGTTGTGCGTCCGTAGCGCAATCGGCTAAGATCCGCGCCGTCGCTCTGCAGAAATCCGTCTCGGAGGCCCCCATGTATTCCCTACGACTCTCCTTAAAACTCAGCCTGCTGGCATTGTTTGTTTGCGTGCTTGGTAGTTTCGGTTCGGGGTGGGCCCAACAACCGCCCAGCAGCTTCGAGAAGCAGCGCGGTCAGATGATGCTCACCCAAATTCAGGAGGACCTCAAAAAGAACTATTACGACCCGGCGTTTCATGGAATGGACGTCGACGCGCGGTTCAAGCTGGCGGAAGAAAAGATCAAGCAGGCCCAATCACTCGGCCAAATTTTTGGAATCATCGCCCAGGTGCTGGTGGATTTGGACGACTCGCACACTTTCTTTCTGCCGCCCGGATTCAGCAGTAAGACTGAATATGGCTGGCAAATGCAGATGTTCGGCGATAAGTGCTACGTGATTGCGGTCAAGCCCGGCAGTGATGCAGCCGCCAAAGGACTAACCGAAGGCGATGAGATTTACCTGCTCGACGGCCGAGGTTTGGCGCGGGAAAACTTCTGGAAGATTCAATATCTCTATCACGCTTTGCGGCCGCAACCCGGCATGCACGTTGAGATAATCAAGCCCAATGGACAGCATCAGGAGTTGAACATTCTGGCAAAAGTGCAACAGGGCGTCAGAGTGAAGGATGTCACCGGAAGCGGCATCTTCGATCTCATCAGAGAATCAGAAACCGAAAACCGTCTGCACCGGCACCGCTCGGTGGAATTCGGAGACGATCTATTTGTCTGGAAGATGCCCCAGTTCGATCTGGAGAGCGGCAAGGTCGATGATTTCGTCGGCAATTTCAGAAAGAAGAAAGCAGTCATAATCGATCTGCGCGGAAACCAGGGAGGTTATGAAGACACGCTCCTCCGCCTGATTGGAAACCTGATGGATCATGATGTGAAGCTGGGCGACCTGAAGGGACGCAAAGACCACAAGCCAATGATAGCCAAGTCGGTCGGCCACGATGCCTATAAAGGAAAAGTCATTGTATTGATCGACAGCGAATCAGGTTCGGCGGCTGAGTTGTTTGCCCGCGTGATGCAGCTGGAGAAACGCGGCATCGTCATCGGCGACACGTCTGCCGGCGCAGTTATGCGGGCCCGGGAATATCAGCACGAACTCGGAGTGGACACAGTGGTTTTCTACGGGGTGAGTATTACCGACGCGGACATCATCATGAGCGACGGCAAGAGTCTCGAGCACGCCGGCGTGGTCCCGGACGAAACCCGTCTGCCGACTGCCGCCGATTTGGCGGCCAAACGCGATCCGGTGATGTCATATGCCGCTTCGCTGGCGGGCGTTACGGTCGCGCCGGAGAAAGCCGGAGCCTGGTTTCCGGTTGAGTGGCGCAAAAATTAGGCTGGTAGATTATTCGGCGCCGGCGGCCATCGCCTCGGTTTCGAGTTTATTCGCCAGCGACGAGCGCCAGGCCGATTCCATCTCGGCCACGTCGAGCTGAACTATTTCTTCGCCGTCGCTCTCGATGCGCAAACGATCAGAGCCGACGTTGCCAAGCAGGGTCATCTGACATCCCGCCGCGGCCACGACCTCTTCCATTTCTCCCAGTAACGCCTGATCGAAACTGACTACGATGCGGGACGGAGATTCGCTGAACAGGCGAGTCGCAACGTCGTATTCGCCGGTCAGATCGATATCGGCGCCAAAGACCTCACGGTTAAGCGAAGAGAAACAACATTCGGCCAGGGCCACTGCCAGGCCGCCGTCGGAACAGTCGTGCGCCGATCTCAGCAGACCCTTCTGGGCCGCATTCAGGCAAGCGGTCTGCACCGCGAGTTCCGCCTCGAGATCCAATTGCGGCACCCGATCTCCGGCCGTGCCTTTAATCACCTTCAGATATTCGCCGGCGGCCAGATCGTCTCTGGTCGTCCCCAGCAGGGCCACGAAGTCACCGGGATTTTTGAAACCGGGCTGAATCACGCGCCGCACGTCATCGATCAAGCCGAGCATGCCGATGACCGGCGTGGGCATGATGCCGCGGCCTTCGGTCTCGTTATAGAACGAGACGTTGCCGGAAACGACGGGCGTATTGAATACTTTGCAAGCTTCCACCATTCCGTCGATGACTTCCGAAAACGACCACATCACCTGGGGCCGCTCGGGCGAAGCAAAATTCAAACAGTTGGTAATCGCGATGGGCTGGGCGCCGACACAGACGACGTTGCGCGCGGCTTCCGCCAGGATGAGCTTCGCGCCCTCGCGCGGGTTGATGGTGCAATAGCGGCCGTTCCCGTCCAGGGCCACGGCCAGCGCCCGCCGCGTCTCCTTGATGCGAACTACCGCAGCATCGGCGCCGGGCAACACCGCCGTGTTCGTGCGCACCATGTGATCGTATTGGCGGTAAACCCATTCTTTCGAAGCAAGGTTGGGTGACGAGAGGAGCTTAAGCAGTTCCGCATTGTAATTCTCGGACGCCGCAGTTCCTGGGAGCGCGGACGCCCCGTCCGCGTTTCCTTCGGCAACTGCGCTCGCCACGGCAGCACCTGCGGACGGGGCGTCCGCGCTCCCAGCCATCGGCCGCTGATAAACGGGGGCTTCGTCCGTCAGCGCTTTCACCGGCACGTCGCAGACAACTTCACCGTTATGCGTTACGCGCATGCGGGCGTCGTCTCGCACTTCGCCGATGATCACCGCATCGAGATCCCACTTCGCGAAGATCTCAACCACCTCGCGCTCGCGTCCTTTATGCGCCACGATCAGCATCCGCTCCTGGGACTCAGACAGCAGCATTTCGTACGCGGTCATCCCGGTTTCGCGTTGCGGCACCAGCGACAGATCGATTTCGATTCCGGTCTCGGCGCGCGCCGCCATTTCGCAGGTCGAGCAGGTCAGACCCGCCGCGCCCATATCCTGAATGCCGGCGACGGCGCCGCTGCGCATCGCTTCCAGACAAGCCTCGAGCAAGAGCTTCTCCAGAAACGGATCGCCCACCTGCACTGTCGGCCGCTTCTCTAACGCCTCTTCGTCAAATTCCGCCGAAGCCATGGTGGCCCCGTGAATGCCGTCGCGGCCGGTCTTGGCGCCCACATACAGCACCGGGTTGCCGACGCCGCTGGCTTTGCCGAAAAAGATTTGGTCCTTTCGCACCAGGCCCAGGGCAAAGGCGTTAACCAGCGGATTCAACGCGTATGAGTCGTCGAAGGAAACCTCTCCGCCCACGGTGGGCACGCCGAACGCATTTCCGTAATGCGCAATTCCGGCCACCACCCCGGCCAGCAGCGAACGGTTGCGACGGCCGTTCTGCGCGTCGTCGAGCGAGCCGAAGCGCAAGCTATTGAGCGCGGCCACCGGACGCGCGCCCATCGTAAAGATGTCTCGCAAAATTCCGCCCACGCCCGTGGCCGCTCCCTGGAAGGGCTCGATAAATGAGGGATGGTTGTGTGATTCGATCTTGAACGCGGCGCACCAGCCGTCGCCGACATCGACGATGCCGGCGTTTTCTCCCGGTGGCACGATCACGCGCTCGCCCGAAGTTGGCAATCGCTTGAGATGAACCCGCGAAGATTTGTACGAACAGTGTTCCGACCACATGACCGAGAACACCCCGAGTTCCACCAGGTTCGGCGCGCGTCCCAGCAATTCGTTGATGCGGTTGAATTCTTCGGGCGTGAGGTTGTGTTGGGCGACTATTTCCGGAGTGATCATCTGAATAAGCAGTCAGCAGTAAGCGGTGAGCAGTGGCCGACTGCTCACTGCTAACGGCTCACTTCTTTATCTCTTTGTCGATGGCGGCGCGCAGCTCATCGGGCTTTATCTTGCCAAAGTGTTTGAAGACGATCTTTCCGTCTTTATCGTAGAGAAACGTCGCCGGCAGCTGGCCGTCCCAGGTCGGATCGACGATTTTGATGGCCGGTTCCGGATCTTTAACGTTGAGCAGGACTACCGGCATGGTGGCCTTCATCTGATTCAGAAACTTCGGGACTTCGCTTTTAACGTCGGTGATATCATCCAGGCTGACGGCGATGAAGTTAAGTCCCTTGTCCTTGTAGTCAGCGTCGAGCTTCACCAGATCCGGAAATTCCTCGCGGCATGGATCGCACCAGGTAGCCCAGAAATTCAGCAACAGCGGGCGCTTGTCATTCGCGTCGTGTTGCAGGACCTTCTTCAGCCCTTCAAGATCGATTACGCGAATATCATTCTCCGCCGGCGGGGCCACAAACGCCGGCAGACGCGGCTGCCATTTGGAGATTGGATGAGACGCCTCCCACAACTTCTGTTGGGCCAGCGCCGCCGCCATACAATCCTCGTCACAAAAACACCCGCGCGGTCTGGGACCGAACGTGACCTCCGGCAGCCTGGCGAAGATGAAACCAGGCGAGCCTGCCCGGTTCGCAGCGCTATCAGACGGCGTCTGGGCCAGCGCTGCGAAGGCAAGACAAAGAATTATGACAGCGCCGGCGGCTAAGCTGGCCGGCTGTCGAATAATGCTTCGGAATTGGATCACTACGAAACTCGCTTGATCGAACAACCAAACGCTTTCGCTTCGGTCTTGCTCACCGGCTTGCCGGCCAGCACCTCATTCAGCGCCTCACGAAGATCATTGGATTGAATCGCAGCCGGATCTCTCGAGTTGTCGATCCGCCCGTGATAGACGAGTTTGCCCTTGGCGTCCAAAACATACGCTTCCGGGGTGGCCGAGGCGCCCAGGCGATCCGCGATCCTGTTACCGTCGTCTTTGAGGATCGTGAACTTCAGACCCTTCTCGGCGGCGTGCGCTTTGACTTCAGCGGCCGGCTCGGTGCTGTTGGCGTTGATGCCGACGACGTTGATGCCCTTGGCTTTGTAATCCTCAAACACCTTCTCCATGCGATCGTTGTAGGCGTTTGAGACCGGGCACTTGGTGGCGATGAAAATCACTACCGTGCCGTTCTTGCCCTTCAGCGACGCCAGCGAATGCGACGCCCCGTCGGCATCCGGCAGCGTAAAGTCGTCAATGACTGTGCCGATGGCCGGCGGCGCAGGCAGGTCGCTCGAGTTTCGGCCGCTGCCCGCTACGGCGGCGATGGCCACGATCAAAACTGCTCCCAGGAACAATGGTAGCGCGTACTGCTTCTTCATTCTGTTGGCTCCTTTCAGAATTGGCTGGTGTGACTGCAAAGAGTATCAGCGTCGATTAGTGGTGGCAAGTCTGATCGGGGGTAACGTCCGATTAGCATATCGCGCATCCCCGGGGCAGTAGCCCGACCGTTAGGGAAGGCTCACAAGTGGGTGGCAGGAGCCCTCTATGCCGGTTGGGCTACTGCCATCCTGTCGTTCCAGCCCTACAGCGCTTGCGCTGAAATGATCTTCGCGGTAAAGGTACAAATATGAAGTTGGTTTATGGTCTTTGCCTGCTCGTTCTTATTCCTGGCGCTGCCTTGGCGCAGCGTGCGCGGCAGACGGCGCCCGCCACCACGGCGCGAACCATAACGGTGCTTACCGAACCCAAAGCCATAGTTTGGATCGATGAAGTGCGCCGCGGGGTGACCAATGACAGCGGCGCGCTGGCAGATCTGAAATTAAGCGGCGGCGGGCACACGCTGCGGGTCCGTGCCTCGGGCTTCAAAGAAGTGTCGCAGCCGATCACCGCAATTCAGCGCGGCGAGGTCCGCCTCCGTCTGCTGCGCAGCACGGATCAGGCTGAACTTTTGTTCCAAAAAGCAGAGGACGCACGCGAAACGGCGAAGGACGATGTGGGACGGCAAAGCGCGGTAACCCTTTATCAGCAGGCATTAAAGACTCGCCCGGCATTCTCTGCGGCCCACCTCGGGTTGGCGCGCGTGTTCTCAGATCTTAACGACACCGACAAGGCCTTGGCTGAGATCGAAGCGGCGCGATCCGCTCGTCCCGTCTACGCGGAAGCATCTGCCGTTGAAGGCCGCATCTATCGAGAGACCGGCCAGACTGAAGAAGCGATTGGGGCATTCAATCGCGCGATTCGCGAAGCGCACGGCTTTCAACCCGAGGCCCACGTCGGCATCGGCCGCGTCTACGAGGACAAAGGTCAGTACGAACTGGCCGCGCACGAATTCAAGATCGCCATCGACCAGCTCGCCGACACCGAACCGATCATCTATCAATTGTTAGGCGCCGCCTATGAAAAAACGGGCAGCACTCATGACGCGATCGTCGCTTACGAAAATTATCTGCGTCTGGCGCCAAATGGGTCGCAGGCCTCAGCCGTCCGTTCGATCGTCGAGCAACTGAAATCGTCACCGCCGTAATCCAAAATACAGTCACGGATCTATGCTGCCGGGCACATAGATTGGATCGCACAAGGGTTCAACTGTAAGAAGTGATCGCGGGAAGTTATCGATATAAGCGCTCGCTAAATATCCCCGCCCAAACTGTCGATAGCGCCCACGCCTGAAGGCATAGGTGTCGATCATTGATTCTGACACGTTGAGGTGAGAGGTGAGGGTAATCCGCCTCCAACGCGAAATACGTTGGTGAAGGTAGAAGGTCTCGCCCCACAAGACACCAAGCAAGCGCACTGGCTGCGCCGCCACGATTGCCCATCTGCAATTGCCGGTTCCGCCACAATCAAGAGGAATGAAGAACTCTTTTTTCTGGTCGCCGTTTAGGTCATAGACGAACGCTCGATCACCATAAATGCCTGGCCCGGCCCCCATCGTCAACAGCCTTTTAATCAACCAATCGAACTTCGGCTGGTACCAATCCGGTCTGGTACACTCCTCGTCGAATCGAACCACCGGTCTCTCTTTGATTCGCACATATTGCCGGGATTGCGAATGGACGCTCACGCCGCAGAGCCAGAGCACAGCGGCCAGACTGAATGGGATAGTGCGGCCTAAGCGCGACACAACGCGCTCCCCCAGGTGAACCCCGCCGCGAAGGCCGGCAACAGAACATAATCGCCAGTTTTGAGTCTTCGCGAGCGACGCAGTTTGTCGAGTGCGATCCCCATCGAGGCTGAACTGGTGTTGCCGATATCCTCCAACACAGAGACGGTTTCACAGTTGTCTGATTGCACCCCAAGTGCGAGGGCGACTTGTCTGAGCAGGTTTGCGTTGGCTTGATGCGGAACCATCCAGCGAACGTCCTTCGCAGTCAATCGATTTCGTTCAAGCACCAGTTGGCAGGCGGAAACCATCCGCCGGGACGCTTGCAAAATCACTGACTGGCCATTCATCCGGGGGAGATAATCAGCAGCGCCACCCTGTTCCGCCGATTGAGAATTTTCCCGGCGCGTGCCGGGAGCGCGAATTCCCAGATCGTCAACGTACTGCCCGTTGGTCGCCAGGAAGATGTCCAAGATTTCCAGACCAAACCCGGGCGAATCCGGCTTGGAGTTCGAAACAATCAGCGCCGAGGCGCCGTCTCCAAAGAGCATCGACAGCGTGGCTGATCGCGGCGAAAGATCGAGAAACGGCGATTGCACCTCAGCCAGGCAGATCGCCACCGTCTGTGCCGTGTTGGAGCTAATTAAAGCCCGCGCCAGCTGCAGGGCGTAGAGTGCGTTGCAGCAGGCGGCGCGAATGTCGAGCGCCGGGATTTCGCGCAGACCCAGCGCGTGCTGCACCGAGGGTGCGCTGCCGGGAATGAAGCGATCGGGCGTCATCGTGC
>Ga0126383_10000994_pt1 | contig 16973 bp, 13 predicted proteins | sample PanSoiMetPlot_35_FD_96882 | JGI IMG/M metagenome (GOLD analysis project Ga0126383, IMG submission 96882) | Tropical forest soil microbial communities from Panama - MetaG Plot_35 | ecosystem: Environmental > Terrestrial > Soil > Tropical forest > Bulk soil | place: Panama | collected 2016-02-17
ACCTTATCCATAACATCGTTATGAGTTGCAAAGACGCAATTCTCCATATCTATAAACCCTGCGGCACGAAGTACGGCCGACTCCTCAGTTATCAGGCAAGCTTTGCAGCCTGGAAACTCCAGATGCTTACGAATTATCTCCTTAGCAACGGTTCCGCATGTAGGTGCAAACCATGACGCGTTAATCGCCCGCGCATAGGTTTCTCCCCATAAGGCCTGCTTCGTGCGAATTCGGCCAAGGTAGCCCGGATGTGGACACGCCAACGATGGATAGATAGCCGAGAGCGATCTAAAGATACTTGCGCGCCAAGGATATAGTTCATTTGCGCATCCAGATAGAAAAAACGGAACGAATTTGGCCTCGCCATAATCCTTATAGGTGTTCGGGTCGATCGAGTTTGGCCACGAAAATAGCTGACCTGCGATTTGGGGAACATGTTCAGCCATCGTCGTGCATATGGAGAAGTACTGTTCGACCCCCCAGTGCTCCATGTCAGACAGAAAACCGACGCGAGTCTCACACCAGGAATCCGAATTGTGAAACCCAAGTTTAGGAATATCTTCGCACGTGCGTACATTGCTTATCTCTACTCGCCTGGATCCCGGTAAATTAACGCCACTCTCGAATACCGCTAGTTCAGGCTCGTATTTGTCGCAGACTCGGCGGTAGTTGCAGTCCTCACTTTGAACAATTACGTCGAAGAAATGCGACAGGCACTTGACATGCTCGTGCTGTTGAGCAGTCAGAAAACTGACGGCGCGTTGGTTATATTGCTGTTGGAACAGCAGAAGTCTCGGTTTGCTCATCATTATGTACTCGTCAAACGAACCAAACGAAGCCACGCCAGCACCCGCCGTATATGCAGTGGGACCCGCTCCGGAGACAGGAGAACGAGTAGCCTATGCAGCGAAAACGCTCCGCTCAGAGCTGTCATAACCATTCCAAGAACTACAGCCCAAACGGGTGAGAGCAGATAGGGGACACAGAAAACCGCTCCTATCGATGCGAGAAAAAGCAGGCCGGACTTCCTGTTGGCACTCGACCATCGAAAGCCCGCGAGTAGACGAACGATGGGATAGATCAGGATTGCATGAAAGACATATGATCCGAAGAATGCAATGCCGGCGCCGCTCACGCCGAAGCGGTCGACACATATCCACGTAAGTCCAATATTAGCAATCGTCCAAGCAAAATCGGCGCCAAAAAATATCAGCCGCCGGTTCTTTGCGACGATAATAAATCCCATGGGCCAGGTGACGACACGAAGCGCCATGCCAAGACATATCCAGCGAAGGATTTCCGCCGCCTCAGCGAACCTGGGGCTATAGAATACGGAAAGCACAAAGGGCGCGAAGGTGAGCGTAGCAATAAGCCCCGGCCCTGCCAGCAGCAGGCTCACTTGCGATTGCTCATTCACCAAACGATTGCACTGGGCATGGTCGTTAGCCACGCCGACCAAGCGAGGATAGAAGTCCGTTCCCATCGCTTCCAGGATATAACCAACATACAGCCCCCCCAACGTCCAGGCGGATGAATAGAAACCCGCTGCTTCGAGCCCAACATTGCGGACGACTATGATTCTGACCACATATGCGGCTCCCATCACCAGAAACCCGCTTGCCATGAAAGCAAGCCCGAGTTTGACGAGAGGGGCAGCTTCGTGCCTGATTTCAGAAGCCGTCATCATCGGCCGCTGAACCGACACCTTTCGGCTGTACCACCAGGAGGTAACGATCGACATCGCGGCGATACAAACGAGAGAAGGCACCACGCCCTCTTCCCGGAAGAAATATACTATTGTGATGCTTATGCAGGTGCCGTAGAGCGTGCCCAAGACACCCATTTTTGCCAAGTCGGCGATGCGTCGCATACCTTGAACCAACGCCCCTTGTCCGGCAACTACCAGTCGAAAGAATACCGCAAGCGATAAGAGCGCCACGGCCGCCGTGTGTTGGTCCGTACCAAAGGTCAATTCGGATATCGGTCCAGAGAACAAGGTTAGCAAACCGGCTCCCAACGTTCCGAGAAGGACGGCCGTGCGTCGCAACACGGTGGCGGTTCGAGCGATACGCTCGGTGTCGCCCGTGCCAGCTACCTCGGCCATCTGGCGCACTCCGCTGCTGTTGACGCCAAGGCCCGCAATGGACACCGCAAGATCGGCGATGGATCCATAAAGACCCATCAATCCGAACCCCGCCGGCCCTAGCAATACCGCCATTGCCTTTGTGCGCACCACCCCAATACCGATGTTGAGCAGTGAAGAACCACCTATCAATACCGAGGACCTGAGGATCTGGCCGTAGCTGTGTTTCTCGAACGCTGATACTTCCCCGGCCGGCGCAGCTCGGGGTGGACGCACCAATACTTCTGCATTTCGGAATTCGGAGGACATTTATTGATACGTGATTGCCTATTGATCTTTGCGGGTCAAAAGAGGTCGTGTTGCAGGGTCGGCCAGCATGGGGCTGCACGGAGTTCCTGAGAGTCACCGATATTCTTTATTGTTCTTCCGTCTGATGCGTGGGCAGAGCGGCCGCCAACGCAGCAGCTCGGCTTGCAGGAGGCGCTCGCTCAACCGTAAATTGCGATCGCCTTGCATAGCGACAGCAACGATACCTCACGCCTCGATTTTGGCTTATGTTATATCATTGAACGAGTCCTGCCCGCAAGCTGCTTATTCTCAAATGGCGTAACACATTCTTGTCGCGAATCCAATCCATCCGAGCGCAGCCACTTCTTAGAGAATTTTGCAAGCGATTGGATCGGCAAGCTTTTCAAGGGAGCGGTATCATGGGGCGCGCGTTCCGAGGGTTGCGCTCCGGCTTTCCTTGCGTTATGCAGCTAATGTTAAGGGGCATCGCTGAGCATCGGCTAAGCCGAGGATATTGTAGAGAGACGTCGTGAGCGCGTTCATCCGGCCGGTCATGAGCAGGCGGAGTTTTTTTGAGTAACAAGCGGTCCACACCGCCTGACAATGCCGAGATCAACGATCTATGCTTTCGATACCGATGTCCAACCTCTTCGATCAAGGAGCAACTCATTGATTCCATTTCTCGATTTGAAAGCGCAGTATCAGCAGATAAAGCCAGAGGTGGATGTTGCTGTTGCCGGAGTGATGGAAAGCGCGCACTTTGTCTTGGGTCCGCAGGTCGCTGCTTTCGAGGAGCGCTTCGCCAGCTATTGCGGCGTGAAGCATTGCATCGCGCTCAACAGCGGCACGTCAGCTCTTCACTTGGCGCTCCTTGCTGCCGGCGTCGGCCCTGGCGACGAAGTGATTACTGTCTCGATGACATTTGTCGCGACGGCGGCAGCAATTCTCTATTGTGGTGCGAGACCTGTCTTTGTCGACGCGGACCCAGTAACTTGGACCATGGACCCCAGCTTGATCGAGGGCGCGATCACGCCCCGCACAAAGGCCATCTTGCCGGTTCATTTGCATGGCCTAATGGCGGACATGGATCCGATCATGGAGATTGCGGACCGTAACGGCCTCGTTGTTATTGAAGACGCCGCACAGGCGCACGGTTCCGAATACCGGGGCCGTAGGGCGGGCTCGATCGGCGATATAGGCTGCTTCAGCTTTTATCCCGGAAAAAATCTTGGAGCGTATGGTGAGGCCGGGGCCGCCGTCACAAACAGTTCTGACTTGGCACATCAGATCGCGTTGTTGCGCGATTGGGGGCAGGAATCGAAGTACAATCACGTCGTGTCCGGATACAATTTTCGCATGGATGGAATTCAGGGCGCTGTACTAGAAGTCAAAATGGACTACATCGAGAGTTGGACCGAGGCGCGCAGATCAGTGGCCTTGCGTTACGATCGCCTCCTGGCGCGTGGTCGCTTGAGGCGGCCCACGCCGCCATCCCATTGTCGGCACGTCTATCACGTCTATGCCATTGAGGTGGAAGAGCGCGATCGAGTACAGAGGGCACTTAGCGCAGCTGGCATTGGAACAGGCATCCATTATCCAATTCCCGTTCACCTTCAGAAAGCGTATGCGGAACTTGGATACGGGCAGGGTGATTTCCCGGTAACGGAGAGCGTGGCTCGTCGATTCCTGTCGCTCCCAATCTATGCTGAACTTCAGCCTGAACACGTGGATAAGGTTGTGCTGGAATTGGAAAACGCTGCCTTTGCGGGGTGAGCTAGTCCGGCAGATGCCCCTTCGCGCGAGCACATGCAGAAGGCTGTGTTCGCTCGCAGCAAAGAATCTGGAGGATAGAGTGAGTGACCTGAGAGGAAAGCGCATTCTGGTCACCGGGGGAGCCGGCTTCATCGGATCACATATTGTGGACCGACTTTTGGCCGAGGACTGCGCCCGGATTGTTGCGGTCGACAATATGATTCGGGGCCGGCCGGAAAATCTTGAACACGCTATGGCCCGCGGGCGCGTTCAACTCGTGAACGGGGATATCAGCGACACCAATCTCATGGCGCAGCTGGTGCAATCGGCCGACATTGTATTTCACCAGGCGGCGCTACGGATCACCCATTGCGCGGCCGAGCCTCGGCTAGCCATGACAGTGATGGTGCAATCGACTTTTGACCTCCTTGAGTTGTGTATCAAACACAATGTCGAGAAGGTTATTGCAGCGTCCTCAGCCTCCATCTACGGAATGGCTGACGAGTTTCCTACAACTGAAAACCAGCATCCGTATAACAACCGCACTCTCTATGGGGCAGCCAAGGCTTTCAGTGAAGGCTTGCTGCGGGCTTTTAAGGATATGCATGGCCTCGACTACGTCGCCTATCGGTATTTCAACGTTTACGGCCCGCGCATGGATATCCACGGCCGCTATACCGAGGTTCTTATCCGATGGATGGAGCGCATCGATGCTGGCCAACCGCCGATAATTTTTGGTGACGGACAGCAGACCATGGATTTCGTGCATGTCCAAGATGTGGCCCATGCAACCGTATTAGGTGCCAAGTCGCACATCAGTGATGAGGTCTTTAATGTGGCCACCGGTGCCGAAACAACACTGATTCAACTGGCGCATTCCCTGGTCAAGGTGATGGGTCGAGGAGCACTTGAGCCAATTTTTGCGCCGGAGAGGTCCATCAATCCGGTGCCCCGTCGTCTCGCCTGGACGGCCAAGGCCGAGAATCTGCTCGGTTTTGTCCCTCGCATCTCTCTGGAAGATGGATTGCGTGGTCTTGTTGACTGGTGGCGCGTTGAGCGGCATCGGATCGCTCCAACGGACCGGATAAAGGCAGTTGCATTGTGATTCCCATCGCAAAACCGGTTCTCGAACAGGCGGAAGCGGAAGCAGCCCATCAAGCAGTATTGTCGGGTTGGGTGTCTCAGGGCCAGCAAGTTGCCGCCTTTGAAAGGCAATTCGCCGCTTACGCCGGTGCCTCCCATGCATGTGCGGTGTCGAGTTGTACGACGGCGCTTCACCTGGCCTTACTTGCCGTCGGGGTCGGAGCGGATGACGAGGTGATCACGGCCAGCCATTCTTTTGTCGCGACCGCGAACGCCATCCGATATTGTGGAGCAAATCCCATCTTCGTCGATATCGATCCTGATACCTACAATATCGATCCAAATCGCGTAGCAGAAGCAATAACGCCGCGCACGCGGGCGGTCCTGGCGATCCATCAGATGGGCATGCCGTGCGACTTGCCTGCGCTGGTCGAAATCGCACACCGACACGGCATAGCCTTGATCGAGGATGCGGCTTGCGCCGTGGGCAGCGAGATTCGGATCAATGGACAATGGGAGCCTATTGGGCGGCCACGCGGGCAGATTGCGTGCTTCTCTTTTCATCCGCGAAAGGTAATTACGACCGGCGACGGCGGCATGCTAACGACGTCCGCCCCAAAGCTCGATAGCAATTTCAGGTTGCTGCGGCAGCACGGCATGAGTGTCCCGGATCTTGTTCGGCACGGATCATCACGTGTGATATTTGAGAATTATCTGATTGTTGGTTTTAATTACCGAATGACGGATATTCAAGCGGCGATCGGACTCAAGCAGCTCGAGCGATTGCCGCAGATCATTGCACGCCGTCGTTTTCTGGCCCAACGGTATACAGAGCTACTGGAAAATATAGAAGAGCTGGTTCTGCCATACGAGCCAGAATGGGCCCGTTCGAATTGGCAGAGCTACTGCGTGCGCTTATCGGATCGTCTTGACCAGAAGGCGGTCATGCAGAGCGTTCTTGACAAGGGGATCTCGACACGACGCGGGATCATGTGCTCGCACCGTGAGCCCTGCTATTCTGATCAGAAACTGCGGCACGATTTGCGTCAGTCCGAACTTGCGCAGGATCATTGTATTTTACTTCCTATTTACCCGCAGATCACCGATGACGATCAAGTCCGCGTCGCTGACGCCCTCGTTCAGGCGATTGCATGATGATCAAAGCGCAGTGACTTGCGGTTGAAATTGGCACGTTGAGCAAACTTCCGCGTCAAGGGAGTACTCGTTATCTTTATGGTCACGTATCATGCCATGAATATCTTCACCACAGCGGGTTTTGTGCTTAGCGTCGGCATAGTAAGGCTGTGCGACCGCTATATATTTGTAACCAGGACATACAAACTGATCTTTTTCTATTACGCTGCTAAAAACGCGGTCGACGAGCTGTTATGAATTCGGTTCTCTACATCTCGGGTTGCAGGAGGAAGGATGTGGGGCTTGGACCTATCTTCCTTGGCGCAGCCCCTTCGTGAACAATTTGCTTGAAGTCCGAAAGATCGCCGGATAGCATCTGCCGCTTCATTAGCCGGTGTAGCTCAATGGTAGAGCAGTCAAAAGGTATTTGGCAGATGGGGTGTTCGATTCCCTCCGCCGGCTCCAAACACCGTTCGAAATTGCTAATAGCTCATCCGTTCCTATAGGTGTCATCAATTGAAGCTGCTCGATCATTGCCGCGGCGCCGGACAGCTTGGCGCTGAAGTTCAACGTGAGTAATCTTGCATCCTTTCGCCTTAATGATCTCATCAAGTCTATTGAGGAGGTCTAGAGTACAATCGGAAAACTTTCTTGCAAACAGAAGCTCCCCTGGGCCGAAGGCATCATCGAGCGTTACCTCTGGATGTGCCTCAAAAAAATCAAGGTGACTGCTGTTAAGCATTGTTGGATGAAGTGGCCCATTAGACCAATCGTCGTACATTAGACATCTTCGGATGTTTTGCTTGAAGTGAGAATTCCCCAGAATAGTATGAAAGAACGTTTCGTCCGATGTATGAGTTTTCGCAAAAAACTCGCAAAAAAAAGTGTTGTCCTTCGCAAAATCAAGGATGTACTGGCACGCGCTCCTTGAGAGGGCCCACCAGGTACTACCACCATAAGGCTGTAGGTTTTGCAGATACTTTTTGTAATCGCGTCGAGCCAAGCCCAATTTTCCGCTCGCTTTTGCGAGAAATCGCAAGACAGGCTGATCCGACGGAATGCATATCGTGTTTATTTTGGACAGGGGCAAACCTGCCTCCGCATTAGGTATGGCTGCGAGACTGATAAACTCGGTCCCGCGCCACTGATCGAAAAAGCGGCTAATGTACTCCTTGCTCCTCAGTGGGTAATCGCTGCCACTAAGTAAGACGCAGTATTCGCCTCCCTTGGAGGCAGTCAATGCGTGCTGAATTAAGATAAGAATTGCTTGCACCATTGAATACTCGCCCCAATAGACGGGGACGCGCTCTTCTAGAAATAATACATTCTCAGCTTCGAACAGGAGGAATTCATCGAGATTGCTTTTGCTGTCTATGTGAACAAAAAATACAGAATCCTCCGAAGATAATGCTTTTATTGTCTTTGCTATAAGCCGTGGATTTTTGTGAGCCAGAATGAGGTATGCAATTTTCATTGTCTTGCCCTAGTATTAACTCGCAAGAGGCGTGCCCTAGGCCGGTCCTGTCTCCATCGAGGTCTTTTCAGGTTGCCCTTAACGGTATTGTACCAGTAGTGATTGCCATAATGGCCACTATGCAACCATCCGGCGGCACCCGCGTTGCGCCAAGTAGCGAACAATTGTAGACTGTGTTCATCTCGCTTCGAGTTGGCCGCTTTCCACCGCTGAGGAATCGCCTGCATATTGATCAACCAGTCTTAGGCACGGCGCAAGCGGCCATGCACCACTAAGTCATACGTTACCCAGCCTTCGCGCGACGATCGGGTTCGCTTAAAGTTGCTCCGTCCTGACGTTAGGTGATAACACCGATCTGAAAATGTTAGGCCTCGGGGTGATAATGTCAAACGCAAAACGAAACCTCAGCCTTTGAGGCTTGGCACGGCCTCTCGGCCGGGCGAACATGCCTCAACTCAGGCGGCGAGTGGTTTGATATCGACGGCATAGCCCAGGTGTTCGAGGCGCCTGACCAGGCGCGGGGTTTGGGTAGTCTTGGAACGGCGGTTGATAATGATCTGTACCGAGATCTTGGTAGACGGTACCATTTTTGAGCATGTGGTAGATGGCGGTGAGCATGGAAGCGGCGACGGCACAGATGGCTTTTTGCCGCCCGGCGACTGCGAATACGCAGGTACTGAGCTTGGTAATAGATTCCCGCTTTGTTTTTTGGCCGCGTGCGCATTGGACGACGGTCGTCTTGAGCCACTGCGCGCCGCCGTCGAAGCCGGTTCGATCGGTGTTTGCCGGTGCTCTCGTCTTTGCGCGGACAAAAGCCAGCCCAGGACAGCAGATGTCCGGCGTTAGGAAAGTGGCTTATGTCGGTGCCAACCTTGGAAACGATGGTTTGGGCACCGAGTTCGCTGATGCCGGGATGGGTGCTCACGATTGCAACAGCGGTGCGAGAGGGCGCGAGGTTGGCGTCGATCTCACCGTCCATCGCCCGAGCGACCCATCGAGGCCATTCGATCAGCTGCAGGTGGAGTTGCAGCAGAAAACGATGATGACGTGTCATGCGCCCGTTCAATGCTTCCTGCAATCGTCCAGCACCTTGTGAATACGCTGGAGATGACAGCTCCTTTCGCGCACCAGCTGCTTGCGGGTGCGCTGCAGCGCCCACAATTCCTGCGTCTGGCCATCCGGGACAAAGCTTGCCCGAATCAAGCCGTGCGCCAGGAGCTCGGCCAGCCAAGCGGCGTCGCTCGCGTCGGTCTTGCACCCAGGTACCTTCTTCACATGCGCGGCGTTGGCCACAACGAGTTCGATCTTGCCGTCAGACAGCACATGCCACACCGGCTTCCGGTACACGCCGGTCGCCTCCATTGCGACATGCGTGCAGCCGTTCTGCGTCAGCCAGTCCGCCAACGCCAACGGACCTGCCGTGGTCGTCGCAAACGTCCTCACCTCGGTGATGGCTTTGCTTCCCTCGACAAGGCGCACCGCCGCTACCACCGTCTTCTTGTGAACATCCAATCCGGCACAACGTTGATGCAGAACGGGCTATCGTGCATCAAGGAGCATGCCGACCTCCGTGCCGGCGGCCGCCCAGTATAACGTCGGCTTCATTCGCAGTGAGTCCGCCACGCCGGTGGGTAACTCAGGATGATCCGGACGGCTTGGTGACGTATGATCCATCGGCGCCCGTGCCGCCAAAGGCCTTGATTGGTGGCTGGATCACCGAGTGTTCGGCTATTTGTTTGCCGGGCAATTTCGTCTCACAACCGGTAGGTTCTGTGGGGCGTGGAGGCAAGGCAAGCACACTGCGTCGCAGGCCATTGGCTTTGGTTTGCCGCGACGCGTGTGGATCGTACCTAATCGACGCGCCGACAGCTACTGCGGGTATCTGCAGTTGCCCGAATGAGTTCAATTTGCCTCAAAAAAGGCCTCAGTGAAATTGCCCTAAAAAAGCTCTCTTCTCTCATATGATCCCTAAAAAGCTTTCTTCTTCTCCTGTGAGGTTGTGATTCTGGCTACGTCGTATCTTTGGGACTGATCATCAAAAGCCAAGTGGCGCGCCGACCCACCTAGCGGAGGGGGTGTTGCGGTTTGCGTTCTGTTGTTAGGTGCATTTTGGGGGGTAATCACCAGGTCCGTAATCACCAAGTTCAATGACGTCGCAGGCGAGCGGGTTGTCCCGTTGCGAAGGGCGACAGGCTGCATGCATCGCTTTGGGCGCGATGGCTGTATCAGAGCCGTGCTATGTCGCGGCTGTGGGGAGTTCTTCGAGATGAATGTCAAGCGTACGGCAATTTGCGTCTTTACACTCGTGAGCATGACGCTCTTTTTGGCATCTCATGCAAGCGCAGCGACAATTAGTGCGGCCGGCTCACCAGCGGCTATAGGGACCGCGATCGGTTCGGCAGCAAACGGCGACACGCTATCGATTCCCGCTGTGTCCTGTGCTTGGTCAAGCTCTGTGTCTTGGAGAAATATTGCAGCAATCGGTATCGGGAAAGACGGAACCATAATAAGCTGCAATCCTTGTTTCTCGATCATGTCCGACTCGAGCGCCGGCGCTTACGTTGTGCTGGACGAGAGACGAGGACCCGTCGAGAGTAGATCTCCCTTCACGACCATTGGCCGCTTAATCTCGTCGACGCTATTGCAACATTTGCTTCGAGAAATGAGGTTGGAATTGGACGCGGCACCTTCGGCTCTCCAATTGGTTTCATCGAGGGGTTAGTGACATGATGCGCCTTATCGCGGTTCTTTGGTCACTGTTTCTGTGCATGGTCAGCCTTGGTGCTGAGGCGTCGGCGACGATCTATAACGTTTCGTGCAGCGGCGATATCACGTCGACGCTGACCTCGGCAATTCACTCGGCCGTGAATGGTGACACGATTAACATCAGTGCCGGCTCGTGTTCAATGAACAACATTGGGCTGATAAATACGAACATCACCATCCAAGGCGCTGGCAAAGGCGTGACTGTAATCACGGCGGACCATGGCTTCGGCCAGATGGTCTCGCCGGGTGCAACCGTCCCCAGTTGGCGGCTTACTGGATTCACTTTGACCAGCACCCTGAACGTTGGCGCGCTGCCGCTGGTCGTGTGGGCAGATCAAGCCGCCGTATATCGTGGCGGTTTCCGTATTGACCATATCAATTTCAATTACCCTAATAGCGGTGCTAACGTCTATATTTTCGGTCCAACTTATGGTTTGATCGATCATAGCGATTTCACCGGAGCGTTCGAATCTGCTATTTTGACTGGACTTCAACTGACGTCAACTCTTGAGGATGGATCATCCATAAGCAAGCTGAAGGGCGGCTTCGGTGCATCTATTCCGTATTTTCCCGGCGGCCCAACCAATCTTTATATTGAAGACAATACCTTTACTGGAACGACTGCCGCTGGCATTGCTGCCACCGATACAGGCTATTCCGGTGGCCGTATTGTCTTTCGGCACAATACGCTCGTCAATGCGACAATGTATTCGCATTGGACGAGCGCAGGCAGCGTCAATTCGCTCTGGTGGGAAATCTACAACAACTCTTTCACCTGGAACTCAACCGTCTCGATGTTTCCATTTCGCCTTCAAGGCGGTGGAACAGGGCTTATCTACAATAACACGATCATAGGATTCCAGCAGAATTTCATCGTGTTAGGCGAGGGCCGCCTTACTTCCGAAGGACAAAGTGGACCGCCGCTACTTTTCTGCGATGGTACGCATAACTGGGATGGCAACGCGGGCGATTCGAAGGCTCCAGGATGGCCATGCCTCGGGCAAACGGGACGAAACGCCGGAGTTTCCATTGCCAGCATCCAGGCGGGCGTGAAGCAAACGAGTTTTCCACTCTACGTTTGGAACAACGGCCCGCAGGCTTCGTGCTCTAATCCGTCGCAAGGAGGTCCGCCTTGCGACAACAGCTTCGGGGTAAACGTAAGAGATCTGAATTGGTTCAATTCGATACCACACGTCACGCCCGGATTCGGGAAAGGGGACGTTGACTACTCTGTCAGCGCATCTCAACCAACAGGAGCGGGAACTCATACCCTTACTTACACCCCTTATCCCTATCCGTATGTTCCGAAGGCAAGCCATGACTTCGACGGCGACGGCCAAAGCGACATTGCCTGGCGGGACACCAGCGGAAATACAGCCGTGTGGCTTATGAACGGCGCTCAGCTCGCGCAGTCGGCAGGTGTCGGCGCGGCACCCGCTACATGGTCGGTGGTCGGTCAACGCGACTTCGATGGAGACGGCAAGCACGATTGGCTTTGGCGTGATACCGGCGGCAATGTGGCGCTGTGGTTCTTGAGCGGGGCCCAGGTCAAGCAGGTCGTCGGGGTGGGAAATGTACCCATGACCTGGTCTGTGGTCGGCACGGCGGATTTCAATGGTGACCGCAAGGGCGATATTCTCTGGCGCGACACCAGCGGCAATGTAGCGATCTGGCTGATGGATGGGGCCCAGGTTATACAGTCCGCAGGCAGTGGGAGCGCGCCCGCCGCTTGGTCGGTCGTCGGAATTGGGGATTTCGACGGGGATGGTAAGAGCGACATTCTCTGGCGCGACACCAGCGGCAATGTAGCGATCTGGTTCATGAACGGCGTACAGATCACGCGGTCCGCTGGGATCGGAAATGTGCCGACCGCTTGGTCGGTCGTAGGAACCGGAGACTTCGACGGCAATGGCAAAAGCGACATTCTTTGGCGCGACACCAGCGGCAATATAGCGATCTGGCTAATGAATGGTGCGCAACCCGTAGAGACATCTGGCGTGGGTATGGCGCCAAACACCTGGTCGATCGCCGAAACCGGGGACTACAACGGCGACGGTAGGAGCGATATTCTCTGGCGTGACGCCAGCGGCAACGTAGCAATATGGTTTATGAACGGCTTGCAAATTACTCAATCCTCGGCTGTTGGAAATGCCCCCATCGCTTGGTCGATCCAGGGCGCTAACGTCGACTGATGGGCCGGCGCGGGCGCCGGCGCGCTGCGGGCGCCGGCTTGATACTAAATGGTGTCTGACCCGAAGAGGCGCCGGCGTTGGAGCAAAGATCCGAAGCCAGCGATCGTTGCAGCCGCCTGGAATTCGCCGTGATCTCTCCGTTCGCGCTGCGTTGGAAAAATACAGCGTCCGCGGCTGTCACAGAACTTCATCGGCTTAACGTAAAGCAAAATCCATGCCAAGAATGATTGATCGACGGTCGCATTAGTATGACTTAACGCAACGGGCACTACGGAGCGCCGGCAGTTGGTCTAGCCGGAACTCCCGTGACAATCGAACGCGCAGGGACATCGTGAGTTACCACCGCACCTGCACCAATCATCGCGCCCTCACCAATGGTAATTCCGCATAAGATCGTTGCATTCGATCCAACGGATGCTCGCCTGCAGACACGTGTAGCTTCGACCGCCCAGTCATTAGCACCTTGTAACTTGCCCTCATCAGTCGTTGCCCGTGGGAACTTATCATTGATAAACATTACACCGTGCCCAATGAACACTTCATCCTCAATTATGACGCCCTCGCAGATAAAGGTATGGGACGATATTTTGCAACGTGCCCCAATCTGGGCGCCAACTTGAATTTCAACGAAAGTACCGATACGTGTCTCATCACCGATGACACAGCCGTAAAGATTAACCAATTCGGGATGAAATATCCGGACCCCTTCTCCCAGTTGAACATTTTTGTCAATCGGCATCCGTTATACCTCATTCCCTAGAACGCCGTCTCGTCTCGATGTAAGCGAATGCATGAGGCCATGTCGGGTTCACTTCTCCGGGAACGAGAAGCAGATCCAATTCGAATTGAGCGCTGGACGATATCTCACCCAGCCGTTGACAACCCCGACCGTTCGCACGCCGTCTCTCACGCTGCACGATCGGCACGGGCAGCAGCACCGGTTTTTACCACACTTTCTCGCCAAAGTTTATGTTCGTCCGATAAGCGTACCGGCTTGCCTTGGGCAACAATGGAATGGGTTGCAGCTTCCAAAATGTCAACGACGAGGAGGCCCGTAACTGCATTGGAGATGGGAGCCTCGCCAGTGGTGAAGCAGTGGACGAAATGTTCTGCTTCTGTTTGCAATGCTTCTTTGGCTGGAAGGTGAGGTGCCCACATATCACCAGCACGATACCCGATTCTGAGCTGGTGAGCGTTTTCTTCTGCAGTTTTTACCGTAATGCCCTTATCATACACCTTGACCTTCTCGGTTGCTTCCAAATCATCGTATACGACCATCTTGCAGCTACCCCCGATGTATGTCTGCCGCACCTTCACTGGGGAAAGCCAATTGACGCTGACGTGTGCGATGCAAGAGCTCTGAAAGAACAGAGTGATGTGGGCCATGTTTGCCGGAGTTCCCGCGACGTGACATGCGGCTGTGGCCGAGACAGCCACAGGGACCTCGTTGAGGAGGTACTGAATGATTGACATGTCATGTACAGCCAAATCCCAGATTACGTTTACGTCCTGCTGAAACAGCCCCAAGCTTGCCCTGATACCATTGTAATAGTAAATGTTCCCCAGGACCCCTCCCACAATTAATTCGCGAATTTTCTGCACCGCCGGTGTATACAGAAACGTGTGGTCCACCATCAGGATGAGATTTCGTCGATCCGCCTCCTCAATCAGATGTCGAACCTGCTCGGATGTCTGAGCCAGCGGCTTCTCAACAAAAACATGTTTACCCGCTTTAAGCGCGGCTAAAGCGAGTTCATAATGGCTACAAACAGGCGTAGCGATGGCAATCGCATCAACCCGGCTATCTGTCAGGAGGTCGCGAAACTCAGTCGTTGCAATTGTACCGGGGTGGCGGCGCTTTATTAGTGAAAGCTTTGTCAAATCAGAGTCGCAGATCGCGATCGTCTGTGCACCTTCTATATTGTTGAAATTGCGTGCCAGGTTCGGGCCCCAATAGCCGTATCCCGCCAATCCGATGCCCATCACCCCTTGCCACATTATATTACCCCCACCATGTTAGTAACGAGTTCGCCTCTCAACAATCACTTGGAGCGGAACGTTCCACTAGCGGAAGCTCGCTCTGACTGCATCGTTTAGCATACAAATATAACATTGAACATATGTTATTTTACAATAATCTAAATCGCAGTATTTGCTATGTTTTTCAATTGGTTGCGATCAATTGTTCCCGCGCGGCTCAAGTTAACGTCCGCGCCACGAACGGCTACATATCACAATTCGACCGGTGCACATCAGAAGATCGAAACGTCGGGTCTCAATTTTAGATGCGGTGCCCAAGACGCGGCACGGACCCGACGCTGGACGCGTCACGATCTTCACGAGGATACCAATGCGTGATACCTTCCGTTCAAGCGTCGACGGAGTTGTTAATTGTTTGGGAATAACTTCCTAAGCGCTGACTAAAAGTTGGAGATCAAGGTGAAAAGCACCGCACTATGTTTCCTTCAAGGGTCTTGCCTATCCCGCGCTCGGACCGCGATCGTGCTTAGCGTCATGTTGTCGGTCGCTCCGACATCGGTGCTAGCGGACGCGCAGGTTCGCGGAACTCCAGAAACGCTCACCGTGAGCATAGAGAATAGCTCCGTTGCCGAAATTCTTGTAGTTTTGAGCAATAGATTTGGCATCCGCTATCGTTCATCGGCTCACCTAGAGAAGCGGTTATCCGGGACATACACGGGGTCACTTCAGCAGGTGATTGCGCGGGTTCTGGATGGCTATAATTTCTTTACAAAGGTCGATGAAGAAGGAGTACTGGACGTTACCGTACTCGGAACATCTGCAGCAAGCCAGACTGCTCAGCCGCCAGTATCCGGCGCATCCCGGATCACATCTTCGTCAGAACGCGGCAAGGCGGCGGAGGCATTGACGATGCCCACACCCGCACCGGCACTGCCGGGCTCGGGGTTGCCCGCGATCCCCGAGGATAGCGGGCGTAACGGTCCGCTGCCGGCTCCACCGGTGCCCTCGGGTCCGGGTTCAGCGCCGATTCCAATTCCTGGTGAACGAGGGCAGTCTGCCTCCGTCCGGGGTTCAGCAGTCCAGGATTCAGGAAGGACCGAGGCCCCTGGTTCAGGGCCGCCCGCCGAATCAGAGTCGAATATTTTGCGCCCTGAAGCGGGGCGGTAATAGACAACATTTTCAGACTGAGTTCATTCGAAAGCTGCAGGACCGGGAATTTTGCGATCTTCAACAGCCCGGACGGGGACATTCTTGGCGTCGACGACTTGGGCAAGCTATGGCCGGACACCTGGCTTCCGTGAACGCCGCGACGTATCGTTTCTCCCGGGCGCCACTATCTCAAGAAGTGTTTTGACGTGAGGTCAAGCGGCATGTTCGCGCCGGAAAATGAACGAATGGTGGCAGTCGCTTCAACCAACTTTAACTGACTTCGCACGTAGACAATAAGACTGAGACCAAGGTGGCGATTGTCGCAATCGATCGAAACTTCGCGGGGGTGATGTCTGCATCAGGAATGCTTACACCGAACTCGGACTCTACGGATAGGACCAAGTTGACCATATCCAGCGAACTGAGCCCCACAGAACGGAGGTTGTCGTCGGAAGAAGCGGGAAACCTGAGCGATCGCTCGGTTAGCATGCGATTGACTAGTGCGGTGACTCTGTCTGTCGGCGAATTTAGGCGACGATCAAGCATTTTGGCGCTGTCCGATTAGTGCCGCCGGCGCGGCCTGATTGCATCCGGGTAATAACTTAACATAACATATTATCAAATGGCAACTGCTCGGGCCGGCAATTTGTTATGGAGCGAAGCGCGCGGAGGGTGATACCGCGAACACAATTGTCGACTTCAAGCGCTCCGCAGCCGGGGAGTAACGACGGCGATCCGCCTCTATCCATATGACTTCAGCAGGAAAGTCAACTGGCCGCGGCGTCGGGATGATTTGCTAGGCCAGCCTGCCACCCTCGAGCTTGGAAGCGCCGTCGGAGGCCGACACCATCAAGCTAACATTATACAAATGATAGTTCCATATCGTAGAGGTTGAATCCGCAAACATGTTGTGTTATTCACAAAGAGCATTGCGGGGGCCGAGCCGGAACGTCCGACGAGGAAAGTGCGTGCAATCATGGCGTTAATGGCGGCTTTCGCGAACCTGCACGTGAATGCATCGGCCGCTTTCGCGGGCGCTTGGTGGGCAGATTTGGAAAGACATAAGCAACCC
>Ga0126383_10000996_pt1 | contig 16957 bp, 19 predicted proteins | sample PanSoiMetPlot_35_FD_96882 | JGI IMG/M metagenome (GOLD analysis project Ga0126383, IMG submission 96882) | Tropical forest soil microbial communities from Panama - MetaG Plot_35 | ecosystem: Environmental > Terrestrial > Soil > Tropical forest > Bulk soil | place: Panama | collected 2016-02-17
GCGCCGCCGAAACTCGAACCGATGGCGCCGATGCGGTCGGGGTCGACAGCGGAATGGGTGGCGAGAAAGCCCAACGCGTTGCCGAGATCTTCGACCTGTTCCAGGCAGATCACACGGCCGAATTCACCCTCGCTCTTGCCGCAGCCGCGCATATCGAAGCGCAGCGTGACATAGCCGAATTGGTTGAGCACGCGCGTCGGCGCCAGCACATTTGAGCTTTCTGAGTTGGCGCCGAAGCCGTGCAATACCAGGAACGCGGCGCGGCGTTCCGACGCCTGCAGGTCATCGGGAACGCCGATCACGCCGTGCAGGCGCAACCCCGCGGATTTGAAGCTGACTACCTGTTCTTTCACGCTGCCTCCCCTTGCGCTTAGCCGGCGGCACTGTAGCGATTTGCTGCGGCAACGGAAGAGGATGCGGACTGCCGAAGAGCGAGCGTTTTCAGCGTAGCGAGGGGGATGTGGTCAAGGATTTCGCTTGGGCGCCGCGGTTCGGCCAGCGTTCATGTGTCAGCGGCACGGCAAGCTTCACGCTCAGCCCCTTGCGCGAGTATGAATAGGTGACTTCGCCATTGAGCTGCCGTCGGATGACCATGTCGATCAGCCGCGCACCGAAGCCGAGCTTGCGCGGGCGGCGCGCCGGCGGGCCGTTTTTCTCGAGCCAATCGATGGTCAGCGTCATGCCGCGCTGCGCCCGACTCACCGACCAGCGCAGCTCGAGCTGACCCTTAGGTCGCGACAAGCTCCCGTGCTTGATGGCATTGGCGGCAAGCTCGTGCAGGGCCGCGCTCAAATGGAAGACCGGATCGGGCTCAAGATCGAAATTCGGACCCTCGAACGACACCCGATCGATGTAAGTTCCCAACACGACGTGAAGCAGCTCCATGATCGGAATCGATTTCCAGCCACCCTCGGTAATCAAGCGATGAGCATTCGCCATCGCCAAGACGCGCGCCTGATATTTGCTGGTGAGATCGGGAATACCTTTCGAAGTCCGCGCCGTCTGAGAAAACAATGCCAGCAGCTGCGAGAACAGATTGCCGGCACGATGCCGCATGTCGCGGATCATCAATTCGTGGCGCTGTTCAAGCTGGCGCCGTTGAATTGCGCCGGCCAGCAAGTTGCCGATCGCGACCAAAAACGAAATATCCTGGGGTCGAAATCTTCTTTTTTTCGCGGTGCAGACGCCGAGGATGCCGTAGGCCTGACCGTCGCGGCCGGCGATGCTCACCGTCAGGCCGCTCTTGCAGTGGTGGTCCTTCAAATAGCTCGGCACCTCAAATCGCGTCTCGGCCTCGAAATCGTCGACGACAATCGGAGCCGCCGAATCCAAGGTAACGCGTGCAAACCCGTTCGGCGCGGTGGTAGTCAAGATCGAACCGAGCAGTTCGGATTTCCACCCATAGCCGGTCCGCAGCAACAGCTCGGTATCGCCGGGCAGCAATTCCAGGACCTTGACGAAATCGACATTGAGCGTCAGCGCAATCGTGCTGACTGCGTCATTTAGGAGCCGCTCCAGATCCGGCTCTGCCAATGCCCGCTCGCCAAGCTGCGCAAGCGATTCTTGTTGCTTGACCCTACTGCGCAGTTCAATTTCGAGATTGGCGCGGTCGGTCACGTCGTAACATAAACTAATGACGCGTCTGGCGGCGCCGGCCTCGACAAAAACAGTGCCGCTCGTTGCGATCCAGCGCTCGTCGGAATTTGCGGTGTGCGCAACGCGATATCGGGTGCGAAAGCCGCTGTGTTTTTGCACGGCTTCTTGTAGAGCGGCATTGACCATGGCGCGATCTTCTTCATTGATGGCGTTGAGAAAGCCGGCATAGCTGCCGTCAAAACTGCCGGGCGCCAGACCGTGTAACGCCGCAAGGTTGCTTGACCAGTTCACCGTGTTGGTTGCGAGATCCCACGACCAGATGCCGAGCCGCGCCGCCTCGAGCGCTTCCTGGAGCGTCGCAAAGTCCGGAAACAATTCTATCGCTTGATCCTGCTTCGGCCGAGGTTCCGAACCGAATTTTGGCTGCTTGATAACTTCGGACCTATCCATGCCGTAAATGTCTCACTCCCGGCACCTCGACAATACATCGTTACTGCAGAGATCGTTGAAAAGGGGCCGCGTTATCGCGGTCCCTCGCCATGCGGGACGCTCGGGTATTGCCGCCGCAGTCCTGTCGATCAATAAAGCCCGGATGGTCCGGTTTTGCTGGAAACAAGTTCGCGCGATTGGCCGGCCGGCAACACCGGAATTTGTGCCGACATACGGCCGGCCGCCGGCGCGTCTTGCATCACAATGCGCTTGGCGTCATCCAGTGACACGCGCCGCTGGTCGTTCGGCAACACCACGACCTTCGTTCCGACGTTGACGCGGCTGTACAGATCGATGATATCGGCGTTCTGCAACCTGATGCATCCGCTGGAAACGCGCTTGCCGATCGAGCTCGGATCATTGGTGCCGTGGATGCGATACTCGGTATTGCCAAGATACAGGGCGCGGGCTCCCAACGGATTACCCGGACCACCGCCCACCCAGCGCGGTAGATAGGGCTGACGTGCCACCATTTGCGCCGGAGGAATCCAATCCGGCCATTCGGCCTTGCGCGCGATCGTTTCAATGCCGGACCAGGTGAAGCCTTGGCGCCCAACGCCGATGCCGTAGCGCATCGCCATGCCGTGGCCTAGCGTCAAATAAAGAAAAGTGTGCGCGGTATCGATGATGATGGTGCCGGGCGGCTCATTGGTCGGGTACGCCACCATTTGCCGGCGAAACTGCGCCGGCAGCTGATCCGTTGCGGTCTCATCGTCCTGCAGTTGCGGCGCATATTGGGGCTGCGGCGCATACTGGGGCAATGGCTGCCCAAAGCGAAATGCCGGCGCGAACGAAAGCGCCTGCGCAAGAGCAGGGCCGGCAGATATCGCGACAATCGCAAGCGCTGCGATAAAAGGACAAAGACGCGCGCGGCTGATTGCTGTCACGACAAACCTCCCGTGCTGAAATGCCGTTCCGCCTGCTTCAACCATCGAAGGGAACTTAAAGTTCCACTCCGATATCAAACAAAACGATCGAACATGGCAGCTGGAAAGAGAAATAGAACAAAAAAACAAATAATGCAGGCGCTGCGTGCGCCGCATCGAATTCAATTTATCTCTAATTTTATTTTATTGAAAACTCGGGTCGACGAACAAACGCCGCACCAGCAGCATCATCGCTGTGATCGCGTGCAGCAACAAATAAGTCCGCGCAGCCCGATCACGTCATGCAGCGTCCCACAATGTGCGCCAAGCGCGGCGATGAGATCGGGGAAAAGGACCCCTCGCATCCGACTGGGATCTTCTGTGGCTTCGACGATTGCTCTTGCGTGCTCAACCCACGGCGCGCGCTGCCCGGAGCACCGGATACTGGTAGCCGGTCGCCCTTGAATTGCCGGTTGACGGAGAAGCTTGGCGCCTTAGCGGCGATGCCGGCACCGACGGTCGGATCGGCGAAGAAGGGGATGAGCCCGACAAAGAACACAGCAAGCGCGGTTATTCCCAACGCGCCTGCGATGCGAACGAAAAGCTTGGCCATCGGATTGCTCCGCAGCGCTGATGCGACCACCCCTGCGATCGATCAGGCACACGAAAATCCCCCGAGCTGACCACAACACCGTCTCCTCAACGTCCAGAGCCCCGTCCGGTTCCATCCCCCCGCCATAGTTATCTGTGATGAGGGCGGGTCGATGCCGCAGGGCACGCCCAGCCCTGCGACACGTCGCGGTGCCAGGAACAAACAGGGCGCGCGACACTTGTCATGGCGGACGGCCATCCTTTCCCCCTCCCCCCGTGCTTGGCCGTTCAACGTTGGGCGCAGTCGATATGCCGATCGGCTGCGCCCTAACTTTTGTTCAACGCGGCCATGTCGCCATGGCAAGGCGCGGTCCACCCAGCAACTTGGACGTGCTTGTATGTGCGCGTTGTTCGCTACGCGCGGCAGAGTCAGTGGTGTGACGATTTTAGCGACGCAACTATAGCGTCGCTTGCCGCTCGCTCGGCTTGCGCTCCCGCTGGCGCGCCTTGCGGCCGAAAAACAGCGCTTGGCTGACGACGGCCGAGACCACGGCCACCTGGAACGGTTTTGCGATCAGGAACGCCGGCTCAGGACGCTGGCCGGTCAGGAATCGCTCCGGATAAGCGGTGATGAAGATCACCGGGACTTCAAATGAGCCAAGGAGCTCGTTCACCGCGTCCAATCCCGAACTGCCGTCGGCGAGTTGAATATCGGCGAGGATGAGCCCAGGCCGTTTCTGTTTCGCCAGGGCCAGCGCTTCACTGTGGGTGCGCGCGATCCCGATAACGTTGTGCCCGAGACTTTCGACCAGCGCCTCGATGTCCATGGCAATGAACGTCTCATCCTCGATGATGAGAACGTCGGTGGCGATTTCGGCTGCAAGTTCGCGACCCGATTCTTCGACCAGAGCGCGGAGCATCTGCAGATCGCAATCAAGGACTTCAGCCGCATCGTCTTCCGAGAAGCCTTCCAGGGCCACCAGCAGGAAGGCCTGGCGCGGCCGCGGCGTTATCTGGGTCAGATGCTGCTCGGGCGGCAGCACGATGTCGCCAGCTTCCGCCTTGTCGTTAACCGCCACCGAATTCCAGATCTTGGTAAAGAGCCGATATAGCCCCACCCGCGGATTGGTGCTTGATTCCAGCACCTGTGGGCTAGCGATCAGGGATTCCACTGTGGCGACGACATAGGCGTCGCCGGAGGCCTGGCTGCCGGTCAAAGCCCGCGCATAGCGGCGTAACGACGGCAGATGCTGGAGTACGGCTTGCGAAGTCGACACGGACACCCTCCCCTTCCATAGTGCGCTGAGGTTATTGGCAAAAACCTCGCAACGCAAAAAAAGTTCCCGTCGGGCTTGTCGCAGCGGAACTTCGGGGCCCGTCAGGGCGTTAGCGCACGTTAAGTTGGGGGCTTTGAGAGTGACGGCAATGGGCGAACGGGGGAAAGATGACGCGATGAAGCACCGTAAGACCAACCTAGAGTCGGTTGCGGAGCAGCCGGAGAGCCAAGATCCGATGGCCAGGCCAGCCACCACGTCCCCCCACAAGGAAGCCCGCTTGGGTCGGGAGGTTCAAGCGCGCATCGGGCAGCAATTGCGGGCCATGTACAACGACGTGGTCAACCAAGGCGTGCCGCAGCATCTCGCCGATCTCGTTCGCCGTTTAAGCGATCAAGACCAGGACTGAAGGTGGACAGAGCATGAAGCTCGATCCTGCGATTCGGGACCAAGTCCTAGCCACGGTGCCAAGCCTGCGCGCATTCGCGATTTCGCTGTGCGGCAATATCGATCGCGCCGACGACTTGGTGCAGGAGACCCTACTGCGGGCGCTGGCGCATATCGATTCTTTTGAGCCTGGCACCAATATGCCGGCGTGGCTGTTCACAATCCTGCGCAACCTGTTCCGTTCCGAGTATCGCAAGCGGCGCCGCGAGGTCGAGGATGCCGAGGGCCGCTATGCCGAAACCCTGAAGTCCCATCCCGAACAGACCGGACGCGTGGAGTTCGAAGAATTCCGCGCCGCCTTGGCGAAGCTGCCGGCGGATCAGCGCGAGGCGCTTATCCTGGTGGGCGCCTCAGGCTTTTCCTACGATGACGCGGCGGCGATTTGCGGGTGCGCCGTGGGCACGATCAAGAGCCGCGTCAATCGGGCGCGCACTCGGCTTGCCGATCTCCTCGCCATCGACAGCGTCGATGATTTCGGCCCTGACCGCGCCACGCGCGCAGTTCTCGCCGGCGGCGGCCGCAACTGACGGCGGCGCAAACTTCGCGCAGTTTTGCAAATTTCTACAGCGGTCAAACTTTGATGAAAGAAAACGGGAGCGCTTTAGGGCGCCACAATGCTAGTACGCGTCGCGGCTTGCGCCGCAGTCCTCTTCTTATATCCAGCCTGCCGCTCGGCCGCCACGTCGGCTACGTGCCGCAGGACGTCGAATTGTTCAACGGTACGCCGAACAGCGCTGTTCAGCTAATGAAGGTGTGAAACAAAAAACAGATCGCGAGCGGCATCCAAGGCAGATCAAAGAATGCCACCGGTCCGCTTCCAGAAAGAAAGCCGCGCACATTATCCAAGTCGCGAATGGGCTGCGTGCCCTCGCCTTTGCCGCCGATCTTCAGCGGTAGGTATGATCGCGTCATAGACCCGGCTGCTCATCGACTCGTTGAGGCTATGGCCGACCCGCACCAGGATGCGGCTCCTGATCGTGTCAATCATGCCCTGCGCGACCAAAATGAGCAGCGCCACCAGCGTCGGCACGCTTCGGCTCGGCAAGATGCGGTCATAAATTTCGAGCATGAACAACGCCAGTGAGCATCAGAAGATTGCTCACGCCGCTGAAGACGGCGGTCGCGACAAAGGCTCGGCGGCGCGCGCCGAGCGCTGCGGCAAGTTCAGAACTGGCAGGCTGCTGCGCCGGCGCGAGGGCGGAATTACGGACGCAAAACTACGCTCGGACTCTGCAAAAGACCGGCGGTCAGCCATCCTGGCTCATCGCGGGGTATTTCCCCTAAACGCGACGATAATGGACCGAATATACCCGCATTACACGAGATTTTGGCGGGTTCACGGCCATTAGTTAATTGTCAAGTCAAGCAAACCGGCGTTTGCCACAAGCGAGCGGCATGCGGCGGGCGAGAGCGCACCGCCGCCAAGCCACTGCAATTTAAAGATTTATTCCCAAACTCGCATGCAACAAAAAGGCAGTCGGCGCTGCGGCGCCATTGCTGTCGGTCTACTCAGCCGCTTTTAGAACGAAGCCGCGGCTGGCGGTCGAGCTTGTGCCCGACCGGCCGTTGCGGCTTCGATGAGGTTCCGATGTGCTCTGAAAAATCAGGAACGGGAGTCGAGCGAGAGCCCAATGCTGAAAGCCTTCTGGCGCGTAGCGCCTTCTGTTCTCCTCAGCTTCTTCGCAATCTGCGATGCCTTTGTTTTCTTGCGTGCCATAGTTTTCAGCTCGCGGAGCTCGCTTGAAGTCCACCCGCGCCGCTTTCTCTTCCTCTTCGCCATAACACCTCCCTTTCAAGAACGGCAGCTTGTATCCCTAATGCGAGCAAAAGAAAAGCCGACTGTGACAATCACCTTGTGACAATCACCTTTGGCGTTCGATTCGCTCGCGCCAGAACCGATTGTGAAAGTCGTGACATCCGTTCTGGCATCATAAACAAAAAGTTCTTTTAGATCATTAGCGCGCATGCCGCCAGGAAGCAAACGATTCCTCGGCGACACTGACGTCGAGAATCTATCAATTCAGGAGTGATTACGATTCTTCGATCGAATGGCCGCAGGCCCATGCTTCTCGACATGGCAACCGCAATGCGCCGAACGGCGCCAAATAACAACCCCGCCGGCGGTGAAGCCGCCGCCAGATCGACCGCATTCGACTCTGCGTGCGGCCAACCCTTCACTGCCGCATCCGGCGCCAGGCGATGCCGAAACCCGTACCCGATGCGGTTGTTCCCGGCAGGGCATTGCGGCAGCCGATAGCGAGCATAGCGTCGAAAGATTCCGTTCAGTGCCGCACTTGCGGGGGACGCATGCGATCACTAGTTTCGCAGGGGAATAGAGATCGACCAAGGAAGCGATCGGATGAGTCCGTGCACGGACGAACTCAAGCTCGTCGCCCTCGATAAAGATGACATCGAGGTGATCTCGGCCCATGTGCAGGATTCGCTCGTCAAGGTCGCTGAGATATTATGGCGCCCAAGCGACCATCGCTTTGTGATGGCGCTCAATCGCTTCGATTGGATGAGCGCCGCTGAGCTTGCCAAGGGAGCCATAGCGCCAAGGACAGCGGCCAAGCCGGACTACCGGCGTTGCCGCACCGCCCTCCGCTTTGAACGCGTCATTGCCTGCAAATGCCGCAATCTCGATCGAACCGCAAAGGACGCTCAGCTTAATTTGCTTGCGGTGGAATTCGTAGAAACCGATTCGCCGGCGGGTATCGTGTCGCTGATTTTCTCAGGCGGCGGCGTCATCCGCCTCAATGTCGAATGTCTCGAAGCGGAACTCGCCGATCTCGGCGAGGTCTCGGCAGCGGCGGTCTGTCCCGACCATTTTGCCGCCGACACCGCCCGCGCCTGAACGGGATTTAAGCGGCGCGCGGGTGCTGTGTCTGCGGCGCCGCAAAAAGCTTCATCAATATGGCAATGACTGCGAGGGTGAGCGCGTAGACCACTACTTGCATGGCGGTCGGCTGATCGACGTAGCCGATCAGCGTATGCAACGCGCGACCGAGGAAACTCGAATCCTTCAATATCCACGAAGTATTCCACATAGTTTGATCGAGTGCGGTGACGATATTGGCTTGTTCAAGAAACGCGATCGCTTGCGCCGCCATGCCTGCGGCGAGAAAAGCGATCAGCGCGCTGGTGACACCGAACAGATATCGCGACGGAATACTGAGAAGCCCGAGATAGGTCAGAAGACAGACCAGCGAGCCGAGCACGAGCCCGGCAAAGCCGCCCACGATCATGGCCCAACTGCCGCCGCCCTGCGCGGCTGCAACGCCGTAGAGGAAGAGCACGACTTCGGAGCCCTCGCGCAGCACCGCGACCGCGACCACAATCGCGAGCGCCAAAAGCGACTTCGAACCGGCCACTACCGCTTCGCCGGCAGCGCGCAGCTCCTCGGCAAGCTCGCGGCCGTGCCGCGACATCCAGACATTGTGCCAGGTTAGCATCACCACGGCGAAACCGAGAATGCCGGCGTTGAAGACCTCTTGGCCGGTGCCGCCGAACAATTGTGAAAGGCCGCCGGTAAACACCGCCACAAGGCAGGCGCCGAACACGCCGGAGCCGACGCCGCCCGAAATCCAGAGTGCGCGGCCGGACACTCCCGCGGTCACCGCCATTACGATGCCGACGATCAGCCCGGCTTCGAACACTTCGCGAAAAACGATGAGGAGTGCTGCCAGCACGAGCGCCTCACGCGGCCATCATGGCTGCTGCAATGCCACCACCACTCGAGTCGCTCATGGCACCACCAGTACGCCCTGCGTTTCGCGATGAAAATCATCAAAGAAACTATAGCGGCCAGGCTGTTGCGGCCGCACGCGAACCACGGCTTCCTTGCCGACCGGCACGATCTTCTCGAAATGCAGATCGTTGCTCTCGAATTCCGAAGGGATGGTGTTGAGATTGGTGACGTGAATCTCGAGCGCCCGTCCAACCGGCGCATGCAGCTCAGCGGGTTCGAATTTGCGATCCTTGATGGTTAGCGACAGCGAAACGGCATCCTCTGCCTGTGCGCTGCGCGCGGTCGGCAGTGCTGACGATGCCAGCAGAACCACGGCAAAGAAACGCCGCCGATTCAATGCGCCACTGCTCCTGCTCTTACCCGTCAAGGCGGCTCTCTGCCGTAAATGACAAACCCTAGGATTTAAACAAGCAGTTGGGGAACACCGGACTTTTTGTCAATCTAAAAGCCCAATTTTAGAATTGTTATAACTTCGCCGGACTGCTACCCAGCGACCAAGTCTACGAAAACCGCGCGTTAGCGCCGCCAGCCTTGATGCAGATGCGATGGCCGTCCGTCTTGATATGAATTCCAGCGACTTTGCGAAGGCCTTTCGCACCGTGCTGGACGCCAAGCGTGAAGCCTCCGCAGATGTCGAAGTGGCGGTGCGCGCAATCGTCGCCGATGTCGCAGCGCGCGGCAACGACGCCATCAGGGACTACACGCGCAAATTCGACCGCTGCGATCTTGATCGCGCCGGCTGGAAGGTCACGGCCGACGAGATCGCGACGGCCGTCAAATCATGCAGCCCAGCCGGGCTGGAAGCGCTTGAACTCGCACGCGCACGCATCGAAGCCTATCACCGCCGCCAGCTGCCGGCCGACGACCGCTTTGTCGATCCGCTCGGCGTCGAACTCGGCTCGCGCTGGACGGCGATCGAGGCGGTCGGGCTTTACGTGCCGGGGGGCAGCGCAGCCTATCCGTCCTCGGTTCTGATGAGTGCGGTGCCGGCGAAAGTCGCCGGTGTGCAGCGGTTGGTGATGACGGTGCCGGCTCCGGGCGGCAAACTCAACCCGCTAGTTCTGGCGGCGGCCAAGCTCGCCGGCATCGACGAAATCTTCCGCATCGGCGGCGCCCAGGCGATTGCCGCTTTGGCCTATGGCACGCAAACGATTGCGCCGGTCGCCAAGATCGTGGGCCCGGGCAATGCCTATGTCGCCGCCGCCAAGCGCATGGTGTTCGGCAAGGTCGGCATCGATACCATCGCCGGTCCGTCGGAGGTCCTCATTGTCGCCGACCGACACGCCAATCCGGACTGGATCGCCGCCGATCTTCTGGCGCAGGCGGAACATGATGCAAGCGCGCAGGCTATTCTGATCACCGACAGCGATGCGCTTGCCGCAGACGTTGAACACGCGGTGGCGGCACAACTCGCCGCTCTGTCGCGCGGCAAGGTCGCGGGCGCGTCATGGCGCGATTACGGAGCGGTCATCGTCGTGCCGGCGCTGGACCAGGCGTTGCCGCTGATCGACGCACTTGCGCCCGAACATGTCGAGATCGTCGCCGCCGACGGCGAGCGGCTGGCCAGCGGCATCCGCAACGCCGGAGCCATTTTCCTCGGCCCGCACACGCCGGAGGTGATCGGCGATTACGTCGCCGGCTCCAATCACGTTCTCCCGACCGCGCGCGCGGCGCGATTCTCTTCCGGCCTTGGCGTGCTTGATTTCGTCAAGCGCACTTCGATCCTCAAATGCGGGCCAGAGCAGCTGCGCGCGCTCGCCGATGCCGCCATCACGCTCGCCGACGCCGAGGGGCTCGATGCCCACGCGCGCTCGGTCGCGATCCGGCTCAACCGCTGATGCCGCGGCGAGGCGCCAGCAAAGATACCGGCCGGCTCGCGGCGGTGACTCTCGACGAAGCGTCGCTCGGCCGCAGCAATGACGACGTCGAGCACGAACGGCGCGTCGCGATCTACGATCTCCTCGAAAACAACAAGTTCAAACCAGTCGGACACGACGCCGGTCCCTATGCGCTGCAGCTCGGCATTTCCGGCAACCGGCTCGTGTTCGACATTCGGCTGACCGACAGCACGCCGGTGATCGCGCATATGCTCTCGCTGGCGCCATTCCGCCGCGTGGTAAAAGACTATTTCGTGGTCTGTGACAGCTACTACGCGGCAATCCGCACGGCGACCCCCGATCGCATCGAGGCGCTCGATATGGCGCGGCGCGGCCTGCACGATGAGGGTTCGCGCCTGGTGATGGAGCGGCTCAAGCGCAAGGTCGACATGGATTTCGATACCGCGCGCCGCCTGTTCACTTTAATCTCGGTCCTGCACTGGAAGGGCTGAACGGCCGATGCCGCCGCAATCGCGCCCTCCGCTGGCGGTGCTATTCGCCTGCGGCCTCAATTCGGTGCGCTCGCCGATTGCCGCGGCTCTGTTCGGGCAGATCTTCGGCCGCGGCGTCTATGTCGGCTCGGCCGGCGTGCGCAAGGGCGAGCTCGACCCGTTTGCCGTCGCGGTCATGGCCGAAATCGGCCTCGATATTTCGAGGCACAAGCCGCTCACCTTCGAGGAACTGGACGAATGGGAGGGGCTTAATTTTGATCTCATCATCTCGCTCGCGCCGGAGGCGCATCACCGGGCGCTGGAATTGACGCGAACCAGCGGCGTCGATGTGGAATATTGGCCGACCGCCGATCCAAAGGTGGTCGAAGGCAGCCGCGAGCAACGGCTCGAGGCCTATCGCGACGTGCGCGATCAGATTTTGGCGCGCATCCGCCAGCGGTTTATTCCGCGCGGGCCCGGCAACGAATGACGTCGGTTATCTGCACGAATAGTTCTCAACGCTGTTGTGATACGAGCCAGCATCCGCTAGTGTCCCGACCCCGAAGTTCGTAGGCATTTGCGGCACGTTCATACGAACTTCGGGGTCGATAAGGACACTAGCAAGTTAATCCCTGCTAGTGCCGCTTCTGAACCCGAATTTCGCACCGGAGCGATCCGCAATCTCATGCGAACTTCGGGTTCGCGGCACTAGACGGTGCCGCGCAAATTTTTCGGCGGGCTGCAAACGAGCCGAGCCGGGGGCGACAAACGATTTTTCGGAAAGCGAATGGCGAAGGAAGAACTGTTGGAATTTCCCGGCGTGGTCACGGAACTGCTTCCGAACGCCACCTTTCGGGTCAAGCTTGAGAACGAGCATGAGATCATCGCGCACACCGCGGGCCGCATGCGCAAGAACCGCATCCGCGTGCTCGCCGGCGACAAGGTGCTCGTCGAAATGACGCCGTATGATCTGACCAAGGGCCGGATTACCTACCGGTTCAAATGATCGGCCGCCCGAAACTGGTGCTTGCTTCCGGCTCGCCGCGCCGGCTCTCGCTCATTAATCAGGTCGGCATCGAACCCGACGCGCTCCGCCCCACCGACATCGACGAGACGCCCAAACGCGGCGAGCTGCCGCGCGCTTACGCGACGCGATTGGCGCGCAACAAGGCGCAAACCGCGCTCGGCATGGTGCACATCGACGACGAACTCAAAGGCGCCTACATCCTCGCGGCCGACACTGCCGTTGCGGTGGGCCGCCGCATTCTGCCCAAGGCCGAACTGCTCGACGAGGCGGCGCAATGTTTGCGGCTTTTGTCCGGGCGCAATCATCGCGTTCACACCACGATCTGTCTGGTCACGCCGAAGGAAACGTTCCGGCAGCGCTATGTCGAGACACGCGTGCGCTTCAAACGTTTGTCCGAACAGGATGTTGAGGCTTATCTCGCCTCCGGCGAATGGCGCGGCAAAGCCGGAGGCTATGCCGCGCAGGGCATTGCCGGCGCCTTTATCGTCAAGCTGGTCGGCTCGTATTCCAATATTATCGGCCTGCCACTCTATGAGACCCTGACGCTTCTTGGCGGCGAGGGTTATCCGATCCATTTCGGCTGGATCAACGCCGGGTGATGCGCCCGTTCCGCTCATTCCCGCGCAAGCGGGAATCCAGACAAAGGCAACGCGGTTGAGGTTGAGCTGGCCCCCGCTTTTGCGGGGACGAGCGGATCGAAGTGACACTGGCACCACCTTTCACGTTTCCCATATTGCACGCATGCCCAAGGCAAGAACCGCCAAACCAGCCGCCAACAAATGCCCGATCTGCGGCAAGCCCGCCGACGCCGTGCTGCGGCCGTTCTGCTCCAAACGCTGCGCCGACGTCGATCTGCATCGCTGGCTTTCCGGCGTCTATGTTGTGCCGGTGACCGAAGATGAGGAAGAGGACGAGCGGCGCGAAGAGAACGATGAACGGGACGAACCGCCGCAATGACCCACCGCATTGTAGCGCGGACTCATTCTGGACAATGGCAAGCTCCGTCTCTATAACGGCGCGCCGAACGAGAAGCCCAATATACCCATTAAAAAGCCCAGGTAGCTCAGTCGGTAGAGCACTGCACTGAAAATGCAGGTGTCGGTGGTTCGATTCCGCCCCTGGGCACCATTCGCCAGATCCGTAATTGATATCACTTATGAATTTTTTCGATTTCCCAACCCGTCAATGAAGGTTTGGGAATTTTTGGCCGCCTTTGGTTCGGTCAACATATCGACCGCGTCAGCAGCAAGCCGCTCTTGATTGGCTGCGCGAGTGTACCGCGCAACTTCTTTGAGCGTGGTATGTCCAGTCACCGCTGCAATCTGCTTTTCAGAGCATCCAGCTTCGGCCAGCCGCCGTGGGCAGCCTTGCGCAATCCGTGGGGAACGCATCGATCTGGAAGACCAGCGGCCTTTATTGCATCGGCCATCATGTTGCCAAATCCCGCCACGCTGCAGGGCTTACCAAAGACGGTGGTCAAAATTGCTATATGGGACCGAGGCCAGTGCCGTAAAATTACTTGGAGTTCTGGGTGTAAGCGTATTGTCAGTCTCGCCCCAGTCTTCAGCTGCACGACTTTTATGGAGTCGCCCGCTAGATCAGTCCAGGCCATCCGCACCACATCAGAGCGCCGTTGGCCCGTGTAAACGCGAATGCTGTTCGCACTCGCGTACCTTGCGGCCAGCGCGCTTCAAATTGCGCAATTTCATCTTCGGTCCAAGTATGAATCGCCCTTCGGGGAACATCCTGATCCGGATTGTTGGTTCGTCCGTTCGGATGCCCGACTCGATTGCGAAATTGATTAATACGCGGATTTTTTTGAGCAGATCGTTCGCTGCCCCAGGGGTATCCGCTTTTGATGCGACAATCCTTTTGACATCGTCTCGGGCCATTTCTCGAACAAGACGATGGCCGTGCTCTGCTAAAAATCGCTCGATGACGAGACGATAAACATGCCTTGTATGAGGCCGCAGGCGCAAGAAATCGGGACTGGTAAAATATTCCAAGGCAAGATGATTGAACGTTCCCTTACTAGCACGGCTTGTAGGTTTTATTTCACTTGCAGTGCCCACCAATGCGGTCCGATACGCAACCATGAATGCATCTGATCCTGGAAATTCCAAGCGCGAAAGCGCCAAGCCAATCTGATGATCAAGCGCCCATCCGGCTACTGCGTCCACTAAGTAGCGTGCAAATTTCAAGGCTTGAAAGGCTGCCAAATCCTTCCCAAGCTCCGTTTCTGCCCCTCCGTTGGGGCGCGTTTTTTCCTCTAACTCTTCTAATGTTTTTATGAGCGAGGAGACATATTTTCTGTGTGCTTCCGGACGATGCTCGGCATTCCGCTTGCGCCAAACTGGACGCCCGGGTTTGTAAAATTCTTCCATTGCGCTCCACTCGCGCCTCACAGGGAACACTCGGAAACCGAGTGTGGTGCTCGGCTTGTCGGCTGGCCGGCCTATCCGCGTGCAAATCATTTTATCAGATCGACGCGGTCTATCCCTTTCCGCTTTGGCTGGTCGGCACGAATGTCACGAAACTCTTTTGGCCCGTGAATAAGGCGTCGCTTGGCGCGCGCGTGTTCTGAAAGTGGGCGGGACTTGTCAGCCAATCCCTCGAGTGTTTCAGCTGCCAATTCGGACGCTTTGTGAGCCCCACCGCGGACACGAACACGAGAAGTGCTTGGGAGATTGTCTTCCAGCAGACGCCGGATAGCCTCAGGTCGCCCGGGGCTATCGGCCAGGCCCTTTCGCCATGTGTCCAATCTGGCGGCCTGATCAGGCAGAAGCCTAACCATAACCGGAATAGCCCCGACTTTCGGCCTGCCACGGCCGCGCTTTTTTCTGATATTGGAAATTGACTGTGCCATGAATAATCGATATTAAAAAATTGCCGGTGCCGCAAGGTCAGTCGCACGTAACGCGGCCCAATCTAATCCACGGCGGCTAAGCCGCTTCGTTCGGAGTGACCGGAAAATACGCCTTGTCCGGTCAGTCGGGGCAAATCACGGGGGAATAAGCCAATGACCGCGCATCTGCACTTGGTTCGCCCAAACAACGAAAACCGGTCAGTTGGGGTAGAGCGACGGATTCCTACGCGCTCCAACAATCGCGAATTGCGCCCGCGGGAGTATCTGACTCCGTCCGAGGTTGAAAAACTTATCAGCACCGCCCGGAAAGGCCGCTATGGGCATCGGGACGCAACGCTGATCCTCGTGGCCTACCGCCACGGGCTGAGGGCAGTCGAGCTGTGCGATTTGGAATGGTCACAGGCCGAATTTGACCGCGCCGCTACACTGCACGTTCGCCGCGCCAAGAACGGCAAGCCGGCCGCCCACCCGATCCGCGGTGACGAGCTGCGCGCCCTGCGTGAGCTGCAGCGCCACACCAGCGGGGGCTATATTTTCGAAACCGAACGCGGCACGCCCTTCACCACCGATGCCGTGAATCGCCTGATCAAGCGCATCGGCGAGCGCGCTGGCTTTCCGTTCAAGGTTCACGTCCACATGCTGCGGCACGCCTGCGGCTACGCGCTTGCCAATGCGGGGCATGACACACGGGCAATTCAAGACTGGCTTGGTCATCGCGCGATCCAGCACACCGCCCGCTATACGGAATTGAGTCAGGAGCGGTTCAAGGATTTTTGGCGCACCTAAAGTGAGCGCGCGACCGGCATCGCTTGCGGCGTCCCGTATTGTCACGCCAGCTTATCAGCCGCGCGCTATATTTAGGATTCGGCGACCAGCCCGAAACAAAGTTAGGATCGGAAGCGGCCACAGCACAACGCGGAGCCAATGTGCTGTCCAATATCGAGCGCGTGGGTTCATTTTCACAACCTCACGGTTCATCTTAGGGCAGCCCAAAATTGAAATCAGGGCAAGAGGCTCGGACAGCGCGCGGCCGGCAGTCGCTTGCCGCGCCTAGACAGTCAGGCATCTTCAGGTCGGTGAATGAGCTTAAAGCTCCTAACCTTGCTTGTATCCGACCTGTCCATGATTTTAAGGCAAACGACACATCTTGCTGCATCGCCTTCGCTCTTGGGAACCAGCGAAGGTGTCTCCGAATAAAGGGCTCCGCAATGTGGGCAGAAGAACGTGCGGCCTTCTACGACCGGTCCAACGTGAGGCATGTGCGCCTCCCCTGCTCAGGCAAGTTGATTGAGGAAGCGTCAAGGTAATCCAATTTCGTTAGTAATTTCTAGCAGGCCCCGATCCCAAACACCGGCACCCTTCTCATGTTGCCAAATTTCGCCTTCGGTCGGGAACCGCAAGGGGCCGGTAACCGTTATTTGGTAGCCTAGCGATTGTTAGGTAGAGGGTAGCTCAGATGACTATCGTTCTAATCTGGCTCGCATTGAGCTTCGTGCTTGCAGCTTGCGTTTGTCGCCTGCTCGCTCTTTCGGGTCCCGGCAACCCTGAGAAACATACCGGATATTGGGAAAGCTTTTCTCAGAATCGGCAGTAGCTGCCTGCAATTAATATTTCAACCCACCGCAGCTTGGCGATGTCGGCCGCAATCCGCCGCGCTCAGTGTCACGGCAAATAAGCCCGTCACACCTATACCAATGGATAGTGAATAAAGGCTCAGAGCTAATTGAAAGTTTGTTAGACGCAGC
>Ga0126383_10000997_pt1 | contig 16954 bp, 12 predicted proteins | sample PanSoiMetPlot_35_FD_96882 | JGI IMG/M metagenome (GOLD analysis project Ga0126383, IMG submission 96882) | Tropical forest soil microbial communities from Panama - MetaG Plot_35 | ecosystem: Environmental > Terrestrial > Soil > Tropical forest > Bulk soil | place: Panama | collected 2016-02-17
ACCGACGAAATAGAGCATGACCGTCGGCACGTAAAGCATGTTGTTGGTCCAGTAGCACCAGCCGGAGAGGAATCCGTGAAAGTCGCCGAAGACTTCCTTCGCCCAGAGATAGACGCCGCCTTCCCCGGGATAGCGCTGCGCCAGCTCGATGACGGCAATACCTTGCGGCCAGAAGAACAGCAGCAAGGAAATCAGCCACAGCCAGACGGTGACACCGCCGTTCGCGGCGATCGAGGGAACGACATTCAGATTGAAGACCGCGACCACGAACAGCAGGACCAGGTCGAAACGTCCAAGGACGCGCTTCAGATGCGGCTGGTTGGGATCAGGTTCGGACAATGAGACTCCTGAGAAGGTTTCAAAGTTTCAAGGTTTCAAGGCGTACCAGAAAGCCGGACGATAGAACTTTGAAACCTGGGGCAGATGAGGACATCTGCCCCTCGTGAATGAGCGTCAGTGCACAGCAACCGCCGGGGCTTCGCGCTCCTGCTGGGCCTTGGCCAGCGCTGGAGCGACGTCTTCGAAGGCGGCGAGATGTTTGTCGATGTCGGCCACGGTGTGCTGCACCGAGATCGTCCACTGCTCGTCCCACCAGTAGGGCTGAGCCATCACGCCGCGGTTCACCATGCCAAACCAGTAGTGCCGCCAGAGATCGGTGTCAATGGCTTCCCAATCGCGGTAGCTGCAAACTTCCCTGGGGTAGAGCATCAGCGCGCCGTTGGCGCCGGCGCTGGCGATGTAAGCCTGCAGGCCGGTCTTGGCGACGATCTTGCGATATCCCTCCGTCAGTCTTTTGCTGAGCTTGTCGACGTGTGCGTAGTTCTCGCGGGTGAGGACCTCGCGGAATGTGGCAAGCCCCGCGGCCATGGAGACGGGATTGGTGTTGTAGGTGCCGCCGTGAAAGACCTTGTGCTGCGAGATCAGGTCCATCACCGACTTGTGCGCGCCGAACGCTGCGAGCGGCAAGCCTCCGCCAATAGATTTCGCCAGGCAAATCATGTCGGGCTTGACGCCGAAGTATTCTGAAGCGCCTCCCCAGCCGAGTTTCGCTCCGGTCTTGACCTCGTCGAAGATGAGCAGCGCGCCGTTTTTGGTGGCGAGATCGCGCAGGCCTTCTAGGAATCCTGGCTGCGGCAGGCAGAGGCCCACGTTCATCATGATCGGCTCCAGGATGATCGCGGCGATCTCTCCCGGATTCTGCTTGAAGCGAGGTTCGACGGTCGCGAGATCGTTGAAGGTGGCGATGGCGACGTTGGCGAGGCTGGCCTTGGGGATGCCCTGTCCGCCGGGGACCGACGTGGGCGCGTGGACCTCGCCATAGTCCGGCGCGTGGGGCTTTACGCTGACCAGAGCCGCGTCGTGGAGGCCGTGATATCCGCCTTCGAACTTGATGATCTTGTCGCGCCCAGTCGCGGCGCGGGCAAGACGAACGGCGTGCATGGTGGCTTCGGTGCCGCTGTTGCCGAAGCGGACCATCTCGACGGGAAAGCGCTCGCAGATTTCCTCCGCCAGCTGCCATTCCATGTCATGAGGCATGCCAAACATGGTGCCGGTAGTGAGGCGCGCGCTCACGGCTTTCATCACCGCGGGATGGCAGTGCCCGGCCATCAGGGCTCCGAAGCAGAGATTGTGGTCGACGTAGTCGTTCCCATCGAGATCGCGGAAGTACGAGCCCTGGCCCTCTTTCACGAAGATGGGATAAGGGTCGTAGGCGCGATAGTTGCTGGCCACGCCGAGGGGAATGCGCTTGAGGTTGCGCTGGTGGGCCTCGGCGGATTTGGGCGTGCGGCGCTCGAAGGTTTCGAGCTCGCGTTGCAGGTCTCGGTACATCAGGGTTCTCCCGGAACTCAAGCCGCGCTTCGGCGGCCATTAGATTGTGCCCGGACGGCAGGGCCGCCCGGGGCTGGCGGTTAGAAATAGAATTTTAAAGCGAACTGCACCAGGCGCGGATCGCGAGCCTGTAATATCTGCCCGAACGTGGTGTTCGAGAAATTGCCGTCCGGATTGAAAAACGATGTCCGGTTGAACAGGTTGAAGATGTCGGTGCGGAACTGGAAGTACTTGCTCTCCGACAGCGCCACCCGCTTGGCGAATGTGATATCCCAATCGTTCAGCCCGGGACCGCAGCAGATGGAGCGGGAAGTGGTCGAGAACGTTCCCAGCGCCGGATCGGCGAAGTTCGAGGTGTTGAAATAAAAGTGTCCTGGCAGTTTTGGATTTGTCCGCTGGAATGGACCCGTCAGTTGCGGCGCCTCGGTACCGAAGAAGAAAAGGCTGCTGATCAATTCATTGTCGTTTTGCGTCTGCAGCCGGATGGGGAACCCGCTCTGAAACTGCGTGATACCGGAGATGGACCAGTCATTCAACAGCTTGCCCTTCACGCCACTGTACCTGGGCACCGGCAACTCCCAGTAATAGTTGATCACAAAGCGATGCGCCGAGTTAAACAAAGAGAGCGCCCGGCTTGCGTTGAAGACGAAGGGATTCAGAGTCTCTTCGAAGCTGGAAGCCCAGTCCAGCGATTTGCTAAAGGTGTAGGCGGCCTGCAGCTGCAAACCGTGGGAGAAACGCTTCTCGACCATGGTCTGGAACGAGTTATAAGCAGACGCCGCGATCGTATCTTCGGCAAAAATGTTGGTAAACACCGGCGTGCCGTCGTTTGGACAGTTCGTCGGCTGCAGTGGATTGCAGTTTGGCGAAGAGTACTGCCGCAGACCCACCAACGTAACGCCCTGCGGTCCTACGGTGCTCCCCCCGGGGATCAGACGGGTAGGCCCGTAAGGAAGGAGCAAACCGCCCCCTGGGAGACCCGTCGGGATCGTGGTACCGCCCGGAATAAAGAACGAGGCATCTTCCGCAACCGGCCCGCAGTTCGTGACCGCACCGCCACCGGCCAGAGGGGCGGTGAGGACGGAATTGGGATTGGCCGCGGCAATGCCCATGATGTCCAGGCAGGTGGTCGGGTTAGAGGGATTGATGTCATGGGTGGCCAGCAGGCGATGGCCTTGCGAGCCCACGTAGTTGAGCTGCCATACGATGTCCCGGGTCAGCTGGCGTTGAATGCTGAAGTTGTACTGGGCGGTGTACTGCGCGCGCAGGTGGGGCTGGGAATCGCCGAACAACAGGATGGGCCGGTAAGCCGACCAGCCCGGATCCTGTCCTCGCGGCGGATTCAGAATGCCGTTGAAGCCGTTGGGAGTCACCGAACCGGCCTGGCTGATAAACGGCGTATTAAACAATGTTCCGGAGAGGCCGGGGCTACTGCCGAAAGGCGGCTCGGCGCTGTACTGCTCGAGGACCAGCTGTTCAATCGGGTTGTAAAACAATCCCCACCCGGTGCGAATGCTGGTCTTGCCGTTGCTGCCGAAAACCTTTCCCAGGAAACCGCTGGTGAAATTCGGGCTGTAGGCCAGGCCAATTCGGGGTGCAAACGCCTTGTAGTAGGTGGAAGTCAGCCCTGGCGGGATACCTTTGTCTCCCGGAACCACCAGACCGGTCGGGCAATCGGCGAGTGGCGTAATCGCCGGATCGCAGGGATAAATGGTGCTCGTCTGCCCCGGGCGGAAGGTCTGCACGCGTTGACCAACATCGGTCAGCGGCGTGTTAAGCTCCCACCGCAGCCCGTAGTTGAGGGTCAGGTTCGGTTTAACCTTCCAGCTGTCCTGCGCGAACAGGTACACGCCGGTATCGCGCACGTCTTCTCTCTGCCCGGACCCCTGGGCATAGGTGTCGGGCAACCCCAGCAGGAACCCGGGGTAGTTGTCATTAAATGCGACAGCATTGAGGCCGCTGCTGTTGAAGGTGTAGTTTCCGCTGACGCTGAAGTAAAGGGTCTGGTCGAAACGCGCGCGGCGCACGTCGACGCCGAACTTTAGCGTGTGGCTACCCTTGACCCAGTTCAAGTTGTCGGCCCACTGAAACGAGTTGCCGGTCTGAGGCAGTTCGCCTTCCCAGCCGTTGCCGATGGCAAAACCGCCAGAAATGTTGACGAAAGGAAGTCCAGTCCGGTCCGGCGGCAACCCGGGTGTGATACCCGCTTTGCCGGGCCCGATTCCGCTGCCCGCGATCAGCGCGTTGACCGCGCTCGAATCAGAGGTGCCGTTAAAACAATACTTGGCAGCGTTGCCGGTGCAGAAGCTCTGCACTGCACCGGTAGCTTGCGGATGCTGGAAGGTTTGCTGGCCTTCCCGCATGTAGGTAAAACGGATTTCATTGACCAGCGAGTTGGTGATGGTCCAGGTGTGGCTGGGATTCCACTGCTGGTAGCGGGCGCCCACGTTCGCGCCGAAGCCGGGAACATTCGCCCCTGCAAACTGGAAGTCGTAGTAGGGCTGCAGCAGCTTGTCATCGGTGTAGTAGTAATAAACGCTGAGGTTTTGCTTGTCGGTGAGGCGATGATCAATGCGGGCGGTAAACTGATCCCGAGTCTCGGACTGCGTCGGAACGGCCTGAAAGGTTCCATCGGGGCGGTTGGCGGGAGGAACAAAGCGCAGCACGTTCTCCGCAACCGGATCCATGCAAGGGCCGGGAATCTTGTTATTCGGAAAAACCGTGGACCAATTAACCAGTCCGCTCACGGGGTCCGGCGTGAGGGCCGAGATACCGCCGGCAGGCAGACCAAGGGCCGCATCGCAACCTGGACGGCCATCGAGAACCTGGGCCACGAAGGGCTGGGCAATGCCGCCCCCAAATGGGCTGCCCGCAGTGAAGTCGCCTGTGATTTCCTGGGGCGTCGGCACCGGCACCAACTGCCCGGAAATGCCCTGGCGCACCCGGCGGCCTTCGTAGGAAACAAAGAAGAAGGTCCTGTCCCTCTTGATCGGACCCCCCAGCGTTCCACCAAACTGATTCTGATTCTCCTGCGGCTTGACGGTGTTGAAGTAGCCCTGCGCATTCAAGACGGTGTTGCGGAAGTATTCGTAGACGTTGCCGTGCCACTGGTTCGAGCCCGACTTGGTTACCACGTTGACCACCGAGCCCGAGTTCCGGCCGTATTCCGCGTCGAAGGTGTTGGTGATGACGCGAAATTCTTCGATGGCGTCAGGCGTGGGCTGCACCGTGGGCAGGTTTACAAATTGATCGTTGGCGTCGCCGCCGTTCACCTCGAAGTTGTTGGCGCGACCGCGGCCACCGTTTACCGACACCGACCCTGCTTGGTCGCTGCCGTAGAAGGTGCTGGCGCTCGAACCCAGTTGCGACTGCACTCCGGGCTGCAACTGCAGGAACTGGTACGTGTCGCGCGCGTTCAGGGGAAGTTGGTTGAGCGAGCGATTGTTGACCACGGCTCCAAGCTGCGTGCTGGTGGTGTCGACCAGGGGGGCGGCGGAAGTGACTTCTACCGTCTCCGCCTGGGTGCCGACCTGCAGCGTGGAGTTCAGGGTGACGACCTGGTTCACGTTGACCGAGACTCCCTTCTGCACGCTTTTTTTGAAGCCGACGAGGTCAAAGTCGACGGTATATACTCCCGGCGCCACTTCCACGAACACATAGTCGCCGCTGTCGCCGGTTTTGGTGTCCCGGATCACTCCGGTCGCTTCATTCGTCAGGTGCACGGTAACGTTGGCCAGTACCGCGCCGGTGGAGTCGGCGACTCTCCCCAGGATTCTGCCGCCGGTGCTTTGGGCGGGCAGCGGGGTGGAACCTAGCAAGCAAAACAGCACAACGAGGCAACAGATCGCGCGACGAATGGTGGACGGCGGCATGCAGACCTCCGGGGGTTGAGTGGAAGTTTTTAGTCGTGAGAACTGGAAAGCCTTGCGCCCTTCATAAACCTTGCTATAATCGCGCAAGGTTAGTAAGGATAGCCGCACCCTGTCAAGGGAAAAATGCTTCCCAGCTCCATAGGAAATTTGCCGTCGAAAAGTGACTCGCGGGCATGAAGCTGACCGACTCCAAACCTTACTTGAAAATCGGAGACGTGGCCCGCATGGTCGGGGTTTCGGCCTCGGTGATCAGAACTTGGGAGAGCCTGGGGCTGACTCGTCCGCACCGCTCCGCCAGCCGCTACCGGCTTTACACCCAGGATGACGTGAAGCTGCTCAAACGAGCGCGCTTCCTCAGAAAAGTGCGCGGGCTGAACGCCCCGGCGATCGTGCAAATGCTCAAGCGCGAAGGCCGGGTGCAGGGGAATTCTCACGCGGTGGCGCACGCTATTGGGGCGCGGCTGCGGCAATTGCGCCTGCGGCGCGGGCTTTCGCTCGCGCAGGTCGCGGAAAAGGTGGGAGTCTCTCTGGGTTTTCTGAGCGCGCTCGAGCGGTCGCAAATGACAGCCTCGGTGGGAACGCTGCGCAAGCTCGCGCGCTTTTATAAGACCAACATCCTGGACTTCTTCAATCCCGCCGAGGCTAGCAGCCGCCTGGTCAAGCCCGCGCGCCGCAAGGTGCTCGAGGCGGGCCGCGGGGTGCACATGGAGCTGCTCGCCTGGGGAAACACGGTGATGGAGCCACACCTGTTCCGCATCGCGCCGAATTCGGGCAGCGGCGAGTCCTACACGCACGAGGGTGAGGAGTTCCTGTACGTCTTGCGCGGAGAACTGCACATCTCGCTCGAGGGGGAAGAGTACCGACTGAAGCCGGGGGACAGCTTTTATTTCGAGAGTGCGACTCCGCATCACTGGAGAAATCCCGGCCGCTCGGAAACCCACGTGCTGTGGGTAAATACTCCGCCGACTTTCTAGAAGGGACGAAAGCTTTGTCTCAATCCGCGCGCCATCATCTCGTCAATCGAACTCGCGCACTGGTATTTCTGGTTTTTCTGACACCCCTCCTCGTTATGGCTCAGGACCGCGCAGATCTGCTGGTGGTGAATGGGCGGATTTATACGGTCAACACTCGTCAGCCTTGGGCGGAGGCGCTGGCGATTCGCGGCGGCCGGATCGTTGCCGTGGGCACAAGGAAAGAGATGGAAGCCTACCGGGGGCCCTCGACCAGGACGATTGATGCCCGGGGTCATCTGGTCCTGCCGGGTTTCACCGACTGTCACATTCACTTTCTCGACGGCTCGCTCGGCCTGACGCGGATTCATCTCGACGACGCAACCTCGGTCGCGGAAATCCAGCGGCGGGTGAAAAACTACGCCGACGCGAACCTCAAGGAGCCGTGGATCCTGGGCCGGGGGTGGCTCTATCCCGTATTCGGCCCCGGCACACTGCCCGACAAGAAACTGCTCGACGACGTTGTCTCCGACCGCCCGGTTTATCTGGAGGCCTTCGATGGTCACTCCTGGTGGGGCAACAGCAAGGCTCTGGCCGCAGCCGGAATCACGCGCAGCACGCCCAACCCTCCGGGCGGTGTCATCGTCCGTGACGCAAAAACGGGCGAGCCCACCGGTGTATTCGAGGAAGATGCCGCCGATTCCCTGATCGAGCGTGTCATTCCACTGCCGACCCGCGAGCAGAAGCGGGAAGCGATACGCGCCGGAATCGAGGAAGCCAATCGCGTGGGCTTGGTGCGGGTGCACAGCGCCTCGGACCTGGGTATCGCGATCAGCGACCTGCAGAATGTCGACCTTTATGACGAACTGCGCCGGTCAGGCAAACTCTCGTTGCGTCTATATCTCGCCTACCGGCTGGACCCTCCGGAGGTTACAAGCCAGCAGGTTCAGGAGATGGAAGAGGCCCGGAAGAAGTATCACGACGAATGGATCGCGGCGGGGGCGGCAAAGTTCTTTCTTGACGGAGTCATCGAGACACACACGGCCGCGATGCTCGCTCCTTACTCCGACGATCCGTCGCAATCGGGTAGTCTCCTTTGGGATCCGGCGAAGTATCAGCAAGGAGTGAAGGAACTGGACCGGCACGGCATCCAGATCTTCACTCATGCGATCGGCGACCGCGCAATTCGAACCGCGCTCGATGCTTACGAATCGGCGCAGAAGGCGAATCACACCTCCGACGTTCGCCACCGCATCGAGCACATCGAAGACGTCTCGGCTTCCGACATTCCGCGCTTTGGCAAGCTCGGCGTCATCGCCAGCATGCAACCACTGCATGCCTATCCCGATGACGACACCCTGAAGTCCTGGGCGGGCAACGTGGGCTCGGAGCGGGCGCGGCGAGCCTGGGCATGGCGGAGCATCGCGAAGTCGGGCGGGGTGCTGGCGTTTGGCAGCGACTGGCCGGTGGTGACGCTCAATCCCTGGCCAGGTGTCGAGAACGCGCTGACCCGCCAGACCAGGGAAGGCAATCCTCCCGAAGGGTTTGTGCCCGGCGAACGCCTCAGCCTTGAAGATACGATCAAGGCGTACACGCTGGGTGCGGCCTTCGCTGGGCATCGCGAAAAAAGCGAAGGATCGCTCGAGCCGGGAAAGCTTGCCGACCTGATCGTACTCGAACAGGATCTGTTCAAAATTGAGCCGATGGAAATCGCCAAGACCAAGGTGCTCATGACCATGGTTGGGGGCAAAGTGGTGTACCAGGCGCCAGAGTGGACGGCGGCGAAAGCGTCCGGCGGAAGGGCGAATTGATGCGACGCCGTCCTTTTTTTTTGCTGTTGCTGGCCGCGGTAGTTCTTCTGCTGGGGTCATGCGGCAAGAAGAAACCCACCCTGAACCTGCTGGTGTGGGAGGGCTACGCCGATCCGTCGTTCGTTCGCGCCTTCGAGGAACAGAATCACTGCAAAGTCTCGGCGTCCTACATGGGATCGAGCGACGAACTGGTAGCCAAGCTGCGCGGCGGCAGCGCGGGAAACTACGATGTCATTTCGCCCTCGAGCGACGTGGCTACCATGATTGCTACCACCGGTCTAGCCGAACCGCTCGATCTGAGGAAGATTCCCACCTACTCGCAACTCTCGCCGCAGCTCACTTCCCTACCCCTGGTGAAAGCGGGCGGCAAGGTGTATGGCGTGCCGTTCATGTGGGGACCGGATCCGATGATCTACGACACGACGGTGTTCCCCCAGCCGCCCGACAGCTGGAACATCTTCTGGGATCCGAAATACAAGGGCAAAATTTCCGTGTGGGATGATCTCTCGACCGTCTACATGGCGGCGCAGGTGCTCGGTTACGACAAGCCGGACCCGGGCCAACTCTACAATCTGACGGACCAACAGCTGGAAGCAGTGAAGAAGAAGCTGCTCCAACTCAAACCCAACATTCGCAAGATGTGGGCAACGGGAGGCGAGCTGACCAACCTCTTTCAGAATCACGAGGTGGTGTTGGCGATGGGCTGGCCGCTGATGACCAATCAGCTGCGCAAGCTCAACATTCCCGTGGGCGAGACCATCCCCCAGGAGAACACCACGGGCTGGATCGACCACCTGATGATCACCGCCGGAAGCGAGAACAAGGAACTGGCCTACAAATTCCTCGAATTCATGGTCGAGGCGCAGACGCAGAAGAAGGTGGCCGAAGTGACTGGATACACCCCGGCGAATCCGCAGGCGGCGCAATTCATGACACCGGAGCAAGTGAAGGGCCTGCACCTCGACGATGTGGATGCCTATCAGAAGCGACTCTACTTCTGGCAGAACGTGCCTCGCCGGGCGAAGTACAACGAAGTCTGGAATGAGGTGAAGGCGGCGCAGTAAAAGCGCCGCTGGCCGTTCGTCGTTGGTCAAGAGCACGCGAACATGTCTCTCGCACGCACAACAGCGCTGTCCTCTGAAACGGGAAATACTTCACCCGCCGCCCTTCTCGATATTCGCAAGATCGCCAAATCGTTCGGCCGAAATCCGGTGCTGCGCGACATCTCGCTACAGATCGCAGAGGGAGAATTTCTTACCATTCTGGGGGAAAGCGGGTCAGGAAAAACCACGCTCCTGCGGATCATCGCCGGATTCGAGAGCGCGGACTCGGGCGAACTCCTGATGTCGGGGGAACGGCTGGATCCTCTGCCTCCTTATCGACGCCGCGTGAATACTGTCTTTCAGCATTACGCGCTCTTCCCCCACCTGAACGTTGCGCAGAACGTAGGATACGGGCTCGAGGTGGCGAAGCTGAGAAAAGAAGAAATATCGAAACGGGTGGACGAGGCGCTGGCCATGGTGAAGATGTCGGCTTACGCCGCGGCCAAGCCTTCGAAGATCAGTGGCGGGCAGCAGCAGCGGATCGCGCTGGCCCGTGCACTAGTCAACCGGCCGCGGCTGCTGCTGCTCGACGAGCCGCTCTCGGCGCTCGACGCGAACCTGCGCCGCCAGATGCAAGTGGAATTGAAATCGCTGCAGCGCGAAGTCGGCATTGCTTTCGTGTTCGTCACCCACGACCAGGAAGAGGCCATGGTGATGTCGGACCGCATCGCTCTGCTGCGTACGGGCGAACTGGAACAGGTGGCCTCCCCGCGCGAGATCTACAGCAGGCCGGCCACGGCGTATGCGGCGCAGTTCATTGGGCATACCAATTTACTGCGCGCCGAAATAAGGGATGGAGTTGCCCGCTGCGGTCCTTTGGCCTGGAAAACCGCCTTGGTCGACGGTCCCGCATTGTTCTCTTTGCGCCCCGAGAACCTTCGCCCGGCTCGGGGCAGCGAGGGTGTCCGCGTCCGCGGGCGAGTGGAACGCCAGGTTTTTCACGGAGCCACGGAACTGCTGCAGGTTGACTGTAACGAAGGCCTGGTCTTAGCCGTGAGGACTTCTACCCACGACGGCTGGCAGGGAGAAGTCGAGTTGGAATTCTCACCCGCAGATGCGGTTCCGGTTCGCGAATCACCGGAGAGGAACTGATGTTCTCCCGCGCCTACAAGGCCGCGATTACAGTACCGCCGCTCGCCTGGGTCGGGGTGTTTCTGCTGGCTCCATACGCGCTGATGTTTTGTTACAGCTTCTGGTCGGTGTCCTCCAGCCAGCAGATCGTTCACTCCTGGACTTTCGAGAACTACCGCGAGTTGCTGCACGTCGGCGTCTACCTCGAGACGCTGTTTCGATCGATGTGGATTGCGGTCCGGGTCATGTTGTTTTCCCTGGTGCTGGGTTATCCGCTTGCCTACTATCTCTCGTTTCGCGCAAGAAAGCGTAAGGATCTTCTCTACCAGTTGGTCATCATCCCCCTCTGGGTCAGCTACCTGGTTCGCGCTTACGCGTGGAAGACGATTCTCGGCAGCGACGGCGTTCTCAACACGCTGCTGCAGTATGCGCATCTGACCAAGCATCCGCTCGAGTTCCTGCTCTACAGCCCGTTCGCCGTGGTGCTGACCCTGACGCACATCTACACGCCATTCGCCATCCTGCCCATTTATGCGTCGCTCGAGCATATCCCGCGCCACTTAGTAGAAGCCTCGCAAGACCTGGGAGCGTCGCCGCTTGAGACCTTCTGGCGGGTGATTTTGCCGCTGTCCATTCCCGGAGTGCTGGCGGGCGCGACTTTTGCCTTCGTGCTCAGCCTGGGCGACTTTCTGGCGCCGCTGCTGCTGGGTGGACCGAGCGGCATCATGATTTCCAACATCGTCGTCAGCCTGTTCGGCGCCGCCTACAACTGGCCGCTGGGCGCGGCCATTTCCTTCTGCATGCTGCTGCTGGTGGTCGGCCTTCTCTTCCTCTCGGAGAGTCTGGAAAAGAAGTGGAGTTTCCGATGAGGCGCGAACGGACAGGCTGGCTGCCGGGGCACGCGGTGGCGGTGTTCGCCTTTCTTTATCTGCCCATCGTCACCTTGATCGTCTACTCGTTTAACGGCCAGGGCGTGGGCGGATTTCCGCCGCGCAACCTGACACTCGACTGGTACCGCGCGCTTTTTGCCGATGACGCAATCTGGGACTCGGTCTTCAACAGTCTGCGCGTGGCCTTGGCGGCCGTGGCCATCGCGCTCGCCTTCGGCGTTGCGGCCGCGCTGGCGCTCGATCGCGCCAATTTTCCGGGGAAAGCACTGTTCCGCCGGCTGGTGCTGCTGCCGCTTATTCTGCCCGGCATTATCACCGGTCTGTCTCTGCTGATGTTGTTTCGCGAAGCGCAGACGAAATTAAGTCTGTGGACCGTTATGCTGGGTCACGGAACCGCGCTGATCTCGGTTGCCACCACAGAGGTTTTTGCGGGGCTCGAGAAGCTGGACCGCGCGCAGGAAGAAGCCTCGCTCGACCTGGGGGCGAATTACTGGCAGACTTTCTGGCGCATCACCCTCCCCAACCTGCGCCTGTCGATCCTTGGCGCGGCCCTGCTGATCTTCACGCTTTCGATGGACGAGATCGCGGTGAGTTTCTTTCTGATCGGGCGCGACAACACCTTGCCGCTCGAAATCTGGGGCCGGCTGCGGCGCGGCATCACGCCGGAGATCAATGCTATTTCGACGGTCATGTTCGTTTTTTCGCTGATCGCCATCGTGACCTGGTATCGGCTGCGCGCGGGTGGGGAAGGCCAGCCGGAAATCGCCGGCGAGTTACTGGAGTAGCGCCAACTTTCGGAGCCATGAGGAGTAGAAAATGGGAACCAATCGCAGGGACTTCATCAAATTTGTGGTGGCGGGAAGCGTGGCCGCCGGATGTCCGATCGATTTCTCGCTGCTGGCGCAAACTGACAGCCGGCCGATGGTCGACGGCGAAGACAATCGCATCTGCCATCAGGTTCGCGATAGCAGGGTCTTCGAACGGCCGCCGGTTTCCGCGCGGCACGACGTGGTTATCGTCGGCGGCGGCGTCAGCGGCCTCAGCGCAGCCCGTCTGCTCGAGCATCGCGACATCCTGCTGCTGGAGAAAGAGCCGCACTGGGGTGGCAACGCCTACATCATGGAGTTCAACGGAGTCCCCTACGCCACCGGAGCGGCTTTTCTCGACAAGAGCGAGCCGTCGTACCAGTTCGCCAGGGAAATTGGCCTCGAGCCCCTTCCCGTCGACAATTGGGACGGCAGCATCATCCACGGTGAATTCATCGCCGACACCTGGGGCGACGGCCTCGACAAGCTCCCCTACGCTCCGGAGATCCGCGAAGGCTTCAAGAAATTCAGGAAAGAGATGTTGGCGATTGATCTCGAAAAGCGCCAGAAAGAACTTTTCGCGATGCCATTCTCAAGCCTGCTGAAAGGCTATCCCGGGGAAGTCAAGCAATGGTGGGACAACTATGGTCCGTCGAACTGGGGCGCCACCAGCGACGACACCGCGGCGCACATTGGTATCAACGAAGTGCAGAATATCGCCGGACCGAATCGCAAAGACGAGCGCTGCACCTGGCCCGGCGGCCTGGGCGCCATCACCAAAAGATTGGCGGAGACTCTGCAGCCTGGTCTGGCGGAGCGCATGCTGACCGGCGCCACCATCGTGGCCGTCATACCCGACAAGAACGAAGTGCAGGTAACCTACATCCAGGGCCAGGATCTGAAAACCGTAGCGGCGAAAGCAGTCATCATGGCCACGCCGAAGTTCATCACCCGACGCATTGTCAAAGGCCTGCCGCAGGCGCAGGACGAAGCCATGCAGCAGATCCGCTACATCCCCTACGCGGTGGTGAATCTCATCTTCGATAAGCCGGTCTTCAACCAGGGCTACGACACGTGGTGTCCGGGCAGCCGGTTCACGGATGTGATCGTGGCCGACTGGGTGGTCCGCAAGCAGCCGGGATACAAGCAGAAATACAACATTCTGAGTTGCTATACGCCGATGGCGGAGGAGGAACGCGCCTCTCTGATGACCGAGAGCAGCGCCCGCAAAATCGCCGAGAACGTCCTGCACGACTTCCAGAAGCTCCAGCCGGGCATGAATGTTGACCCCATAGAGGTCCACATCTACCGCCGCGGCCACCCTCTTTACATGTCCACGCCCAGGCTTTTCACGGAAGTGCAACCCCTGGTGCGGCAACCCCTTGACCGCATCTTCTTCGCCAATACCGATTCCGAAGGCCCGGTGTCGACCACGGCCTCAGGAATTGCCGCTGCGCAGCGTGCGGTGAAGGAAGCCGAGGCTCGACTCAGCGGACAGCCGCTTCCCAAAGCCACCGCGCTCGCGGGCTGACTCGGGGAACTCGCGTCAACACGCAACCCACCTCTGGATGCAGGCCGTAGTAAAGTGGTAGCGAGGCCTTCGGGTCCCCAACCCGAGTTTGCTAGCGCAGAGGAAGGAAAGTCATCTCTTGAGTTCAGCTATTCGCAACATTGCCATCATTGCGCACGTGGACCACGGCAAAACCACTCTGGTAGACGCCATGCTGAAGCAGAGCGGCACGTTTCGCGCCAACGAAACCGTGGTCGAGCGTGTTATGGATTCCAACGAACTGGAGCGAGAGCGCGGCATCACCATCCTGGCCAAGAACACGGCGATTTTTTATCACGACGTCAAGATCAACATCGTGGATACACCCGGCCACAGCGATTTCGGCGGTGAAGTCGAACGCGCCTTGAAGATGGTCGACGGCGTCATGCTGTTGGTGGACGCGAGCGAAGGTCCGCTGCCGCAAACGCGCTACGTGTTGAGCAAAGCCCTCGAAGCGCATCTGCCCCCGATCCTGGTGATCAACAAGATTGACCGCGCTGACGCGCGCCCGCAGGAAGTACTCAACGAAGTCTACGACCTGTTCATTGACCTCGACGCCCAGGAAGAACAGCTGGACTTCCCTGTGCTTTACACCAACGCCAAGGCAGGCACGGCTTCCCGGGACATACGCGGCGGAGGAGAAGACCTGCGGCCGCTGTTCGACGCCATTCTCAAGACCATTCCTGAACCCCGGGGCGATCCCGCCGGAGCGCTGCAGATCCTGGTGGCCAATCTCGACTACAGCGACTACCTCGGCCGCCTGGCGATTGCCCGCGTTTTCAATGGCACCATGCATACCGGCGAAGATGTGGCCATCGCCAAGCTCGACGGATCACTGCACCAAACCCGCATCACCAAGCTGTTCTCATTCAGCGGACTCAAGCGCACCGACATCAGCGAAACCGCTCTGGGGGACATCGTGGCCGTTGCCGGAGTCGAAGGAATTACCATCGGCGAAACCATCACCAATGTGGAGAATCCCGCGCCGCTGCCGCCGATCGCGATTGACGAGCCGACGATCGCCATCCTGTTTACGGTCAACACCTCGCCCTTTGCCGGCAAAGAAGGAGCTTATGTCACTTCGCGCAACCTGCGTGAGCGCCTCGACAAGGAACTACTCACCAACGTCTCGCTGCGCGTGGAAGAAACGGGAACAACAGACTCCTTCAAGGTCATGGGACGCGGAGAACTGCAACTCTCCATCCTCATCGAGATGATGCGCCGCGAAGGCTACGAACTCATGGTGGGCAAACCGGAAATCGTTACCAAGCGCGTGGACGGCAGGCTGATGGAGCCGGTGGAATGCCTGATGGTCGACGTCCCCGACGGCTTCGTCGGTGTCGTCATGGAGCAACTGGGAACCCGGAAGGCGGAGGTCGTCAACATGCACAATCACGGTTACGGACGCGTGCGCATCGAGTTCAAAGTTCCCAGCCGTGGTCTGATCGGATTGCGCAGCCAGCTTCTGACCGACACCCGCGGCACCATCGTCATGAATTCCCTGTTCGCTGGTTACGTCGCCTGGCAGGGAGAAATCCCCCACCGCCTTACCGGAGCGTTGATCGCCGACCGCCCCGGGGTCTCGACTTCTTACGCTTTGTGGGGATTGCAGGAGCGCGGTGAGCTGTTCGTCGGTCCCGGCATCGAAGTCTACGAAGGCATGATCATCGGCGAGAACGCCAAGGACAACGATCTCGATGTCAACGTGGTGCGGGAAAAGAAACTGACCAACATGCGCGCCTCCACCGCCGATGAGGCCATCCGCCTGGTTCCCTTTCGCCAGCTGAATCTCGAGCAGGCGATCGAGTTCATCGCCGATGATGAGTTCGTGGAGGTCACGCCCAAATCGCTGCGCCTGCGTAAGAAGACTCTGCAGTCGAACAAAAGAAAGAAGAGCGCGCTCACCGTCGAAGAGGTCGGCTGAATGTCTCGCGTTGGGAGGAAGTCTCAGCAGAGCGCAGAGCCGCCTCTGCGGATGTTCCTGGTTCCATGCAGTTGCGGCACGACCTTCGCGGTCACCGAGGACTACGACCGGTACGGAAGTTCCTGGAGCCGCTACTTGAAATGCCCGAGCTGCGGGAAACGACACGATCCACGGAATCGCCTGCTGCAAATGGGGTATCAGCGGGAAGGCTATTGGAAGGTCGAAAAGTGCTGACCGCGAGCGCGATTGGCATTGCCGTCGTCAGTGTCGGCGATGTCGGCGCGACAACACCTCTAACATCGAGGGAGTGCTAGGGCTCGAGCTGAGCGACGGGAGATCCTCCAAGCTGCACCGGTCGACGCAGTGTTGCGACACTCGCTTCCGGGGCCTGGGCTGAGGTAAACGTTCTCCGGCGCCGGAGCTCCGCCAGCGGTGCGAAAGGCCGGGGGGCATGTACAGAATCGCTTCCCATCGTCGGCCTTCCTGCTATACTTTCCCCGCATTTGACTGTTCGTCAGCTTTGGCTCGATTAGCACGGCCAACCAGCCCCTGCTCCAGCGACCGAAACTGAGCACACTCAGATAGCTCATCGAGAGGCAATCGCTTGAAGAACATTTTCGTGGGTAACCTCGACTTCAACACTGGCGAAGACGAACTGCGCCAGATATTTGAGGCGTATGGACAGGTGGATCGCGTCAGCATTTTGACTGACCGGGAGACGGGCCGCTCGCGCGGTTTTGGTTTTGTCGAGATGACGAACGCGGAAGACGGCGAGAAAGCCATCGCAGCATTGAACGGTAGTCAACTGGGTGGACGCACACTGAATGTGAACGAAGCACGTCCCAAGGTAGAGCGTGGCGGTGGCGGCGGTAGGGATCGCGGTGGTCGCGGTGGTGGTGGCGGAGGACGTAACCGCTGGTAGTACCCCATCAGAAAACTAGCCTTCGATCAGGAGTGGGGCGCGAGTCGGGAGCCATTCGCCGAGACAGCGCCCCGGCTGACTGGCGCGGATCTCTCTCCATGTTCCCGGTGGTTTGATCCTCTTCTCACCTGCATGTAAACTTGAGGATGACAGCGCGCCCGTAGCTCAGCTGGATAGAGCGATTGCCTCCGGAGCAATAGGTCGGGAGTTCGAATCTCTCCGGGCG
>Ga0126383_10000998_pt1 | contig 16951 bp, 15 predicted proteins | sample PanSoiMetPlot_35_FD_96882 | JGI IMG/M metagenome (GOLD analysis project Ga0126383, IMG submission 96882) | Tropical forest soil microbial communities from Panama - MetaG Plot_35 | ecosystem: Environmental > Terrestrial > Soil > Tropical forest > Bulk soil | place: Panama | collected 2016-02-17
CTAAAGTTTAATAAGACGAAGGTCTAATAGACGGAACGGCTGGCGCACCGCTACTCTTGCCCGTTCTAATGCCGAGAGGCCAAAACAAGAAAGAGAAAATTCTACTCGCCCTAACCGCAGTTGCACTTCAAAATCACTAGCCCAATCAGATCAACGATGGAGAATGACATGAACCCTATGAATACGCAGACCAACAAGCTGACGAAGAGAATCCCACAGGTGCGCGTGCTTTCCACGCTCGCCGCGCTTTGCCTGATACAGTCTCTCATTGCGAACGTTGCTTTCGCTCAGGTTAAGTACTCACAGTTCAGCTTCCCAGACGCCAACGGCGGGTCCGCAGGTCCAACAGGCGTACGGGGCGCCGGAGGAGACAACGTTTACGTAACTGGAATCTTTCATCCGTCGCCAACGCCAACGCCCCCGTGCGGAGTAGATTCGCACGGGCTTCTTTATACGGGTCCCCTGAGTGGCGGAGGTGCCAGCGGCGAATGGACGGTGCTGGATGCGAGTCTTCCCGGCACCCCCGTTACGGGCACGGCGCTCTACGGGCCCGATGGCCTCCCTTCCGGTCATGTGCGTCTGGTAGGCAGATATACGACATGTTCTCCACCTCCCCCCCCACTCAACCACGGTTTACTATACGAAGGGCCGCCTGACGGTTCTGGCACGTGGCAGACGATCGATTATGGCGGTCCACTTCTCCCCGGGGAGCATCTCCTCAACACGATCGCCCATAGCACCATGGGGGGACTTGTCGTCGGCAACTTTGATACGGACCTTGTGACCGGCAGGGCCTTCGTTTACGACATAGACGCGAATTCTTGGGTGGAGTTGGTAAAGCCCTTCGCGAAAAGCATCACCGCGTACGGAATCTGGTACAACGGCGGGACGAGTTACACCATTGCCGGCGGCTACAGTGATCTAAATCCCCTCGCAATCGACCATGGATATCTGGTGAATTGGGATACCTCCACACAACCACCGACGGCATCGGACTGGACGACGTACGACTTTGAGAACCACCACATCGGCGTCGAGGTCTCGCATTTCGATGGCATTACAACCGACAATCACGGCGGGTTCTATCTCACAGGCGAGTATTTAGGGGTCGCGCAGCCGCCCGCAGGGGGCTTCTTGGCCCATGTCCGTCGGATGCCCCACCGCGCATTTGGCGACGCGCACTGGACACAAATTATCTACCCCTCTTCCCCAGGACTTACCGTTGACTCAACGACGGGAAACACGGTGTTCGAAAACAATGTGCTCGGCATCTACACGGCAAACGGCGAGCCCACGTTCTACGGCTACCTCGCGACTGTGCAAGGCCATCGATAGCTGTCGAAGGCATCTCTGCCAGCGTCTGGATCGGCCGTGCCGGACCGGATCTTGACGAATGCCTGCGCAATGAAACCGCTGGATTTTAATGTCGAAGCACTGACCCGGGCGAGCTCGTCCGTTCCATAGCCGACCGGCCCAGAAGGATGGACATGCATGAAGGCTTCCGCGCCAAGCATCGGGTTGGCGTCGCCGCTTCTCGTCCGGACCTGATGCTGCCGAAAACAAAGCCCGCTGCGATTGGAAGTGGCAAAATTAAATGTTGCTAATTCCAGCGACTTCGACGCATCTCCAACTGCTTTTTTAGATCGTTCAAGGCTGATTGTCGGGCTCGGCGGATGGTTTTCACGTAGAAAATCGTTCCACCCACTCCAAGTGCCGCTGCTGCTACGAAATTAAGGCCGGGGCCGAGTTTCCACAGATACGCACCAAGGATTGCACCGGTGCTCACTATCAAATCGCGAACAAGATAGTACGTCCCAACCATTTGGCCACGTCGCGCCGGGTCGCTGTATCCGATGATGAGCGCCTTGCGCGATGTATCGCCAAATTCTTTCAACCCACGAATCACAAACGCTATGACCAGTGCCGGAAAACTTCGCGAAACCAACAAGCTGATTGGAAAAAGCGTGAACATAATAAAGGTCACGACCACGAATGGCTCGCGGCCACGTTGGTCTGCGTAGTACGAGGCAGGAATGATGCACAGCATCGCGACCGCCATTTCCACCGCCGTCAGCACGCCAACTTGTTCTCCACTGACCCCGATGTAGTCCATCGCAAAAATTACTACCCAGGCGTACGGAACTCGTTCGCAAAAACGGATCAAAATGTCGCTCAACAGCAAACGCCTCATCGGCAGATTGAATTCCCGCAGGCTTCGCCAAAAATTCCAGCGCTCCGTTTGCGAAGTATCCAGCGGCAATTCCGCTTGGACTGGTCCCATCTGCTCATTGCTCTCTTCGCGCAATTGTCGTTGCACGAGAATTGTAAATCCGGAGAGCAAAATCGAGATGAACAGGCCGATGCGCACGCCGTCGATGATTCCGAATTGATCGATCAGCATCCCGCCGAAAATTGGCGCAACCATGATCGGCAATCGCTTGATGACCGATTGGACGCCGACACCCATCGAGTGGCGATTCGCTTCGAGCGCAGCGCCCACCAGGGAAAACGTTGCCGGCAACGAAAAACAACTCCACGAGAGGAACAAAAACATTCCAACTATGACGGCGCCCCAATTCGGAATGAGCAGGACCAGCGCGTAGCCAACGATTGAGATTACATTGAAAATAATGAACGCGTGTCGGTATCCCAATCGGTCTGCGAGCACGCCGCCCGGATAGGCGTAGACCGCGCCAATTAAAGTGCGCAGGGCATCGTAAACCCCGATAACAAAAACGGTCGCGCCGACCGCTTGCAGATACTTCGGCACAAACCGCATCCAAAGTTCTTCCCCTGCGCCAATGACAAAAATGGCGATGAGCAGAATGACCAGATTGCCTTTAAGCCCGAAGAAATCAGCTAGCCTGCTTCGGGGACTCAATCGCGGCTGACCCGGCGTTTGCATTCTGCGTAGAGTGCATCGTAAACGATAAATTCGCGTTCGAGAATTTCGTTGTCAGTCAGTCCGAGGGCACCGAAGCCGCCAGCGATCCAGCGCAACCCTTCTCCGGCTGGATGCGGATTGGCTGGATGCGAATCAGCCGCGCGTACAATCTCACCCAGCAAAACGAGCGCCGGATCGGTGAGGTCGTATTTTTTCAGGATCGAATTGAACGAAACATCTTCGCCGTAATGTCCGAGCTCGCAATCCGGCACATCGAATACGATTCCTTCACTGATCATGGCCCAGTCGGTATCGTGCGGCAGGAAGATGAACTCTGTGCCTGGATCGATGAATTTTTTGATAAGCCACGGACAGGCGACGCGATCGACTTTAATTTTCTCGCGGGTGATCCATTTCATAAACTAGACTCCTGTTTTGTGGCAGCTTGGTTTTGGTACGCGGTCGTTGCTGCCGTGCTTTACGGCGTACACCAAATCTTTACACGGCTTGCTGCCGAGCGCATTGGCGAAGGTCTCGGCGGATTTGTTGTTGAAGCCAGCGCCGCGTTATCGATCCTAATCTATCTGGCGTTTCTCTGGCTTAGTGGACGTTGGAGCCAGAAATTCAGTATGCTTGGATTTAATTACTCGCTGCTCACCGGCATCTGTGTAGGCGCAGGCACAATTGCATTCTTCCTGCTTTTTCAAAAAGGGGGACCACTCTCTTCTGTTCCTGCTATTTTAGCGGGTGGCGCTGCAATCATGGCTGTTGCCGGCATCTTGTTTTTCCGGGAGGCACCATCGTGGCAGAGAATTCTGGGAGTTGCGTTTGCCATCATCGGATTGTTTTTGCTGCGCAAATAATTCCGTTCTCCGGGTCGAAAAATCCTGCGCCATGCGACCTTCGAACATTAATCTCCAGCGCTGGCTGCTGGGCATGTTCAGTATTTCGATATTCCTCGCTGAACTTCGGGCGGAGCCTCCGATCCAAGCCATCCCTTCAATCGAAAAAATTTCCCGAGTATCGGTATCCCGTTTTCAAAATCTTTCTCCACGGCAATTATCGATTGATCTTCGCCGCGGCATCGGTCCCGACGAGGCCGCAGCAATTGCCCTTTATTCAAATCCAGCACTAAGAGCAATCCGTGATCGTCGGGGCTTGGCGGCGGCACAATTAATCCAGGCCGGAATTTTGCCGAATCCGGTGGTTTCGTATGCGCGCGACTTTGTCACCGGCGGAAGTACCGCGGGAACAAGAGACGGCTACACGTTCAGCGCCGGCTGGGAATTCACCGCATTCATTCCGTTTTTGCCGAAGCAAACTGCGGCGCGAAAAAATTTCCAGTCGGTGGATCTGGACGTTGCGTGGCAGGAATGGCAGATCGCGGTGAACGCGCGCGCGGCAGTTTACCGCGTACTCGGTTTGGATGCGCAGGTCGAACGCGCGCGCGAAGCGACCAGCGGCTTGGAACAGAGCGCCGAGGCGATGCGGAAAGCGGTCGATGCGCATGAGAAAACGGTGCTTGATCTTTCGGCTGCCGAATCGGCGAGCCAGGATTCGCGCGCAACAATGCTTGGGCTGGAGCAGGAATTCGAAAAGCAACGTCTGGGCCTCAACAAGATACTGGGAGCGGAGCCCGAAATTAAAATCGCGTTGCGCGCCAGCCTGACTTTGCCGGAGCGTCTCGAACCTCCGGATCAACGGGAATTAATTTCCAATTTGGAATCGCACCGGCTCGATCTGGTCGGATTACAGCGCGGCTACGAAAGTCAGGACGCGACCGTGCGGGCCGCGATCCTCGCGCAATTCCCAAAGATGTCGGTCGCGCTTACCAAAGCCACAGATACCACGAACGTTAAAACGACCGGTTTCAACATCGCCGTGGATGTGCCGATTTTCGATCGCAACCAGGGCGTCATTGCGACTGAGCGCGCTACGCGCCAAAGATTGCGCGACGAATATAAACAGCGCGTATTCGAGGCGCGTTCCGATATTGCCGCCGCGACTGCTGATATTCTTTCGTTGGATCGGCAAATCGCTGCCGCCGAAGAAGCGCTGCCACTGTTGGAAAAGCTTGTTAGCTCCGCGCAAACAGCGGTCGAGCAACGAAACGCTGACGTACTCAGTTATTACACTGCCCGGAGCAACTTGCTACAAAAACGAATTCAACTGATCAAACTCCAGCAACAACTGCTCGAGGCGCACACCGCACTGGAGATCGCTTCCGGGCATTATCTGCCGATGAATAGAGCGTTGCAGCCCAGATGAAAAAAAAACACATCATCCTCGGCTCACTCGCCACCTTGTTGATCATAGGCGGGGCTGTCTGGATTGCCCAGCGATTTGGTGTTGGGAGGGAGGAGACAAAGACTGGCCCGGTTCCACAAGTGCAGGTCGCGAAAGTGGAACGAAAAACGATCACTGAAAAAGTGATCGTTTACGGAAGCGTGGTCGCGCAGCCGGGCAAGACGCACTCTATTTCGATCGCGTTTGAAACGCGCGTCCGACACATTCTGGTCGCACCTGGTCAATTTGTGCAGGAGAACGATCCATTGATCGAGATTGAATTGAGCCCGGCAGCGCAGGTGCAATTCCAACAAGCCAAGAACGCGGTGGAGGCGGCGCGGAAAGAACTCAAGCAGACGCAAGAACGCTTCAATTTGAAGCTCGCGACGAACCAGGATTTGAGCGCAGCGGAAAAAACCGCGCGTGATGCAGAGGCGCAACTCACTGCTTTGCAACGCGCCGGAGCGGGAGGCGACAACCGCATTCACTCTGATATGGCAGGTGTGATCGCCAAAGTGAACGCGCAAGATGGACAGATCGTTCCCCCGGGCGGTCCGTTGGTCGAGATCGTTGCCGAGAACGAGATCGAGGTAAAACTTGGCGTCGAAGCCGAGGATCTTTCCGCTGCGCGAGAAGGTGCGCCGATTACCATCGTGCTGGTGAACGATCCTAACGCTGCGAAAGTAGAAGGCTCCGTTCGTTTGGTCACGCGGCGGATCGATCCCACTACGCGGCTCGTTGATGTTTACGTCGCGTTGCCGGAAGGAACGAAACTTCTATTGGATGGCTATGTGCGCGGAGAGATGCAGCGCAGCGAGAGGGAGGCGCTGGTCGTGTCGCGGTCGGCTGTTTTGCCTAACGAGTCGCGCGAGTTTGAGGTTTTCACTGTGGCCAATAATCGTGCCAAGAAGCATACCGTGAAAATTGGTGTCGAAAATCCAAAGGAGATCCAAGTCATCGCGGCCGACCTGCACGCGGGCGATCGGGTTGTGACCGTTGGAAATTACGAGTTGGAAGATGGAATGACCGTCGAGATCAAGAAATGAGCTTTTCCGCGTGGGCGCACAGCCATGCGCGTTCTATTTTATTTCTACTCGGTGCGCTCGCGATCGCGGGTGCGATCGCAAGTTTCTCGCTGCCTGTTTCGCTCTTTCCGCAGGTAAGTTTCCCACGCGTACGCATCACTCTCGACGCCGGCGATCGACCGGCGGAGCAGATGACCGTAGAAGTTGCGACACCGGTGGAGGAAGCAGTGCGCGCAATTCCCGGCGTGCGCAGCTTAAGATCGACAACCAGTCGCGGTACCTCAGAGATCTCGGTCAATTTCAGTTGGGGCGAGGACATGGTTTCGGCCATGCTCCAATGCCAGTCGCAGGTGAACAAAATTCTGCCGAGTCTGCCGTCTGGCACTTCGTTCGAAGTCGAGCGCATGGATCCAACGGTGTTTCCGGTGATTGCCTACAGTCTGACCTCCGATTCGCATTCGCTCATCGAACTGCGCGATCTCGCCCTCTACACCATGCGCCCGGCGCTTTCCACGGTTTCCGGAGTCGCGCGTGTCGCCGTTCAAGGCGGTCGCGTCGAAGAGTATCGGGTCACCGTCGATCCAGACAAATTGCAATCGTTCAAGATGACGCTGGCCGAAGTCGCGACCGCATTGTCTGCTTCGAATGTTTTGGTCGCGGTCGGCCGCCTCGAGCAGTACGACAAACTTTACCTCGTTGTTTCGGACACGCGTTTCAGAAAGTTCGACGAAATCGAGCACACGGTTCTGCGTTCGACGCCCGATGGCGTGGTCTTGCTCGACGACGTCGCCACGGTTGAACACTCAGCTGAACCGCAATGGGTTCGCGTGACTGCTGACGGCCACGACGCTGTCCTTTTCCAGGTTTATCAGCAGCCGTCGGGAAACACGGTGGAGATCGCGCGCGGAATCAAGGCGAAATTGCGCGAAATAGGAAGACAAATCCCCGAAGGTGTGAAGATCGCAGACTGGTACGACCAGAGCGATCTCATCATCGCCTCGGAACGCAGCACGCGCGACGCAATCGTGATTGGCATGGTTCTGGCCGCTCTTGTTCTGTTGATTTTCCTTCGCGATTGGAAGGTCACGTTGATTGCAATCCTGACTGTTCCGGCTGTGCTCGCTGCCACGATCGTTCTTCTCTACGTGCTGAAAATGAGTTTCAACATCATGACGCTCGGTGGTATGGCTGCTGCCGTTGGCCTCATCATCGACGATGCGATCGTGATGGTGGAACACATCGTCCGTCGCGTTCGCGGGGTGCGTGAGGGCGATCCGCGCGCGCGGGTGTTGAGTGCGGCGACTGAATTTACCAACCCGCTCGCAGGCTCTTCCGCGGCCACGATTATTATTTTCACGCCCCTGGCGTTTCTCACCGGCGTCACTGGCGCATTTTTTAAAGCGCTGTCGTTGACGATGGCGGTAAGTCTCATCATCTCCTTCATAGTCGCGTGGCTCGCGGTACCGATCCTGTGTGCAAACCTGTTAAAACGAAAAGACGCCGAGCTCGAGGAGCGCGGCGGTTTCACGCGTCGCGTGCACGAAGTTTATCGCGTGAACATGCAGCGGTTCCTTCGCCAGCCGCGCTTTGTGATCATCTTTTTGGTTCCGCTCTTGTTGATCGGCTTCGTCGCGTTCAAGAATGTGGGTTCCGGTTTTATGCCGGTGATGGACGAGGGCGGTTTCATTCTTGATTACATTTCGCCGCCAGGTACATCGCTTGCGGAGACTGATCGCCTTCTGCGCCAGGTTGAATCCGTTCTACAGGAGACTCCGAAAGTGCAGACTTATTCCCGGCGCACTGGCTTACAGCTCGGCGGCGGCGTCACTGAAGCGAACACCGGGGACTTCTTTGTTCGGTTAAAACCATTTCCGCGCCGCGGGATCGAAGAAATCATGAACGATGTTCGGGATGAGATCGAGAAACATATTCCCGGTCTTCAGGTGGAGCTTTTGCAGTTGATGGAAGATTTGATTGGCGACTTGACGAGCGTGCCGCAACCGATCGAGATCAAACTTTATTCCGACGACGAACAACTTCTGCGCACGTTGCCGCCGCACGTGGCCGACACGATTTCGAAAGTTCGCGGCGTGGTTGAAGTAAAAAACGGCATTGTTCCGGCAGGCGATGCGCTCAACATTCAAGTCGATCGGGTTAAGGCCGGGCTCGAAGGCATGGACCCGGAGGCGGTCACCAAAGCGCTCAGTGATTTTTTAACAGGCAATGTGACCACTCATGTTCAACAAGGGCCGAAACTAATCGGCGTCCGCGTTTGGATTCCAAGGGATGCTCGCGACACCATGCGCAATATCGACAATCTCCTTTTGCGCGCGCCGGATGGTCACCTGTTCCCACTAAAACGAGTGGCCACTCTCATTCCGTTGAGCGGCCAGCCCGAGATCATGCGGGACGATCTCAAACGCATGGTCGCCGTGACTGCGCGCATTAGCGGCCGCGATCTGGGCTCGACAGTCAACGATGTGAAACGCACTCTTACCAAATCCGGCGTCATTCCGAACAACGTGCTCTACACTTTCGGCGGCCTCTATGAACAACAACAAATCGCCTTCCGGGGGCTCACCATTATCTTGATTGCGGCAATTGTTCTCGTCTTTCTTCTCCTGCTCTTTCTTTACGAAAGTTTTCGCGTTGCCTTGGCGATGTTGCTCGTCCCGATATTTGCCGTGGCCGGAGTTTTCATTGGGCTGTGGGTGACCAACACCGAATTCAACATCACTTCGCGCATGGGAATGACGATGGTCGTTGGCATCGTCACAGAGATCGCAATTTTTTATTACTCGGAATTTCGCTCGTTGCCCCCCAGCAAAGATCGCCTGATCCTCGCCGGAATTAATCGGATGCGCGCGATTTCAATGACCGCGTTCGCCGCTATCCTGGCACTGCTTCCCTTAGCCTTGGGAGTCGGTCATGGCGCTGCCATGCAGCAGCCACTGGCAATCGCCATCATCGCGGGGCTAATCTTTTCGCTGCCGCTGGTACTAATCATCTTGCCCGCGTTGCTGGCCATATTCGAACCGAAAGCAACAAGGCGATGATGCATCTGAGAAGGATCGAGTGTCATTTGTGTGTCATCTTCAGGATGCGACCTTCAGCGGGATCGATCAGGTAGGCTGTTTCGCCCTTGGCAGAAATCACCCCGCGCGCGCCTTTGACCGTCGGAACCGTCGCTTTCAAATGAAATTTTCCCTGATCATCTATCTCAGCGATGGTGAGTGTCGCGGCCTGAGAGGCTGCGGCGTAAAGAAGTTTTGCGTCCTCAGAGTAATCGATATTGTCCAAACCCGGACCGGTCATGATGGAGTCGATCACCTTTCCGTCGTGGCCAGCATCAAGACTCACCACATAATCTCCGCACGCGACGAAGAGAAATCGCCGGGCCGTGTCGAGCGCTAATCCCTGCAAATCGGTGCTGCCGGGATTCCATGTGGCGACGACTTTGCGCGAGTGCACATCGATCGCCACGGTTTTTCCCGCCTCCTCGATGTTTGTGTAAAAGAGCCCGTGCTGATTATCAACGGCGTACCCTTCGGCCAAATGCTCTAACGGAATTCTCGCTTTCGGTTTGAGGTGATGCGCATCGGAAGTGTCGAAGATTGCGATAGATTTCGCCGGTGCGCTATCGCCTGACTTAACGCGAAGGGTGACCCAGAGCTCACGCGCAGCCGCAACATAAACGACTCCATCTGGCGTCACGGTGTGATCCGCTGAGATCGGGACGCATTCGCCGCGGACAAGGGTCTTCCCATCGATTACGCAAAGCGTCGCATCGCCACGGTTGCCAATGTAAACCACGCCGTTCCCAACGCTGGCTGCGGTCGGTCCAACTATGATCTTTCTTCCACGCCGCTCGATTTCGCCGGTCTTAAATCCAGTTATCTGCGAGACTGCACCGGTTGATTCATCAATTATGTCCACGCTGCCAGTATTGCTCGCTGGCACCCATAATTTTCCTGTCGCGCGATCGTGCGCGAAGTAGTCCAAGGCCACCGCGCCAGTCGCGCCCGGCAGACTGATCGGCTTTAGTTCGTAATCGGAATTCGGCGCTGAAGACTCTGCGAATGCCTGGCCGAAACAGAAAAGCAGAATGCCACCGAGCTGCGCAAGTGTTTGGAATCGAACGGCCCGTTTATTCTTGATTCGTTGTGGTTTCATGAGTGTTTTTCAAAACCTGTCCGTGCGCTATCGCCAAAGCTTGAATGGCCTTAAGTTGCAGCTTGAGGTTTGCATTCGGCATACAGCGCATCATAAACGACGAACTCGCGCTCGAGAATTTGATGATCGCTTAGAGCAAGTGCTCCAAAACCGGCGGCAATCCAGCGCAGACCCTCTCCCGCTGGATGCGGATTGGCTGGATGCGAATCAGCCGCGCGTACAATCTCGCCCAGGAGAATTAGCGCCGGATCGGTGAGGTCGTATTTTTTCAGGATCGAATTGAACGAAACATCTTCGCCGTGATGCCCGAGCTCGCAATTTGGCACGTCAAAAACAATTCCGTCATCAATGTGTGCCCAATCGGTGTCGTGCGGTAGGAACACAAACTCCGCATCGGGATCTACAAATTTCTTGATCAGCCACGGACACGCTACGCGGTCCACTTTAATTTTCTGGCGAGTGATCCACCTCATGACCGGGTCATTCGATCTGATAGCAGCGAATTTCCGCTTGTTGTGAGCCCCGATGCGGAACCGCTACGAATAAGGTGTCGCGTTCTGGAACAAAGAGCCCTGTGCGAGCGCCATTTGCTGTGTCGAATTTAGTTAAGGCTTTGTAGGTCTTTGGATCGGTCTGCTCGATAACGTCGATTTTGCCGGCGCCACAGATCACATAAATTCGACGACGTTTACTGTCGAAGAAGACGTCGTCGGCATCGCCGGAGATATCAACCTTTGCAACAACATCGCCCGAATCGGTGTTGAGCACGACCAGCTTGGAGGGAAGCCGGCAGCCGACAAATAATCGATGAGTCGCTTCATCAAGTGCCATCGGAAAATTTCCAAATGCCATATCTGTCTTCCATGTGGTGACGACCTCGCCTTTCTCCCGATCGATTACTGCCACATGCCGGGAATTGGGAACATTTACAAAAATTCGTTTGCCGTTCTTCTCCAACTCGAACGCTTCGGGATGAGCTGAAACTTTGATTGAGCCGATTTGTTTTCCATCTGGCGCGTTGACCACAGCGATTCCGCCGCTGCCAAATCCGACATAAATCTTTTTAGTAGTCTCGTCATAACGAACATTGTCAGCATCGTCCTCGAAATTCAGTTCAGTAATCTGCTGGAACGATTTTCCGCCGTAGATGTTGCAGACTCCCCCTTTGTCATTCGCAACGAAAAGCCGATTGGATTCCGCAATGTAGGCGATTCCTTGCGGTGCACCGAGGCCGGTGATTGAGTGGATTCGCTCGCCTTTACGCAAATCCACCACCTCGACGGTATTGTTGCCAAGTGCGCAGGCGAATAATCTTTCACCCGAAGGATCGAGTGCGAAATGATCAATTCGCCCCTCGACGCCCTGTAAGGCGATTGACCTTTCCAATTTAAGTGGTGCCACGTTCTGCGCAGCGGCCGGCACGATGCCGGTGCAACAAAGCGCGACGGCAACGTAAGCTGCCTTGCTCGAGAGGGGCGCGCTCAATTTTGCACGAGTGAGTTGGCCCTCAAGCAGTCCAGCCAGTGCGACAGGATCCAGAAGCATGGTCAGTCGTCGAGTGGTTAAGCTCTTATCCATTGCTCGGCTTCGGCATTGGCGCTAATTAAGTTAGACCTCCCACAACAAAGTGGCGCAGTAAAGAATAAGAAAGCCAATGCCGACCAAGGCAACCCCAACACCAGTCGAAGCCTTGATGCCGAGTAACGAAAACTCAGTGTGGGACTTCGTGCTTCTAATAATCGCGATTCCGCCAACTATTGATGCAAACGCTAGTCCCAAGGTAACGACGATGAGAGTGTGGGGTGGCATCGCTGCGCGCTAAAGCGTTATCGCCAGGGGAAAAAGGAGTTCATTTGCTCGCGTAAGTGAAATCGTCGAACTCTGTAACACTATCGGCTTTGGTCCAGACGCCGACTTTGCCAGCATTCTGAAAGGTGTCGTCTTCCCATTCGAGCGCCTTCTTTCCGTCGAACGTGACTGTGAAATGATTCCCATTGAAATCGACACGCAACGTGTGCCACTGGTTGGATGCGACGTTCATGTTCGTTCGCTTCTTTTCCGTGCGCTTGCCTTTGATCGTGTGGTAAATCGTAACGTTGTTTTCGAGAGCGTTGGCGCGCGCAATGTAGTAATTGTTCGCCTCCTGCAGCCGCCAGATAACGCCGCCCGCCTGATCTTCCTTGCCAGCGATTGGCTTGAACTTCACTTCGACGAATCCGTCTTTGATACGCGTGTCGTTCCTAAAACAAACTGGGAAAGTCGCCTGACCTGTTTGCTTCAATACGTTTGGCTTGCTCGGCGCCGAACCATCCTTTTCGACAGTCCACTTCGCCTTGCCGCTGCCGGTTTGCGTCACAGTCCAGCCCGCGGGCGGCGCACCTGTTTTCATGTTGTCAAAGTTTACTGTCTCCGCAGTGGCTAGTGCCGCTGCCAACGTCGCCACAATCGTGGTGAAAAGCCATGCATTCATTATCTGGTATTTGATCTGTGAGTTATGGCAGTGGCGAAGTGACTTTGAGCAGCCCACCAACCACAAACCCGCCTTTAACAGCTTGGGCTAAGTCTTTGGCCGTACCTCTGCCCCAGTAATGGAAAAAGATTATCCGCGGTTCTTCGTGCGTCATGTGCTGGTGAATAGCAACGATGTTGATCTTTTCCTTGAGCAAAGATTTCAAAACTGGCTGCAATTCGTCTTCTGTGACGGCGAAATCTCCATCAACGACTGCGTTGTCATCCCTGCCGGCGAACGCCGCCCATGTGTTGACGCCCATGTCTTTGTCGATCGTGACGTCGTGCATTTTTGCAGGACGACCGATGGTGAATTTTACCATCCCATCTTTTGATTCGCCCTGTGCTCCCAAGATCTCGTTAAGAGGCGCAGCAGTAATTGAACTTTTCTCCGGTAACCGCGCCGTGCCGAACGAGTCCTTTGGGTTCTGACTTGCCGCGCGAATCTGTTTGGCAGCGTCGTAAACTTTTCTGACCGCGGCGGCGAGTTTCTCAGCGGTCCCTTCGCCTTCAATGTGCATGAAGAAGACCTTCGGCCCATCGAAGAAGAAATGATTGTGGAGCGCGGTGACGTTAAGTCCATTGTCGAGCGCAGCGGACATCGCGGCGTAGACCTCATCTTCAAAAAGAACGGTGTCGCCCATCACCATGGCTTCCGTGTGCGCTCCTTTTGTGAACGCGGCCCAGGTCCCGAGACCCATGAATGGCGGCATCGTCCATCCATCCACAACGACCTTCACGTCGTCGCGCGGGAAGGTGACTTTATAAACGCCCTCCTTCTCATTCATCTTTCCCTTTAGCCCGGTAATCTGGTCGATACGCGCCGTATCGACGCCAGCAGCGATCGCGCTTGAAATCATTGCGATGAGAATTGCTGTGAGAAGAAAAAAGTTTTTCATGACAAGGTCGTTTACGCGAAAAGCCGCGTTGATGATTGTACAGTACTCTTCACAGACAAGGCGGGCCAGATGTAAGTTCAAATAATATTTGCAATACATCTTTCATTTGATCAGCATGAGCTGTGATCGCGGCAGGCTCATGGCTATTGTTGCTGTTCACTCTCCCGACAAATCGCAATACGGAGCGCGTGGCTGTGTGGCGGCGTTTGAAAAAGATGGGCGCAGTTCAGATCAAAACGTCAACGTACCTGCTGCCAGACGAGGCCGCACAGTACGAGCAATTCCAATGGCTGGCACAGCAGATTCGCGACTTCGGAGGTGATTCCACGCTCGTTCGCGCCCAGGAAATCGAAGGTCTGACGAGAGAAAAGGTCGTCGCGATGTTCAATGAAGCGCGGGCGAAGGATTACGCGGAATTGCGACGGTCCCTTCAGAGTTTTATTTCGCGTCGGAAAAAGATGCATGCCGAAGAAGCGGCGGCAGGACTTGAACGTCTCACTCGTCAGTTTCGGGAGATTCGGGCGGTCGATTTTTTCGATAGCGCGCGCGGGCACGACGTTGCCATGTTGCTACGGCGCGCGGAAGGCCCAAGACGCTCTCGGCCACTCGAGAAATTGGATATGAGGCAGTATCAGGGCAACACATGGCTGACGCGTCCACGGCCGGAGATCGATCGCGTTGGCTCAGCGTGGCTGATCTCGAAGTTCATTGATCGCAAGGCGAAATTTGTATTTGCCCCGCGCGCGGAGGCTGTTCCAGACGCGATCCCGTTCGACATGCTCGATGCCGAATTTTCGCATCACGGAGATTGCTGCACGTTCGAGACGCTAGTGAAGCGCTTTGCGATTTCAGACAAGTCGCTCGCAAGGATCGGCGAGATGATCCACGACGCCGATTTGGATGATGCCAAGTTTCAGCGCGTTGAAGCGATCGGCATCGATCGCGTGCTGAAGGGCTGGGCCAAGCAAGCATTGTCTGATGAGGAGATCTTACGCCGTGGTTTCGAATGCTTCGATGCGCTCTATGCATTTCTGCAACGCCGATGAACGACGATCAACAGAACGAGTCCAACGCAGACCATCAAATGCCCTCATGGCGTGAGGTATTCTCGTATTTTTTATTCCTAGGCTTCGTGAACATCGGCGGCCCGGTGGCGCAAATCACGATGATGTTTAATCACATGGTCGAGAAGCGCCGATGGTTGTCGAAAGATCGCTTCGTCAAGATCATGGCCTTCTGCCATATGCTTCCCGGCCCCGAGGCGCTGCAATTGGCGATCTACGTCGGTTATTTGAAGCGCAAATTGTGGGGCGGCGTGCTGGCCGGTGTCACTTTCATTCTGCCGGGTGCGATCGCGATGGTATTTCTGAGTTGGCTTTATGTTCGTTATGGCAAGCTCCCTCAAGTCACCGACGCTTTGTACGTGCTCAAACCGGCTGTGCTCGGCATTATCGCTGCGGGGATTATTAAACTCGGGCGCGCTTCGATCCGAAACATTTTTCTCGCCCTCCTGCTGGTGGGCGCGTTTGTGGGGATGCGCTTCGCGGGAATCAACTTCCTGCTAATTCTTCTGATTGCCGGCCTATTGAATCTAATTGCCGACCACGGCTGGCCGCTGCTTAAGAAAACTGCGCCCACTTTGCCGGCGATGATTGTTGGAACTGGTGTAATGCTTCCGTTCGGCGATTCGCGCTTGTTTCAAATCGCGTGGTTATTTTTTAAAACTGGCCTGCTGAGTTTCGGAGGCGCGTACGCTTCGCTGGTTTTTGTGCAGCGCGGCGCGGTTGCGCAGTATCACTGGCTCTCCGACGGCCAGTTGCTCGACGGCGTGGCGCTCAGCGTAGCGACGCCGGGGCCATTCATGTTGTTCACTACTTTTGTGGGCTACATAGCGGGCGGAATTCCCGGGGCGGCGCTCACGACTTTCTTCGTATTCCTGCCATCATTCGCGTTTGTTCTGGGCGGCATTCACTATATCGAAAAGCTCCGCGAAAATCGCGCGCTTCAGGCCTTCCTCGCCGGCGTCAGCGCGGCAGTAGTAGGCGTAATTGCAGTGGTATCGCTGGACCTGATCCCGGAAGCGTTGGTTGATTGGATAACGATTGGGATCTCATTGGTAGCTTTCGTACTAATCGCGTTTCTGAAGCGGGACGTTGCCTTGATAGCGATCGGAGCAATGGCCGGCGGAATCGTTTACGCGAGCGTCCACGCGCTCGCGTGAACTAGCCGGGATCGCTGATCCCGGCCGTCCATCGGCGGAAACACGTTCAAGCTGCCGCGATCAGCGATCCCGGCTACAGCTCAGATGTGAGGACGGCGAAGGTGACGTGCAATGACGCCGCTTCGCCGCGCTTCATCCTGATTCGCGTTGAACTGACTTGCACACGTTAGGCGTGCCCAGATACAACGCGATTCACCTGCGATTAGTACTTGGAGCCTGTTTCTTTGTGCTCCTTGGCTTTGTTGTGCTTGCTCAGCACCTTACCGTTGGCATCCATTTCGACGCCAATCTCTTTGCCGTTCTTGTTGATGACGGCTTCAAAGTTGGCGCCCTCTTTCTCCCAGCGGACAATCGTTCCGCCTTTGGCTTGTGCCTGGGCAGCTTGCTGCACCGCGGCAGGGACCTCAGAACTGTTGATGGTCTGTTCCTGGTGTTCCCTTCCTTGTGTTTGAGCAGCAGCGCTGAGTGTCAGGCTAGCGCTTACCGCTGCTACTATAACTAGGTTTTTCGTTTTCATGTCTGTTAGTTTTTGACCGTTGGTTTTTAGGTAGCGTTCGAAATTGACCGCTAATTGTGAGTTGAGACGGGAAATCTATGTGGCCGGTCTCAGACGCGCGCACTCAGCTTCGTAATCTTCAATGAGCTTCACGATCTTGGATTGAAATGCGTCCTGCGCTGCGTAAACGGCGCCGATAGCTTCAGCAAACGCTTTTTGCTTTAGCTCTTCTTCGATGGTCAAGCTGAGCTCGGCAAGCTTTTCGACATTCGACCGCGAGTGAAACTCCAACTCCTTAAGTTTCGAGAGAACGGCTAGCGATTTTTCCAGTTGCGTAGAATCTGCCGGTTGAGGTGGCTTTTGCGCGTCCGGCTTCGCCGCAATGCTTTGCCCAGTCGTAGCCGACTTCATTTCCTCGACTTGCGCTTTCTTCTCCGACTGAGGCGCAACCCCCTTTTC
>Ga0126383_10000999_pt1 | contig 16943 bp, 16 predicted proteins | sample PanSoiMetPlot_35_FD_96882 | JGI IMG/M metagenome (GOLD analysis project Ga0126383, IMG submission 96882) | Tropical forest soil microbial communities from Panama - MetaG Plot_35 | ecosystem: Environmental > Terrestrial > Soil > Tropical forest > Bulk soil | place: Panama | collected 2016-02-17
ACGCTCGGTCGCCATCAGCCAGGCGCAAGAGACGGCCGACGTCGTCGCGCCGACCCCGCCGCGGCTACCAACAAAGACGATCACCTGGCCCAACCCGTCGGGGGTCGCTCCCAACGAGGCCGAGGTTTTTTCCAACACTGCAGCCAGCGCTTCGCGGGTCGATGGCTTAACGAGGTAGTCGCTGGCACCAGCCGAGAGCAAGTCGCGGAACAGGGCGACATCGTTGATCGTGCCAAGCACGACAAGCTTCAGATCGGCACCGCCGACGGCGCGCGCGGCGCTGACCTCGGCAATCGGCGCAGTCGATTCACCGAGATCGACCAACAGGATGCGCGGCATCGAACCCGAGCGAATGCGGCGTAATGCCGCATCGAGGGTATCGATGACCGTCAGCTCGTCATCCAGTTGAAGCTCGCGGATGACCCCTTGGATCCGGTCGATCGTCGCCGGCTCCTGGAGGACAGCGAGGATACCCCCGCCTTCGGGATTTAGCTTGGCTGCGGTACGCGAGGACTTCATTACTGGGCTCCAGTTCCCACTCCTGCACCCGGTGCTCCGCCGCCGCCACCGCTATCACCGCCGCCGGTCGATGCAGCGAACGGCGAAGCGGTCGGGGTGGGCGGTTGTTTGACCCGATCGGTCATGTAGCGCTGGACGGCGTTGACGGCGGGCTGGCCCTCGGTCGGTCCGCGTGGGCGGCCGCGGACGAGGTCGGACGGGCTCGCCACCATTAGCCCGAGATTACTGGCGGCGGCGCATCCCCGATTGCTGTTATGCGCATTGGTGTATTCGGCGCCGGGCGGGCTGCTCCAATTCGGGCAAGGCGGCAATGTCACCGTGTAGCGGCCGATCCCGAGGATGGCGCGATCGGAAGGCACCGGAGAGAGCGGTGCGGTGTCGGCCACTATTCCGTAGGCGAGCAGGGCGCTTGAAAGGGCAGCGACCCGTTGATCAGCGAGCCGCGGCGGGCCGGCTGCCGCGATGGTGACACGATCCGCCGTGCGGATGACCCCGGTCGCCACCAACTGTTCAAGGCGTGCCGCCTCGCCACTCGCGAGGCGCGCCGAGCCTGGGGCAAAGGCCAAGTCTACGCGGGTCTCCGCGCCGTCGACCCGCAAATTGTTCGGGGCTTCGCTCTTCGTGTAATCGGTGACGCATCCGGCCAGCGCCCACGCCAACGGGAGGGCCAGGAAGGAAATGCGGGCTTTCATCATCGTGCTCCCCCCTCAATCCAGCCGGAAACCGCCGGGGCCGATCAGACCGCCGCCGCGGGCGTTAAGGGGACCGCGCCCGGGCGGGGGCAACCCCTGGCGATAGGTGTTAGCGAAGAGTACCTGCTGCGGGTCGCTCGGATGGATGAGGCCATCGGTAGGCGCGGCCAGACGGGTCGGCGCCGGGTTTACGAGGTACGGCGTGACAATGATGACTAGCTCGGTTTCCAAGCGCTGGAAACGGTTCGAGCGGAATAACGCACCGAGAATGGGGATATCACCGAGAAGTGGGACCTTGGAGATGTCCTGTTCGGAGGTGTGCTGCAGCAGGCCGGCCAGGGCAAAGCTCTCGCCGCTTCCGAGCTCGACCGAGGTCTCCGCTCGGCGCACCGTCAGGGCCGGGATGGTGATCACTTGGGTGTTGGTGATAGGCACCGACACCGCTCCGTTAGAGGTAAGCGCGCTAACCTCCGGCCGCACGCGGAGGTTGAGATGATGCGCATCGAGGATAGTTGGGGTGAAGCCGAGACTCACCCCGAAGCTCTTGAATTCGACCGTGACAGTGGGGATCCCCCCTGTGCTCGTAGAGCTGCCGGCTACGGGGACCGGGAATTCGCCACCGGCGAGAAAGCTCGCGGTCTGCCCATTCAACGCCACCAAGTCCGGCTCAGCTAGTACTGTGACCAAGCCTTCCTGCGCGAGTGCGTCGATTGTAGCGCTGATGGCTTCCGAAAACATACGGCCGATAATGATCTCGTTTGAGCCAATGACGTTCGTGATTGTCGTGGGGTTATTGGTGTTAATGATCAAATTCGAGCCGAGCTTGTGCCAATTGACGCCGATAGCATTCAACGCGCTGAGGCTTACCTCGGCGACGCGGACATGCAGACTGACTTGGTTCGGCGTGGCGACGCTCATTCTGTTGATGACCTGCGACCCCTTGACCTCGCCCGCGATCGCGCCCGCGAGTGCGCGGACCTTGTCTGCCTTGCCGGCGTCCGACACGATGCCGGTCAGCACCAGGTTGCCGTCGACCGAATCGGCCGAGATCCGCTCGCCCGGCGCCAATTGGCGCAGTGACGAGCGCAGTCGCGAGACGTCGTGCTCGACCCGCACGGGCGAGTTCAACAGCACGCTGTCGCTCGCGTCGACGGCATAGATCACCGTCTCGCCCGGGGCTTTCGCGCTGATATAGATCAGCGAGGGTGACTTGACCTGGACATCGGCGATGTCGGGATTGGCAATAAAGACGGTGGCCGCGGGGGCAGTCAGACGGATCAAGGTGCCCTTGTTGACCTCGAGCACGATCGGCGCACCATTGGCCCCGATCTGACTGGCCGCGCCACCGCGCAATGGCCGCGCAGAGTTCTCCGGCGCGACGGCGACCACGCCGCGCCCGTCAGCTGTCGGCGCGGCAGTCTGGGCGTTCGAGGGCGGCCCGGCGAGGGCAACTATGGTTAACGATCCGGCGAGACCGGCGAGCGACAAGGTGCGCATCAAGGACCTCGAGACGCAGTTTGCGACTCGGTACTAGTCTCCGATTTGCTACTTCCGCGCAATATGGTGATGCTATCCGCCTTAGGGTTATCCTTTTGGGTTAATGGCTTCGGCAAAAGTCGGCTCACCTCGCTGTCGAGAGTGAAGGTGCCCGCCGGCGGGTTGTCCACCGAATCGGCTCTTGTTTCTTCGCTTGGCGGGGTGACCAGACTTCGAAGACTGAGCGACAATTTGCCCATCTCGCTGGCGACGGCAATGATCTCGCTTTGTTTTGGTGTCACCTCGAGCGTTGCGGTTTGCGCCACAACCGCCTCTCCTGCTTTGCCGTCGAGCTTTTGGTCCACCGCGAGTACGCGCACATTGTGCAGCACCGTCTCCGATGCCTGGTGCTGGATGGAGCCCTCCTTGCCGGCGCTCGCCGGAAGCGGGTGGGTGATCAGGATGTCGACTTCATCGCCTGGAAAAATGAATCCTGAGATACCGGAGGTGCGGGTGACCGGCACCGATACGGCGCGCATGCCTGGGCGCAGCACCGCGGCGAGAAAGCCGCGACTGCCCGGCGCGACGATCTTGCTTTCGGTGATCGGCTCGCCCGGCCCGAACGGCTCGCGCGCCACCCAGCCGGCGACATCCTCGATCGTTTTGGCACCTTTTTGGATATAAGCGCGGTCGATGCCGCCGTCGGGCCACATCTGCCACGCGAGATCAGTCGGTTTCAGGATCTGTCCGCGGGCAATGGCGCTGCGGGCGACGAGGACGGATTTCTGCGCAGGGGGAGGCGGCATCGGAGCCGCTTCGGCCTCCACCGTACGCTGCTGCGACAGCCAGGAGCGCACCAGCATCGCGGTGCCGCCCGCCAGCAGGATCGCGACCAGGAAAAGGATCAGCGTGCGAATGCGCATCGGGCCGGCCTCAGCCGAGATTGGGCGGGATAGTCACGATCAGTGCTGCGGCAGCAATCGGAACGCCGTAGGGCACAGATATGCGGCGCGCGGCGCGGGCTGTTGCTGCCGGTGCGAAGGCCGCGCGCAGCGCGAGCGGCGATAGTAAAGCAATCGTCAAAAGCCCGCCGAGAAACGCGGTAACGACGAGCAATGCCGGGGTCAGGCCAGGTCCTGCCCACAAGGTCGCCACGGTAAACAGCTTTACGTCGCCACCGCCCATCAGCCCGCGTGAAAACAACAGCGCCCCGCCGGCAAAAACCGCCGCCGCGCAAAGGGCGGCGCCGGCGCTGCCGGCGAGGGAAATGGTCGGCGCCGTCGCAAGGTGAAGCGGCCACAGCACGCACAAGGCCAGGACAATCGTGTTAGGGATCACCAGCCGCCGAAGGTCCTCGACGGCAGCAGACGCCATCAGGCCGGCAAATCCGGCGAGAGGCACGAGGTGAAAGGAAAACGACATGCAATCCGGGCCATGATCGATGCTGATCCACCCTGCCCCGCAATAGTTAAGGAAGCGATAATCGAGCTGTCTTATCTTTCTGCCGGGGCGGTGGAGGACAAAGGCGGGAGCGGAGCGACCCGCCGCTTTCGCGGCGATGACGAATAACCTATTGAAATACTCGATGTTGTCCTGCGCCACCGCAGCATGACCATAAGCGCAACTCTGGCAGCTGGCCGCAGCCGTTACGGCCTTTCACTGCCGTTAATTTTTGCCCTCGGCGTGTATGGCCTCATTGCGGGGCACGGCGGCGCGGTGCTGCACGATCCCGACACCTATCTGCACATCGCCGTGGGGCGCTGGATCATTGCGCACGGCGCGGTCCCCCATGAGGGGATCTTTTCGGCAACGATGTCACAGGCCCCCTGGGTCGCTCACGAATGGGGGGGTGAGGTGCTGCTTGCCTGGGTGTTCGACGTTTTCGGCTGGGCCGGGCTAGTGGCCGTAACCTGTTTCTGCGTTGCCGTGGCGGTGGCGATGCTGTTGCGTCAGCTGCTGCACAGTCTAGTCCCGGTGCATGCAATGATCGCCACTGCGCTCGCCGTCACTCTCGTGATCCCGCATGTGCTGGCGCGGCCGCATGTCTTCACCCTGCCGATCCTCGTTGCCTGGGTGGCGGGGCTGGTGCGGGCGCGCGGCGAAGACCGGGCGCCGGTGTGGTGGCTCGCCTTGCTGATGGTTCTATGGGCCAATCTGCATGGCGGATATCTATTCGGCCTTGGTCTTACCGGACTGTTCGCCCTCGAAGCGGTTGTGCTCGCCCCGGACCGGCGCAGCCGGCTCCGCGAGGCGCGCGGCTGGGGGCTCTTTGGCGCGCTGGCGGTCGGCGCGGCGCTCCTCACCCCCTATGGGCTCGCCGGGTTGCTGCTGCCTCTCAGGCTCACCGGCATGAGCTTTGCGATGGGCCAACTCGTCGAGTGGCGAAGCCCCGATTTCCAATCCTTCGAGCCGCTCGAATTGTGGCTCGCCGTCGTACTGTTTGCCGGTTTCGCGCTCGGCTGGCGTCTGCCGCCAACCCGCATTTTGATGCTATTGCTGCTGCTTCACATGGCGTTGCAGCATCGCCGCCACGGCGAGCTGGTCGGACTTGTCGCGCCGCTGCTGCTGGCCCCGCCACTCGCCGCGCAGCTGCGAGCTTTGCCGGCCGGCCGCGCCGACGGGCCGGTGGACCGGACCCTGGCGGAGCTGGCCAAGCCGGCGAGCCTGCGGGGGATCGCGCTCGCCGGCGTTGGGCTTGCGGCGCTCAGCGCCGCCGTGCTGCACGGCGCTGCGACCCGTTCCGACGTCGCGACGCCGTCGGCGGCGCTCGCCGCCGTCGCAGCGGAACATATCACCGGCCCAGTCCTCAACGATTACGGTTTTGGCGGCTACCTGATCTTCTCCGGCATCCGGCCATCTATCGACGGACGGGCGGAGCTTTACGGCGACGAATTGATTAGGCGTTATGTCCAAGCGATGCTGCTGGAAAGCGGCGAGCTGCCGAAGCTCCTCGATCGGTACGGCATTGCCTGGACATTGATCGCGCCGGAACGGCCGGCCGTTCTCCTGCTCGACCGTTTGCCGGGCTGGCGTCGGCTATACACCGACGATATTGCCATCGTGCACGTGCGAACCGACCCTGCTTCGCGCTGACAGCGGTAACGGCCGCCCTCGCGGCATTCTGACGCATCCCTAGTCCGAGCCCGACCTTGTCGAGCATCGGGGAAGCCGCCCGATCGCGTCAGGAATTGGAGATCGATTGGCGGGGATGCCAGCTATCTTCTTGCGGATCGTCGCTCGGCAAGAAGAAAACATGTGATTCATCTTTGGAAAATCTTGTCGGACCCTATCCGACCGGAAATTTAACCCTGCCGAGACGCGTGTAAACAGCTGGTAAAAAACCTTTTGCTTTTACGTCAGTTTTGAGTCAAAAACGCGCCAGTATCCAACGTTTACCTGAGTGGTTCCGTGCGGCGCTGCTAGACCGGGGAACTTTTCCCGGTTCGGGTTGGAGCTTGCGAGAATGCAATCAAAAGTCGAGGCTCTCGGCCGCCCTATCGGCGACAGGACAGAACTGCCTTTATCGAGAGGGTGCCGGGGCGAGGACCCAAAGGCCGCCGATGCCGATCCACAGCCGCCCGGTGCCCGGCCCGACCCAGCGCAGCCGAATGGCCGGCCGCATGGCGAGCCGTCTGCGGAATACTTGCGGCAAATAGAAAACGAGATCCCGTTCCTGCGCCGTAGCGTACGCCGCTGGCACCGCGAACAGGCCGATGCCGACGACCTCGTCCAGGACACGCTGGTCCAGGCGCTCGCCAACGCGCATCTCTGGGAGCCGGGGTCGGATCTCCGCGGGTGGTTGTATACAATCATGCGCAACCGCTTTCTCGCCGGAGCCAACAGATCCGCCCGCTCGGCTTCTGCACTAAGGGAAGTTGCCGAGGCCGAGCCGCCGCCCATGGCGCATGCAAGCGAATTGCGGCTGTTGTTGCGCGACCTCGGCGCCGCGTTGCGGCGGCTGTCCAGCAACCAGCGCTCGGCAGTCCTGCTCATCGGTGTTGAGGGCAAGACCTATGCCGAGGCGGCGGAGAGCATGGGAACCTCGGTAGGTGCTGTGCGCTCCCACTTGTCGCGCGGCCGCGACCGTCTGAAGACTGCGGTGCACGGGACCGACACCAGGACGCCCTTCGTCCCGCGTCCCGCCGCGCCCCCGTCGACGACTGTGCCGCTCGCCGCCGCGACCGGGGATTAAAGGGCCTCGTCCCGGGCCGGTGTGGCCCGGCCTCCCTGTTGTCTCGTCGCACCTGTTTCTGCAGACAAAGAACAGGCGGATCGACCTCGGTTGTGCCCTGGGCCAACTCTCGGAAGCCTGTAATCGCGTGAAATCCCAGCTCGAAAATCGCTCATCTGAAAAGTCGTCTACCCGTGGCTGTCCGATAGAGATGGATACCGCACCATTACGGCGATTTTCGGGTCCGGCATTGTCCCCCAACTACGCCCTTAGAGGGCTCTCGCGGGATGCATGCTGACGCGCCACGCCCTCCTCCTGGCGCCGCATCGGCGTTGGCTGAACCCGCGGCTTCAAGCGGCCTGCTCGTCCTCTTTCATGGGCGGTACCGTCTGGGAAACAAGCGCTCGCGGTTCTAATTACGGTTGCACCGGCGCCACTACAAGCGTGTGCTGTGAGTAGTGCATGAGCCGGAATCGATTGGGAGAAATCGAAGATCGCCTCTTTACCGAGCGGCGCATCCGGCTCTACGGAACTGGGGTTGCGGTAGCCTATGCACTCGCGTTGGCGTGGCGGCTGCTCCACGGCCAGTGGGTTTTTCTTTCCGATGGCAGGCTGAGATGTGTCGACTTCGGCTGGATGTGGTTGAGCGGCAAGTTTGCCGCTTCCGGCAATTCTGCCGAGATCTTCGATTATTCAACATTTTCGGCGGCTCAGCTTGCGCTGTTTGGCCACGACAACTGTCCTTTCATTACACCTTACGTATATCCTCCGACTTATCTGTTCGTCACCTATCTCCTTGGCTTTATGCCTTACCTGCTCGCTTTCGCGGCGTGGGTTCTGGTCACGCTCTTGCTTTATGGAATAGCCGTTTACACAATTATCCCTCGCCCGGTTGCGCTGATTGCCGCAATGGCGCCCTTTTCCGTCGCTGTAAACGCCGACTTCGGGCATAACGGATTTATTACCGCCGCGCTAATCGGCCTTTCACTGGCTTCTTTGGAGCGGCGCCCGAGGCTCGCCGGAATATTCCTGGGCGCGCTCACCTACAAGCCACATATCGGCATGCTCTTCCCGCTCGCGCTGCTGGCTTCGCGCAACTGGCGAGCCCTTGCCAGCGCAGCGGCAACGAGTGTCGTCCTGGCCATAGCGGCAGCGCTCGCGTTCGGTTTTGAGGGGTGGTGGTCCTTTTTCCAAACCCTGCTTGATCGCCACGCCACCTTGAGCCCGGACGACAAGGTCGAACTCGCCCTGCACTCAATTTTCGGTTTACTCCATTGGACCCATGCGAGCGCGTCGGTTTCCTGGGCCGGGCACCTGATCGTCGCAGCTATCGTGGCGCTCACTGTATGGGCTGTGTGGGCCAGGCCGATAGCCCATCCCCTGAAGGCGGCAGTCCTCTGCATTGGCTCCGTTATGGCACCACCCTATATCCTCTTGTACGATCTCTGCATTCTGTCGGTCGCTGTTGCCTTTCTTGTTCGCGACGGAATCTCGCGCGGATTCCTGCCTGGCGAGCGAACGGTACTCCTCTCTTGCTTCGCTGGCCTTTTTCTTGTCTCGGTGCCGATCGGCCCTGTGATCTGCGCCGCCCTTCTATTGCTCACCGTTCGACGGATCTTCGCGTACCGCAGGCTCGAACAAACGGCAGTAGCGGCGGCGAATAATTCCGAGATGAAAGTCCTTGCCGGCAATTGAGTAGCAGAGATGGTAGAATACGCCGCTTCCGCAGTTATATGGCGCGCGCCCGACGGACCACCTTACATCGCGCGGAGGACGCTTGAGCGCAACTCTCGAGGGTAACCACCGTGATGCGGTTGGAGTTGATGCGGCCCCGGAGCTGCCGGCCCTTACCTCGCTGCGAGGGATAGCGGCGCTTGTTGTGGTGCTCTTCCACAGCAGTTTCCTTGCGTTCAACTATGCGGGAGGCGGCGCGCCTTGGATCTGGCGCCGCGGGTATCTCGCCGTCGACCTGTTTTTCCTTCTGAGCGGTTTTATTCTAACCCATGTTTACGGCCGCCGCATCGGTGGGGAAAGGAAGTGGAACGCAATAGGAAGATTCTTCTGGGCACGGTTTTGTCGGATCTATCCAGCGAGCCTTTTCACGACCGCTATATTCGTGATGCAATACGCGACCGGAAGGCTGCCTTTCCCACCCGGCGTTTCGTTCGAGAAACAGCTGACCGCCGCATTGCTGCTCATGCAAGTGCCGTGGTTAGACACGGTCGTCATTAACGGGCCGTCTTGGTCGATTTCGGCGGAGTGTTATGCGTATCTACTTTTTCCTTTTGTCGTTCCGACGATTTACCGATTAAAAGCCCCTACCGCTGCCACTATCGGGCTGATGATCTTGATCGCAATTGCCATCAGCGGCAGTCAAACACAGGTCTTCGGTTGGGGAGCGCTCGAACGCGCCTTGCCGGAGTTCACTGTCGGTGTGCTTGCCTATAGATGCTATAGCGAGCGGCTCTTCCGGAAAATCTGGGAGAAGGATGCCACGCTGGTCGCTGTTGGGCTGATGCTAATTTGGGCTTCATTAACAAACCTTCCCGATGGTCTCATTGTAATACTTCTATCGACTCTCTTGTTGGCGTCGGCAAGTAACGCAGGACGAATGGCAATCATTCTTAGCACCAGACCGCTCCGCTGGCTCGGTGAGGTTTCGTACTCTGTCTACATCTTTGAAATTTTACCACTCACCGCAGCTGCGAGTCTTGCTGGGTTTCTAGTTGCTGTTGGTTTTGGCGGATTTCGATTTGAAATGATCGCCGTATTATTCGTGATCGGCAGCGGCATGCTGGTGCACCGCTGTGTCGATGTGCCGGTCCGCGCTGCTCTCCGGCGATTGCCCAATCGGATGATTGACTGTCCCGTTGTTGGTCAGATGGCGCGGGTGCGATTCACGTCCATGACGTCGCACGGAGTGCTGGAGCGAGATCGATGAGCGGCGCGTCGGGTTTCGGCCCAGCCTGAGAAGGCAGGCCGAGACGGGAAAAGCGACGTGGGCAAAGGTTTCGATAACGACTTTGCCGCCTCTTCGTTGAACGGGGGCCGCAGGTGGCGGGCGTTTCTTGCGTTTTTGCGCGACACCCCGTGGCTGACCCGAAGCCGCATACTCGGATATTCGATGGCTTTGATCGCCGGCACCGTCGCGGTGATGACATGGGCGCTGAGCGGGCATGGGATCGCCGATCCCATGGGCCGGCCTGTCGGGACGGATTTCCTCAGGCTGTGGACTGCGTCCTACGCCTTACTCAACGGTCAAGCGCGGACGATCTATGAGCCTGACACGTTTTTTGCGCTCGAACGGGCGGTCACGCAACCCGCAACGCCGGATTTCTATCCCTGGAATTATCCGCCCTCTTCGCTCCTGATCGTATACCCGCTGGCGCTGCTGCCGTATTTGCAGTCGCTCGCGGCTTGGCTTGCGCTCGGGCTTATCGGGTATCTGGCGGCATTGTGGCGTATATTTCCGACGCCACTGACGCTGTGGGTGGGACTGGCCTTTCCGGCCGTGTTTTGGAGTGTGACACACGGCCAAACCGGGTTCCTGATTACAAGCCTATTTTGCTGGGGATTGCTTCTGCTTCCCCGGCGCCCGCTGCTGGCCGGCATTTTGTTTGGCGTTCTGACGTTCAAGCCGCATCTCGCCCTGCTCCTGCCGGTCGCCCTCGTCGCCGGAAGGCAGTGGCGTACGGTCGTCGCAGCGGGGGTTACAGCGATCCTATTGGCAGCGGTATCGGTCGTTTTTCTCGGCACCGGCGTTTGGGCGGATTTCCTCGCCAGTACGGCTGCGACCCGGAGCATGCTCGAGAGCGGCATGAACGTTGGCCATTATTACAAGATGCAGTCGATTTTCGCCGCGGCGCGGCTCCTCGGATTTCCAATGATTGTCGCCTACAGCCTGCAGGCGCTTACCGCGCTGGCCGCCGCGACGGCCATTGTGTGCGTCTGGCGCCGGCCGACGGGCGACCCCGATATGAAAAACGCCGCGTTGATGGCTGCAACGCCGCTCTCGACGGCCTTCATTTTCGATTATGACCTGATGCTGCTGGCGCCGCCGATTGCCTGGGTCGCCCGCAAAGGGTTATTGGGCAGGGCTCTGCCCTACGAGCGCACCACACTTGTCGCCGCATTCTTCGCGCCCTTTGTGTCGCGTGTCATCGGAATGCACACGCACCTGCTCGTCGCACCGGTTTTTATTGTTTCTTTAGTCGTTGTTATTATCGGACGTCTTCATGTTACCGCAAAACGAGATCAATAGCTGTCCCCGCCGTGCATCGGGAATTCTTTGCGATCGGCAATCTCCGCGCCTGCTGGGCATCTACGCGGCTTGGCGGTTGCGGGCATATAGCGGTGCGGTTGTCATCATCTACGCCTTTGTTTTGTACCATTTCTACCGCTCAGCGGGTTGGCTCGTCAGCGCCTCGGGAGCGCCGATTTACACCGATTTTACGACCTGCTGGGTCGCCGGTATGGAGGCGCTGCATCGCGAGGTCGCCTCACTATATGATCCGGCGGAATTTCTAAAAATCCAGACCGCTTTACTGGGAGAGCAGAAATTCCTCTATCCGAACTGGCCCTATCCGCCCACCTTCTCGCTGATAATGGCGCCGTTCGCCTTATTACCTTACCTTTGGTCGTTTGTTGCCTGGACATCGATTACTCTGCTTGGCTGTATTGCTGTAGCATATTCGATCGTTCGGCGGTCGCCGGCAATCCCTCTGGTACTGTCGTCGCCCTTTACGCTGTGGAACATCCTGGCTGGGCAAAACGGGTTCTTGACGGCTTCGCTGCTGGGCGCGTCGCTGCTGTTTCTTGAGCGCCGGCCGGTTCTGGCGGGCGTCTTCATCGGATGCCTCACCTACAAGCCTCAATTCGGCATCTTGCTGCCGGTGGCGCTCGTTGCCGCCAAGCAGTGGCGCGCCGTCGCGAGTGCGGTCGCGACGTCTGCGCTGCTCGTGGGCATCGCGGCCGCCGCGTTCGGTGTTTCCGCGTGGGAGGCGTTCCCGAAGGGGCTTTTCCAGCAATTCGGCGTAGTCCTCGAAGCCGAAGGTCTACCCGACGCCAACGCTACGTGGAACTCCCTTCAGACGGTTTACGGGTTGATCCGTTATCTGCACGGCGGTGCCGCCCTGGCATCGCTCGCCCAAGTTATGACGGCGTTGTTGCTCGCTGCACTGGTGTGGTTTGTCTGGCGATCGCCGACCCGATACTCGTTGAAGGCGGCAATATTGTCGGCCGCCGCGCTGCTCGCATCGCCCTACGCCTTTGCCTATGATTTCGCGGCCATCGCGATCCCGGTCGCCTTCCTCGCAAGGGACCAGATGCGGAGTGGGTGGTTGAAGGGCGAACAGACTATCCTTCTGGTGCTGTTCTGTACGACTTTGGCGCTTCTCGCGATATTTAGGGACCCGCCCGACAGTATCCCGTTCGGTAGTCTTCCGGGAATGGGCCCGGCACTGCTGATGGTCCTCTTTGCGTTGACGGTTCGCCGTATCCTTATTTCCTCTGACAAAAGCGAGTTGTTGCTGAAAGCCCCTCATTTTTTTGAGACGACTTGCTTACCTGATGATTGATTCGTCGGGTAGGTGGAAGGCGGTCGCGATGAAGCGGCGTGGGATACTGTCGTTGGGCTTATCTAAGGATCTGGGGATGCGCAAATTAATCGGTCGCCTCCGCCGTGACGATGCGGGTGCGGCCTTGGTCGAATACGGCATGCTCGTCGGCTTGATCGCCGTGATCTGCGTTGCGGCTATTACGACCCTTGGCACCGAAGTCAGCACGGCATTCAGCAAAATTGCTACCGCCCTGTCGGGCGGTTAAAACAGGCGAGGTCGGGCGGTCGGGCACAAGGTGCCGGCGCTCGGCCGCCCGTCCTCGTCTGTATCAGAGGTTGAAGGAGACGTTACATGCAGAAATTGATCGATCGCTTCCGCCGGGAAGAAGAGGGGGCAGCTCTGGTGGAATACGGGATGCTCGTGGGGCTGATCGCGGTGATCTGTGTCGTGGCCGTCACCGCCCTGGGCACCGAAGTCAGCACGGCGTTTAGCAACATTGCTGCTGCTCTTACCAGCCTTTAACGAGTGGCTCCGTTGCGCGGTCGAGCGCGGACCAAGTGTTCGACCACGCTCTCATTCGTTCGGGGCGAAAGAACCTTTAGGAAGGAAGGTTAGATGCGCAAATTTATCGCCCGCTTCCGCCTGAATGAGGACGGGGCAGCCCTAGTCGAATATGGTATGCTGATCGGGCTGATTGCGGTGGTTTGTCTTCTGGCCGTTACAACCCTCGGAACGGAGATCAGCGCCGCGTTCAGCCGATATGCCGCGGGTTTGGCTGGGATCTGATGTCAAGCCGACCGTCACCGGTCCGACAGAGAGGACAACCTTGCAGTTAATCATCCTCGTTATCGGCCTCGCCATCTTTGGCGCCGTGGCTTACGGTGACATCCGAACGCGCCGCATACCGAACGAGCTGATCGTGGCCATTCTTGCGCTTGCCGCGTTTCGGATCGCGGTGGACGGTGACCCGCGCGCCGGCCTTTACACTCTCGCCGCGGCCGCCGTGCTTTTTGTCGCGACCTTTCTGCTCTTCTGGCGGGGCTTTCTCGGCGGCGGCGATGTCAAGCTGATCGGAGCGACGGGGCTTCTCATCGGTTACCATAGTCTTTTCGAGTTTCTGTTCGTCATGAGCGTCTCCGGCGCGCTGGTCGCGGTCGCGGTTCTCGCGCGTGACCGGCTCGGGCTGCACCGGCCGGCGTCGCCTGCTTTCGAAGATCAGGAAACGCCGGCGCGGCTGACCGTGCCCTATGGCGTCGCGATCGCTACCGCCGGAATGGTTGTCCTTCTCGTGCAATACTTTCCATCCAGGTGACAGTACTTTCCACCAGGTGAGCCGCAATGCGCGCGAAAACCATCCTGACCGTGCTCTTTCTGATCTCGCTGGCCGTTGCTGTCGTCGTGATCCTGCGTGCGATGCCTACGCAGGTCGACGCCAACGTCAATACACCGACAGAACAAATTCTTGTCGCTACGGTGCCCTTGACGGCGGGCACGTTGCTGCGCGCCCAGGACGTGACTTGGCAGACCGTCGCCCGGCCGGCGGAACCGGGCGAGATCGTCCGTCCGGCCGAGAAGGCCCGCCAGGCGAAGCCCGAACTCGACGAAGAGGCACGCGCCATCGTCTACGGCGCGGCGGTGCGACCCGCCCAAGCTATCGCGGCCGGCGAGTCGATCCGGCGCGGCAGTATCGTCCGGCCGGGCGATCGGGACTTTCTGCAGGTCGTGTTGACCCCCGGAGCGCGGGCGATCGCCATTCCCGTCGCCACCGGCGGGGCCAGCACCGGCTTATTGTACCCAGGCGACCGCGTCGACGTGATCTTGACGCAAAACTTCAAAGGCGAGGTGACGGCGATCACCCGCCGCTCAGTCAGCGAAACGGTCGTCGAGAACCTCCGCGTGCTGGCCATCGACACACCGGAGACAAAGGCGCCGTCCGGTGGCGGCAATTTTGGCCGCACCGTGACCCTTGAGGTGACCCCCGAGCAGGCTGAGAAGATCAACGTCGCCACCGAGCTCGGCAAATTGTCGCTGACCCTGCGCAGCGTCAGCGGCCCAAACGGGATCGTGGCCGCTTCCACGGCCGGTCCCGGCCAGGCGAGCGGCGTCAAGCCGACCTGGGCAGGCGACGTCTCGCCGGCGCTCGGCGGCGCGATGCCGGAAAAGGTGAGCCCGGTCCAGCAACCGCCGGTCGAGGTCGTGCGCGGCTCGAAGAGAGAGGCGGTAAAGACGGAATGAGCGACGGACAGCACGTTACCCCGCCATCGGCCGAGCGCTGAAGGAAGCAAATCATGAGGAGCGTCCTCGACGCCCCTGCGCCGATCGAGAAAGCGGCGCCGAACAAAGCGCCGGTGGGCAGGCCGGCATTCCTGGCGTTTGTCGCCGACGGCGAGACCGAAAGACTATTGCGGGAATGCGTGACCCAGCTGTCGCTCGGCGAAGGCGCGATCATGCGCGGCGGGATCGCCAAGGCCGTCGAGCATCTCGGACAGCATCGCTCGCCTAATATTCTGCTCGTCGACATCAGCGGTGTCGACCTGCCGATATCGAAGGTCAATGAGCTCGCCGACGTCTGCGAGCCCGGGGTCGCGGTGATCGCAATCGGCAACCGCAACGAGATCGGTCTTTATCGCGATCTGCTGCATGCTGGGGTCGCCGAATACGTTGTCAAGCCGATAAGCCAGCAATTGCTGGCGAAGGCGCTGACCAGCGGGCGCGCCAATACCGGCGACACCGGCCCGATTCACAAGAAGCTCGGCACTCTGGTTGCCTTTATCGGGGCACGGGGCGGTGTCGGCACGACGACTTTGGCGGTCAACACCGCCTGGTACCTCGCCCATCGGCAAAGCCGCCGGGTCGCTCTGGTCGATCTCGATTTGCAGAACGGCGATTGCGCGCTGGCGCTCGACATCAAGCCGAGCTCGGGGCTGCGCGAGGCGCTTGCCAACCCGCTGCGCATCGACAACACCTTGCTCGAGCGCGTGATGACGCCGGTCGGCGAGCGTCTGTTCGTGCTGAGCTCGGAAGAGCCGCTCAGCGAAGATCTGCATTTCACTGCCGTCGCGGTCGAGACCCTCGTGCGGGCGCTGCGCGAGCAGTTCCATTATGTCATCGTCGACGTCCCGCGGATCCCCGCGCCGCCGTATCGTCGGACGCTCGAAATGGCCGATTTCCGTGTGATGGTCGCCGACCAGACCTTGCGCTCGGTGCGCGACACGGTGCGGTTGCGCAAGGCCATCGGCGAGGGCGGCGGTAAGCGGTCCAGTATCGTCGTCGTCAACCGCCATGGCGAGGGCGGGCGGCACGCCGTGACCTTGCACGAGTTGCAGCATGTCGTCGAGGTCAAGCCCAAGAGCGTGATCCCGTTCCAGCCGACCCTTTTCACCACGGTATCGGGCGGAACGAAGATCGCGGCGTCGCAGCGCGGCAAATTCACCGATGCGATTGTCGCCCTGGCGCTCGAACTCTCGGGACGGGCGCCGTCACGGCGCCGCTGGTGGGGGGCCGACAAGTGAAGTCGGCCGCGTTCGGCCGCCGCGTCGAGCCGGGCGGCCGCGAGCTCGTCCTCGTCCCCGGTCCGGACGAGCCGAGCCGGGCTCCAGAGCCGGCCAACCGCGACGAGCTGAAGGAGCAGATCCGCACCGCATTGATGGCGCGCATCGATCCGTCGGTCGCCGGCCGCATTCCGCGCCGCACCCTCAGGGCGGAAATCGCCAAGCTCGTCAGCGAGATCGCGACCGAGGGACGCATCCAGCTCAACGAGATCGAGGAAAGCGCGCTCGCCACCGAGCTCACCGACGACATGGTCGGGCTGGGGCCGCTCCAGCCGTTTCTCGAAGACGACGATGTCACGGACGTGCTCGTCAACGGGCCATTCGACGTGTTTGTCGAGCGTCGCGGCAAGCTCGAAAAGACGACCGCTCGGTTTCGCGACGCCCAGCATCTGGTCGGCGTCGCACAGCGCATCGCCGCCGCGGTCGGGCGGCGTATAGACGAGGCGAGCCCAATGGTCGACGCTCGGCTCGCCGACGGCAGCCGCGTTAACATCGTCCTGCCGCCGCTCGTGCTGAACGGCGGGACGATCTCGATCCGCAAATTCCCCAAGGATGCCTTAACCCTCGACACGATGGTGCGGCAGGAGAACCTGTCCGCCGAGATTGCGCATCTGCTGCGGATCGCCGCGCGTTCGCGGTTCAACATTCTGATCTCGGGCGGTACCGGCTCTGGCAAGACGACTTTGCTCAACGCGGTGTCGCAACACATCGACACTACCGAGCGCATCATCACGATCGAAGACGCCGTCGAGCTCCGCCTACAGCAGCCGCATGTCGTTCAGATGGAGGTGCGACCGCCCAACATCGAAGGCGTCGGCCATGTCCCGCAACGCGAGCTCGTCCGTAACGCGCTGCGCATGCGCCCCGATCGCATCATCGTCGGCGAGGTGCGCGGCCCGGAAGCCTTTGACATGCTGCAGGCGATGAATACCGGCCATGACGGCTCGATGACAACCGTGCACGCCAATTCGCCGCG
>Ga0126383_10001000_pt1 | contig 16936 bp, 16 predicted proteins | sample PanSoiMetPlot_35_FD_96882 | JGI IMG/M metagenome (GOLD analysis project Ga0126383, IMG submission 96882) | Tropical forest soil microbial communities from Panama - MetaG Plot_35 | ecosystem: Environmental > Terrestrial > Soil > Tropical forest > Bulk soil | place: Panama | collected 2016-02-17
GAGTTCGCGTTCGAAATGGAAGCCGGGCCGGCGCGCGTCCCGACAGAAATTCGCCGCCCGCGCACGCTTTATGAGCGCGCGCCGCTGCAGGTCTGGCAAGGCTTGGCGGCTCTGCTGGCGCTTGCGCTCCTGGTCTCATTGTTGACGCGTTGAGTACAGGCGGGCCCATACCCGTGCCAAATTACGCGATTCTGCCTATTATTTAAGCATCAAGCGGCGCACCAACCTGCACGCGGGAGACCATGACCGGCGGTCGGCGGCACGCATGAGTAGGGCAGCCTGACCGAGGAGCGCCGGGCAAGGCTCGATTGGCACGGATCTTGGTTCCCAGCGCCAACGCGTCCGGCTCATGGATCAGGAGACGGTTCGCCTTTGCGCCTATCGTCTCTCGGAGGAGCTCATGAAATCCCTGCCCCTTGTCTTGCAACGCCTAATGCTCGCCGCATCGATGCTGCTGCTGCTGACGCTCTCGGCCGCGGCGCAAGCGCCAACACCCGCCGACGCCTCAGCCCCTATAGCCTCGAAACTCGATTCGGGCGACACGGCGTGGATGCTGACCTCCATGGCGCTAGTGCTGATGATGACCATTCCCGGTCTCGCACTGTTCTATGGCGGCATGGTCCGCAAAATGAACGTATTGGCGACGGTGATGCAGAGCTTTGCGGTGACCTGTCTCGTCACCGTGTTGTGGGTGGTGATCGGCTATAGCTTCGCATTCACGCCGGGGTCAGCCTTCTTGGGCGGTACGAGCCGGTTCCTGCTCTATGGAATGACCCTCGATTCGGTGAACGACCTTGCCAAGACCATCCCCGAATCTGTTTACATGTGTTTCCAAATGACTTTTGCGATCATCACTCCAGCGCTGATCTGCGGCGCCTTCGCCGATCGCATGAAGTTCTCGGCATTGCTGTGGTTCATCGGGCTCTGGAGTGTGTGCGTCTACTCTCCGATCGCGCATTTTGTTTGGGGTCCTGACGGGTTTCTCGCCAATGCCGGCGTGCTCGACTTCGCCGGCGGGACTGTCGTGCACATCAATTCCGGTTTCGCCGGCCTGATGGCGGCGCTGGTCATGGGCCGGCGCCGTGGCTATGCGAGCGAGCCGATGCCGCCGCACAACCTCGTGCTCAGCGTCCTCGGCGCCTCGCTGCTTTGGGTCGGCTGGTTCGGCTTCAACGCCGGCTCGGCAACCGCAGCCAACGGCAACGCCGGTATGGCAATGGCGGTAACCCAGATCGCGACCGCGACCGCGGCTCTAGCCTGGATGTTCGCCGAGTGGGTCATGAAGGGAAAGCCGAGCGTGCTCGGTATCATCTCGGGTGCCGTGGCCGGGCTGGTCGCGATTACGCCGGCATCGGGTTTTGTCGACCCGCGTGGTGCGCTGATTATCGGCGTGGCCGCCGGCGTCCTCTGCTATTGGGCGACGACCAGCCTCAAGCATGCGCTCAGATACGACGACAGCCTCGACGCATTCGGCGTGCACGGCATTGGCGGCATGGTCGGCGCGATCTTGACCGGCGTCTTGGCCGTCGCATGGGTCGGCGGCGAGGGCAAGAGCGGGCTGATCGACGGCAATCCGCACCAGGTGCTCGTGCAACTCTACGGTGTCGCGGTGACGATCGTGTATGACGTGATTGTCTCGGTGATCCTGCTCAAGCTGGTTGATTGGACGATCGGGCTTCGCGTCGACGCCGAAGTCGAGCGGGAGGGCCTCGACTTGGCGCTCCACGGCGAGGCCGTGCAATAGTCGAGGAGTTTGCTGCGGGTGCCGAGCAGTCCCCCGCAGGCCCAGGATACGAGGTCTTATGCGATGAAAAAAATCGAGGCGATCATCAAGCCGTTCAAACTCGACGAAGTGAAGAACGCTCTGCACGAGGTTGGCATCACCGGGATGACGGTCAGCGAGGTCAAGGGCTTTGGGCGTCAGAAGGGCCATACCGAAGTCTATCGTGGCGCGGAGTACGTGATCGACTTCCTGCCCAAGATCAAGATAGAGGTCGTGGTCGACGACGCCATCGTCGAACGCGCGGTCCAGGCGATTCAGGACAGTGCCCGCACCGACAAGATTGGCGACGGCAAGATTTTTGTGCTGCCGGTCGAACAGGCCGTCCGCATCCGAACCGGCGAGCAGGGTCCCGACGCTGTGTGACGGGTGCCGGTTGTGCGCCGGGGCGCTTTGTTACTCGAGCGGCTCGGTCATGCTGATCTCGATGCCAAAGCCGGCGAGCCCGACATAGGTCCGGGAGCGGGTCGCCAGCAGCTGTATAGAGGAAATCTGCAGATCGCGCAGGATCTGTGCGCCGAGCCCGACCTCGCGCCACTGGATGTTGCGCTCGTGTTCCGAGCCAGTGGTCTCCTCTGTGACAGGGGTGGCCGGTACCCCCGAGGTTCCGTCGCGCAGATACACGAGAACCCCGCGTCCGGCGGCCTTAAACCGGCTGAGCGCGGCGTGGATCGGCTTGGCGCCGCCAAACACGTCTTCGAGGACATTGGCGCGGTGGAGCCGCGTCGGAATGTTGCTGCCGTCGCCGATAGTTCCGTAAACGAACGCGTAGTGGTGGACTTTGTCAAACGGCGTCACGTAGGCGTAACCGCCGAGCTCGCCGATTTCGCTCGCTACGATGAATTCGGCGACCCGGGTCACCAGCTTCTCGCGGGCTTGCCGATAGGCGATCAAGTCGGCGACCGAGATGCGCCTCAGATCGTGCCGCTTTGCAAAGTCGCGGACCTGTGGGCCGCGCATCACGCTACCGTCGTCGTTGACCAGCTCGCAGATTGCCGCGACCGGCTCGATGCCGGCTAGCCGGCAGAGGTCGATCGCCGCCTCGGTGTGACCCGAGCGCATCAGCACCCCGCCATCCTTGGCGATCAGCGGGAAGATATGGCCCGGTCGAACGAAATCCGACCGGCCCGCATTATTGTTTGCGAGGTTGCGCACCGTCGCCGTTCGGTCCTCGGCGGAGATCCCGGTTGTCGTACCGTGACGGTAGTCGACCGAAACCGTGAAGGCGGTGCCGTGAATCGCGTCATTGTCTGCGACCATCGGCGAAAGATGGAGCCGCCGCGCAGTCTCCGCGGTCAGTGGTGCGCAGACGATCCCGCAGGTATTGCGGATGACGAAGGCCATCTTGTCCGGCGTCGCATGCACTGCGGCAAGGATCAGGTCGCCCTCATTCTCGCGGTCGTCGTCATCCGTGACGACGACGATTTCGCCACGGGCGAATGCTTCGATGACTTGCGGAACCCGGGACTGAGACACGGTCTGATCTCCCATCGCTCTTAGCTCAATCCGTTGGCGTTCAAGAACCTCGGATTGGCTTGGCGTAGCTTGGCGATCGTGAGGCGCCACAATATCTCGCGCGCGCTGCGCTCCCTCGATTGGTTTTCCTCGAATACCCCAGCGCGAAGGTCGCCTGCAAACTGGCGTAGCAGCCCTGCCTCGCCATTGCTCCCGTCACCGTATAACGTTTCCACTTCGCACAAGATCTGCTGAACCGGCGCCTCTCCCGAGATTGCTTCGCGCTCCGCTATTGCCATGCTGTTCGCGACGAGCCGCGCCTCGAGATGCGCCTCCGGCGGCAGCAGCGGCATCAGGTCACGCAACAGCACATCACGTGCAAGGGCCAGCAGCCCCGGTCCGGTCGGCAGATCACGCATCGCCCGGCATTCCGCCAGGGTCCAGCAGCATCAGTAGCTCCAATTCGCACTCGGTCGCGCGCCGGCCAGTCAGCGCGAGGTCGAGATTGCACTCACCGGCAATCATATAGCGGTCGCTTTGCTGCAGGGCGATGATCGCCCAACGCACGCTGGCGAGCACTTCCCAAAAGAAGACCCGTTGGGGGTCCACGCGCCGGCCCGACTCGCTTTCGTACCCTCGATAAAACGTGGTGCGGTCAGCGATCCCGCCGGCTTCGCGGTCGAGCCGCGCAAAGCGCCAGCCTTTGCCGCAAAACCAGCCGATGTCCTCGTGCGGATCGCCCCAGCCCGAAAATTCCCAATCGAGGATCCCGGTCAGCACGGCGCCCTGCAGCATGTAATTGCCGGTGCGAAAATCGTGATGGCAGAGGACCGGCTCCGTCGGCGCCGGAACGTGCGTTTCCAGCCAGCGAATGCCCCATTCGAGCACCGGCCGCGGCGCCGGATGACGGTCGAGATAGGCGCGAAACCCGGCGATCTGGTGCACCGGTCCAACCTCTTCGTAGGGAGCAAGAAATGCGAGATCGGTCAGGGGAGGCCGGATTGTGTGGATTCGGGCGAGTTCGCGGCCGAGCCGCTCGGCGATCGCCGGGAGGGCCGGCTCGAGTGCAAGATCGCGGGTGATCCGGTGCGCCGCTGCGCTCCCCTCCACCTGCCGCATGATGAAGAAGGGCTTGCCCAGTATTTCCGGGTCGTCGCTCGCCCAGAGCGGCTCTGGTACTGTCACGCCGGCTGCGTAGGCTGACTTGAGCACGGCGAATTCCTCGAGCCGGCCGAGACTATCGGCAACGCCGGTCGACGCGGCCGTTCGCAGCACCAGGCGCTGCGACCCCGCGAACCCGCCACCCGTAAAGCATGCGTCGACGGCCCAATTCTCCTGGATCGCGCCGCCCCGCAGTGCCGCCAAGGCGGTAATCTCGACCCTTTCTGCGCCGCTCTCCACGGCAAGAAATCGGGCCAATGCCAGGCGGTGATCCTCGACCGGCGGGCCAAGGCCATCCGGTTCAGATTGCGGCGACCCCGTGCCCGCCATCGACTGCAATCACCGCGCCGGTTACATAAGCGCTCGCCGGTGAGGCGAGGAACAAGAGCGCACCGTCCAGATCCCCGGTCCGCCCGAGCCGCTTTAGCGGAATGCGCGAGATCAGCGCCTTGCCGGGCTCGGTCTGGAAAAAGGCGCGGTTGAAATCGGTCTCGACATAGCCCGGCGCCAGCGCGTTGACGAGAATGTCGTACCGCGCCAATTCCATAGCCAGCACGTGCGTCAGATGGGTCAGCCCCGCCTTGGCGGCGCAATAGGCCGGCACCCGGCCGATCGTGCGGGAGCCGAGCACCGATGAGATGTTGATGATGCGGCCCGGGCGCTTCAACCCAACCAGGTGCTGCGCAAATTCGCGCGCCATCAGCCAAGCGCCCTTGAGGTTCGTGTCGACCACGTAATCCCAATCCGCCTCGGTGTGCTGCAGCACCGGTTTGGAAACGACGACGCCGGCATTGTTTACCAGGACGCTCAGCGGTCCGAGTTCCTTTTCGGCAGTCGCGACTGCAGCAGCGACATTGTCCGAGCGGGTGACGTCGCAGGCGATCGGCAGGCTTTCGCCGCCAGTTGCCTCGATCTCACGGGCCAGTTCGGCAAGCCGGTCGACCCGCCGCGCGGCCAGAGCTACCTTCGCTCCCGCAGCAGCGAGAAGCGTGGAGAAGTGACGGCCAATGCCGCTCGACGCGCCGGTCACGAGCGCCACTTGGCCCGCAACGCCGAAGCTCGGCAGTTCGGTCACGAGGCAATCTCCTTGGTGCGCTCGCGCAACTCGAATTTTTGGACCTTGCCGGTCGAGGTCTTGGGCAACGGTCCGAACACAATCGTCCGCGGCACTTTGTAATGCGCCAGATTGGCGCGGCACCAGGCAATGATGTCATCAGCCGACACCGGGCCGGCATCGGGCTTGAGTGCGACAAACGCACACGGGCTCTCGCCCCAGACTGGGTCGGATCGGGCAACGACGGCCGCCTCCATGATTTCGGGATGGCGGTAGAGCACTTCTTCGACCTCGAGTGAGGAGATGTTCTCGCCGCCCGAGATGATGATGTCTTTCGAGCGGTCCTTGACCTCGACGTAGCCGTCGGGATGCATGACGGCGAGGTCGCCTGTGTGAAACCAGCCCTGCTCGAACGCCGTTCGGGTCGCCCCCGGGTTTTTCAGATAGCCCTTCATCACCGTATTGCTGCGCAAGACCAGCTCGCCCAATGTGCTGCCGTCCGCCGGGACGTCGGCCATTGTTTGCGGGTCGACAACGCGGTGGCGCTCTTGGGTCAAGTAGTTGACACCCTGCCGGGCCATGCAGGCCGCGCGCTCCGACAACGGCAAGCCGGCCCAATCCTCTTGCCACGCGCAAACCGTCGAGGGACCGTAACTTTCCGTCAGGCCATAGAGGTGGGTGACCCGAAATCCCATCCGCTCCATGGCTTCGATGACGGAAGAGGGCGGCGCAGCACCGCCAGTTGCGATTTCGACAACATGATCGAAACGCCGCTTCACAGCATCCGGCGCGTGGGCGAGCATGTTCAGCACGATCGGCGCGCCGCAGAGATGCGTCACCCGGTGCTCGGCGATTGCTGCGAAAATCATCGCGGGATCGATGCGGCGCAGGCAGACATGTGTCCCGGCAGCAGCTGTCACCGCCCAGGTATAGGTCCAGCCATTGCAATGGAACATCGGCAAGGTCCAGAGATAGACCGAGCCGCGGTCAAGCCCGAAGGTGATCGCATTGCCGATCGCATTCAGAAAGGCGCCGCGATGGTGGTAGACGACGCCCTTGGGATCGCCGGTCGTGCCGGAAGTATAGTTCAGTGCGATCGGGTCCCATTCGTCCTGCGGTCCCAACCAGGGCGTTGCGGGGTCACCTTCGACAAGGAAAGCTTCGTACTCCGTTTCCCCAAGCGAGGCGCCGCCTACCTCGCCGGCGATTTCCACGAGCGGTACGGGTTCTGTCAAAACGGCCAGCGCCTCTTCGACGGTTGGCGAGAATTCGCCGTCGGCGATGAGCAGCTTGGCCTGTCCATGCGAGAGAATGAAGGCGATCGATCGAGCGTCGAGACGGTAATTCAATGCATTGAGCACCGCACCAGCCATCGGCACGCCGTAATGCGCTTCGAGCAAAGCCGGCACGTTCGGCGCCAGAACGGCGACGGTATCGCCGCGCTCAATCCCGCGCCGGCGCAATGCGTCGGCAAATTGGCGGCAGCGCTCGTAGAACCGACTGTAGGTAATGCGGGCAGCGCCGTCGATGACTGCAACTTTGTCGGGATACGCCTGCGCTGAGCGCGATAGAAACCCCAGCGGGCTCAGCGGCGCAAAATTCGCCGCATTACTAGCGAGGTGCGGCGCGCTGTAAAGACTCTGACCGTCTCGGGATTCAGCCGACAACTCGGTAAACTCGCTTCCAGGCCCAATTATTGTGCCGGCATCCTCACGGGACGCCCCGCCAAGGTCAAGCCGCAGCAACAAAAATGCATATCGACGAGTTTCTCCGATGTGATCCGCCAATGATGCTTCGTCGCCAAACGCCGCCCCGAGCGCGAGCTCGCCCGCCAACAGAATGTGATCGCGACACCGTCCCGCCGGAATTCGATCTCAATCCGGATACCCCCACGCTTCCTGTTACTCCTGCTTTATCTGGTCGAGATCAGGCACGGCTTCGATCGCAATCTAGTGATCCGCAACGAGTGGCGAGTTCAGCAAGTATGCGATGCCATTACGGCAATACTATGGTCGTAGTCCGGGGTGCTCGATTTCTCGACTTGACGCGCGGCCGCAAGGGACCCGTCCGATGTCTGAGCCGGCATCACTGCCGACCTCCAGCAGGCTGCGGAAAAATGCGGATGCCGGGATTGCCCCTCACCCCAGCCCTCTCCTCGCGAGTGGGGCTGTGCGCGTAAATGCGGTCCGTGCACGAAAAACTCGAAATCTGTACGAGAATAGCATGCGCGACCTGAGCTCCACATGATCGTTGAAATGTTTATGATACCCAGAATATTCGAGGAGTACTTTTTGATATTGAGCTATCCGAGCCCGATGAATGCTTACGGTTTTGTTCGATCGCGTCGCTCTTGCAGATCGCCACGTCTTCATGTGTTCCGCTGATGGCGACCAACTCATGATCAATCGGTACGATGGCAAATTCGATACGCAGTCATTTTTGGAGGGGAGGACAATGCTAAGGTCAGTCAAGCGTAGTAATGGGCGGCATGCTGCCAAACTGGCCGGCCTCTAGGACGAGTAAAAAGGGCAGTCGATGGGCCGCGCTTATTTTCAGCCGCGTCCCTCGAAACACACTCAGAAGTGCGCAATGGTGCTCAAGAATTAGGCCGTTCTCGTGCAAAGCCCCGCGAGTGAGGGAGAGGGAGGGGCGCGCGAAGTGGAAGGGTGAGGGGCAGGCTCTGAGCCCCCGCTTTCGCGGGGGCAACGGTTCAATTCGCTTGGAAACCGCTCCTGAATCCGAAAGGCCCTCAGGCGTCGAAGCCGTAGAGCCGGGCGGCGTTGGCGCGGGTGATCTTGAAGCGATCTTCGGGGCTGGCGTCCTTGAAATCGCGCGCGACAACCTCCTGCGAGTGCGGCCAGGTCGAGGCTTGGTGCGGGTAGTCGGACGACCACATCAGCTTGTCGACACCTATGAAGTGGCGGCTCTGGACGCCGACATAGTCGTCGATGTAGGTGGCCCACATCTGGCGCTGGAAGTATTCGCTCGGCTTCAGCTTGTTGATAAAACCGGCGGCGATGCGCTGGCGCTCGAAGGCGCGATCCATGCGCTGCAGATAGTAGGGCAGCCAGCCGATATTGTTTTCGGCGGAGACGATCTGCAGTTCCGGGAAGCGGTCGAGCACGCCCGAGAAGATCAAGACGCTGAACGACTTCTCCACCTCGTGCGACAGCACCGTCGAGCGCATGTAGCGCTCACCCCAATTGTATTGGCTCTCCACGCCCATCCCGGTGATCGCGTGCAGGCTGACCGGCATTTTGAGTTCCTGCGCCGTCGCCCAAAACGGATCATAGACTTCCGAGCTGTAAGGCTGGTCCTCGGGCGGAGAACACCAGATCATCGCCCCTTTGAGGCCCATCTTCGCGCAGCGCTCGAGTTCGCGGGCCCCCTCTTTCGGGTCGTAGAGCGAGATCATCGGCAGCCCGGCCATGTGCTTCCTGTCATAGCTCACGAATTCCGCGAGCCAATCGTTATAGACGCGGAAGCAGTCGGCCTGCAGCCCGGGATCCTTCAGCCAAAAGATGCGGAAGCCGAGCGTCGTATAGAGGACGTCCGCCTCGACCCCGTCGGCTGCATTGTCCTTCATCCGCTCGGCCGGGTCCCAGCCGCCCGGCCGGGCATCGGCATAGGTCGCCTTGGTCAGGAAGTCCTTCAGCTCCTCGGGGCTCTTGCCGGCGCCGAGACCGATCCCGATCGGATGCGGGGCATAGCCCTCATAATAGAAATAGGCCCCTTCCTTGCCCGGCGGGTTGACCATCAGCTGCGGCGCCCGCTCGCGATATTTCTTGTCGACGCGGGTGACCCACAAATCAGGGGGTTCGCTGACGTGGGAATCCGCAGAAATCAGCTTGTAATCCGCCATCTGCAACCTCCTCCCCAAAAAAACCGTGATCAGCCGCGCCTTTCGACCGGAACATAGTGGCGCTCTGCGGAACCGGTGAACAGCTGGCGCGGACGCATAAGCTTGGAATCGGGGTCCGCAATCATCTCAGTCCATTGTGCGACCCAGCCCACCGTTCGTGCGATCGCGAACAGAACGGTAAACATCGATGTCGGGAACCCCATCGCCTTCAGGATGATCCCCGAATAGAAGTCGACATTTGGGTACAGCCTGCGGCTGATGAAATAATCATCGTTGAGCGAAACCTTTTCAAGCTCCATTGCCAAGTCTAGTAGCGGGTCGTTTTTGATGCCCAGCTCGTCGAGCACTTCGTGACAGCTGTCGCGGAGCACGCGAGCGCGGGGATCGTAATTCTTGTAGACGCGATGGCCGAAGCCGTATTGGATCTCGTGCTCGTTCTTGTTTTTCACGTGGCTGATGAATTCAGGGATATTCTTCTTGTCCCCGATGCGCGCCAGCATCTTCAGCACTGCCTCGTTGGCGCCGCCATGCGCCGGGCCCCACAAGGAGGCGATGCCGGCGGCGATGCAGGCGAACGGGTTGGCGCCGCTCGACCCAGCGTTGCGGACCGTCGCGGTCGAGGCATTCTGTTCGTGATCGGCGTGCAGGATGAAAATCCGGTCCATGGCCCGCGCCAGCGTCGGGCTGACCTTCATCTCCTCACACGGAACGGCGAAGGCCATGTGAAGGAAATTTTCGGCGTAGCTCAGCGAATTCTTGGGATAGATGAAGGGTTGGCCCAGAGAATACTTGAACGCCATCGCCGCGATTGTTGGCATCTTGGCGATCAGGCGGTAGGACGCAACCATCCGTTGATACGGGTCCTGAATGTCCGTCGAGTCATGGTAGAAGGCCGAGAGGGCGCCGACGACGCCGCACAGTACCGCCATCGGGTGCGCGTCGCGCCGAAAGCCGCGGAAAAAAGTGGTGAGCTGCTCGTGCACCATTGTGTGATGGGTTATGTCGTAGACGAACTTCTCCCTCTCCTTCGCGGTCGGCAATTCCCCGTAGAGCAGCAGATAGGAGACTTCCATGAAGTCGCTCTTGTTCGCGAGCTCCTCGATTGGGTACCCGCGGTACAACAAGATCCCCTCGTCGCCGTCGATATACGTGATGTTCGAGCGGCAGGCCGCCGTCGCCATGAAACCCGGATCGTAGGTGAAATGCCCGGTCTGCGCATAAAGCTTGCGGATATCGATGACGCGCGGACCGATTGAGCCGCCAATCACCGGAAGCTCGATCGACTTGCCGGTTTCGTTGTCTGTCAGCGTCATCGTTCCGGTGATCATGTTGTTGCCATCCATCGATCCACCTCTATCGCTAGGCCTGCTGGCGGTTGCCTGATGCGGTGCAAAAATAGGCCGGTTGCGTACGCTTGGCAAACGCGCGCATCAACCCGCCAATCCGGCCATGCCAGCCGCGTCTGAGATCCGTCCCAGGCTCTCCTCTCGCCCCAACACCTTCATCACCGCAAATATCCCGGGGGAGGCCAGCGAGCCGGTCAGAGCGGCACGCAGAGGCTGAGCGAGCGAACCAAGCTTTATTCCCTTCTCCTCGGCTAAGGCGCGGACCTCGCTCTCGAGCCGTTCCGTCTGCCACTCTACGCGGTCGAGCCGCTCGAGCAGACCGGCCAACAGCCGACGCGCATCGGGAGTGAGCAGCTTCGCGGCCTTGTCGTCCGGGCGGATCGGCCGCGGCGCCACCAGGAAACGGGCATTCGCGGTAAGCTCGACCAGGGTCCTGGGGCGCAGCTTCAGCTCGGGCATAGCGTCCCGAAGACGCCGGAACTCGATCTCAGAAAGCGCCCGACCGAGCCAGTCTTGAAGCCGGGGGACAACCAACGCGACGAGACGATCGTCCTCGGCAGCGCGGATATAGTGGCCGTTCAGACTGTCGAGCTTGGCGAAATCGAACCGGGCGGGCGCACGGCCGATGGCGTGGATGTCGAACCACTCGATCGCCTGCTCGGTCGAGATGATCTCGTCGTCGCCATGGCTCCAGCCGAGACGGAGCAGGTAGTTGCGCAATGCCTCCGGCAAATAGCCGAGCTCGCGATAGGCATCGACGGCCAGCGCCCCGTGGCGCTTCGACAGCTTGGCGCCGTCGGGGCCGTGGATCAGCGGGACATGGGCGAACTCGGGAACCGTCCAGCCGAGCGCGTCATAGATTTGCTTCTGGCGAAAAGCATTGTTGAGGTGGTCGTCACCGCGGATCACATGGGTGATCCCCATATCGTGGTCGTCGACGACAACCGACAGATTGTAGGTCGGCGTGCCGTCGGCTCGCAGGATGATCAGGTCGTCGAGCTCGCTGTTGGCGACGGTTACTTTACCTTGCACGAGATCGTGGATCGTCGTCGAACCCTCCTGCGGCGCCTTCAGACGGATCGCCGGCGGAACTCCACGAGGCGCTTCGGACGGATCGCGGTCGCGCCAGGTGCCGTCATAGCGAACCGAGCGCTTTTCGGCACGTGCCCGCTCGCGCATGGCTTCCAGTTCGGCCGGCGTGCAGTAGCAGTAATAGGCGCGTCCGGCAGCAAGCAGCTGGCGGGCGACTTCGGCGTGGCGGGCGGCGCGGGCGAATTGGTGGACGATTTCGCCGTCTGATGAAAGGCCCAGCCACTCGAGCCCGTCGATGATTGCCGAGACCGCTTCGGGTGTAGACCGGATGCGATCGGTGTCCTCGATGCGCAACAGGAACGTACCACCGTGGTGCCGCGCAAACAGCCAGTTGAAGAGCGCAGTGCGCGCCCCGCCGATATGCAAAAACCCGGTCGGAGACGGGGCAAAACGAACTACGACGCTCATCCTCGGAGGATGGGGACTGACGCCGGCGATATCAACGCTCGGGCAGAGGGTGGTCGCGGAACATCTCGCGCAGCCGGGTCTTCATGACTTTGCCGGTTGCGGTATGCGGCAGCTCGTCGAGCACCACCACGTCGTCGGGCAGCATCCAGCGCGGAAAGCGCTCGCCGAGGAATGCGAGGAGATCGTCGCACTGCGGTCGGCGGTCGGGCCGCGGCGTTACGATCAACAGCGGCCGCTCAGCCCAACGGGGGTGAGGCACGGCGACTACCGCCGCCTCGGCGACATCGGGGTGCGCGATCGCAGCGTTTTCGAGGTCGATCGAGCTGATCCACTCGCCGCCGGATTTGATGACGTCCTTCCGCCGGTCCATGATCTGCATATAGCCGTCGGGGTCGATCGTCGCGACATCGCCGGTGCGGAACCAGCCGTCCTTGTCCATCGCTGCGGCGCTAGCCTCGGCATCCTCGAAATAGCCGCTCACGATCCATGGGCCGCGCACCAGCAACTCGCCCATCGATTTGCCGTCCCGGCGCTGGGGCTGCCCGGCATCGTCGATTATCTTCATCTCGACACCGAAAACCGGCCGGCCCTGCTTGGCCTTGACCTTGATCTGAGTCTCCTCGTTGAGGCCGAGATGCTTTGCCTTCAGCGCAGCTGTCGTGCCGAGCGGGCTCATTTCAGTCATGCCCCAGCCCTGACGCAGCATTATGCCCCGTCGCTCGAAAGCCTCGATCAGGGTCGGGGCCACCGCCGACCCGCCCGAGAGAATCCACTTCAATGTCGAACAGCGCGCGCCGCTGGCGGCGAGGTATGCCTCGAAGCCAAGCCAGACCGTCGGCACGCCGAGGCTCATCGTCACGCCCTCCGCCTCGAATAGCTCATAGAGACTCTGGCCGTCGAGGCGCGGGCCCGGCAGCACCAGCTTTGCCCCGTTCATCGGCGCCGTATAGGGGGTTCCCCAGCCGCAGGCATGGAACAGCGGCACCACCGGGCAAACCGTGTCACGCGCCGACAGTGGGATCGCATCGGGAAGCGAGATCCCGAAGGCGTGTAGCACGGTGGAGCGGTGGCTGTAGAGCGCACCCTTGGGATTGCCGGTGGTTCCGGAGGTATAGCAGAGCGCGGCGGCGGTCCGCTCATCGAACTCCGGCCACACGAAATCCTCGTCCTCGGTGGAAATCAGCGCTTCGTAGCAGGGCAGGGCGGGCACTTCGGTGGCCGGCTCGGCGCCCTCTTCGGCCATCCACACGATCCGGCAGCCGGCGGGCAGATGCGGCGCCAGCCGCTCGATCAGCGGGACAAAGCTCGTATCGACAAAAAGCAGCCGGTCCGCCGCGTGATTGACTATGTAGACGATCTGGTCATCGAACAGCCGAGGGTTGATTGTGTGGCAGACTGCGCCGATGCCCGAGATTGCATAATAGAGCTCGAAATGGCGAAACGTGTTCCAGGCGAGGGTCCCGACGCGGTCGCCCGGCCCGATCCCCAGTCGCAGCAGTACGCGAGCGAGCCTCTTGGAGCGACCCTCGGCCTCCCCATAGGTGTAGCGGTGGATTACCCCTTGAACGGTCCGCGAGACGATCTCGGTATCGGAATGATAAATCGCCGCGTGCTTGATGATCGCGGAGACCAGGAGCGGCCGCTCCGACATCAATCCCTGCATCGCTTCCTCCCTAACGCCGTCCCCTCCATCATTGCCCGCCAATCAGACCGGGATGCACGATCTTTGTGCCGCAATGACCGGACTTGCAAGTCCGGCTACGGGGACCAACCCAAGGGGCCATGACCGGTGGCTGTCGCGCTTGCTGCGACGGAATATGGCGCCGGACCGCCGGTTGCGATCCTGCATGGGCTGTTCGGCTCCGGCCGCAATTGGCGCTCGATCGCTCAGCAGCTTGCAGCGCGCCACCGGGTTGTCGCGTTCGATCTGCGCAATCACGGCGCCTCACCCTGGGCGAAGGGGATGTCCTACGGCGAGATGGTCGAGGATTTGCGGGTATCGCTGCGCGCACGCGATATCGAGCACGCTGCCGCTCTAGGCCACAGCATGGGCGGCAAAGTCGCGATGCTGATGGCCTTGTTCCACCCCGGCGAAGTCGATCGACTGGTCGTCGTCGATATTGCCCCGGCTGCCAATCCCCCAACCCTGCTCGCCTATGTCCGCGCGATGCGAGCTGTCGATCTGCATGGCGTCACCCGACGCATCCAGGTCGAGCTTCAGCTTGCTGGGGCCGTTCCCGATCCCGACGAACGCGCTTTCTTGCTGCAAAATCTGGTGATCGACAAAAACGATGCGCATTGGCGTCTGAACCTTGAAGAGATCGAGCGCGGGTTTTCTCAAATCGTCGGCTTCCCTGACCTCCCGGCCGACACCGCTTACCGTGGACCGGCGTTGTTCGTTGCAGGTGCCCGCTCCAACTACGTTGAGCCCGAGCACGAACCTGCGATCCGGCGTCGGTTTCCGCAAGCTCGGATCATCCGCATCACCGGCGCCGGGCATTGGGTCCATGCCGAGCAGCCGCAGGCCTTCCTGCAGACCGTTTCTACTTTCCTGGCTGGCGCCGAACTGGCGTAAGAGCCGGTCTACGGGCCGCGCCATCTGTCCTGGCGCGCCTCGGCGAGCGTGTTCATTCTGCCGTCCGAGCCGACTGCGATGACGCCTCGACTACCGACAATGGGATAGCGACCGGTCCGAGCGCGCCCTGTCATAGCCCTCGTCGCCTCGACGATGTTGCCGACAAAGGCGCGGTCCTGCGGGGGGGCCATCAGGATCACCCGCTCCTCCCGTTTCAAGCAATGCGCGGAGGTCGGAAGAGCCTCCTGATAATACAGGAGAAAAACAGGTGGGGAGCTCCCGCGGGACACGGAAAGCCGCTCCTGTGAAAATTGACGTGCTGAATGACAGGCTATGCATGGCCGCTTTGATATCAATGCCTCGAAATCGTAAGATACCACTCCATTGCGGCTAATTTGGGGACGTGTCAGGTGGTCAAAGCCACGCGCTCGGCCACGATCATTTGCCGCCAGCGATCGTCGATCTCATGCCAATCGACGAGATCGACCCTGTAGGGCAGATCGCTGTCGCTGAATGCCTCGGTCAATATGGCGATTTCATCGAGCGTCAATCGCCGGCCCGCATCGATCGCCAAATCGAGATCGGAATAACGCCGTGCCCGGCCGGTCACCCGCGAGCCGAAGACCCATATTTTGGCATTCGGCGGCAAATGTGCACAAAGTACCTTCAGCACCAGCCGCTTGTGATCCGCCGGCACGTCAATAGGCGAGGGCGTGGTCATGTCAGGCGCCGTTGCAGTTCGGCGTAGAGATGCTCGGCTTCTCCTACGAACTCGGGGATTACGGCGGCGACCTCGGCAGCCACGGTGGCATCGTAAGTGTGGCTCGTGCGGGCCCGCATCTCGCGAAAGCGGCGCCACGCCGGCCAGTCGCCCCGCAGCAACGCCCGAGCGTTCCCCGTCCGGATCAAGTCGGCAAAAGGCATCCGCTCGATCTCGTCCGGTGAGGCCGTGATCTCCTTGAGATATCGTCTGAGCATCTTGTGGCTGAGTTCGTAGGTGAATTCGAAGCGCTGGATCAGCCCGTCGCGGATCTGTTCGTCGGTCGGCTCGCGCTCGTGTCGGGCGAGCCCCTCGCGAAGGCGTCGCACCGCGTTGCCGAGCGAGGTCGTATCGAGCTTCATCGCCGCTCGTGGTCTATATCGCCGCGCGCGGCGGCCAAGGCGGAAAGATTGAGCTGCCGCACATGGGGCGGGCCCGATGTCCGCAGTCTCTCGCAACACAACTCGATATCGCCGATCATCGCAGGTCCGCGCCTAGATGAAACAATATAGCACGGCGCCCCTCGATCGTTCGCTTGCAGGTGAGCGTGACCTCGCCGGAAAGAGGCGATACGGGTGACCACCGCTGGGCACGCGGCAATATGGGAGCCATGAAAAATGCTCTCCTTGATCCGGCTGGCGCAGAGAGTGCGGCGGCGTGACCACCTAGACCTTCAAAGTGATCATCGAGCAAGATGATGATCGCTGGCACGCCTATTGCCCGCGCTGGTGCAGCGCGGGGCGCGACGTGGGGAGCTACACCCGAGGAAGCCCTCGCCAATCTCGAAACCGTCGTAAAGATGGTCGTTGCGAATCGACGCGACCGCACGGTGGTCGGGGCGGAAATAGCAGTTCAAGCCCGTCTGGCGCGCCTCGGCGACGGCGGCCACCCGTAACACCTGTACCGCGATTTTTACCGTCGTTAGCATGCAGGTCTATTCGAGCCGGGGACGCGCATGCGGATCCGATTATTAAGGCGACGGGGGTTGATCGCCGCATTCCTCGGGGCGGCGGCGTGGCCGCTCGCCGGGCACACGGAGCAGCCCGAGCGGACACGCCGTGTCGGCGTGCTGCTACTTTGGCCCGAGAACGACCCGATGGCTCGGGCAAGTGTGACGGCTTTTGCGCAGGCATTAGGGCATTTGGGGTGGATCGAGGGTAAGAATATCCGGATCGACTACCGCTTCGCCGCGGGCGATCCAAATCTTTTCAAGACCTATGCGGCAGAACTGGTCGGTCTGATGCCCGACGTGCTTCTAGCGGACGCCTCGCTGGCCATCGCGGCGCTGCGACAGCAGACGCGCACGATACCCATCGTATTCGTTAACGTGTCCGATCCCCTCGGGCAGGGCTTTGTCAAGAGCCTCGCGCGACCAGGCGGAAACATCACCGGCTTCACCGCCTATGACGCGCCGCTGATGGGAAAATGGGTGCAATTGCTCAA
>Ga0126383_10001002_pt1 | contig 16931 bp, 29 predicted proteins | sample PanSoiMetPlot_35_FD_96882 | JGI IMG/M metagenome (GOLD analysis project Ga0126383, IMG submission 96882) | Tropical forest soil microbial communities from Panama - MetaG Plot_35 | ecosystem: Environmental > Terrestrial > Soil > Tropical forest > Bulk soil | place: Panama | collected 2016-02-17
AAAGAGTATAGCATACTATGTCCATATTCCGTGAACCAGGATCACAAATTATTGCTCAACTTTCTGTGCCAGTGCGTGGTACGTGGAACTCGCTTGCTGTCCACACTGCTCCTACCGATGCTTTGTATGACTCCTCGAACATCTTTCTTCGCAGGGGTAAAGTACGGAATAGGCCAGGACTTACCCTGGTGAATGATACGGTGTTCGATGGTCCCATTCTGGGTGGTCAGATGGCGGTATCACCGCAGGATAAGCGTCTGGTAGTTCTTAGCAGGCTTTCAACCTATGAACTTGGCCCGCATGACAGTGCATGGGTACAGGTGAATACGGGAGCCTTCGCACCAAGTGACACAAGTGTCATTGATACGGCTGGGATAGAAACGTCCGGTCTTTATGCTGTCCTCGTTGCCGAAGAACATAATGTTCTGAAAGCCTGGAATTCCCTGCTTCATACCACCAACACTATCACTCCACAAAGTGGTAGTGATCCCATTCCTTTTGCAAAGAGTGTATGCGTTACTGTGAGGCGTGTAGTTGTCCTTGTACCACCACATACCGTCCGGTGGTCCAGAGTCTTTCAGATGGACTATTTCCCTCCCAATGCGTACAACAAAGTTGCTCAAACCAATGATATGGGTATCTGTGTACGGTTGCTCACCAATACCAGCTTTGCCCTGTACAAGGAAAGGAGTATCTATGTTGCCAGAGCCAGAGAGGGTAATGATGATACGGCTTTCCAGTTTAGTGATCCTTTGTACGTTGCTGGTCCTGCTGGTATTAAAGCTATTATAGATGTAAGTGGGACACATATCTACATGACCAAGAATGGGAGGATAGCGCAGTTTAGCGGAGCTGGCTATCCGCAGTGGATTGCTGATGGCCTCTGGCTCTTTCTCCAGGATGATATCGATCCACTATACGCCTACCTGACGACAGGCGTATATGATTATAGACTGCATACGGCTATTTTTTATTATCCCCGTCTCGGTAGTGGAGGTGCTCTGACCGGCATGGTAATCCTTTCCTTACCACTGGAGGGCGTAGACCTCCAGCAGCAGCCCTTACCAGCGGTGTTTAAGGGTACAAGCAGCATTCCTGTCAGCCACGGAGTACAAAGCAACTTTAACGGGGTGATTGACCGCTCTGTGGTTTTTGGTAGCGCTGCAAGTCGTCAAAGCTTCTACCTTGACGAAACAGCGCAGACAGATAATGGTCAGTACTACGACTGTATGATGTATCATCCTCTTACTGCCATGCCTGACGCCAGACATACCAAGGTCTCCTTCGAGACCTTTGTTGAGCGTAGCCAAGGGTATGGAGTGCTGAATGTGGAACCCGTGGTGAGTGACACACTTGAGAGCCAGGATGGTACAACGCCTGATGGTAAAGTTGAATATATAGACCTGGAGACCAACCCCGTTCAGACTATCAAAGCGTTCAATATCTCCACGAGGTTCTTTGGACTGAAATATACCTGGCGTAGCGATAGCACTGTGCGCTATAGTGGTAGTGTTATTTACAAAAGTAACAGGTAGCCCCGCTACCTGTTACTCTGGAAGGGATTGATGCTTACCAATGACGTACCGATGTTTACCGGCGATATTGCAGCAGACTTGCAGGCTCTGCGTTCGTGGTGCTTAGACCTCCAAAGGCGCCTTGAGGAGCCTCTGGACATAGGCTGGTTTACTGATGTTGCTGCTGAGACCGACAAGACGCTCATGGCGAGTGATGCTTTGACCGATGTGATTAATGTCCTGGGGACTCTTATGCAGCTCCTGCTCGCTAAAGGTGTACTCGACTTATGATGTATGCGCTTCTCCTCGATCTGGGATATGAAGGGACACCGTTTCTTGGGGGCTTCAGTACGAGGGAAAAGGCTGAACGGGCTGCGGACTACCGTGTGCGTCACTATGGCGGAATAGATACGTTCATTATCGTTCCATGTGAGTTGGATGTATTGTTGCCCAGCTTGAATACACCCCAGTTCGAGTATGTCGGTCATGGTGGGTGATACCTTGGCGGATAGGCTCCATGCCGAAGTGGTCAGACCTGACAGATTTGGTTGGCAATCTGCTGACTCCAGCGTCAGCAGAGGCAAAAGTCCTCTACCAGACCCCAGCAGTACAGCGGCTTGGAGAAGATATTGCTGGTGGTAGGGTTCAGGAAGCTGGTGCGCCTGTACAGGCAGACCCCGCTGTGCTGGCCTATATGCAACAGGTGCTGAGAAGGGCGCAGAGGATTCCTCAGGAGGCTTATGTTGGTGAAGGGAGTGAACCTGGCCTTCTTGGGGTGACGGATGTTGATATCGTCCGTCGTCTTCCAGACGTCGCTGGCAGAACCAGCTACAGTCCACGGCCAGGGGCACCAACGATGATTACGATGACGCCTGAAGGTATGCAGGTGCACCCTCAACAGACGCTTGCCCACGAACTCAGCCATTTCCTCATGAACTTAGTTGGACAGCGTGAGAGTGACTATGCCAATATGCGCCAGCATGCTATTACAGATGCGATGTTTTCTGCTGATCCTGACAAAGAGAAGGTGATAACACAAAGCTTGAAGAAGGCTATGCCTCAGGAGTCGGAAGACGGCTCCTTCTTTCAGGAGCACAAGGCGAACACGATGGATTTATACAACCGCTTCATGAAGTCACTTCAGGAGTAGTGCCTTATGGTGAATAGATACTGCCGTGATGAACTCATCTTGAATATGCTCCTCCTTGTGCAGAATGCAAACTTAGAGCATGATGAAGCTCCTGGTGGTATCGTACAGCCACAGGCCATGTCTATCCAGTGGCTCCAAGACATTCTGGACTTCTGCTACCATAAGTCTCCCTTTAGCTCTACCGTCACCCATACGGCTTTATCTTGCACCCCACAGGGTGACACCATCACTCTCCCCTCAGACTTTATCCTGGACGTTCGTGATGGCTATCTCGTACAGTCCATTGCTGGTGACCCGCTCTCACTCGTGAGAGTGTTTAGGAGGTCATTCCAGGACCTTCTGGATCAGATGTTAGGGAGTCAGCGTCTGACCGGCTCTGCCTACGTCTATCCCAACTTCTACTCTATAGTCGAGCGTGACGTGAACGGTCATCAACTCATGCACGTGACTCCTACACCGCTCAGCGCAGTGAGCGGTGTGCTGTGGTACTATCAACTGCCGCCTAAACTTGGAGCCACAGATAGGCCAGTGTTTCCTTCTGACAAAGTTATTGTAGAGTATATGCGTATACGTGCCTTAGAGTGGATGGGTCTTGCAGATATTGGGACAAGCATCAAATACGAAGAGAAAGTGCTTGCTGGGATGAAAGCTATAGGGTTACTCAATGAACCTGAGCGCACTGAAGTGCCGCTTGACACTTTGAACTACCGCAGACAGGGCTGGAAGAATCAACCGATGTCATGGATAGGGCCTGTATAGGAGTGCCTGTGAGGCCCTCCTCTTTTGTAACACTGAGCAGCGGGGCTGGTCAGAGGTATGCCTGTACTCGATCCTCTCGTCTTCGATGTCGGCATGTTTGATGCAGCGTATGCTGTGCCCTTCATGCAGAAAGCTGTGATGCAGCGTGGTTTCCGCCGCAGCTCTGGCGGTAACACTGTACCCTTGCTCCTCTATATACAGCAAGGTGATACAACACCAGGTCGCCTATATAGCCTTGACCCAGAGACCTCGACGCAGATACAGGTTTATAGCCCGGATGGAACCATTAAGACGGCGTATACCAATATGGTGAACAAGGGCCTGGGTATCTATGAGGCTGTCGTACCGACATCCTCCAGTGATCCAAAGGGACAGTACAGCGCTGACTTCAAGATGGTCAATGGTGATAAGCAAACTACGACAGAGAAGGTGAGAATCTTTGAGTTGGTCTAGTGGGAGTGCCTGGGAGGCTCTCCTGTTCTGAAATGCTGAGAGGCGACTGAAAGGAGTCTCTCATATGGCGGAATTGCTGATTAATCACGCCTTTGTGTCAGCGAAGCCCGATAGTCCTGACACGTCACTGGTATCGAGTAGTGAATGGAATGCTCCTTTGGTGGCCACAGGGGGACAGTCTGGACAAATTGTTACCCGTGATACCACAGTGGCCCATGGTGTAAGCCTTATTGAGGGGGTAGCTGTTACCAGGACCTCTGACAGTTTCAGCGGGAATGTAGGAACGACACCAGGGATGGCTTCTGTGATCATCACCTGCCAGACCAGGGCTTTTATCTTAGTCCTTCCTCATGTAAACGTAACAGTTGCTGTGGGCAATATTGCTGTTATGTCCATTCGCAGGAACGGAACGGTCATTGCCACAGGGAATATTCGAGCTGATGCCCTCTTTTATACACCCTTCAACTGGCTCTTTGATGAAGTGGCAGGGACCTATACCTATGATCTGCTCTTTACTGGGCAGTCTGGCAACGTTACCAATGTCTCTGCTGTCCTTTCCACTATGAAAATGGGTCACCTGTGAGACCTGGCTAGTGAGACCTGGCTAGTCTAGCCAGGTCTCTTGTAGGAAGGAATACGGTCCCAACAGATGGTGGTGTCGAGGGACCTACGCCACTCTATACCTGCGAAGCGATCTTCTCTTTCATCCAACCATGCTAGGAAGAAGCACGCAGCAAAGAAGCCCAGGCCAAAGGCCATGAGACCAATACAGACTATAGACATCGGGGAGAGTGTTACGGCCATGGCAGGGGTACCAGGACCTGGGTGGAGGCACTACACATCTTGAGCAGGAAGCCTATCAAGAAGCATAGGAGGATGAGAACGAGCAATTCATGGAGCCTTATTTCAATCACTATTAAACCCCCTTGGGCTGTCACCTCTGCTGCGGTATCCCTTGGCGTCTACCTGAGAGGATGCATAGAGACCGCGCAGTGCTTGCAGGTCCAGCAGATACTGCGCCATAAGGCAGGCATCACGAAGGTCAGTGCCGCTTGCTGCTTCGCGGTATGCCAGGTTATAGATATCCTGGACCAACCTCCTGAAGGTGGTATCGCTTTCGTAACGCTGCTCAAGTCCCAGTCCCAGTTTCATACTCATACCTTCCACCCTACTACCTTTACCCCGGCTGTCATAGTTAAGCTTCTCCCTTCATATTCTATAGGACGTTCGATAATGGCCCTAGAATCGTCCAGGAACGATTCTATGGTAAGACCCTTGTCCAGGTACTCACGCTGCACAAAAGCTCGTGTAATGGCAAATTTATCACCGTCATGAGCGTTGTGCAGCAGCCGTACCTCCTCACCGAGCCAGTCATGCATGAGAGCGATGGTTAAGTTGTTGTAATCACTCACAGTTCCGCTGACCATATGCGAAAAGCCTTCCTTTCCGGTATCTTCTGAACTATCGTAGAACATCCTCCTGAAGCCGTACAGCGTTCTCGCTATGCGGCTACGGCGAATGTCGTCCATGATCCGAAGCTTCCGCGTCCAAGCTGCGCCTTTGGACGCGATATAGGTCCTGGCATGTCTGCGTAACTCGGCTGTGCTGAGCCCATACGTTTCGATCCCGGCTATTTTGTACACAAAGTACTCGTTCCGCGAGTACTTACTGCCATGATTGAAGTTCTTGGCGAGGACACGGCGTTTCGTATCCTTTCCTTGCCATGCAGACTGTCTACGCCAGTCTGCGTCTACGGCGGAGCTGTGGGGATTCCTCAAATCCTGTGGTAGCGGCAGGTTAAAGAGGGTACAACAGGTGATGGTATGGAGGTCGTAGCCCTGTTCATGAGCCTCCAGGGCTACAGTGTCACCCACAATCAAATCATGGATCTTCCCTTCAATATTGTCATGATCGAAGGTGAGAAGTATCTCACCTTCGTCTGGGAGTTGAATGTCCCTGATGGACCAACACTCCTTGGTCCATTCATGTTCTCCCCTGGGGCAGTGCTGGTTCACGCATGCTCTAGGCCAGTTCGTAATGGGAGGATCAATAGTACTGGTCCTACCAGAAGCCTGTCCTGGGTAGTGCTTCGGATAGATACGCTCAAGGCCATGCAGTTGATGTATGGAGTTCACGAGCAGCGTATGATCTTCGCTGTAGGTGAGGCGTAGTGCTGCAAGAGAGCGCTGCATAGCTGTCGCTCTCTTCGAGGCTATGAGTTTCCTTAAGGCTCCTCTGTCGAGGCTGCCTGTGGCGGTTGTGGCGGTGCCTGCCATGATCTTCCTCTTCGTAGAAGTGGGGTGATAGACGATCTTGCGGTAAGGCTTATACCAAACTCAGCTCTTAGAGCATCTGAGAGCATTTGCACTGACTGCTGCATGGCTTCGAGAATAGCCTGCTGGATATCTGGCATACTACTCCTCTTTGCTGACGTAAGTGTGATGATCATGGTTGCCTGTACTTTACGCTCCATACAGATGCTCTAGCATAGCTTTACGCCCTCCGAGGTTTAACAGGTTGTCACCTGTTAATGTTCTCGCTTCCTCTTGATAGCGCTCTAGCCTTTCTTCGAGGATAGACTTAACCTCGTCAAGTCTTGCTGTATCGACGCGACTTCCAGTCGTCTCAGCTCTGTGATAGGCTTCGATAAGCTTCACACGGTAACGCCGGTAGACTTGCCACGATAGAGGGTCTTCCCTGAACTGTCTTAGAAAGTGCCGCTTCCACATGATCATAGGTTGGTGTGCGTCTAGGGCGCTGTAGAGTGCCTCTTGACCGCTTACAGCGATCAAGTGTTTGTATCGGTTAAGGGTACCGTACTTCGACTGTATATAGTTCAAGTTGTGTGGTTCTCCAGTCCACAGAACCGTATGTGCCAGGAACATATCCTCTAGGTTGACCTTGACAGGGCCGACTAAGTTGCGGAAGTGTCCGTAGTCGGCAATCCAGTTCTGCGCTAACACTGTTGAACCTGGCTCCACAACAAAGGGGGCGCCCTGAGTGCCACCCTCTACGGCGTAGAGCTGTTCAGCAGTGTCGCAGAGACTCCAACGTAGGAGCTGTCCTGTTTCAGGGACATACTCCGTATCGAAGCTGGCATACCCTGGCCAGCTTCTTGGGGGAAATGCTGACCACGTGGGAAGCGCTTCCGGCCATTTACCTGAGAGAAGCAAGCGGAGACGGTTGAAGTCTTCAAGGGTAGCATGATAGAATTTCTTACCGCCTTGACCACGTTCTCCTGTATCAGAGCTATCCATATCACCCTGGAACAAAGCAGCGATATGCTGTATAAAAAATACGATATGACCCTCCGTGAGGGGGTCATATCGTTTTGTGTCTACAGTCTTAAAGCTGCGGTAGTCCGCAACCGTAGCTCCGTAACCCCTCCAGGATTCCATCACCCCAGCTTTACGGCCATATTCATTATCTTCATTCTGTATCCCAGTCAAGGCGAACATAGCCAGCCGCCCCATTGTCACCACCACCTGCGTAGACGCAGGTGGATGGAAGTAGGCAGATTGACAATGTTTCATTGCCTTTACGATGGGAGCATCAGAAGTTTCGAGTTTCATGGCAGTTGTGATGGGTGGGACATCGTTAGGTCTCAGGCCTAACGATATGCCTGGCCTACACCTGATACAGTTCCCTACACTTACCTGGTCACGTGAGAGACCAGATAAAGGGAGGAAGCGATCATGAAAAAGTTTTCCAGTGGCTCCTATAAGTGGTTGTGGTTCTACCTGAACGAAGTCATCGTGTTTAATACCCTGGTACCATGTCCTCTTCTGGAGGAGCCTACCTACTTCTTCATCTGCTCCAGGTGCCTGGGCGAGGAAAAAAACTTTGCTTCCTGGTACTATCTTATCAGGAACGAAGTACTTTCCCTTATCCCTGTACACGCATCCATCGCAAGCGCTTGGTTTCGGTATCACTGTAGTATATCCTTGTAGCTACGCGGCCCTTCGATTCTTGATACCGAGAGTATTTCCTGTAACCTCTCGCTGTACAGCATATTACACATCTTCGTGAGTATGTTCCGTTGTTCCTTTTATGCCAGTAAATGTTACTTGTACTGTAGAGGTGTCCTTGAGGGCAACATATCTTTCTACGCTGGTGTGTACCTGTATCTCCCCTTAAGCTATTAGTTCTAGGTAGCACTACTTCTATATGGTTATAGTTGACGCAGTTACGTACCCGGCAGAGATGGTCCCTTTGATAACCTTCTGGTGGCTTGCCTTTGATGACATCATGAGAAAACGCATGACCTTGAGAGACATGCATGCCGAGATGTCTGTATGACGCATAACCATCTTTACTGAGTGGCCCCTGCCACAACCAGCAGTCAGTGAAGGGGTCAATAACTGTTCTCTTGAGGAAGTTGAGCCATACACGTCTTGTAACGTATGCTCTCGACATAGCGTCACCAACTCTCCCTGTCATTGGCACTGCGCATTCTATGCATAAGCTGCCAGGCTTCTTCGCTTCCTTCTACCTGTAAGCATGTCAAGCAAAACTGCCGTTGGTAGTAGGGATCAAGGTCCTTAAAGTCATAGCGCAGATTGGTAGAGACCATATGAGTTGCCAGCTTGCCGCACAGTGACCTTGTTGGCCGACCTGGGTACATTGTACCTGTGAGGTGCAACTTCAGTGGTTTTGGACCCATGTTGTGTCGAACAGGCATATGTTCCTCCTACAGACACCCCCATGCTGGGTAAGGTTTGTGCATGAGGATGTCTGTGACCATGGGGCAGCACTACGCTTACGGTGCAGAGAAGTGGCGGCTACAGTAAGAGTACTCCATGATGTACTCTTGCGCTGGAACATTCACCAGCTAGGTCCATCATGCTTCGTCTTACCCCATCAACCCCACCTCCACCACCTGGCCGGGCTTACCCTCCCACTGCCACCATGGTTGTACAACCATGTGGTGGCTTCACGCTCTTCTGGGATAACGTCTCTCACCAGGCTTCATAGTCTTCTTGATGTGCATGACTCCTAGCCTGTCGTCACTGCCTAGCATAGTGTTCAGGGTGTATTCCCCTTCCTCAAGGAACAGCTTCAGGTCATCTTCGTTCTTTAGCTCACGGCCATGGATGGCCAGGAATGCTTCGCAGACCCTATCGTACATCTTGTACTGAAAGTCCATTTCACCCTTGAAAGAGGGATTCTGATGATGCCTTTCATCGGGGGATAACCGGATAAAGAGGAGTGGTTCATACTCAATACCGTTCACCGTCTTCTTATCCGCCTTTCCAGAGATACTATAGGTAACCCGGCCCTGTGGATACGTATCACCAGGTTGGCTGTCATCTTCCCTCCATCGTATCTCAAAGGTGTCCCACCTGGTAGACTTGGTGTAGTCTCCAGGAGGTGCTGTCATCTCCTTGTGTCGCTCCTGGCGTCTACCAGTATTGAACGTCTTCCCGGTGATTTGACCCTGGCTTAGGCGGGGGTTTTCGCTGTCGTCTGCATGAGCGTCATCGAAAGCTGGAGGAAGGTCTACGGGTGGTGCCTGGTTACGATTGGGCTGCGCCATGACTGGACTCCTGTAAGTAGTGTTTTATGCCACTGAGCATCGTAGTAGCCTGTTTGTACGTAAGCTGCTCTGGCTTCGTAATAGTGCGTTGCACAAAGTCACCAAAGGTATAGTGTGTCTGGGCAGTGAGCAGCTTCAGTTCTTGAAGCTGCTCAGAGGTGACGCTGCCACCAGTGAACTCTAGATTAGCGTCAGTGTCTTCTCCTTCAAAGGTGAGGTTGAAGGCAGTCTTCAGGATATACCTCTGTAGATACGTCACTGTACCAGCATCAGCTTGTGTCTGATTCATCCCACCACGAGTGCTCTCAGCACTCAGGTAGCGGACAGCATTGTGGCCAAGCAGTTCCATATGGCCCTGCTTATGCCTGATAATGGCATAGCCATAGAGCCATCCTGGGGACTGTTCAGCAGCAGGGAAGCAGTAACTCACAGAGAATCCGTACTTTGTACGGATATCTTTGATGATACGTTCAATGTCTTCGAGCGCAGCATAAGCAGCCTTGGCTCCTTGGCGGGTCTTCTTGATAGGATCACAGTCTGCTTGGAAGGCAGCCATGTCTCTGTAGAAGGCATTACGGGCTTCTTTGGCTTCCCATTGCACTTGGAGTTCGTAGAGCCGTTCAAGTTCACTGACCAGGCCCTTTTCAAGGGCCATAGCCATCATAGGGTGATAGGGAGACAGCCCAGCAGTTCCTAACTGCTGGGCGGAGTGCTGAGCTTTCTTTTGTGTAGGCATATGGATAGTTCCTTTATCGTTATCGTAATGTGCCCACATAAGGGCACCAAAGTGCCCTTAAGCTGCAAGAGTGAGCTGCTTCTCTACAAGGGCTTCTATCGCTGCCTTGGTGCTCTCATAGTTGTCGAATTCCACACCGAAAAGCGTACACTGCTGCTTGAGGGCACCTAAGCCAACATCAGCCACCAGCTTATTGAAGTAGGCTCTGGCAGCCGTCTCCAGTGTTGCTGGAGCTGCTGGAGTTGTACTATAGGGACCACGGTAGCCATTCATGAACCTGATGCTGGTCTCTATTTGCTCCTTATGCCTCATAAGAACACCCTTGGTACGTTGGTAGTTCTCCAGGTATTCCAGGAGCGTCTTTTTCCCCCTTTTATCGACGTAAGTGCTTACGTACCCCTTTAGTGCTCGCCTAGCGTCATCGTTATCTATGTCGGGAATACACAGTTTCCCGTCACTATCGACAACCGTTGATAGAGTGTAGGTGTCCCCATCTACGCTAAAGGTATCTGGAACCCTTCCAATCATTGTGTCGTTCTCGTCCATACTTCTTCGCTCCTTCTGGTCTGTTTACAGACCAGTTCTAGGAACTGGTCTCCAGGTGAAATGCCCACATTTGTTTTGAGTAGCCTCCCTTTTCCTGTAGGTGTATACTGATTCCCCATGCTGACCTCGATAGCGATACAGTGTACAACCTGGATAGTTTCTTGTCAATATCATCGATCCCTAAACAGGTTGATTTGGAAAATCAACCTGTTTTTCCTGGCTAATGGAGCCCTTAGCGCTTCTAGCGCGCTTTTCCTTTTACCGGAACTGCCGCTGAGCGTATAGCTATTCGCATGGCTGAGAATTTGGTACCCATGGTTTGACAGATATAGACCAAGAAGATGGAATCAAATAGTCCTAAGTCAATCAGTTTCAGATCAATAAGTCTTGGATCAGTAAGTCTCAGATTGATCAGCATTATAGTAGGATAGTCCCTAATGGGGCGGCGTGGCATAGCCAAGTATATGTCTTATCCTTATAGGGGGAAAAATGGCTTTCTAGGGGGGGGGTATACGGCTAGCAGGTGGATTGACTCGGAAAAAATATTGTATCCCTCTTGCCATACCCTCTAGAAGGTGTTATCTTATACGTCATCTACCCTGGATACAGGGATGGCGGTTGGAGACAAATAGGAAAGCCCCTTTGTTTGGTAAGGTGGGTATACTAGGTATCTTCCTCCGTCGAGGAATCGTGTAAAGCCTACGTAGAGAGACCATGCCGGGGGTAAGTACTCATAGAGTGGAATGCTACCACGCTCGTTCTGAAGTCGAGAGCTGTCCATAGTGGGCAGAATGCAGATGACACTCGTGAAGGATGATTATGCTCTATACCCTCGGATGTATCATTCTATCTCTGATCTTATTGGGTATGCTTTTCGGTAGGAAGGAACCAGACCCTATGGAAGAAAGGCACAGGGAGGAACAGCGGAAAGCAACACAAGAACATGATGATCGGATGTATGAACTCGAACGTGAGCGGTTACAGCTAGAGCGTGATCGCTTTGAGTGGGAATGTCTCTGTCGTAAGGAGAATCATGAACCTGTAGGGTCCTCTACACCTGGTATGTATATCCCTAGAAGAAGGTTGCTTTAAATTGAGTGCCTGAAGGGCACTCAGAGGAGAAAGCGTATGTTATCCGCGAGCTATCATGTAACGAAAGATACCGTCATGAAGACGTATTCCTCTGTAACGAATGTACACTACCTTACTCTGGGTGTGCCAGGGCATAGCCTATGTGATCTGGCGATCTTTATGCAGACCGCTGAAGATGTCCAGAGGTTGATAGAGAAGCTAAAGGAGCTTCAGGGCTGTATGACACAGGCGGCAGCTTAGGTAGCTTCGCCCCCTATTTATGTGTCTATAGGGTACATAGGCACATGTGCTCATGAGGAGAATGCATCGTATGTCCAAGAAGCACTTCATTGCTCTTGCCAGAGCCCTTCACAAACAGGAACCTGGTGCTGGTACGCTTGACGCTTCTGATCTTCGCTGGTTTGCTTGGTACAAAGCATGCGAAGCTGTTGCTGATGTATGCGGCTACTATAACGACGACTTTGATCGCAAGCGCTTCTTAACCGCTTGTGGTGTCAAGGATTAGGCATAATGGCTGAACGTAAGCGTATGACCGAGCAGTTCAGTATTACCATTCCGCTGATTCTCCATTTTGATAAGGATATCAAGTATAAGGAAGTCCAAAGGATCACCAAAGAGCTGTATGACTACCTTCGCTCTCAGGAATGGGACAAGGCTACTCTGAGCCTTGGGAAGGCTCAACTCAGGAAAGAGACCATCTACTAAGCGTCTAGCGCCGCTTAGTAAGGATAGTAAGGAGGAAAGGGGTGTGCATTATGCACACCCCACTACGAACCATCTGTGTGCCCTACAGGCACACACTACGATTATACCTATGGAGCATACTATGTGTACCTCTTGGACCTATGGTGATCTTGCAGGGTTTACTGCACAAGCCTTGTCCTTGGACTGTGATGACACCTATTGCGAACATTGCTCTGTCATTCCGATCACTCCCGGTGATCGGTATTGTGTGAAGTGTACCCAGGAGATTGTAGATTATCTGGCACAGGTGTATAAAGAGCAACAAGCGTGCGAAGAAGGCTTGTACTAATGAAGAAGATATCCTTTGAGAACTACTTCGAGCTGGCCGTGTTCCTGATGGATTATCACAGTGGTGAGTGGTCACGTGGATATAGACTGCTGTGCAGACTCGACCCACGGAACTTTTCTCGTTCCTTCTGTGAGGAGATGCGCCAGACAGATATGTATGGCTACCTAGTAGAGACGTACAAGGATAAGGTGTAACTATGGCACACTTTATAGAAGTGATTGGTGCGATATGGCTCCCAGCAGTGACTGCGGCAACTCGTTACTCTGTCTCTGAACATGATCTTGCTACCATGCGTTATGAGGATGGCACCATTAACCGAGATGATATCGAGGGATGGCTTCTCACCCATAGTGGGGACTTTCGATGTATAGACGACTTCTCAGCTTGGATTGATGGTACTGAGTATCCATGGGCACATGAGGAAAGTGCAGTCACCTTCGATGACTGCTTCTATGAACTAGAGGAGTAATGGTATGCCTATGACCCAAATGGAAGCTTACTTACGGATAGCTGAGCAGCTACCTATCGATGACCCTGGCGTGTTGCGTCGCTTAGAGAGAGCTGACAGGGATGTACTGAGCGGCTACGGCTATGATATCACTCCATATATCACTCCATGTCTCGAAGACCTCGAAGACCTCGAAGACCAACGCAAGTACTGTGTGACCAAGCTCTCAACAGCTCCTATGGGCACTGGTGAGGGCGATACCGTCTACATTGTCAGCCGTGATTCATGTACCTGCCCCGACGTGCCTACAGCTCGTGCAGGACTGTGCAAGCATCGTTTAGCCATTATGATCCTTGAGGAGATGCACCATGTCTAAGCTTGATCCTATCGTTCAAGATACCCTGGAAGAACTGGTTGATCATACAAGCCTGCACGACGTTCTCGATTCACTGAGTACCATCTGCTACGAGAAGGCTGATCATGTTCGTACAACCTGGCAAGATATACCTCTAGCACGGTTGTGGATACATGCCGCGAAACTCCTTGATGCCCTTGCACAGAAAGTGGAACTGTAGCTATAAAGGGGTCTGTACGCCATAAGTACAGACCCCATTTTCGTGAGTGAAAGGAATCATGCCTATGCCTATGCGAGTGGTGCAGATCGATCAATTCTGCGACGAACCCGATGAAGTAGGTTGGCTGGTTGATAGCTTGCTCGCTGATACGGGGTGGACCCTGTTTTATGGTATCCCCGGTTTAGGAAAGTCCACCTTCGCCTTACAGCTCTGTGAAGCTCTCCAGAGCGGTGTGACCTTCTTAGACCGTGTTGTTAAAACGACACGTTTTTTGTATGTGCAAGCTGATGGCTCTGCCCCTGAATGGCGTGCTATGTGTAAGCGTATTGCTCCGAAGAGTGTTGGGAAGTGCATCGTAGATGTACCCACATACGCCTTAGACAACCCGGTATACGTCGATTATATCCACAATGCCATTCAACATGTCAGTCCAGGCTTCATTGTCTACGATAGCCTGTATAACCTCACTGCCGCAGATATCAATACCCCAAAGGTGCTGATCACTATCAATACCATGAAGCAGCTTGCACTTGGCAACAGCATCCCATGGATGCTGATTCATCACCCTACCAAGAGTGATCCCAGTAACCCTGCAGGTTCTGGATCACTGATAGCGAACTGTTCTAATGACTGGTCACTTACCAGAAACAAACTCTCGATAAGGAAAGGTCGTTTGGTTAAGGATAAGGAAGTACTCCTCATGCAAGATGAGGAGTACCTTTGGCATGTCTATACCCGCCCTGCTCAGTCAAATGGGCTGAGCAGTTCTGCGTATATCGCCAGGAGGAGAACCTTGTGATGGAGTGGTCTAACTATAGTAAAGCGATCTTTGACCATTACCTGTCAAAGACAGGTAATATCATGGTCAAAGCCTGTCCAGGGTCTGGTAAGACAACCAACATTAAGCATCTGTGGACTCTTGATGATAAACCAACGGTTTATCTTGTGTTCAATAAGGCCAATCAGCTTGAGGCGCAGAGTAAGATGCCCTACAAGTCTGATAGCGCTATCCTTACCCTGAATGGTCTCGGTCACAGAGCACTGCTTCGGGAGTTTGGCAGCGTTCTTGATGATCGCAAGGTACTCAAGATTATTGATAGGGATATCCACTTCCCTACATATGATCGGCACAAAGCCGATCATAAATGGGCTCTGTGTAGAGCTGTGCAGCAGGCCAAGAGCTATGCTCTCGATAGTGTACTCACCCCCGGCGAGTATGCTGATATGGTGGATACCTACGACCTTGAGACCTATGAAGGTATGGAAGGACACGTCAACCGTGTCCTTGAAATAAGCGATAACAACCTGGATACGGTAGACTTTGATGATCAGATACGTATCCCAGCTCTGTACCGTTGTACGTTCGCACCCTATGCGAACGTATTATGTGATGAGGTCCAGGATTTCAGCCCGATACAAGCGCTGTTGGTCTCACGGCTACAGGCTGATCGCTATGTCTTTGTGGGCGATAGCCACCAAAGCATCTACGGCTTTCGGGGTGCTATGACTGGATCGATGGATTACCTTTCGGCACAGTTTCACTGTACAGAGCTACCGCTGTCTATTACCTATCGCTGTGCCAAAAACCTAGTCAAAGAAGCAGCAGCGATCTATCCCGGCATTGAAGCATTTCACAGTGCCCCAGAAGGCACTGTGAGGTATGTACAGTGCCCTGACTACGGTGATCCTACAACAGCGCTTCAGTTGAGGAGCATCATGGGCACCATGGGCATCAGGGCTAACCATGATGCTATGGTGGTATGCCGTATGAATAGGCCACTCATTCAACTAGCCTATGCCTTGCTTGCGCAAGACATTCCCTGTTATGTACGGGGTAGGGATATTGGTCAGAACCTGATCCGGCTGATTACCAAGCAAGAAGCTACTTCCATAGCAGAACTGCGCACGAAGCTCGATACGTGGTACTTTGAGGAGCTTGCTCTTGCTCAAGCCAAATGTAATGATCGAAAGATCATTACATTGGAGGATAAGCATACCTCCTTGGCACTGTTCATGAATCAGTGCCTTCCCAGCGATAGCCCAAGTGCCGTGATCCAGAAAGTCACGGCACTGTTTGAACAGGGTAAGGGGCTTTGCCTCTCGACTATCCACAAGGCGAAAGGTCTTGAAGCCGAGCAGTGCACCATCCTTGAACATGGGCTGTACCCCCGCATGGTACAACGTAGTTCTCAAGTCTGGCAGAAGGAACAGGAACACAACTGCCAGTATGTGGCTATCACCCGTGGTAAGACTTCACTTACCTATATGTAGGAGGTAGTGCGCTATGCGTCTACGTAGTACCATTCTCGCTGCATCCTTGTGTCTGATGTTCCTCCTCTCTCCTGTACACGCTTTCGCGGCTGGTCCTGCTCATGGTCCTGCTCATCCAAACAGAACCCTCTCGAAGGTCGAAGGGTTCTGTTTATGGTATGGCGGCTTTATGCAGAGTGTTTTGAGTGAACGCCAGCAAGGGAAATCATTCCTTGCTATGATACAGACTGTGAGACGCCATAACCTGTCCCCTAATGAGCAGCGTCAGTTCGAGGACTCTATCAAGTGGGCCTACAGTGTAACCTGGTCCCCTGGCTTCTATACTCACCTTGCTCCTTACCCCCGTGATATACGAGACGCAAGCGAAAGGAGATGCCTTCAGGCCCAAGGCTTCCCCACTTTTCGCCCTGAGGAGCTGTGGTAGCCCGGTTGATGCTTGACCACTCATAACCTGTGCTGTATAAGCCCTAGACACCCCCGTCTAGGGCTTTTTTTGTGCCTGGAAATCAACCAGTTAAAAGGGGAAAAAATCGTAATATTGAACTAAAACAAAGAGAACTGTGGTGGACTAAACTTGAAGTGATACTTTAAGGATGGGGGATAAGGTACCTCTGCTGTAGAGGTACCTCTATTCTAGAGGTACTCGGCTCCAGAGTACTCTGCTCTAGAGGTAGTGCATAAAGACTAGTCTGGCTGGACCAATCTAGCTGCTATCTAGCAGCTAGATGCTACTTCCATACCAATCCTACCCGGTCTATGACCTACAGGGTGAACCAGAGCGGGATGAACCATCCTAGATGGTCTATGGCTGATAGGAA
>Ga0126383_10001003_pt1 | contig 16930 bp, 17 predicted proteins | sample PanSoiMetPlot_35_FD_96882 | JGI IMG/M metagenome (GOLD analysis project Ga0126383, IMG submission 96882) | Tropical forest soil microbial communities from Panama - MetaG Plot_35 | ecosystem: Environmental > Terrestrial > Soil > Tropical forest > Bulk soil | place: Panama | collected 2016-02-17
GCTGGGTTCGGCGTGGCCTCAGCAAGACTTATGACTGGTTCTAAGGTCTGCCCCGGTGTAATACACCAAATGTAGATAAGGGTTGGGCTGAGGTGTGCCAAGACCCGCTTTGAACAGTCTCGCTCGAGTAACCGACCTTCAAGAAACACTCCCCGCGCGGATACATACAAGAGGCGACCACTAACCGAGACTCTGCGGGCTGGCTTACTAATCGCCGGTTACCATCACTTGGTGGAAGTAACTTTTCGCTGTCTCACGCGGCGGTCGCGGTCTCGCACGATGAGCTCGTGTAGGTCATAGCTGTATGTCCCATAACCACGAAATGACCCGGGATCAAACAGTCGCTTAATGCCACAATCGGTACACACTTGATAGGAATACTCGTCATCGTATCGCGCAGGCCAAGTCATGTGCCTGTGCCAGCACCCTCGGAAGAACGCCACCGCGGCAGTGCCTAATCCCATGTTGTGGCTCCTGTCGATCGCGTGAGACTTCGGTTACGGTGCCGGGCGATGACTTTCCTGAGCTAAACCGGTGGTTAGAATACCCAGCTTTGGGAAATTAGCCGCCAACCAGGAGATCACCTTCGTCCTATCTCTCGAGGGACATGCGGTGTCAATCACGACGGAAGTGTATTCAGCAACTGATCCACATGCCATAACGCCATCTGTGCCGAACACAGTGTCTACTTCGTAGCCTGCTCGCATGAGGGACTGTTCGTCTCGAATCAATGTCGCAGGATCATAGTTGACATAAAGTATGTGAGCAGCAGCCATCGCGGGTATTGCCCTTCTGAACACAGAGCGCTTGTGCCTTGACGCTTGTTCTTTTTTATCTGTTTCGTCTCGCAGATCATCATTGCAATAAATAAGAGTCCCCACGGACCTCCTTGGACGTCTCCATCACTCGTTGATAGCCGACGCGGGTGGCGACAAATGGGCATTCCGAGAGCTCGCTCTAAGCGGGCACTCTAGCCACAGTCGGCACAACAAGTTACCCGAGACGAGTAACCTCATCTTTATGTGACTTTCTTCTTGACATGGTAACACGGTTTAGGTTACGGTAACAACGAAATGGGGCTCGGAGAAACTCCGCTTCTGGCCGATTCTGCCGTCTGAGTCTCTAATCTGTTGTGCTTTGTTGTTCGACTTTTGCAGAACGAGGACGCCACTTTGCCAAAGAATGATCCTGCTGTCGCAGCAAAGCCTATTCCTGCCTGTCAAAATCATTCAGCCGAAATCCTCATGCAGGTTGTCCATTTCATTACGGAGAACCTCCATGCCGATTTGTCGGTCTCAGCCTTGGCGCGGACATTCTCGCAGCCAGAAAGTGTGTTGTTTCGTGCCTTTAAATTACAGACCGGAATCGCACTCGACCAGGTTGTGTTGCGGCGGCGTATCGAGCGTGCCCTTCACCTTTTGAAGCACTCCAAGGCCACCGACACTGAGATTGCGACAGGGATCGGATGGGGGTCAGCAACTGACTTCCAAACCGCATTCACCAGCTACATAGGGGTTTCGCCAGCCGAGTATCGCATGAGTGTGCGCCTGAAACAGCAGGCTACGAGGGTGAAGAGCCACAAGCGCCCGAGCGCATCCACATGCATACCTCGGGAAGGATCTGGTGGCCGGGCACGCCGTGTACTCGCAGCAGTCTAGGAATAGAGGGGACTGATCTAGTTCGAGTGATGGGCGAGAAGGCAAGAATCCTCTACGGTGGTGAACCGCTCGGGATGCAACGCGATTGCTGACGGCTTTGGAAGACAAATCGAAACCTTATGCAACCGCTCAGTCGCAGTGTCCCCCCACTTCCAGCTTCCCTGGTCGACGGACAAGACTGCGCTTCAACATGAGCCTTCCTGTTTTGCTTCGTACATTTGGCGACCCGTGGAAAGCAGGAGAAATTAAGGACATTAGTGCCAGGGGTCCTTCGCTCGAATACCTCCCCTCAAAATAAACCTTCGCATTCAGGGCACCAAAACTCCTCGTTCCAAACTTTTGGAAGACACTGAAGACCCACGATCTGGCACTCTTCCCTGCTTCCGTCCTCTTCGGTATGCTTATGCCGCAATGAACGACGACAAACTGCGCGCGTGGTGGTTTCACCGTCAGGGCCTGGATGGTTCCTTGCAAGCTCGTACTCCGGCCGAGGTGCTTCAACGAGCGGGTTGGGCGCGCTCTGTTGCCGGCTCCGGTCCGTATCTCACGTTCTTTTCGCGTTCTGGTTTCGGACGGCAATCGATTGACGACGCCGTTGCGGCTGTTGAGATTCACGAGTTACCTTCCGCGCGCGGCTGCACCTATGTTTTGCCGAAATCAGATTTCGCCTTAGGACTCCGCGTCGGTGAGGAATTCTCCGCCGAAGAAATGGCTAGCGCTCGCAAGCTCGGCGTTGCCGACGCGGAAATCGCCAAATTGGAATCCGCCATTGTCACAGCTTTGCGAAGTGGCCCTCAACTGCCCGACGAAATTCGTGCCGCCGTTGGCACAGCCACTCGTAACTTGGGGCCCGCGGGCGCAAAGAAGGGCCTCACCACAACCTTACCCGTAGCTCTTGGGCAGCTGCAGGTTAGCGGTCACATCCGCCGCATCCCGGTCAACGGCCGCCTCGATCAGCAGCGCTATCGCTATGCCCTCTGGGAACCTAGCCCTATGGGCAACTTCAGGCAATCGGTCGCAGATTCCTACACCGATCTCGCTTGCCGTTACTTTGCGTGGATCGGACCCGCGACTCTCAGCGAATTCCGCTGGTTCTCTGGTCTCGGCGCTAAGGCGGCAAAGTCGATTATCGATCGGCTGGGTCTCGTACCTGCCGAGCCCGGCTCTGACCGGCTCATGCTAGCCGAGGACCAACCCGCCTTCTGCAAATTCAAGATTCCCACCAAGCCGCAATATTCCTTAATCAGCAGCCTGGATTCGATGTTTCTGCTCAGGCGAAACATCGCCACCTTGATGACGCCTGAGGTCGCCCGTCAGAAGGTCCTTGCTGAGAAAGGCATGCGAGAAATGGGTATGCTTTCCGACTTGTCCAGCAATGCCATTCTGGACCGCGGCACTATCATCGGCCTATGGGAATATGATCCCGAGAGCTCCACTCTGGTTTGGTGTACGTTTTCCCGCCCAGACAAGTTACTTCGCGAGCAGATAGCCCTTATCGAGGCATTCGTTCGCGACCAGCTCGGGGATGCCCGTTCCTTCAGCCTCGACTCGGCCAAAAGCCGGCTGCCGCGCATCCAGGCGATCCGCAAAGCTCAGGGTAAGTCGTGACAGGCGATGATCATCTCTCAGGACTGGGCCTAGGAGGCTTACGGCAAAACCTGGATGCACGATGGTCGTCTCTCAGGCCACGCCTTCACAGCCTGCCCTAAACGAAGTCAAGGGTGCCGTTAACGCTGCTATTTGCTGTAATCCCGAGCGGACGTACGGGGGTCACTGCGAGGCGCCGATTGCCGTTCGCGGGGGTGTTTTTAGTCCGCGAGGAATCTGCTTTTTCGACTTCTTCCCTACCTTGAAAGGCTCCTACAGAGAGCGCCCCAACACGGCTAGATCTTGTTCCCGTCGCCAAGAAAACTTCACCGAATAGAAAAAAGCATGATATGGTGCTCAGGATGTTGGATCCTGCGTTGCTCATCAACGCTAAGTTCAAACCAGGAGAATAGAATGTCCCCAATCGGAGAACAGTTAGCCCGCGGAACAGGAGAGCAGGTAGGCAATCCCATGGAGCCGGTCGCCGTCGCTGCCACCGCCCCGCCCGCTGCTGCCGCCCCCAAGAAGAAGGCACCCGCGAAAAAGAAGGCCAAGCAGGCGGCCAAGAAAGCGGCTAAGAAGAAGTCTGCCAAAAAAGGCGGCAGCAAGTCGGCCAAGAAAAAGCCCGCCAAAAAGAAGGCGGCCAAGAAAGCCGGCAAAAAGAAAAAGAAGTAGAAACCAGCTAAGTTCTCTCCTTCGCCTATTTTCAGTCACTGCTTCCAGGCGACGACCGGGTTCCCACAAAGCGTCATTTTGCACTCTGTGGGGTGAGACCTTCGTCGCCTTATGTTTCCTGCAAGCTTTCCCACAAATTCTGCTTTGAAAGCGCACGGCTTCAGCCGTGCCGAAACCGACTTCCTTAGGCACAGGGCTTAGCCCCCGAGGGATCTCTCTTTATGGGCAAATCTGCACTTGTGAGATGAGCGCTTATCACCGAGAAACCACAGTTGCTCATTTAAACTAGTCGCCTATGCTCAGCCAAAAACAATTCTGTGACCGCGCCATCCGCGAACTCCGCGAAATCGGCGCTCAATTGCAGAGCCTTCTCGCCGACCGCGCGCTCTACCGCAAGCTGGAATCCGAAGTTGTCGCCCCGAATTTCAACCTGGGGAATTCAAACAATCCGTATCTTCCGATGATCAGGGCGTCCTACACTGATGCCACAACCATGCGCCTCGGCCGCTTGTTCGCGCCCGATGCCAATTTGTCGCTTCGCCGGCTTCTCACCCAGATCTCCGATTATCCGGAACTGATGCACGACAAGCTCACCGGAAAGGAACTGGCAGGCGACATCGCCGACCTGGATAAGGCCGCAACTGTGCTCCAGGAGCAACTCGAGCCGCACTTCACGCCGCGCGAGCGCACCTTCGCCGCTCTCGAAGCCACCAACCGCAAACTTGATCGCGCTATCGATCTCCTCGTCGACTGCGTCAAGCGGTATTACTGGATCGTTTCCGACTCCTACCTCGACTTGGACTCCTCGGACAACGCCGATCCCCTGGCAATCTTCCACACCCCATGGATTGAGCCAAAGTAAGTCGAGGTGCTCTGCGGGCTTCAATTTGGGGGTAGATGTGAGCCCGCAGCCGAGACCTTGAGCGAAGCCAGTCGAGGGGCCTATCCGGCGCTATCGCTCGCGGTCTTCTACCGAGCGAAACTGAAGTGCGCCGCCCAGATCTTGATCAATGATGGCCTAAAGCTCTGAGGTTCTTCCCTACCACACCCGGCATACCTTGTCGCTCGCCTTCACCATTGGTTGTCCGGCCTTACATCCAAATGCCGCACCGAACTCCGGCATATTCACCACCACGCCGTTGATTCGATACTTTCCCGGTGAATGCGGATTGGTCATCGCATTGACCCTCAGGTTTTCCGGCCTCTGGTTCTCGCAGGCCCACTGCGCGAATCCTACAAAGAATCGCTGCTCCGGAGTCAGCCCGTCGTGGTCGGTCAAGTTCTGGCCGTTCGTTGCACCCTTCCAGGCCATGTACGCCAGAATCGTCCCACCCAGGTCCGCTACGTCCTCTCCCTCGGTGAGCTTCGAGTTGATCTTGATGTCGTCCACCACCACGTACTGGCCGTACTGATCGACCACGCAATCGGCTTGCTTCACGAACTGGTCTGCATCCTGCTTCGTCCACCAGTCTTTCAGGTTTCCCTTGGCGTCATACTGTCTTCCCTCATCGTCGAAAGCATGGGTCAGCTCGTGTCCGATGGTCGACCCTGTATTACCGTAATTCGGCGCGGCGTCCATTTTTGCATCGTACAAAGGCGGCTGCAGCACACCCGCTGGGAAGTTGATGTCGTTCATCTGCGGATTGTAGTAAGCATTCACCGTCGGAGGCGTCATGTCCCACTCTGTCCGATCCACCGGCTGCCCGACTTTCGCCAGCTCGCGCTTCTGCTCGAACTCGGTGGCGCGAATGTCATTGCCGTAGAAATCGTCTGCCACGATTTCTACCGAGCTATAGTCCCGCCACTTATCCGGATACCCCACCTTGTTCCGGACCGCCTTCAGCTTGATCAGGGCCTGCTGCTTGGTTGTCGGGCTCATCCATTGCAGTTCCTGGATCCGCACCGCCATGGCATCCTCGATCTGCTGCGTCATCTGCACCGTCGAAGCCTTCAACTCCGGGCCAAACGTCTTCCGCACAAAAACCTGGCCCAGAGCCTCCCCAAGATTGCCATCCGTATACTGCACACACCGTCTCCACCGGGGCTGCAGTTCCGTAGCTCCGCGCAGATACTTGCGGTAAAACTCAAAATTCTCGTTCACGAATGCCGACGACAAAAATGGCGCGCGCGAATGCGCCACATGCCAGCGAAGGTAAATCTTCCAATCATCGAGTGAGGCCGTCTTCAGTTGCGAATTGACCTCCTTCAAGAAGTCTGGCCAATAAACATTCACGATCCCGAACTTCGGCACGCCTGATGCAGCGAAAAACGTGTTCCAGTCGAAATCAGGCGCTACCTTATAAAGGTCCGGCACGCTCATCTTATGTTTCTGCTTGTAGGGATCTCGCCGCTCAACCCGCGTTAGTGACGCCTTCGCCAGGCTGGTTTCCGTCCGCATCACCGTATCTGCATTCTTCTTGGCCACTTTCGGAGAATCTCCCAGCAGCTCGAACATCTTTTGCACGTGCTGTAGGTAGCGCTCGCGCGTCTCCTTCGATTTGGCATCGTCCTTTAGGTAGTAATCCCGATCCGGCAAACCCAGTCCCGCCTGATCGAGCCCGACAATCATTTTGTCCGAGTCGTCCGGGTCCTGCACCGACCCGAAGGCAAACGGCACTGCCATGCCTTGCAATTGCAACGTCGCCGTCAGCGCCGGCAGGTCTTTCATGCTCTTCATCGATTGAATAGAATCCAGCAGCGATTGCATCGGTTTTGCGCCTAGCTGCTCCACTCTTGCCTCGTCCATGCAAGAAGCGTAGAAGTCCCCGATCTTCTGCGTGACCGCGTCGCGGTTCTTCTCGGTCGCGGCTTGTTCCAGCAGTCCACGCAAATATGCCAGGTTGTCCACGTAGAGTTTCCCGTAAACGTCCCATGAGGCTTGATCGGGCGGAATGGGATTCTTCTTCTGCCATCCGCCGCAGGAATACTGATAAAAATCGACGCACGGATCGACCGTGCGGTCCATGGCGGTCACATCGAGGCTTGGCCTGTAGGGCAACCCCGGCTCAGCTGCCGTCTGACCCTGCGCATAAGTGGCAGCTGCGAGAAAAACCGCCAGGGCGGCATATCGTATGAGGTGCAATGTCTCCTCCAGGCGAACCGAAGAGCATAGCAGAGCCCTCTGCACACCTGCATCCCATTGGTAATACTCGCTTCCCTTCTGTTCCGGATTCACCAATTTCCCCGCCTTCACAATTCTTAACCTCCCGCTTTCAGGTTACTTAACAGGCGCTCTGCGAAACACCCCCTGCAGCGCGGGGTTTAGAGTAGTGCGAGTGCGGAAACCGCGCTCAGCCGTGGTGAGAGCTTCCAGAGTTCACGGAAGCAGACGGAGTACGAAAATGAAATCAAGACGGCAGTTCGGATGGTTCCTTGCACTATTGGTCTGGCTGTCTCTTGTCGGCGGCCTCCTTGCCCAGGATCAGACCGCCCCCAACTACCCCAATGCGGGCTCCGCATCCGATAACTCCAACCCCGCAAACGATCCTGCGGCGCGCGTGGCCCGCATCCAATACATCGCGGGTGAGGTGTCCATGCAGCCTGGCGGAGTGAACGACTGGGTTGCCGCCACACTTAACCGGCCGCTGACGACCTCCGATCGGGTGTGGACCGACAAAGACTCGCGCGCCGAACTGAATGTCGGCACGGCTTTCATCCGGATGAACTCCGAGACCAGCATTACCTTCACTAACCTCGGAGACAACACTCTCCAGATGCAACTCGATCAAGGTACTGTTGAGCTCACCGTCCGCCATCTGGAACCCCTTGAGATCTTGGAAATTGATACTCCAAATCTTGCCTTCGATGTAATGGAGCCGGGCGTGTACCGCATTGATGTGCCAGCGAACGACAATCAGACCTTGGTCACGGTGCGCAAAGGCCATGGCCAGGCAACTGGCAGTGCTCCCGCTGTAACAGTCGCCCAGGGCCAGCAGGTCCGCTTCACCGGACAAGGCACGCTCCAGAACTCTGCCTATGCTGCGCCGGGGCCTGATGGCTTCGAGGACTGGGCGCAAGTGCGCGATAGGCGCCTCGATGGCTCGCAGTCTGCGCAGTACGTAGCTCCCGGCACCATCGGCTACCAAGATTTGGATTACTACGGCTCGTGGAGAACGGTGCCTTCCTATGGCGCAATCTGGGTTCCCACTAGCGTTCCCGCCGGCTGGGCGCCTTATCGCTACGGACACTGGGTGTGGATCGCCCCTTGGGGCTGGACTTGGGTTGACGACGCTCCTTGGGGTTTTGCTCCCTTCCACTACGGACGCTGGGTCCACTACGGCGGCGCTTGGGGCTGGGCTCCTGGCCCGGTTTACGTTGGCTGGCGTCCTTACTATGCGCCCGCTCTGGTCGGCTGGATCGGTGGCGGAGGCTGGGGTTTCGGCATCTCCGTTGGCTTCGGCTTTGGTGGCGGATGCGGCTGGTTCCCGCTCGGCTGGGGTGAACCCTACTATCCCTGGTACCGCGGATACCGCGGCGGTTACGTGAGCCAGACGTACATTCGCAACGTGAACGTGACGAACACTCACATCACCAATATCACCAACATCACAAACAACTACTACAACAATAGGGTCACCAACACTAATTACGTAAACCGTAATGTAGCTGGTGCAGTCACCGCCGCACCTAAATCCGCTTTGATTAACGGACAGAACATCGCCCGTGTGGGCAAGCCGGTTCCAGCTTCAGAACTCGGCAACGCACAGGTCGTTCGCAATGTTGATGTGAATCCGACGAAGCAGTCGATGCTGGGAGGAGCCAGCGCCCGTACCACTGCTACGCCTCCGCGCACCGCGATCGACAGACCCGTCGTAACCCGCGCCGGCGTGCCGCAGAACACATCTCCGCAGCGGTCCCTTACAAGCGGCCCCGAAACCCACGGCGCGGCGGCACCACCGACCGTCAACGGTGCACGCACTCCAGCGACCGAAGCGGCGAACCAGACTCGCCCTGCTGTACCTCGGCCGTCAGACCAACGCGCGCACACCAATCCGACGCCTGCCGTGACTGCTTCGACCACTCCTTACCAGGGCAGTCAGCAGCACGTCGTGCCAAAACCGCCTTATGCCGGAGGGCATGCTCCATCGGCGACTGAAACTGCACAGCAAAGCAAGTCGTCCTCGCCTCAGTCGCCGCATGTAGCTACGCCGCCGCCGCAGGCTGTCCGCACTGCGCCAACAACTCCGCAAAGCCAACACAATGCCGACCAGGCGCCGAAGAACAATCATGAGAGTGCGCCCAAGGAGGCGAACAAATCGAACTCCGGTTCAGCGGCAGTGACCGGGCCGCAACCGCCCACCTCGTACTCGTATCGGCCGAGCCCTTCGTACAGCGCCGCGAGCAGTCCGCGTAATGGCAGCTCGCCCGCACCTTCGGGATCACCGTACTACGGTGGCTCGCGGAGTTACATGCCGAGCCCAGCGCTCAGGGGCTCCACGCCAAGCCCCGCTCCGTATTCCGCCAACCGCAGTTACTCACAACCCGCGGCTCCGGCATACCACGGTGGAGGCTACAGTGCCGCTCCAAGCTATGGGCCGGCTCCGACCTATAGTGCGCGAGCCAGCGCACCTACGGCACCGCATTACTCTGCTCCCGCACCGCACTACTCAGCTCCCTCTTACTCTGGCGGTGGAGGGGGAGCACATTATTCCGGTGGATCGAGTGGCGGCGGCCACTCCGCCTCCTCCAGTGGACACAACTCAGGCCACAGCCGCTAACCAAAGAATTCCTCATTCGCTACCCCGTTCAAGCACCACTTGAACGGGGTCTTACTTGGGTGCCGATTCCGCCTATGGCGAGCTGGGGCTCTTCATTTGGGCCACCTACATCTGGGTGCCCCCACCCTTTCGCCTGATTTTGGGTAAAGAGTAGAGAAAAAGAAACTAAGTTCTTAGCCAGCTATTACTAGAGTTTGTGCGATGTTCTCGCGTCAGGACGTGACTTCAATCGTGCCGCAAACGACTGAAAGTACATCCGTGCTTTAGCCCTGCGGGACCTCTCAACTCCCGCCGGTTGCCCCCATCCCGCCTTCTTCTACCGCGGCCTGCGCTGAGTGGAGCCGAAGCGCGGGGAATTTCAAATCATGGGGGATTTTTTGTAACTGCAAACTGCTGGTTGCTGATTGCTTATAATCAAACTGTGACTGCTCCCCACATCCGCAAAGTCGCCGAAGCCAACTTCCCCACTCGTTGGGGACAGTTCCGCATCTACGGGTTTGTGGACGAAGCCGCCGACGGCAAACCTGAAGAAGCCGTCGCCCTAGTGATGGGTGACATTCACGAGAAAGCCCCTCTCGTGCGCATCCACTCGCAGTGCCTGACCGGCGACGTGTTTGCCTCGATGCGCTGCGACTGCCGCCAGCAGCTCGAAATGGCTCTCTCCATGATCGGCGACGCAGGAGCCGGCATCCTGATCTACGAGCAGCAGGAAGGCCGTGGCATCGGTCTCATGGCGAAGATCCAGGCCTACGAACTTCAGGACAAGGGACTCGACACCATCGAAGCCAATGAAAAGCTCGGCTTCGACGCTGATTACCGCCAATACACTCTTCCCGCCGAGATGTTGAAGCAGTTGGGCGTGAGTTCCGTGCGGCTCATCTCCAACAATCCCGAGAAGGTCGCCGCCCTGGAAAACGCCGGGATCGTTATCGTCGAGCGGGTCTCAGCCGAAGTCGAGCCTTACGAGCACGCCGAGAAGTACCTGCAGACCAAAAAGGATCGCATGGGCCATCTCTTCTCGAGCTTTTAGGTAGACCAAGGGATACAAGTTTCACTCGGAGTCATGCTGAGCGAGAAGGTCGCCGTGGCGAGCGACGAATGGAAGGCCCCCTTTCCTTCGTATAACCTGCCGCCTCGCGTTCTAGCGCCCTCCTTACGGCACCCCGATTCTTGCCTGGCAATTCTTCCAGCGCCACCCGCGCCAAGGCCACGTACGCCTCACGCGCCAACGGGAGGCCTTGCAACGCGTGCATATGCTTGCGAACCACCGCGTGATCGCCCCTTACCAAAGGCCCGGTGAAGGCAGCCTTTGATCCCCGTGCCAAGTAATTCTCTAGGGTCTGACGAAGCAGCGGCCCCGCCATAGCTCTCAGGTCCTTCTCCGGAATCCCCGCTGCCCTTCCTACCCCCTCCAGCGCCGCCATCAGAGCCACTAACATCGGCGAAGCAAACATATCGAAAGCGTGGTAGAGCGCTTTTTTGTTCTTCGGGATCTTCACCGCCGTTCCGCCGAAATCCTCGATGATCTCGCGCGCCAGGCGCAACGCCGCGGCATCTCCCTCGATGCCGAACGGCACTCCCCGCATCGATGTCCTCGACTGCAGGACAAACGTCATTCCGGGATGCACTGACGCAACGGTTGCACCCTTGGCGCGGAGTCTCTTCAGTTCGTCGCTGGTGAGCGCCCCACTAGAATGAAAAACCGTCCGTCCTCGCCAGTCCTCTCGCGCGGCGAGAACAGATGCGACATCCGCGATCGCGTTGTCCGGAACGCAAATCCAGACCAGTTCAGACGGGCGGCCTGGCTCGGCCAGAAGCTCCACTGCGGCGCCCACATCGTCGGCCAATTTCCTCGCCGCTCGCGTTCGCTGCCCTCCCCTGCCTACCACAATACTCGTAACCCTCCAGCCAATGCTGCTCAGGTTGGTCGCCAGCGCGTGAGCCAATCGTCCTGCACCAACAAGGCTGAGGGACTTCTCCTTCGCGCTACTTTTTCGCATGGCTGCAGCATACCGTGACGACACCGTTGCGACACAGTCTCTTTTTATCGCCCGAGCAAACTCGCTTTGGGACTCGGGAAGCCAAATATGCGATGCGTTTATAGTTGAGGCATGACCGCGCGGAAAACGACGTTGCCAGAGAAGGTTCAAACAATGACAAGCGCAATCAAGAGCTCGAAGCCGAAAATTCTGTCCTCGAAAACAGTCTTCCGCGGTCGCATTTTTGACGTCACGCGTGATCGCGTCATGGAGCCAAATGGCATAACAGCGATTCGCGAGGTCATCCGGCACTCGGGCTCAATAGTCATCCTGGCAATCGACCACTCCCAACCCACTACCCGAGTGCTGCTCGAGCGCCAATACCGCTATTCCGCCGAGGACTACTTGCTCGAACTGCCCGCAGGCCGTATCGATCCCGGTGAAAAAGTTCTAGCTGCAGCTAAGCGCGAACTCCTCGAAGAGACGGGATACACCGCCAGAAAGTGGCAGCGCATACTTCACTTTTATCCCAGCCCCGGATTTCTGAACGAGACCATGACAGTCTTGTTAGCGCAAAGTCTCAGTGCCGGCATCGCAAATCCCGAGGCCGACGAGGTCATCGACCACGAGCTCGTAGGCCTGGACAAGGCACTTAAGCTGATCCGCAATGGGCTCATTCGTGACGGCAAAACGATCGCCGCGATTCTGTGGTTTGCTCAATTCGGTTAACTCCGCACTTCGACTTCATCCTGGCGTTTCGTTATTCTTTCGCCCCACCAAACCCCTATTCCCTGCTGTTATTAATTCCGTATTAAGCAACATCGGTAGGAATATCACTACGTTAGAGGCCAACTGCTCTAGTCTGTACACTCGATTGACAACATCCCAGAATTCTTAAACAATCGGAGCACGCATCGAGGCGACGTAACAACCAGCGCAAGTTGAATGGATGGCTACGTTTGATTTCTGCCAAGGGAAAACTTGATGTGTGAAATAACTTGACGGCGCCCGTCCGGAAGGGATTGGGTTGTCCGGTCTCGGAGGAATAGAACGTGAAACTGAAAGGAACCGTAAAGTGGTTCAACAATGCAAAAGGCTTTGGATTTATCGGGCGTGACGACGGGCCGGACGTGTTCGTGCACTACAGCGCACTGATTGCGGAGGGTTACAAAAGCCTGCAGGAAGGTGATAACGTCGAGTTTGAGATCGTCGATGGCCAGAAAGGACCACAGGCGGCTAACGTGGTGAAAGTCTAGCACACAAAAGTTTTAACAATTTTGTGCCCAGTCCGTGCCCCGGCTGGGCTTTTTTCTTTCCCGGTTGCAGAATTCATGTCGGCTTGGCCCTCAGTCACTTGGCCTGTCGTCAAGTTACAATTCCGCTGGGAAGACCGTGGACAACAAAGCAATCGCAACAATTTTCTACGAGACCGCCGACCTGATGGAGATCAACGGCGACGACTCCTTCCGCATTCGCTCCTACCGTCGCGCCGCCGAGACTATCGAAGGCCTGCCGCAACAAGTCGAAACTCTCGTTGACGATTCCAGAAAGTTGCTCGAAATTCCCGGTATCGGCAAAAGCATGGCCACCAACATTCAGGAATTGGCCAAGACGGGCAAGCTCCCGCTTCACCAGGAACTCACCCAGAAATATCGCCCGTCCATGCTGGAGCTGCTCAAAATCCAGGGCCTCGGCCCCAAAACCATCGCCCTCATTTGGAACGCCTTTCACGTCGGCGACATCGAGGGCGTTGAGAAACTAGCGAAACAAGGCAAGCTCCGCGAGTTGCCTCGCTTGAGCGAAAAGAGCGAGCAGAAAATCCTGAAGTCGATCGAGGATTACCGCCGCATCGCCGGCCGCTTTCTCATCGACGAAGCCGATCGTACCGCTGAACGCCTCGCCGCCTACCTCAGCCAGATAAGTGGAATTCAGGCAATTACGCCCGCCGGCTCTCTTCGTCGCGGCCGCGAAACCGTCGGCGACCTCGACATGCTCATCACCGGACCTTGTTGTGACGACCACTCCCAACGCGCGGCGCTCCTCGAAGAGATCTCCCGCTTCCCCGGGATCGATCAGGTCCTTGCGAAAGGTGACAACAAGATCAGCTTCCGGCTACGCACCGGCCTTCAGGTCGATGTCCGCGCTCTCTCGCCGAACTCCTACGGAGCCGGCCTGCAATACTTCACCGGATCGAAGCACCACGGTGTGAGTCTTCGCCAGCGCGCCCTGAAGATGGGTCTCACCCTGAACGAGTACGGCCTCTATCGTCTCGAAGACAACACTCTCGTCGCCGGTAAAACGGAAGAAGAGATTTATCGCACTCTCAACCTCGACTGGATTCCGCCCGAACTCCGGGAAAACTGCGGCGAAATCGAAGCAGCCGAACGACACCAGCTCCCGAATCTCATCACCGTTGCCGATCTTCGTGGCGAAGTTCACATGCACACCGTCGAAACCGACGGGCGCAACACCATCGACGAAATGGCCGAGGCGGCGAAGCTCCGCGGATACCAGTACATCGCCATCACTGACCACTCCAAGAACCTCGCCATGGCTTTCGGTCTCGACGACAACCGCGCGCTCGAGCACATGGCGCGGATTAGCGAAGCGAACGAACGAATCGAAGGCATCACCATCATGACCGGTATTGAAGTCGACATCCTTGCCGACGGCTCACTCGACCTTTCCGACTCCGTCCTCGAGCAGCTGGACGTGGTTGTTGCCAGCGTCCACTCCCACTTCAATCAAGAGCCGGCCGAAATGACGGACAGGTTGCTGAAGGCCATCAGCAACCCGAACGTCTCCATCCTCGGGCATCCCACCGGCCGCCTGCTTTTACGCCGCGACGCTTATCCATTCGATCTTGAGGCAATCCTGAAATTAGCCCGCGAAAACAAAGTAGCCATGGAGCACAACGCCTATCCCGACCGCCTCGACCTCAACGATGTTAACCTCCGCGCTGCCCGCGAGTACGGCGTGAAAATCGTGATCAACACCGACGCTCATCACACATCGCACTTCGAAAAGGTGAAGTACGGTGTCCTGCAAGCGCGACGCGCCTGGCTTACCCCCAAGGACGTCCTCAATACCCTCCCCGAAGCCGACTTTCGTAGCGCCATGAAGCACCAATGGCCCGCAAACTAGAAATCGCCCCCTTGCAACAACAATGAGTCAGGGCATGATTTTAGTTATGCCGTACACGCTGAAAATAGGTTCTGGGCTTCAGCCCCCTGTGGGGAAGCACCGCGCATTATCCGCGCGCTCCACCGTCATGATCGTTTCTTTGGACGATAGGGTGGTGGGAGCGCCGGGTGCTTCCGCTTATCGCCCGTTTCCGGCGACACAGTGGGACATAGGTGAATCTACCGCTTGCAAGGCGTAAGCTATAGTTGCACTCCCCGTAAAGGAGGTGCCCCATGCCGGACACAAACTTCCCCAAACCCGGCACTACGTTCGATGCCGGGCACGTCCCCATCACAGAAGAATTCGATAGCGTAAAACGATCGTTGCCTCCAGTCGCGGCTCTCGTCGCCGCCCTGGTAGTCGTAGTCGTCTTCATCGTTGGTGTGGCGTATATCTTCCGCGCCAAACCCGTTGCGCAGGGTCAAATCGATCGCGCCTTTGCCATGCAACAGCCAGACAAGCCCTACTCCATGGTGCTGCTGCAAGTCACGGTGCGCAATGTCGGCGACAAAATGCTGTACGTCAAGGAAATCAAGGCCGACATCACGACCGACGCTGGCGAGACATCCGACGACGCTGCTTCTGCGGTGGACTTCAGCCGCTATCTGCAAGCCTTCCCTGACCTGCAGATGTACGCCACCGAGCCACTAAAAGTGGAAACGAAGATTCCGCCTGGCGGCGAGGCCCAGGGCAGTGTCTTAGTCGCGTTTCCAATCACGAAAGAACAGTGGTATGCGCGGAAGGGTTTGAACGTGACTATCTTGCCTTACGATCAGAAGGCGATTGTCCTGCACGAAAAGGGTCAGGCGCCGTTAAAGTAAGTGCAAGCTCTTCTCACAAATGAGCTTTGCAAGGCGCGGCCTTACCGCAACGGTGGGCGGAAGACTCGCTTCGAGCGAAGACATTCCCTTGGGCTTAGCCCCCGCGCTACCTTTCTGAAAACGAGAACGACTCTTTCCGCAGGCCTCTTTAGCCCTGCCGCCGAGGTTCCCCATGAATCGGCTCCGAGAACCGCAATATGCAAAAAATCAGAAAGGCCGGACTTTCCATCTGGCCTTTCTGCTTACTAAATCATCCGTCGTTGCGGTGCGCTTTCTTTCCAGCCACTAGCTAGTTCTACGGCGTCACCGGCTTCGGCGCATTCTTCGGAGTGCTCAAATACCCCGTGATGCTGTTCTTGTCTGCCGAGAACGCCACTACCTCGTACAGCAGGTGGTCCCGTCCCGTGTAGAACTGAAGAGGCTCGCCCACCGTCCTATCTTTCTTCTCGATGGTCTTGTCATCGGCAATCACGTTGAGCGTAAACCGGCTCTTCTTAGCATCCACCTTCTTCAGCTCCAGGCTGACGGTGGAAATCGGCTGCTTCTGCCCTTTCTTCAGCGTGAACTCATAATAGTTGCGGTCGCCCTTGTGCTTCAGGATTTCGAGCTCCGACGAAGTGTGGGCGATAAGCCCGCTCTGCACGCCCAGGTCGCCGATCGTGTGCTCCAGCTTCGCATTGGTTGCCTGCAAGTCCGACTGTGTCTTGGTGATGTCTGTCTTCGCTGTGGTAACGTCTGACTTCACTCCGCTCACTTCGGTGTTCACGGCCGCAATCTGCTGACCCTGCTGGTTCTGTTCCGCCTGGAACTTTGCTGCGGAAGTCTTCTGCTCTTTCTCCAGTTGGGTCGCGCGCTTCTGAAGCTCCTGCTTGGTCAGGCCTACTTCCGATGTCAGCGCTTCTTTGAACTCCGATTTGGTGCTGTGCAGCCTAGCGGCAAGATCGCTCTGCGCCGTTTCCAGAGACTGCTCCTTCGCGTCCAACGAGTCCAGCCGTGTCTTCAGCGTGTACATGAAATACAGCGAAGCCAGCACGTAAATCAGCGCCACCGCCAGCAGCAAATACCGCAAAATTGGGTTGTGCACGGCTCTTGCGCCTTGCGTCTGCATTTCAACTGGATGTGTAACTTCTTCTTCGTACATTACAATCCCTTTCGTGATCGGTGAGATTGTCGGGCGTTGCCGCTGGTTCGCCGTACTACAATCTTGCTCGACTCCGCGGACCTAACGCTATCCGACTTGCGGAAAACTCGGGAAGCACTTTTAAGAGGAAAACTCACGCTCTTACAGCTACTAGTATAGCGTTTTTAAC
>Ga0126383_10001004_pt1 | contig 16930 bp, 12 predicted proteins | sample PanSoiMetPlot_35_FD_96882 | JGI IMG/M metagenome (GOLD analysis project Ga0126383, IMG submission 96882) | Tropical forest soil microbial communities from Panama - MetaG Plot_35 | ecosystem: Environmental > Terrestrial > Soil > Tropical forest > Bulk soil | place: Panama | collected 2016-02-17
CCGCCGATGTAGCCGACGCGCGTGCTGACCACGCCGGGAACCTGCCGGAAAGTGGCTTCCACTCCCCAGAAACATCCGGCCGCGAAGATTGCTTTCGCCATGATGAACTCCATTCTTGAGATGCAAATATTAGATGATTCCGGGGCGGAAAGGTGGCGAAGCCGGAGCTTGGGTCCGGAGGTAACCTGGGTCGGATTCTGACGGTTGACCCGCCCCGGCTTTCAGGTTAGAGTCCAAATGCGAAGGGTACCCCCGCCCCGCCCGAGGACTTCAGTGCTTTCCAGCCACCAGCGCCCTCATCTTGCGCGGATTTGTGCCTTGGCGGTGGTGTGTTTGCTGGCGCCTGTCGCCCTGGCGGCCAGCCCGGGATTTGCCGCGCCTGATCGGGTCGGCTTCACCGTGGGCGACCAGTGGGAGCCCGCAATCGCGGCCGACGGCTACAGTCACGTCTACGTGTTGTATCCGCAATATGGCCCGGTACCGGATTGCCCAGCGTGCTTTGAACCGACCATGACGCTGGTGGTGAGCGACAACGGCGGCTTTACATGGCAGACGCCGCGCGCGATTATCCCGCCTACCTCCGGACAGTTCGATCCCCAGATTGCCATAGACCCAATCGATCACCGGACCGTGTATGCGGCCTGGCTGCAGAACAAGAAAACGGACGTGATGGTTGCCAAGTCGGTGGATTTCGGCCAAAGCTGGTCGCTGGTAATCGCCAACAAGGGGGAAGATGCCGACAAGCCTACCTTGGCGGTCCGCGGCGCTGATGTTTATGTGGCCTTCAACCGCGATCGCCGGCTCTGGGTGGCAGCGTCGCACGATGGTGGCGTGACGTTTCTGTCGTCGAGACTGTCGGTTCCCGGAAAGCCCGACTGGTCTTTGCCGAGCGGCGGGACGATCGATCCTGCCGGCAATGTTTATTTCTCCTGGGCAAGCTACACCCATACCCACTCCAAAACGCGGGTTAATTTGTACGTGACCCGCTCCACGGATGGAGCCAAGAACTGGACGAACGCTCTGCTGGATATTTCCGGCGCCGCGCCGGATTGCGCGCCGTACAAGTGCGGCTGGGCCTATCTGGGGGCGCAGATCACGATCGCTTCGGATGCGTCAGGGACGCTCTATGCCCTGTGGAACTCAGCCGCGGTAGACAAGAATCCGGAGCGGATTTATTTTTCATCGTCGACCACCGGGGGCGTCACCTGGTCTCCCAAGGTGGACTTGTCTTCGGCTCCGGATGGCACCGAGCATGCCTTTCCCGCGCTGGCGGCGGGGACGGCGGGCGATGTGCGCGTCGGCTGGATGGATACACGCAACCACCCGCTGTGGAATACCTATTACCGCAGCTCGACCAACGGCGGCGCAACCTGGTCCGCGGTCACCCAGCTCTCGCGCGCAGCGAGCGGCTACAGCTATATCAAGTCCGCCGGGTTCAGCTTTCCCTTCGGCGATTATTTCGGCATGGCGATTGACGGCCGCGGCCAGACCCACGTGGTGTGGGGGCAAGGCCTGAACTTCGATTCGCCCGGTTCCATCTGGTACACCAACGGACGCTAAAACCGTTCCCGGCTCCGGATCTGAGATTTTCCTTTTCTGCGTCCTCTCTCCGGCATACCATGGCGGACCAAACGTCCGCTGGAGGGAGGGTGTATGCAAATTCTCGGCATCCGGATTTTGCCGGTTGTGGTGGCGGCTATCGCCTGCATGATTCTCGGTTTCCTCTGGTACTCTCCCGTGCTTTTCGCCAAGCCGTGGATGGTCCTGATGGGTTACGATCCCAACGACAAGGCCAGGCTGGACGAAATGCGCAAGAGCGCCGGGAAAACCTATACGCTGGCATTTATCGCAAGCCTGATATCTGCCTTCGTGTTGGCCAAGATCATTGCTTTGACAACGGTCCAAACAGCCTTCTACGGGATGAAAGTGGCCTTCGCCGTCTGGCTGGGATTTGTGACCACGGTGCAGTTGACGGGAGCTCTGTTCAGCAAGCAGCCCACCAATCTGTACCTGATCAATACTGGCTATCAGTTAGTGTGTTACCTGGTGATGGGCGCGATTCTGGCTGCGTGGAGATAGTCACGGCGATTCGATCGACGACCGACTCGCGTATATCTTCGATCGCCTTTCGTCCCTGGTACCACTTGATGACGAAGAATGCATGCACGCCAAAGGCACAGATGGAAAACAGAAGCGTCAGCGCGAGGCCGCCACGAAGAAGTATTTGGCGCAATTCCGACTTTCAGCGAGTAAACCGGCGCGGCGGTGCTGCTCCGCCACCGCGTGTTCCTGGTTGGTTTGTCCCGCGCCACACGTTAAGTATTTCCACGACTCCAAGGGAGCGGGCAAGTATAGCCTGAAGCCGGAAGGCTCGAACCATCACCTAGTCGGCGAGCAGCCCGCCTGTAAGTTCGGCCAGCCGCGCCACGCTGTGTTCCGTGCACCAGGTGTCGAGTTCAGCCACAATCTTTTCGGTGGCGACCGGATCCCAGTAGCTTGCCGTTCCAATCTGTACAGCGGTGGCTCCGGCCAGCATGAACTCGATAATGTCGACTGCAGCGGAAATGCCGCCCATGCCGATGACCGGGATGCGCGCGGCTTTCGAGGCGTCGTAGACCATGCGCAAGGCGATGGGCTTGATGGCGGGTCCGGAAAGGCCGGCGGTGACGTTGGCGATGCGCGGCTTGCGGGATTCGGCGTCGATTGCCATGGCCACGAAAGTATTGACCAGAGAGAGGGCGTCCGCGCCGGCGTCTTCGGCCACGCGCGCCATCTGCGCGATGCTGGTCACATTGGGTGACAGCTTGACGATCAGCGGCCGCTCGGTGTTGCGGCGTGCCAGGCGGACCACGTCGTCGAGCATGCGCGGATCGCTGCCAAACTGGATGCCGCCCTGCGCCGTGTTGGGGCAGGAAACATTCAGCTCATAGGCGGCGATCCCGTCAGCTTCGTTCAGAATCTGAATGGTGCGTTCGTAGTCTTCGCGCGTGTATCCAAACACGTTGGCCAGCACCACGATATTCTTCAGCTCCCGCAACCTGGGCAATTTTTCCTCGATGAAAGCCCGCGCGCCGATATTCTGGAGGCCGATGGCATTGAGCATGCCGGCCGCGGTTTCGAACAGGCGAGGAGGAGGATTGCCGGCCATCGGTTCTTTGGACAAGCCTTTCACCACGAAGCCGCCCAGTCGCTCGAGATGGACGACATCTTCGAACTCGACGCCGTAGCCGAAGGTCCCACTGGCGGCGATAACCGGGTTCTTGAGTTCGATCCCGGCGAAGGACACACGCAGATCAGGTCTGGCCGAAAGAGGCGGGTTGGGTGTCATCGCGTGCCTCGTTGCTCGGCCACCAGTCCTGCCGGCGTGAACCGATCCCGAGAAAGCGGACGCGAGGAGTTGTCGGCGCGATGGACGGAAGCCAACGCCTCGGTCAGAACCCTCCCACTGGCGCTGGCCGGCGCATTTATGCCCAGCAACGAAGCCAGAGTTACAGCCAGGTCCACCGGTTCGGCACGGGTGTGGTAAGTCCCCGCCTGGAATGGCAACCCGTAAAGCGCCAGCGGCACATGCCGGTCGTAGGTGTAAGCCGTCGCATGGTCGGTGCCGCTGGGGGATCCGACAGAAAATGGTGCCGGAACACCCATGACGTACCATCCTCCTTCGGGGGAGTAACTGTGCTCATATCTCAGGCCTTCTTCGGTGCCGGGAACGTCTCCCCTGGCCAGCTGCGATTTCGTATAAAATCCGCGCAGCCCGGCCTGTTTCATGGCTTCACCCACCAGGCGCTCGCCATCTGCTTCCTTGATTTTCGCTGCGGCGAAGGCATCTTCATTGATCCAGGCGAGCGGGTAGTCGAAGGCGCGCACGTAGTCGGTCGTTCGTCCGGGAGAAAGTCGGGCCGAGAGGATAGCATTGAATTGCGCGCGCATCTTCTCGGGAGAAACGCCAGCGGCGGGAATACGAAACCTTTCCGCGACGGAGGGAAGGGGAGCGACGCCATGGTCGGCGGACAAAGCAATCCAGATGTTCGCCAGGCCCACCTGATGTCCGAGGAAGTCAAAGAAGGCGGCCAGCTGGCGATCCGTTTCGAGGGCCATGGCGTGCATCTCGGGTGAATCAGGTCCGACCTGGTGCCCGAGGATGTCGTTGGCTGACAGGCTGATGGCCAGCAGGTCGGTGCCCGGGCCGCTGCCGACTTTTTCATACGTAATCAGTTCGCGTGCGAACTCAAACTGATAATCATTGGCAAACGGCGTCGATCCGACGATCTCGTAGAATCCCGCCGGAGAACCGTCTTTTCCCTGGCGCGGAGCGGTCGTGCGCAGCACATTGCCGTCGCTGTCCTTCCACTCTCTGTTGAGATACTTCTCCGCTCGCTGGCTGTCGTTGAAATCCTGCGCCCACTTCGGCAGCTCGCTGCGGTAGTAGCTGGAGGTGATCCAGGCGCCGGACTTGTGATCGATCCAGTAGGCCCCGTCGGCGGAAAAACCTCCGGGCAGAATGGCGGCCCGGTCCTTCAGCGCGATGGCGAAGACGCGGGATTTGCCCTGGGTCGCGAGCTTCATCTCGTCGCCTAAAGTGTCGGAGAGAAGATTGTGAGGCGAGGCTCCGGGGGGGCTGCCACCGAGTCCGACCAACTGCGTAGCATCGTCCTCGACCGAAGTGACCGATTTCTTTTTCTGCGGATCCCACCACTCGTTGGACACGATGCCGTGCCCGTTGGAATACGCGCCGGTGAACAGGGTGGCGTGGCCGGGCGCGGTGCGGGTATTGGCGTAGTCGTAATGGCAATCGGCGAAGTACGCGCCGTGGTCGAGCAGCAAGCGGAAGCCACTGTCGCCAAACTGCTCCCGATAGCGCTCCACGTAGTCGCCACGGAACTGATCGATGACGATCACCACCACCAGCTTGGGACGAGCGTTGTAGGCAGAACCCGAAGCCGAGCCGATGAGGCAGGCACACAGCAGCGGCACAACTGCGAAACGGTGCGGGATTCTCATCGCGACCGTAGTGTACAGCCTGTGGAACCAAAACGGGGATAGCTCTCGCGAACTGCTTTCCAGAAAGTCCCCTGGGCTTTAAGCTTTAGCGGTTGCAGTCACGTAATGGCTTGGGAGCCAATCCCATGAAGAATGTTCCGTGGACCGCGGGTGTGGTTGCTTGCCTGGCGTGCGTCACTCACCTGGATGGGGGCGTCCAAAGGGGAGCGGGGAAAGTACCTGGTAGAGGGAGTCGCGGGCTGCGGTGATTGTCACAGGCCCATGGACGAGAAGGGCGCGCCAATTACGGGAAAGAAATTGCAGGGGGCGCCAATCTTTTTCAAACCGATTCAAACCGACGGTGCCGATGCCCGCATGAGCGGAAAAGTCGCCGAACATCGCCGGCCTACCGGGATGGGGAACACTCATGCCGTGAAGTTTCTCATGACGGGAATTGCCTACAACGGCCTGGCGGCTCGTCCGCCGATGTCGCAATAGCGGATGAACAAAGACGATGCGGAAGCAGTGGTGGCCTACCTGAGGTCGCTGGCGCCGGCGGACAAGTGAGAAATACGGAGGAGGGTTGAAACGAAGCAACACAACCTGGGCGCTCGCCTCCTACGCGGTGATCGTATTCGCATTTCGTTACGGACTGCAGCGAAGCCCCATTGGGCAGAGGCTGGGCGCGCACCTGCCCTTGGCTTTTTCCAGCTTTGCCCTGCTGCTGACGCCGCTGTGGTTCTTCGGATTCGGGGCGGGCGAGTGGCTCAGAGCGAAACTATCATCACGCGGGGCCAGGGTTGCGGCGGGAGGGTTGCTGGTCGTTCCCTACCTGGTGTTCGCCATTCCCACGCGCGATGTTCAATGGACCCTGGCCCTGACAATGTGCGGCCTCCCCGTCGTTCTGGCCGCCCTCGTCGAGTCTTCGCCGTCCTCGAAAGTCAGCTGGCAGGACGCCACTGCGCTGGCCACCTTGGTGGCGGTGTACATGCTGCGCGTACTTTCCCGAGCCTGGCCTTACACCGGACTCGGAGCCTTGCCCAAGCTCTATGTCGCCGATGTAGCTTTGTATCTTTACGTCGTGGTGCGAGGTTTGCCGGGGATGGGTTACTCGTTTCTGCCTCAGGTGAGCGACATTCTAATCGGACTTCGCGAATGGTTGTTCTTCTTGCCATTTGGCGTCGGTCTGGGACTCGAGCTGCATTTCATTCACTTTCACGCCCGCCTGCCGTCGACGATGGCAGTTCCCGCAAGTCTACTGGTTACTTTCCTGCTGGTCGCAGTTCCGGAAGAGATGTTCTTCCGCAGTATCCTGCAGAACCTGTTTGAGTCCCGCTTCCGGCCGTGGATTGCCCTATCGGCTGCCGCGGCGCTTTTTGGTCTCTCGCATTTCAACAAGGGCGCAGCGTTCAACTGGCGCTACGTCCTGCTGGCCTCGATCGCCGGAGTTTTCTACGGGCGAGCCTGGCGCGCGCGCCGCCGCCTGCTGGCCGCGGCGCTCGCTCACACCGCCGTCGACCTGGTCTGGTCGCTGTGGTTCCGATAACCGGGCATCGGCCTTTAGACGCGTCCCCGCTTTCCCGATACACTAGATTGTTTCCATGCTTGATCTGAACTTTGTCCGGGAAAACCTGCCCCTCGTCGAGGAAAAGTTGCGCCAGCGCGGAATGGATCCGGGGCTGGTGCTCAGGGACTTCCGCGAGGTCGACACTCGGCGCCGGCAGGCGATTACCGATGCCGAGACGCTGAAAGCCAAGCGCAACCGCGACTCGGAAGAAATCGCCAGACTCAAGAAAAGCGGGCAGGACGCCACCGCGCTCATCGCCGGGACCAAGGAACTGCGCGAAGAGATTCAGGAGAAAGAGAAAGTTGCGGCCGAGCTGGAGACCCGCCTGCGCGACATTCTGGCCGGCATTCCCAACCTGCCCAGCGATCGCGTGCCAGTGGGCAACAGTGCTGACGACAACGTGGTGGTGCGCAGCTGGGGCACGCCTCCAGTATTCAATTTCACCCCCAAAGCGCATTGGGATTTGGGGGAGCAGCTGGGCGTCCTCGACCTGGAGCGCGCCGCGAAACTCTCCGGCGCACGCTTTGCCGTCTACTGGGATCTGGGAGCGCGGCTGGAGCGCGCCCTGGCAAATTTCATGCTCGACCTGCATACCCGCGAGCATGGTTACACCGAGGTTCTGCCGCCATCCCTGGTCAACTCCGAATCTATGTATGGCACGGGGCAGCTGCCGAAGTTCGCCGAGGATTCGTTCCGCGTCCCGCATGGCGAGAAAGACTTGTGGCTGATTCCTACGGCGGAAGTTCCGGTTACCAACCTTTATCGCGACGAGACGCTCGACGGCGCGCGTTTGCCGATCTCGCTCACCGCGTACACGCCCTGCTTTCGCAGTGAGGCCGGATCGTATGGCAAAGACGTGCGCGGCATCATCCGCCAGCACCAGTTTCAGAAGGTCGAGCTGGTGAAGTTTGCAAAGCCGGAGGAATCTTACGAGCAGCTGGAAAAGCTGACCCACGACGCGGAAGAAGTGCTGCAGAAACTGGGATTGCATTATCGCGTGGTGGCGTTGTCGACAGCCGATATCAGTTTCTCTTCCGCCAGGACATATGATCTCGAGGTCTGGCTTCCGGGACAGCAGCTGTTCCGCGAGATTTCCTCCTGCTCGAACTTCGAATCCTTCCAGGCGCGGCGGGCAAATATCCGCTACCGTCCCGCAGGGAAGAACAAGACGGAGCTCGTGCATACCTTGAACGGCAGCGGGCTGGCCGTGGGCCGGACGTGGGTGGCGATCGTCGAAAACTACCAGCAGGCCGATGGCAGCGTGCTGATTCCCGATGTTTTGCGGCCCTACGTGGGCGCCGATCGCATCACGCCCGGGAAGTTCTGATGCAACCGCACGCCGGTCCACGCTATCTACATTGCCAAGACAGGGAGCAGAAACTAGACTTGGACAGGGTTGAGGCGAGCACGAGCGCCCCAGGCGCACCCCCGGTGCCGATGAACGCCGTTTGGCGCACAATTCGCGGCTACATCCTCTGGTCGTACGAGCGCGGCACCATCCAGTACGACGTAATGGTCACGCTCATCCTGATTTTCGTTTTCTTCTCCCCGTACTGGATCAACTTCAAGGACAGACCGGTCGAGCACACCCCGGTCTCCGCCGGAGTGACCATTAATTCCGACGGCCAGGGCGGTCTCATCTACCAGATTGAAGGCAATGCGATCTCCGGGCAGAAAGACGATGCGGTGCGCGCGCAGCTGTTGAAAATCATCGAGCCCATCTCCGGCGAAGTGAACATCACCAGGGTGGAGCCGGTTCGCGATCGCGCCGGTCGCATTCTCACTTACAAGGTCTGGGTGCAGAAAGAATAAGAAAGAATAAGAATGACAATGCGAATTCGAGAGATGAGGTCGTTCCCCAAGCCAGGCGTGTGGCTGGCCTTGTTGCTGCTGGCCGTAGCGTCGCCTCCCGTCCGCGCGCAGACCAACGCCGATCTCGAACGTGTTCTTGGACAGATGGATAAGGCGGCCGCGAACTTCCGCTCCGCCGAAGCCATTTTCGTCTGGAATCAATATGCAAAAGTGGTCGACGAGACCGATACGCAGAAAGGTCGAATTTTCTTCCGCCGCAACGGCAGCGACACGCAAATGGCTGCCGACGTGATGGAGCCGGACAAGAAGTATGTTGTCTACAGCGAAGGTAAAGTGCAACTCTACCAGCCTAAGATAGATCAGGTGACCGTCTATAACACCGGTAAGGACAAGGCGGCAGTAGAGAGCTTCCTGGTCCTCGGATTTGGCGGCGGCGGTCACGATATGCTGAAGTCCTTCGACGTGAAATATGTGGGCACGGAAACCGTGGACGGTGTGGAAACCGCCAAGCTCGAGCTGACACCCAAATCTGAGAAGCTGCGCAACACCTTCGCGCACATCCTGTTGTGGATCGATCCGGCGCGCGGAATCTCCGTGCAGCAGCAGTTTTTCGAACCTTCGGGGGACTACCGGCTGGCCAAGTATTCCGACATCCGGCTCAACCAGAAGATCCCCGACCAGGCTTTTAAGCTCAAGACCACGGGCAAGACAAAGGTCGTATCTCCACAGGGTTAGCAGGCAAGCACCCCTGCGATTTTCATCAAATATTAAAGCTGAAAAAGCCTGCCCGGGTGGGTATACTGGCCTCAGCGCGACTCTCCATGCAGCAGTTCAGCGAAAGTCGCAGATAGTGGGTTTCATGGCCAAGGTTTTTACGATTCCCGTAGCCCCCAGCCTCGGACGAAGAAAACGTGAACGCACTTCAGATCCCCGCTATGTGGATGGCCAGCGCCTGCTGGTCGAAGCGATGAGGTATTTGACCAGGGCGGATCCGGTGATGAATCGCTCGGCGATTGAACTGCTCTCTGAGCATGTACGCACGCGTTTTCGCATGAGCGATACACCTTTGGGCTAGGGCGACTACACATACCCTCACATCATCTGTCTTGCGATTGACGCACCGTCTCCGCGGGTCCTGTCCACCGCCGGAATGACCGCAAGTCAGCGCTTAGCCACATTTCGCTTGACTTGCCGGGCATCCCCGATAAAACTTCTCGACTAACCAAGGTCTTCGCATTCGCGACAATCAGCAGACGTCGGCTTTTTGAGGGGGAACCATGGTCGGGAAGCGAGTTGTGCGATGCATTGGTTTCGTTCTTGTCCTGGCGTACGTTACCATCCTGCCACTCTACGCCCAGAAAATTACGGGCGACATTGAAGGCAATGTGACCGACAGCACGGGTGCGCTCTTGCCCGGGGTCAGCGTCACCGCCGAGAACACCGCTACAGGCCTGGTGCGCACCGCCACCACCAGCGGCAGTGGCGCGTTTCGCATCAATGATCTGCCCATCGGCCCGTACAAAGTGACAGCCTCGTTCCAGGGATTCAGGACGCAGATTGCGAACCTGCAGATTCTGGCGGGCGCACTGGCGCGCTCTGATTTCAAGCTGAGCGTGGGCGAGCGCGCGGAAACCATCGAAGTGCAGGGCCAGGCGCCGCTGGTCGACCTCTCTCCCAACAACAACAACTTCCTCGACAACGCGAAAATTGAAAATGTCCCGCTCAACGGACGCGATTTCAATTCGCTGCTGGCGATTACGCCTGGGGTACAGCGCGCGCCCGGCGGCGGATTTCTGGCCATCAGCATTAACGGCTCCCGCACCACTTCGAACAACTATTTCATCGACGGCCTGTACAACAACGACCGCTACTACGGCGATTCGGCGGTCAACCAGACGGGCATCGTGGGAATTCCCGCAGTCACGTTTCCCCCCGAAGCGATCGAGGAAATGAGCGTGCAAGGCACGCCTTCGGCGGAATTCGGAGTCAAGGGCGGAGCGCCGATTCTGCTGAACATGAAGAGCGGCACAAATACCTGGCACGGGTCGGCGACGTGGGTGAACCACAGCGGGTTCGGGGACGCGACCAACTACTTCGCGAATCACACCTTCGACAACTGTGGAACTCCCGGAGAGTGCCAGCCGACCAACATCCACAATAATCAATTCAACGCCACGATTGGCGGGCCGATCATCAAGGACAAGGCGTTTCTGTTCCTCTATTTCGACGGGCAACGGTACAAATCGCTGTCGGTAAGTGCGCGCAAGGTGCCGAGCACAGGAGACATCGCGGCGGCGGAAGCCAATATCGCGGCGAATAATCTCCCGATCGATCCTGTCGGGCAGAAGCTGCTGAGCTACTTTCCCACAACATCAACCGGACTGTTCATCGCCAACACTCCGACCACAGCCAGTTCCAACAGCGTTGGCACGAAGTTCGACTTCAAGCTGAATGACAAGAACGCGATCGCCGTACGCTACATTTTCGGAGACAGTTTTCAAAGCGCCCCGGCCTTTGCCGGGTTGCCGGCGGCGGGTTCGCAGCCCGATCTGTTCAACTCGGTTGCCCCGTCTCGCGTGCAAATGGCCGGCGTGAGCTGGACTACGAATTTCTCCAACAACAAGATTCTGGAAAGTCGTCTGGGCTACACCCGGTTCTCCCAGACCCTGGGCATAAACAACAAAATTGATCCCAAGAGCCTCGGCATCGACACCGGACCGCTAAGCGCAAATGATTTTGGCGTGCCCTATGTCTACCTCTACCATCTGGGCTACGGTGGCTACATTGGCGGCGTGCAGGGTTATCCGCTCGTCACCACCCCCGATTCGACCTGGGACTGGTCGGAGCACTTCTCGTGGGTGAAAGGCAGTCACACCATCAAGCTGGGCGGGAACTTCCAGCGCGCTTACACCAACAGCACCCGCAACGAAGCGCGCACCGGGCTGGCTCTGGGGTACTTCGCCTACTACGTTCCCTACCTGGGCGGAGTGGCCGACGATGTGGAGCAACTGCTGCTGGGTAAGGCCGACCTCGCTGACCGCAGCTTCGGCAACACGCACCGCCATATCACGCAAAACTCCGTGGGCTTTTATGCGCAGGACGATTGGAAGATCAAGCCGCGCCTGACCATCAGCTACGGCCTGCGGTACGAGATCAATGGCACGGTTCGCGACACGAACGATCTCGAAGCGAATTTCTTTGCCGATCGCGGCCTGGTGCAGGTAGGAAAGGGAATCAGCGGCGCCTATAACGTGGACTACCGCAACTTCGGTCCGCATGCCGGATTCGCGTGGGACGTTTTTGGTAACGGGAGGGTGGCCTTGCGCGGCGGCTACTCGCTGACGCATGATGTTGCCAACTTCGGAGCCCTGGCGTCTCCATATTCCCTGGCTCACGCCCGTACCGGCCTCTTTACACAGCAGAATCTTGGCTTCTTCAATGTCTCGAACGAATCGGACGTTGCCAGCTTTGGCGGTTCCGGGTCGCCGCCGCCGCTGACGAATTATGTGTTAGGACAGGGGTGTTTCGACCCGGTGGCAAAAGTCGGCGACTACATCTGCTTTAACAACGCGACAGCAGGGCCCCTGTTTGGTCCGAATCCCACCGGAGTGCCGCCGTTTAATGCCTTCTCGGTGATTCCCAATTTCAAGACTCCCCATTACCAGAGCTTCAACTTGAGCGTACAGTCGGAGCTCTTCCGCAATAACGTGCTGACGCTCACCTACGCGGGCCAGCGTGGCGGCGACCTGATCATTTATCACGATCTGAATGCCTCACCGCTGGGAAGTCCCTGCTCGGGCCAGGCCAGTTGCGATGCTTTCCGTCCATTCCACGGAGTGTTTGCCGACAGTTCCGGCAACGACCTGTTCCGCCATGTGGTTCAGGCAAGCAATCAGGGGCAGTCGCAGTACGACAGCTTGCAGGTTTCCTACAGCCAGCGCGACTGGCACGGGATCAACACGAGATACAACCTCACGTGGAGCAAGTGCTACGACTACAACTCGGTCAACCGCGGTGGGGCGGGAGACTATCCCCAGATCAACAATCAAAATCCGGTAGGCAGCACGGCGCCGGCGGTAGCCAATTACGCCGACTCGCGCGGCTTGTGCGACCACGATGTGCGGCTCAACTTCAATGTGGGCGGCGTGTACGCGCTTCCGAAAATCCGCCCGCTGGGTGAGCGAATCGGAAATGGCTGGCAGCTGTCGACCATCTTCACCGCCATCAGCGGGCGTCCGTTTACTCCGCTGTTGAGCGGCAACGACAGTTCCGGCCAGGGCTTGATCGGAAACAGCATCCGCCCTGCGTATGACGGAACCCCGATTCGCTACAACAAACGCAATCCCGACCAATACGTAGTCCAAACCTACACGGTCGCAGGGCAATCCGACCCCTGCGGAAGCAACACGGACTCCAGCGGGAATTTCCTGGCCGGAGCCCCTCTGTCTCCGTTTTATTTCCCGTGCTCGGGAGTAGGCAATGCGCGACGTAACTCGCTCACCGGTCCCGGCCTGGTGCAATGGGACATGTCGCTGATCAAGAGCACGAAGATCAACGAAAGGCTCAGGGTAGAGTTTCGCTGGGAGGTGTACAACATCCTGAATCGCGGGAATTTCTATTACTTCCCCAACAACATTCTGACCTCCTGCAGCAGCCAGATCGGAAATAGTAATCTGTGCTCGCCGATTGGAGGCGGGAATTTTGGACAGATCGCCAAGACCTCCGACGTGGCTGCCGGCAATCCGGTGATCGCGCAGGGCGGGCCGAGAAACATGAACCTCGGGTTGAAGTTCATTTTCTGAGCCCCGGTGGCCGGCAATTTCCCGGGAGTCTGCCTGTGGTAGACTCCCCTTTTCGTATGCGGTTTCCCCGGTGGCTCTCGCTTCTTCTCCTGCTCTCCTCCGCCACCGCCGCCAATCCTCCCGAGCATGCTGCGACCGCGAAAGCCGCGCCGCGGCCACCTAATGTCATTCTCATCACGCTCGATACCACCCGCGCCGACCGCATGGGTTTTCTCGGTTCCGATCGCGGGCTTACGCCGAACCTCGACGCTCTGGCCCGGCAGGGAATCGTTTTCACGCGGGCTTACTCGCAGGTCCCCCTCACCACGGCGTCGCATAGCACCATCCTTACCGGGACGTATCCCCAGTTCAACCACGTGAATGACTTTGGCGTGCCGCTTTCGCCGCGTCTCCCTTATCTTCCGGACCTCCTTCATCACGCGGGCTATCACACCGCCGCCTTCGTGGCGTCGCTGGTGCTCGATCCCCTGGATGGCACCGCCCCCGGTTTCGATCGCGGCTTCGACCTTTACGATGCCGGCTTCCGCTTGCGTCCGCGCGGTGCCGATCGCTACCAGACGGTCGAGCGCCGCGGCGAAGAAGTGGTGAATCACGCGCTCGCCTGGCTGAGCCGGAATACGCGCGGACCATTTTTCGTGTGGGTGCATCTCTACGACGCCCACGATCCCTACGACCCCCCCGAGCCCTACAAGACGCGCTACAAGACGCAACCTTATGACGGAGAAATCGCTTACGCCGACTTCGCCGTGGGAAATCTGCTCGGTACGCTGCGCGCGCACGGCCTGTACGACGGAACGCTCATCGCGGTCATGGCGGACCACGGCGAGTCCCTGGGCGCGCACGGCGAGAATACACACGGTGTTTTTCTCTACGATGAAACCCTGCACGTGCCGCTGCTCATCAAGCTGCCTGCCAATCGCAGCCCCGGCGTGCGCGTCGAGACCCGGGCCCAGTTGATCGATGTGGCCCCGACAATTTTGCAGGTGACGGGACTGGCGGCTCCCAGAGAGATCCAGGGCGAGTCGTTGCTGAAATTGCTGCCCGCGGCTGGAAAGCAACCTGCCGACCGTCCCGCCTACGCCGAGACCGATTATCCGCATCGCGCCTTCGGTTGGAGTTCGCTGCGTGCGCTGCGCACCGGGAAGTACCTCTACATCGCTGCTCCGGATCGCGAGCTCTACAACCAGGAGACCGATCCCCCCGAAACTCACAATCTCGCCGCCGAATCGAAAGCCGTGGCCGAGACCCTGGGCTCGCAGCTGGATGCCCTACGCGACAAGACCAGCCAAACCCTGGTCGAGCTGGCAAACCCCGGTCCCGAGCAGATGAAGAAGCTCGAGGCCCTGGGCTACGTTGCATCCGAAGACAGCAAGTTCACCAAGAGCGAAGTCGGCGGAATCGATCCCAAGTCAAAGATCGAGGTTTCCAACCTGCTGCACGATGCCATGTTTGACATCGAAGATGGCCGCTACACGGAGGCCGTGCCGCGCCTTGAACAGGTACTCAAGGACCAGCCCGGCATGGCCATCGCCGAGATGCAACTGGGGCTCGCTCACTCGCGCCTGAAGAATTACTCGGAGGCCCTGCCCCATCTCAGGAAAGCCGTGCAGTTGCTTCCTGACGTCGGCATGGGGCACTACGAGCTTGGCCTCGTCCTGTTCGAAACCGGAGACTGGAAGGGCGCGGCGCCGGAGTTTGCGGCAGCCGTGGCGCGCGCGCCGCGCTGGGCCGATGCGCATTTCTCCCTGGCCTCTGTCGATGCCCGCATTGATCGCGTGCCGGAGGCGATGACCGAACTCGACACCTGCCTCAGCCTCAGCCCCAATCATTACCGGGCAAACCTGCTGCGGGGAAGAATTCTCTCTTTGCAGGGAAATCCGGTTGCTGCTCTGGGAAATCTGGAGAAAGCGGCGCAGGTGCAGCCGGATTCGCGCGAGGCGCATCTGTTTCTTGCCGACGCCTACGGCCAGCTGGGGCGAACGTTCGATGCGGAGCGCGAGCGCGGCCTGGCGCAGCAGCGGGGTGCGCCTTCCCCGCGATAACTACCGAAGCAAGGGCGCCTTTCAGGAGGAGCACTATGCGGATGATACGGGTCGCAGTTGCTTTGCTGCTCGTTGGCGTCGGTCTCGAGGCACAGACGGATGTGCAGAAGGTTACGGTGATGGGCAAACTCACGCGGGTGATGACCATTGGCGGGGAATCGACCGGCTGGGCGATTGAGATTGAGTCTCCTCCGAACATGGAGGGAAAGGATCTGCACTCGATCGAACTGGCCTACAAGAAAACCGCGAAGCTGGAGAAGCTTGTAAACCAGCGCGTCGCGGCCACTGGGAAAATCGTTCATCACCAGGGGGTTGAGACCGGAGGGCGGGTGGTGCTGGAGGCGACGAGCATCAGGGAAGCGAAGCAATAGTCGATAGCGGCCGGGGTTCGCCGTGACCCCGAGACGCCGCAAGCTGCGTCTCTACCGCCCAAAAAATGCCGCCGCCAATACAATCAAAACCGGATACATCTCGAGCGTATAACGCGGTTCGGGATTTTCCAGCGTTCCCAGGAACACGCTGCGCAGCACTACGAAGATCAGCAACATACCGAGGTGCGGCCGGAAGCGTCCGCGAATCAGTCCGAGTAGTGCCAGCCCCGCATAAAAGACCCCGATCAACCCCAAGCCCACCGCCAGCGCTGACCACTCGAGATCATCATTGAACTCCCACCAGCGCGTATCGCACGGCAGCAACTCGGTGCGGGGACGCAGCCACATATCCAGGCTGCGCACCGCGGGCAGCCAGAGATAGTAGCGCAGCGGCGCGTGACGAATGCGTTCGCTGGCGAGCGCGGCGAAGCCTGTGTCGATTTCCGGAGTCACTGCCGTCCCCTGGTTGTAGTCCGCCACGAGGCGCTCGGTCTCTTCGCGTTGCGTGGGCGAATCGAAAGCTCGCGACGGCAGCTTGGCGACGTCCATGGGAGCCCCGGGAACAGCCCAATAGATTTCCTCGGTCGAGGAGTAGTCGGCCATCCACGTCTTCACCCAGCGGTTGAATCCCGTGGGGACGACTTCGTCGACTTCGTTTGCGTAGCGCGGGGCCAATGGTTGAAAGCGGTGAATGGTGTACAGATTGCGCAGCGTCCACGGGACCAGGGGCGCGATGGCCACCAGCGTCAGAACTGCTCCGGCGCGGACTGCGGGCCAGGGCGAGCCGCCGCCGCGCACCTGCTGGATCAGGATCCACGCCAGGTAGAGCCCGATCGCTCCGAGCAGCAGTCCGCCATCCGGACGCAACAGGATGGCGGCGGCCACGGCCAGTCCACACGCCGCCCAATGGCGCCATTGTGAAAGATCGTGCAGTGCGCGAAGCGCCAGGTTGAGAGCCAGCGCAGTGAAGAAAATTTCCAGCGTCTCGGTCAGGGCGGCAGCGGCATAGTTGGCGAGAAACGGACAGAGCCCCGCCAACAGAAACGCCGCCCTGGCGGCCCGGTCTGAAATCAGCCGCCGGGCGATGTCAGCAATCAGAAAACAGGTTCCCAGATCCACAAACAGCAGCAGGAAAATCGCTGCCCGGTAGTGTTCCATGCCAAAAATGGCGAACACGGCCGCCAGGAACGCGGGATAGCCAGGGAGGCGAATGAATGTCGGCGCCGGACCGCCGGGCGAGCTCAGCCCGTAGACTCCTTGCTGCAGCCAGTTCTTGGCGATGTCACCATAGACGAAAGAATCGTTGGTGACCCGGGAAAACCAGAAAAAGAAGATCAGCCGCAGAACCAGGGCGGC
>Ga0126383_10001005_pt1 | contig 16920 bp, 16 predicted proteins | sample PanSoiMetPlot_35_FD_96882 | JGI IMG/M metagenome (GOLD analysis project Ga0126383, IMG submission 96882) | Tropical forest soil microbial communities from Panama - MetaG Plot_35 | ecosystem: Environmental > Terrestrial > Soil > Tropical forest > Bulk soil | place: Panama | collected 2016-02-17
GATCGAGGGCGCCTGGGACGAGGACGGCAAGGGCGTCTCGATCTGGGACACCTACGCCCACACGCCGGGCAACATCAAGGACGACGAGAACGGCGACGTCGCGAACGACCACTACCACCGGTACAAGGAAGACGTCGCGCTGATGAGCTCGATCGGCGCGACGGCGTACCGGTTCTCGATTGCCTGGCCGCGGATCTTCCCGGACGGCACCGGGCGGCCGAACCCGGACGGCCTCGACTTCTACTCACGCCTCGTCGACGAGCTGCTCACCTCGGGCATCGAGCCCTTCGCCACGCTGTACCACTGGGACCTGCCGCAGGCGCTGCAGGACGAGCACGGGGGCTGGCAGTCGAAGAAGACGGCCGAGGCGTTCGCCGACTACGCCGGCTACGTGGCCGGGCAGCTCGGCGACCGTGTGAGTCACTTCTTCACGATCAACGAGTTCCGCTCGTTCGTGGATGGCGGGTACCAGGGCGCCGACGTGCAGGTCGGGGGCGGCAAGACGCTGCACCTCGGCGCCGCGCCCGGGATGACGCTCTCGGATTCCGAGCTGAAACAGGTCCGGCACCACGCCGTCCTCGGCCACGGCCTCGCCGTCCAGACCATCCGCGCCGCCGCGCCCGCCGCGAAAGTCGGATTCGCCGAGAACATCCACGTCGCGGTCCCGATCGTCGACGCGCCCGAATACGTCGCGGCCGCCGAGAAGGCGACGCGTGCGGAGAACGCCGGCTTCATGACGGTCATGCTCGAGGGCCACTACCCGGACGAGTACCTCGCGTCGACGGGCGGTGAGACGCTGACGTTCACCGACGACGAACTGGAGACGATCGCCGCGCCGCTCGACTTCGTCGGGATCAACGTCTACCGGCCCGCCCTCTACGTCGAGCCATCGGACGACCCGTCGGGTTACCACGAGATTCCGATCAACGCGTCACATCCGAAGATGCAGTCGTCGTGGCACGTCGTCGACCCGGAGGTCATGTACTGGGCGCCGCGGCTCGTGCAGTCGCTCTGGGGCCCGAAGTCGATCTTCGTCACCGAGAACGGCTGTGCCGCCCTGGACGTCCTCGCCGAGGACGGCAGGGTCTACGACACCGACCGGGTGATGTTCCTGCGCGCCTGCCTCGGGCAGCTCCAGCGCGCGACCTCCGAGGGCGTACCGGTCGACGGCTACTTCCTCTGGAGCGCCCAGGACAACTTCGAGTGGATCTGGGGATACGGCGACCGCTTCGGGCTGATCTACGTCGACTTCGAGACGCTGGAGCGGACGCCGAAGCTCAGCGCGGAGTTCTTTCGCGCCTGCGTGGCCGCGAATGCGGTCGCTTGAGTGGAATAGGATCGGACCGTGGCGATCATCGGCGTCCACGGGCTCGTCTACACGTCGGAGCCCGAGGCGGTTCGGGCGATCTTCCGTGACGTCTTCGGGTGGGACTTCGTCGACGATGGCGACGGCTGGCTGATCTTCAAGCTGCCGCCGGGCGAGCTCGGCGTCCACCCCTCAGAGCTCGAGCACAAGCACGCGCTCAGCATCATGTGCGATGACCTCGAGGCGACGATGGCCGAGCTGCGCAGCAAGGGGATCGAGTTCCGCGGTGAGCCGACGGACGCGCGTTACGGGATCACGGCGACGATGCTCCTCCCGGGCGGCACAGAGCTGCAGCTCTACGAGCCGCACCACAAGCTGGCGATCGACCTTCCCTAGTCCTCGAACTCCACGTCGAGCTCGGCCTTCCGGACGCGCGTGAAGCCCGCGGCCTCCAGCACCCCGGCGTCGTAGAGCCGCGTCATCCAGCCGTGGCCGCTCTCGGGATTCCCTTCGTCCTCGTAGCTCCCGATCGCCGCGAAGATCCGTCCGTCGCGGAAGTCCCACTCCTCGATCTGGTCGTGGTTGGAATCGATGTCCGCCCGGAACTGCTCGAGGTCGGCGCGAAGGCGCTCCTTGGCGATGCCGAGCCAGTCGCCCTCCGGATCGCGGTTCGGGTCGACCCCACTCCGGACGAGCAGGTCGTCGTGAATCTCCTCCAGCTCGAGCGCGTCGAGGAACGCCTCTGCCTCGGCCCAGTCGGGGGCGTCACCCGGCTCGAGCGCCATCAGCTCCGCGTAGAGCCCCGCCTCGTCGGCGCGCGCCAGGGTCGCCGCGGCCGCCGAGCTGACGTCCTCGTCTCGCGCGAGCGCGTGCTCGAGCTCGTGCTCCGGAAGGGTTGGCTGGTCGTCCTGCTCCGAATAGTCCCGCTCGGCGGTCAGGTCCAGGTACGCGGCGCCCCCCTCGTCGCGCGCCAGCCGCTCATCGACGACCTGCCAGCTCACAGGAGCGCCCTCCTCGACGGTGCTGAATGTGTGGCCGACCCGCGGCGCATCCGAGCGGTAGCGGCGCATCGCGCCGAGCTCTTCGCGTCCGTCCGGATGCCGGAGCCGGAGGCGGTAGCGCGCAGGCTGGAGGGTCGCCCGCGTGCCGTCGAGGCCGTCCACGAGCCAGGCCCGGCCCTCGAAGTGAACGATGCTTCCGGGCTCGAGCGGATCCTGGCTCGTGAAAGGAAGCACCCGCTCGGTGCCCGAGCGGGTGCTGTGAACGAGCTCGTACGTTGTCGGCATGCCGGGGAGCTTACGCCCGGCACGAAGGTCAGCCTGAGGGAATCACCTCGTAGGTCGGGTTGTCGCCGTGCTGCTGCGTGTAGAACCAGCGCCAGCCGTCGTGCCAGAGGTGCGGCAGCTGGGTCCCGAGGACTCCGTGCACGCTTGGGTCGCCGTTCGACACGTGGAGTCCGGTGATCTCGTTGTCGCCCTCGTTCCCCGTTGCAAAGCCGCCGAAGGCGGAATCGAGCGTGGCCGACGCGTCGCGGCCCTCGGCGAGCCATCGCACCGGCTGGTTCGCGGGATCGGAGTAATCGACGTCGACGTCGAAGACGTAGCCGGAGTCGAGCGCGTTCCGCTGCGTGTGCAGCGTGTCGCCCGCGTCCTCCACGATGCCGAGTGAGTCACGCGAGAGGAACTGGATGTTGTCGAAGCCCGCGTGCGCCTCGTCGCCCCTGAAGAAGATCGACAGGTGACCGTGGTCCGCGGACGGGCCGTCCTGCGTCAGCCGGAAGATCGAGTCCCAGCCGCCGGCGTTCGCGTTCTCCGGGCTGTTCGCGTCGGTGTCCCCGGTCTCGTCGAAGAAGAACTGCTCGAAGTGAACGCCCGGACGGAAGACGCCGTTCTCGGGCCGCTTGAAGGGCGTGCCGTGGTCAGCCTTTGCACGCACGTTGGCGTTGAAGGGCGCGTTGCCGTCGGACGCCGTGTCGTGAATCGTGACCCAGCGCGTCCGGAAGCTCGAGCCGTAGACGTGCAGGGCGAGCTGGTCGGGGGAGTTGAGCGGCGTCTGGGAGGCCAGGGTGATCGGATCGCCCGCCGCGTTGAGCACCTGGAGCACTTCGAGCTTTCCGTTCGCCAGGTCACCGGGGTGCCGCGGAACGTACCGGTAGATGAAGCTGTTCGGGATCTTCGCCCTCGTGCCGTTCTTGAGGGCGCCGCCGATGTCCTCGACGATCCAGATGTTGCCGTCACCGTCGTTCTGGATGCCCTCGTAGCCGCCGCGGCCTAGGGCGCCCGAGACGTCCTGCACGACCGACGGGTACCCGGGTGTTGCCGAGTAGGTCGGCGCGTTCTGGTTCTCGGTCGTGAAGAGCAGCCGGTGGGCCCATGGATCCCACGTCGAGCCGTCGATGTCCGCGATCGGCGCGCCTGTCGTGTCGGTCGTCGCGAGCACCGTCACGCGATGCGCCGCGTCCGCGTCGAGGTTGATCCGGGTGATGTAGCCGGGCGAGCCGCCCTCGTGGCCCTGGAACAGGAAATGCGTTCCGTAGTCGTAGCTCGGATCCGCTCCGGGAAGGCCGTGCCGGAAGACCAGATAGGTGTTCTTGTCCGGCTCGGTCTTGTGTGCCTCGTTGTTGACGGCCGGCGTCGGCAGCATCTGCGGGTCGCCTGATGCCGTCAGCACGTCGTTGTCGTAGCCGTAGTACGAGACCGCCCCGGGGTTCTCCGCTTTCGTCGAGCCCTGCGCGACGGCGGTTTGCCGCAACTCCGGCGAGAGCTTGCTCGCCGGCGCGAGCCCGGGCGACTTCGGGTTAGCCGTCGCCACGTCGGTAAGCGCCGGGCCGCTGTTCAGCGAGGCCCCGCCGCTCGCGACCGCCATGATCGCCGCCGCACAACCGATTGCGAGCACGGCAATGACCGCAGTGCGAATCCTGCGTCTCATCTAGCTGTCTCCTCTCTCCTAGGTTTGGAACGAGGTGACGCTACGAAGGATCGACGCGGCCGTGGGTTACGCCCTGGTGCGGCCGTGGTGTCGATGCTGTGACGGACTTCGTGCCGTCCTACACTCGCACCATGCTCGTCTGCTCGAGCTGCGGGGCCGAGAACCGCGAGGGCGCACGGTTCTGCGACTCGTGCGGTGCGGCACTTGCCGAGGCCGCCGCACCACGCGAGGTGCGGAAGGTCGTCACGGTCCTCTTCTGCGACGTGACCGGCTCGACCGCCCTCGGGGAGCGGATCGATCCGGAGAGCCTGCGGCGCGTGATGGCCCGCTACTTCGAGACCGCGAAGGCGATCGTCGAGCGACACGGCGGCACCGTCGAGAAGTTCATCGGCGACGCGGTCATGGCGGTCTTCGGCGTACCGGCGGTGCACGAGGACGATGCGCTCCGCGCGGTGCGCGCCGCCGATGAGCTCCGCGGCGGGCTCGGCGACCTGAACGAGGAGCTGGAGGCCTCGTACGGCACGCGGCTCGAGCTCCGGATCGGCGTGAACACCGGCGAGGTCGTGACCGGCACGGAGGAGCGGCTCGCGACCGGGGACGCGGTGAACGTCGCGGCGCGCCTCGAGCAGGCGGCCGATCCCGGCGTGATCCTGCTCGGCGAGGAGACCTGCCGCCTCGTCCGCGACAGCGTCGACTGCGAGCCGACGGAGCCGATCCGGGCGAAGGGAAAGTCCGAGCCGCTCCGGGCCTACCGCTTGCTCTCCGTGAGCGAGGAGACGCCGACGCGGACTCACGACGCGCCGATGGTCGGCCGCGAGCGCCAGCGCAAGCTGCTCGAAGACGCCTTCGCGGCCGTCTCGGCGGAGCGCTCGTGCCACCTCTTCACGATCCTGGGCGCGGCCGGAGTCGGGAAGAGCCGCTTGGCGAGCGAGTTCCTCGGTGCGCTCGACGGCGCGACGGTCGTCAGCGGCCGCTGCCTGTCGTACGGCGAGGGGATCAGCTACTGGCCGGTGACCGGCGTCGTCAAGCAGCTCGCTCCAACGGACGCTGAGACCGTCGGCCTCGCGCCGATCCTCGGCGACGAGTCGGCCACGAGCTCGCCCCAGGAACTCGCCTGGAGCTTCCGGAAGCTGCTCGAGTCCCGGGCAGCCGAGCGGCCGCTCGTGGTCGTTTTCGACGACGTGCACTGGGGAGAGCCTGCGTTCCTCGATCTCGTCGAGCACGTCGCCGACCTCAGTCGCGGCGCCCCGATCCTGCTTCTTTGCATGGCAAGGGCCGAGCTGCTCGACCAGAGGCCAGCCTGGGGCGGGGGCAAGCTGAACGTGACGAACCTCCTCCTCGAGCCGCTCGCGCAGGACGAAGCCGGCAAGCTGATCGAGGCGCTCGCCGACGGGATCCCCGAAGCCCAGCGCGAGCGGATCCTCGAAGCGGCCGGCGGTAACCCGCTGTTCGTCGAGGAGATGGTCGCGATGGCCGTCGAGGAGGGGGTTGAGATCATCGTTCCGCCGACGATTCAGGCACTCCTGGCGGCGAGGCTCGACCAGCTCGACCCCGCCGAGCGCGGCGTGCTGGAGTGCGGTGCAGTCGAAGGGCTGGTGTTCCACCGCGGCGCTGTTGCGGCGCTCACCCCCGACGAACCACAGGTCGAGGGCCGGCTGGTGACCCTCGTCCGGAAGGACCTCGTCCGCCCGGACGAGCCCGTGTTCGCTGACGACGAGGCGTACCGCTTCCGACACCTCCTGATCCGCGATACGGCGTACGACGCGCTCCCCAAGGCCGTGCGGGCCGAGCTGCACGAGCGCTTCGCGAGCTGGCTCCAGGAGCACGGAGCCGATCTCATCGAGCTGGACGAGATCGCCGGCTATCACCTCGAGCAGGCGTACCGCTACCGCGTCGAGCTCGGGCCGCTCGACGCGGCTGCTGCCGCCATCGGGGAGGGAGCGGGGCAGCATCTCGCGCGGAGCGCCGACCGGGCCCGCCACAGGGGCGATGTCGAGGCGGCAGTACCCCTGCTCGCACGCACGGTCGAGCTCCTCCCCGAAAGCCACCCGGATCGGCGAGCCGCACAGGCCCACTACGCCCAGCTGCTCGCAGAGGTCGGCCGGTACGACGACGCCGAACAGATGCGTGCCGATGCGGAAGCCGGCGCGCGCGAAGCAGGCGACGAGGCGCTCCTCGCCAGGCTCGTCCTGGCCGGACTGGAGGCCGAGGTTCAATCAAAACCGGGAACGACGATTCGCGACGCACTGGCCGGTGCCGAGAAGGCACATGCCGAGCTCGAGCGGCTTGGTGACGAGCACGGCGCAGTCTGGGCTCTGCGCCTGATCGGGAACTTCCAGGGCTGGCTCGGCCACAGCCGGCAATCGGAACAAACCTTGAGGCACGCGCTCGAGCGAGCGAACCGCCTCAACGGGCGGCTCGGAGACGAGATTCGGCTCTGGCTCCTATGGGAGGCCTGGTCGGGCCCTGTCTCGACCGATGATGGCCTACGCCGCTGCGAGGAATACCTCGAAGGCGCACGCCGGTCCGGCTCGATGCTGATCGAGGCGACCGCCCTCAACATCGGCGCCGTGCTGAAGGCCTACCGGGGCGACTTCGAGGCGGCTCGAGCGGATGTTGGCGCCGGTCGTGCCCAGCTGTTCGATCTTGGGGGACCCATCTGGTCGTCGGGCCCGGCGATGATCCAGGGCGAGATCGAGCTCGCGGCCGGGAACCCCCGAGCCGCCTACGACGTCCTCGCCGAGGGCCACCGTGTCCTCGGGGGCATCGCGAAGACCGGGTACCTGGCGACCATCGTGGGCTATCAGGCCGAAGCCGCGCTCGAGCTCGGCCGCGAGGCCGAGGCGCTCGAGCTGAGCGACGAGGTGGAGCGTCTTGCCCAGAAGGACGACTTCGAGCCGCGTGCCCGCGCTCGGCTGGTGCGCGCCCTGGTCGAAGCGCGTCGGGGCGCCCTCGCGGACGCGGAGGGCCTGCTTCGAGAGGCGGCGGGTCTGATCGAGCTGACCGACTACCTCTTCCTGCACGTCCGTTTGAATCTCGTCCGCGCGGAGGTCGCCGGCCTGGCGGGCAAGTCCGAGGACGAGCGGGAGGCCCTCGAGAAAGCGCTCGCCGCCGCCGAGGAGAAGGGCTGCCTGGTCGCGGCGCGCGGCATTCGGGAACGCCTGGCGCAGCTCTGACGGTTGAACACGGCCCGTTCGGGGAAGCGGGGAACCGTGGACAGGCGTCGTCTGGGCGCTCAGGGGCTCGAGACCTCGGCAATCGGTCTCGGCTGCATGGGCATGTCAGAGTTCTACGGGACCGCGGACGAGGACGAGGCGGTCCGGACGATTCACCGCGCGCTCGCCCTCGGGGTGAGCTTCCTCGACACCGCCGACGTGTACGGCCCGTTCACGAATGAGCGCCTCGTCGGCCGCGCGCTCGAGGGCCGCCGCGACGAGGTCGTCCTCGCCACGAAGTTCGGCAACGTCCGCAGCACCGAGGGCGAGCGCCTCGGCATTCGCGGCGACCGCCTCTACGTTCTCGCCTCGTGCGACGCGTCGCTGCAACGGCTCGGCACCGACCACATCGATCTCTACTACCAGCACCGCGTCGACCCGCAGGTTCCGATCGAGGAGACCGTCGGCGCGATGGCCGAGCTCGTCGAGGCGGGGAAGGTGCGCTACCTCGGCCTTTCGGAGACCGCGCCCGAGACGATCCGCCGCGCGCACGCCGTCCACCCGATCACCGCCATTCAGTCCGAGTACTCGCTCTGGACGCGCGACCCCGAGATCGAGGTGCTGCCGACGATCCGCGAGCTCGGGATCGGCTTCGTTGCCTACAGCCCGCTGGGCCGGGGCTTCCTCTCCGGCCGCTTCCGCTCGCCGGAGGATCTCCCCGAGGGCGACTTCCGACGGGAGAACCCCCGCTTCCGGGGCGAGAACCTCGACCGGAACCTCGAGCTCGTCGAGCGCGTCGAGGAGCTCGCCGCCGAGAAGGACGTTACGCCCGGTCAGCTCGCGCTGGCCTGGGTGCTCGCCCAGGGTGTCCTCCCGATCCCGGGCACGACGAACGTCGAGCACCTGGAGGAGAACGTCGGCGCGCTGGAAGTCGAGTTGACCGAGGACAACCTGCGCGAGCTCGACTCCGTCTTCCCGCTGGGGGCCGCTTCGGGCGACCGCTACTCGGACATGTCGTCGGTGAACCGCTGACCGCTGGCGCGGCTGGCACAGTGACGCTGTGGCGGCCGCGGTCGAGACTCAGGGTCTCGCGAAGACCTATCCGGGCGGTGTCCGGGCGCTGGCCGGTCTCGACCTGCGCATCGAGCGGGGCGAGGTGTTCGGCTATCTGGGCCCGAACGGGGCCGGCAAGAGCACGACGATCCGGCTGCTGCTCGACCTGATCCATCCGACGGCCGGCAGGGCGAGCGTGCTCGGCATCGACTCGCGCCTGGCCGAGGCGAGGCGGGCGGTCGGCTATCTGCCCGGCGATCTCCGTCTCGGCGACCGGATGACCGCGCGCGAGCAGCTCGACTCGCTGGCCCGACTCCGCGGCGGCGTCGACCCGCGGCTGCGCGAGGAGCTCTGCGACCGGTTCAAGGTCGTGCTCGACCGCCCCATCCGCCACCTGTCGAAGGGCAACCGGCAGAAGGTCGGGATCGTCCAGGCGTTCATGCACCGGCCCGAGCTGGTCGTCCTCGACGAGCCGAGCTCGGGCCTCGACCCGCTGCTCCAGGCGGAGCTGCGGACGCTCCTACGCGAGACCGCCGGCGACGGCCGCACCGTCTTCCTCTCGTCGCACTCGCTGGACGAGGTGCAGCACATCGCCGACCGCGTGGGGATCATTCGCGCCGGCCGGCTCGTCGACCTGGACTCGGTCGACCGGCTGCGCGAGCGGGCCCTGCGGCACGTGACGATCGTCTTCGCGGAGCCGGTCGAGCCGGAGCGTTTCGTCCGCCTCGACGGCGTTCGTCTCGACCACGCCGACGGCTCGGTGCTCCGCCTGTCCGCGCCCGAGCCGGCGATGGACGCGGTGGTGAAGGAGGCCGCCGCGCACCGCGTGGTCGACCTCGTCTCCCAGCCGGCCGACCTCGAGGAGATCTTCCTCGAGCTGTACGAGGAGCCGGATGCCAGCTGAGCTGATCCGCCGCGGCCTGCTCGACCACCGGCGCGCGCTCCTGGGCTGGTGCCTCGGCGTGATCGGCTACACCGCGCTCCTTGCCTCGATCTTCCCGTCGTTCAAGGGCTCCGCTGACCTGCAGAAGCTCGTGCAGCGGTACCCCGACGCGCTGAAGGCGCTCCTCGGGCTCAGCAGCGGCAGCTTCGCAACCGGCCCGGGCTTCCTCGACGCGGAGCTGTTCAGCCTGATGCTGCCGCTGCTCGTCCTCGTGCTGGCGATCGGCTCGGGCGCCCGGGCGTACGCGGGCGAAGAGGAAGCGGGACGGCTCGAGCTCCTGCTCTCGTACCCGCTGCGGCGGCGCGGCGCGGTGCTCGCAAAGGGCTCGGCGCTCGCAGGGGAGGTGGTGGTCTTCTGCGCGGTCGGATTCGGTTCGCTCGCGGTGCTGAGCGCGATCTTCGGCCTCGATCTCGACTTCGGCCGGCTCGCCGCCGCGATGGGCTCGCTGGCGGTGCTCGGCCTCTTCTTCGGGTGGCTCGCGCTGGCCCTCGGCGCGGCCTTTCCGAGCAAGGTGCTCGCGCTCGGGATCTCCGCGGGCTTCGCGGCCGCCGCCTACCTCGTCGGCGGGCTCCACTCGCTCGCCGGGTGGCTCGATCCACTCCGCTTCCTGTCGCCGTTCTGGCTCGTCGGGCAGTCGCCGCTGGAGGACGGCGTGAACGGCTGGGGGATCCTGGTCGTCCTCGCGGCGTCGGCTGCGATTATCGGGGCAGGAGCGGCCCTCTCCGAGCGGCGGGACCTCGAGACGCCCTAGGGTTCGGCGCGTGAAGGAGGCGCGGCTCGAGCAGCGCGAGGAGGGTCTGACCCCCGTGACGGACGGGTGGTTCGTCGTCAACGTACGCGACGCCGCCTGGGTGCAGAACGACGTGCTCGGCTCCGCATGCATCTTCGAGGGCGAGGAGGCGCCGTTCCCGCAGCTCGGCTACACGATCGCGGTGCTCGAACCGGGCCAGTCCGGCGGGCGCTATCACCGCGAGGTGAACCAGGAGGACTTCCTCGTCCTCCGCGGGGAGTGCCTGCTGATCGTCGAGGGCGAGGAGCGCCACCTGAAGGCCTGGGACTTCGTCCACTGCCCGCCGTGGACCGAGCACGGCTTCGTCGGCGCGGGCGACGGCCCGTGCGTGATCTTCATGGCGGGGTCGCGCGTGGGGAAGGACACGGTCTACGTCCGCAACGAGCTGGCGCTCCGCCACGACGTCGGCGTCGAGGAGGAGACGACGGTCTCCGCTGAGGCGTACGCGCCGTTCCCGAGATGGGAGCCCGGTCGTCCACCGGACGTCGAGTTCCCGTAGGTAGGCTCGAGGGCATGTGCAGGAACATCCACACGCTCTTCAACTACGAGCCCATGGCGACCGACGACGAGGTCCGCGCGGCGGCGCTCCAGTACGTCCGCAAGGTGAGCGGCTACACGAAGCCGTCGCAGGCGAACGAGGAGGCCTTTGCGCTGGCCGTCGACGAGGTTTCCGAGGCGACCGCGAAGCTCCTTGGCTCGCTCGTCACGAACGCGCCTCCGCGCGACCGCGAGGTCGAGGCCGAGCGCAAGCGCGCCCGCGCTGCCGAGCGTTTCGCTCCGGCTTAGCTCGCGAAGCTCTCGACCAGGAGCTCGACGACTCCGAGCACCAGCGCGACGCACCAGAGGAAGCTCTCGAGGCCGACCTCGTGGTGGGTCTCGGAGCGCGGGGTCAACAGCCCAGGCTGAGCGGGGCGTTCGTAGAGGTCTGGCGGTGCCATGACGCCGGTCCGGTACATCGGTTCTCCACCTTTCGGCCCCCGCGGGAAGCCCTGATCCTACTGATGAGTTTCGGACGAATCGCCGGTCTAACGGTTAGGTGTCAGCGAAAGGAGGAGTCATGGGACAGCCGGTCGTGCATTTCGAGGTCGTCGGCAAGGACGGCGAGACGCTTCAGCGCTACTACGCCGACCTTTTCGGCTGGGAGATCGCCGCGGACAATCCCTACGGCTACGGGGTCGTGCCGCGTGAGGGCAACCTCGGCCGGAACGGCGTCGGCATCGGGGGCGGCGTGGGTCAGGGGCCCGACGGTTACGGAGGCCACGTGACCTTCTACGTCGCGGTTGCGGACGTCGAGGCGGCCCTGCAGAAGGCGGAGAGCCTGGGCGGGAAGCGGTTGATGGGGCCCGAGGAGATCATGGGCGAGATCGTCATGGGCCAGTTCCAGGACCCCGAAGGCCATCTCGTCGGAGTCGTCCAGGGCGAATAGCGCCGCGACCGCGAGGGCTACGCTGGGCGCGTGCCCGCCCGCGACACGCTCGTCTTCCTTCCGGCCTGGAACGAGGAGGACAACCTTCCCGCCGTGCTCGACGAGCTCCACGCGGGTCTGCCCGACGCCGACGTCCTCGTCGTCGACGACGGCTCGAGCGACCGGACCGCCGAGGTCGCCAGGGAGGGCGGGGCCGAGGTGATCTCGTTCGAGTCGAACCGCGGCCTTCCCGCCGGGATCGGGGCCGGCTACCGCTACGCGCTGGATCACGGCTACGCGTTCTGCGGCCGCGTCGACGCGGACGGCCAGCATCCCGTCGCGGAGCTCGCGCGGCTGCTCGCGCGGGTTCGCTCCGGCGAGTGCGACGTCGCCGTCGGTTCCCGCTTCGCAAGCGGCGACGGCTTCGCGCCCTATCGGTACCGCTCGAGCGGGGCGCGGAGGTTCGGCACCGCGCTGCTGCGGCGGTCGCTGAAGGTCGCGCTGCGCCGGCCGTTCCTCGACGCGACAAGCGGGATGTATGCCGCGAACGCGAAGGCGCTCCCGGTGCTCGCGCAGCCGTATACAACGGAGGCGCCCGAGGTGCAGGCGATCCTGCGGCTCCACGAGGCCGGGCTGCGCGTCGACGAGGTGCCGGTCGACATGCGCCCGCGGGCCAGCGGCGAGTCGAAGCTGAAGGGGAAGAAAGCGGTGCTCGTCGTCCTGACGATCATCGCGACCCTGCTCGCGGTCGAGCGGTGGCGCCGCTGATGCGCCTCGTCGCGGTGCTCGGCTACTCGCACCGCCGCTTCGACGGGATGCACGACATCTGCGCGGAGCGTGTAGAGCATGCGGAGACGCTGCAGGCCGATGCCGTTCTGCTCTCGGGCGAGGTGGACGACATGCGCCCGGCCTGGAATGGAAGCTCCGTGCCACTGCTTCTGGATCCCGCCGCTCGCAGCACCAGGGAGAACGCGCTCGGCGTGGCCGAGGCGGCCCACCGAGTCGGCGCCGACGAGGTCGTGGTGGTGACCTCCCGGTGGCACGCGCTCCGTGCGCGAACGCTGGTCCGGGCGGCGCTTCCTAGAGTCGCGGTGACGAGCTCGTCGCCGCCGGGCAGGCCGCCCGTTGCGCTGCTGGGGAGGGAGGTGGCCTGCCTCACCGCCCTCCCCGTTCAGCTTCTTCGTGTCCGTCTCCGCCGCTAGCGCGCGGCCGGGTGCCACACGCCGACGTCGCGGAAGCCGTTGCCGTTGATGTCGCCGCGCTTGCTGTCGAGATAGAACGTGTACAGCGGGGCGCCGCGATAGGTGACCTGGATCCGGTGATCCGGCCGCCTGATTGTGCCGAGGCCCGGTACGCCGGCGGGCTTGTCGCCCTTCCGGACAGTGAGCGGCGTCCAGACCGAGAGGCATCCCTTCGTGCAGATGAAGCGGCCGTGCCGCTCGGCGCTGAGCGAGTAGAGCGTGCGTCCGCGGCTCGTGACGAGGATCGTCTTGCCGAGCTTCGCGTTGTGCGCGGTCCCGACGAGGCGGACGGTGCGCGCGCCCGCGCCTGCCACCAGGGCGAGTGCGAGCACGCTGACGCAGAGGGTTACTGCGGTCTTCATGAGGAACCTCCTGAACGAAGGAGAGGGGTCTGCAGGGGATACGGCGCGGGCCGTCTAGCCGGATTCGCCTGCCCAGGGCGGGAGCCCGAGCGCCCGTTCGTAGGCGGCGCGGTCGTGCACCGGCTCGCCGTGCGCGACGATCACGTGCTCGAACGGCAGCTCGAGGAGGTCGCGGAGGGCAGCGCGGGCCCGCAGCCCTGGAGATCGACCTGCTGGAGCCAGAGTCCGTCGGTCACATCCACGGGCGACAACGTTACGGTTTCCTTGACCGTGCTCGAAGAGGCCCGGCTGGCGTACGAACGATCCGCGTGGGCGCAGGCGTACGAGGCCCTCGCGCGCGCCGACGCAGAGACGCCGCTGGCTGCCGCAGACCTCGTGCAGCTTGCGACTTCGGCCTACATGCTCGGCCGCGACGACGAGTCGCTGCAGATCCTCGAGCGAGCGTCCCAACGGTTCGCCGAGGCCGGCGAGCGCCGACCGGCGGCGCGCTGCGCGTTCTGGGTTGGAATCCAGCTCTTGCTGCGAGGCGACATGGGCCCGGCCACCGGTTGGCTCGGCCGGGCCCACCGCTTGCTCGAAGGCGAGGGCGAATGCGCAGAGCAGGGATACCTGTTGATGCCGGTCGCCTTCCAGCACGACGCCGAGGGCGATCTCGAGGGGGCGTCCGCAACCGCCGCAGCCGCCGCGGAGATCGGCACGCGCTTCGGCGACAAGGATCTCTTCGCACTCGCGATCCACACGCAGGGGGAGTTCCTCGTCAACGTTGGCAAGGTGAGGGAAGGGCTCGAGCTGCTCGACGAGTCGATGGTCGCGGTGATGGACGGCGGGACGTCTCCGATCGTCACCGGAATCGTCTACTGCGGCGTAATCCTCGTCTGCGAGCGCGTCTTCGACGTGCGCCGGGCGAAGGAGTGGACGGCGGCGCTGACGCGGTGGTGCGAGCAGCAGCCCGACCTCCTCGCGTTCACGGGCAGGTGCTTCGTCCACCGTGCCGAGATCCTGCGGCTCCAGGGCGACTGGGCCGACGCGCTGGCGGAGACCGACCGCGCGGACCGGCGGCTCGAGAAGGCGATGAACCAGGCAGCCGCTGCGCGGAGCTGCTACCTCCGCGGCGAGGTTCACCGTCTTCGGGGCGAGTTCGCGGAGGCAGAGCAGGACTACCGGAGGGCGAGCGCGCTCGGAGCGGAGCCGCAGCCGGGGCTGGCGCTGATGCGGCTCGCGCAGGGGAACCGGGACGCGGCAGCCGCGTCGATCCGGCGCGTGGCCGGCGAGACCACGGACCGGTTGAGGCGGGCGGCGCTGCTGCCCGCGTTCGCGGAGATCATGCTGGCCGCCGGCGAGCTCGACGAGGCGAGGAACGCCTGCCGCGAGCTCGAGCAGGCGTGCGAGGAATGCGACAGCGAGATGCTTCGCGCGATGCTTGCGGCGACCCGCGGAGCCGTCGAGCTGGCGGCCGGCGACACAGCGGGCGCCCTGGTCAGCCTTCGGGCTGCGAGCAAGGCCTGGAGCGACCTCGAGGCGCCGTACGAGGCCGCGAGGGCTCGGCTGCTCGTCGGCACCGCCTGCCGGGAGCTAGGCGACGAGGAGGCGTTCGCGCTCGAGCTCGAAGCCGCCAGGAGCGTCTTCGAAGAGCTAGGGGCGGCACCCGACGTGGCAGCGGCCGACTCGCTCACCGGGGCCGCTCCCGAAACGCACGGGCTGACGGCGCGCGAGCTCGAGGTGCTTCGCCTCGTCGCCGCCGGAAACAGCAACCGGGAGATCGCCGCCACGCTCGTCATCAGCGAGCACACCGTGGCGCGCCACGTCCAGAACATCTTTCGGAAGCTCGGGGTTCCGTCACGCACTGCGGCGAGCGCGTTCGCCTACGAGCATCACCTCCTGTAGTCAGAACTGACCATTCCGCCGGGCGCAAAGTTGGTGAATCGGCGCGATGCGCGCGCGGGCCTCGCTCCGTACGGTCGATGCATGTCACCGTCGGAGGAGGACCTCATGGCCACAGCAGCAACAACGATCGAGGAGCGGCAGTCGAGCGTCGAGCACTTCGAGACGATCGTCGTCGGCGGAGGGCAGGCCGGGCTGTCGGTCGGCTACTACCTGAAGAGGCTCGGGCGGCCGTTCGTCATCCTGGACGCCAACGAGCGGATCGGCGGCTCCTGGCGGACGCGGACCTGGGACTCGCTGCGTCTCTTCACGCCTGCTCGCTACGACGGCCTGCCCGGCTGGCCTTTCCCTGCTCCGGGCTGGTCGTATCCGACCGCGCGAGAGACCGCGGACTACCTCGAGGCCTACGCCGCCCGGTTCGAGCTTCCGGTTCGACTCGGAATGCGGGTCGACCGGCTGACGAAGGTGGACGGGCGCTATGTCGTCGAGGTGGGCGAGAAGCGGCTCACCGCGGACAGCGTCGTCTTCGCGAGCGGGTTCTACGGGACACCGAACGTCCCGGAAATCGCGGGCGAGCTCGATCCGAGCATCATCCAGATGCACTCGAGCGAATACCGCAATCCCGCGCAGCTGCGCCCGGGCGGGGTCCTGCTCGTCGGCGCCGGCAACTCGGGAGCGGACATCGCCATGGAGGTCTCGCGCTCGCATCGCACCTGGCTCTCCGGTCCCGACAAGGGGCAGATCCCGCTTCGGATCGAGCACCCGCTTCGCCGCTTCGTGGTTCCGGTGCTCTGGTTCGTCGCGTCGCACGTCCTCACAGTGAAGACGCCCCTCGGACGCAAGGCGCGGCCGCACGTCCTCGAGAGCGGCGCGCCGCGGATCCGCGTCAAGTCGGCCGACCTGGACGCGGCAGGCGTGGAGCAGGTGCCGAGGACGGTGCGAGTCGAGGACGGAAGGCCTGTGCTCGAGGACGGGCGCGTGCTCGACGCAGCGAACGTGATCTGGTGCACCGGCTTCCGACAGGACTTCGGCTGGATCGATCTGCCGGTCTTCGACGGACAGGGAGCTCCGATCCACGAGCGGGGCGTGGCCTCACAGGCGGGCCTGTACTTCCTCGGCCTCGACTTCCTCTACTCGTTCGCGTCGGAGAACGTCGGAGGTGTGCGCCGGGACGCGAAGCACATCGCGAAGCACATCACCGCCCGCTGACCCTGAACCTCGCCTGGGGACGAACCTTTACGCCTTCGTGACACCTAAGCCTTGACACCGAACGGTGTCCGACACCGGAACGATGCGAGGGGCCCCTCGGGGCAGTCGGGAGCCCCTCGCCATCCGCTCTCCCGCGGCCCTGGCGGCGGTCGGCGGAACCTCGTCGTGTCGAGAACGACGCTACGACGCGCGGCGACCCGTGTGGGCTACGCGACGGTGCGATTCCGGTTTCGGTCCGGTGACGGCTACGAGCGCGGCTCGCCGCCGCCGTAGCCCTCGACGGCGTCATCGAGGTCGAACAGCGCGCCGAAGCGGCGCTCGCCCGGCTTCGCCACGTCGTAGATCCCGACCTGGCTCGCGTCCGGATAGACGCTGACGTTCGGCGCGTTCTGCTCGCTGAACATCAGTAGCCGCACGGGCGAGCCGCTGCGGTTCTCGTACCCGTGGACGCCGCGCTCTCCGCGGGGAAACGCCCGCACCTCGCCCTCCGGGACGTCCTCCCATCCGTCCGCGGTCCGCACGGCAACCGTGCCTTCGAGCACGACGAGCAGCTCCTCCCGCTGGAGGTGGTAGTGGAAGTGCATCCCCGTCCCGGGCGGGAGCTCGTAGACGGTCAGCCCGAGGTGCTCGGCTCCCGCCTGCTCGGC
>Ga0126383_10001007_pt1 | contig 16909 bp, 8 predicted proteins | sample PanSoiMetPlot_35_FD_96882 | JGI IMG/M metagenome (GOLD analysis project Ga0126383, IMG submission 96882) | Tropical forest soil microbial communities from Panama - MetaG Plot_35 | ecosystem: Environmental > Terrestrial > Soil > Tropical forest > Bulk soil | place: Panama | collected 2016-02-17
AGAAGAATACATTTATACGGCGGCCCGATCGGCGCTCGTGGGCGCGGGCTTGCGTTTGATTCCGGTGAAGGTGGATGAAGCAGGCTTTGATATTGCGAATCCGTCGGCGGACGCGACCGCTGCTCGCCTCGCGTATGTGACTCCCTCACATCAATACCCCTTGGGAGTAACGATGAGTCTGGCGCGGCGGCTCGCGCTGCTTGACTGGTCCAATCGAAACGGCGCCTGGATTCTCGAGGACGACTATGACAGCGAGTACCGCTACGCGACGCGCCCGCTGGCTGCTTTGCAGGGCCTCGATAAAGCCGGCCGGGTCATCTATGTCGGGACCTTCAGCAAGGTTCTGTTTCCTTCGCTGCGGATTGGATACATCGTGGCCCCTCCGGATCTGGTCAAGGCATTTTCGATTGCGCGCGGGTCGCTTAGTTGGTGTACTCCGAACATTGATCAAGCCGTACTCGCCGACTTCATCAACGAGGGCCATTTCACGCGCCACATCAGGCGAATGAGATCGCTGTACGCTGAGCGGCAAGAGGCGCTGATCGAGGCGCTCAAGCGCGAGCTGGGAGATCTGTTCAAGGTCAGGCGCACTGATGCCGGCATACATATCAAGGCGTTGCTGCTGGAGGATCTCGATGATCGAGCGATCGCCGACGAAGCCTACGGTCTCGGAATATTTGCGCAAGCGCTGTCACGTTTCTACGAAGGTAATCCGGCGCTGGCCCAGCGCGGTCTGGTTTTAGGTTATGGCGCTTACAATCCTCGTGAACTGAAGGAAGGCGTGATTAAACTCGCTAAGGCTTTGCACACCGTCAGACGCCAGTCCCGGAGCCCCGCCAATCGCCGGTCTTAGAACGACTCTCGCATCAGGAATGTGACGATTTGGAAAAGCGCCAGACGGCGAGCGCTATGGGCAGGCCGACGCAGAACATGTGTGTGAGCACCGCGACGATTACGCCGGACGCGGGCGTCAGGAAATTCCGGTGGAAGGTCAGACGCAGAACCAACCCGTACATGAAGAGATAGACCATCACGCCATAGATCAAGCCGAAGATGATTGGTTGAGTCCGCAGAAAACTGAGACCCCGGCTGGCGATAAAATAGACTGAGCACCAGACAAAGGCGATGAAGAAATGGATGAGCAGTCCGAGGATGGCGCTCCCCACACCCGCTTTATACGAGCTTGGGCCGAGCGCACCCGACGCGACCGATTGCAGTACCCAAAGCGGACTGCGTCCATAAATCGCGCTGTTGATGAAGGCGGCGGTGATGTCCATGGCTCCCGCCACCAAACCACCCCAGACGATCGCCCGATAGTCGCTGGACTGCTTCAAAGGCAGCACTGTTGATTCAGCACTCATGCGCAAGAGGTCCTTACTTCCAGGTGGTCGAGATTGTAGCCAGCAGCACCGTGTCTACAAGTGCCAATCGGGAAAGCCGGAAGGGGGCCAATTTCGACTGGTCCCGGCGATTGTTTTGACCTGTTAATCCGGCAGCTAGATCCTGCGCCGAAAAAGGTAAGACATCTTGATGAAGAACGTCTGTTCGTTGCGGTGCAAGCCCGGTTCGTAATCTCCGGTGAAAGGATTGAAGCCTTTCCAATTCAGGTTGTCGTTGTAACCGGCATAAAGCGCGGTTCCCGGATTAGGCGTCCACCCAAACAGAAACTGCCCGGCAACCTTTCCCGCCAGAGTGTCATAGTCGACGCGGGCGCGGGCGAAAGTAAATTTAGTGAACTGATAAGTCGTCCTCGAGGAAAAGAGTTTTTGCCGGTAAGCCATGCGGTCAGTATCCCGGCGACGTAAAGAGCTGCTGACAAAATCCAAAGTTGAGCGCCATGCCCTGGTTGGTTGCCACGCCAGCGTCACATCGATGTCCTGCGTATTCCCCAAACCGGGATCGAGCGGCGCGTTCGGATCGATCAAAGCCGCCGGGCTGACGCGCGGATATCGCGGGCCGGCGCCAAAGTCGAAGTCGTAGGCCCTCCAGGAGCGATCCCAAACTATGTCCGCGGAGTATTTTTGCGTGGGCGCGGTCGTAAACTGAAAGGTAAAGCCATCGTAAAAAGTGCTGCGCTCGGGCGCGCCAATGAAAGCTCCGGGCCGGTTTGCGGCGCGCCGTGGGCCAAACTCTTCTTCGAACAGTCGCCAGTAATCGCGATAGACATCCATTTTGATTACAGTCTGTTTTTTGAAATTGAACTGCGACCGCGCGGCCTCAAAGCCGTACTGCATACGGCCCTGCCAGGTGAATTGCAGGCGAGTGCTGGACGTGACGCTCCATGAAGTCAGTCGCGCCGCCGGTTTCGGTTCAGAGTTGTAAGTGATGTCCAACTGCCACGGGTTGGTATTCGTTTGCGTGGTGAAGCCGGCGTAGGCGCGATAATCGGGTGAATAGCCGCGTCCGTTTAAAAAGAAGTTCCAGTGGCGAGTGCTCCGCTGTACCAGCGCCGAATAGGCCATTCCATTTCCCGACCGATAGATGTTCTTATCCAAATCGGGATCGTAGAAGAACCCGCGCGTCGTAGTGCCGAGCAATTGAAATTGAATTACGGTTTGGGAATTGGGCGTAAACCGCCCATCGACGCCAGCAAGATAGTTGTGCTTTTCAATAAAGCTGTAGGCCGTCGCGAGCAGGCCGATGGTCGAGCCCTTGCCGACATCGCGTTTGACGCGCGCGACGCCGACGAAGGCATTCTTGCCAATGAAGCGTTCGATATCAGGGAGAATCGCCGGATCGCTCTTTTCTTCATCGCTGAAATTTCCCGGCGCGTTATCGTTGGCCAGCATTAAGCCAAATGTATTGCGGCCGCGCTTGCCGCTGAGTTTCACCGCGACGTCGGGATCGATGATGGTCCGGGTGTGCACGGCTTTAATTGGCGTCTGGAAGATCTCGATGCCTTCCAGGAAGAAGGGCCGTTTCTCTGGAAAGAAAATTGGAAAACGCTGATTGGCGGTGACCACCAATTGATCGGCTTCGACCTGCGCAAAATCAGGATTCACAGTCGCATTCAGGGTCACCCCGCTGGAAAGCGAAAGTTTGGCTGTTAATCCCGGATCGAGATGCGCGGGCCGGTTGATGAAGCGGCCGGGATCGTCGCCGGCCGTGGGCGGCAGGGTCCGCCTTCGTTCACCGGTTTCGGCGACAGTCAATGTGGGAATCAACTCGAGCGTGCGCTCACCGCCGATGTCTTCAATGCCGGCAATATGCCCTTCCTGCTCGAGAAATTGCGTAAAAGTTGAGGTGCGAAAGTCACGGCTCTCTCTGCGCAGGGGCATCCATGAATCCCACTCATCAAGATGGCGGACCGTGCGCAGCACGTGTATGCCCCACAGCTTTCCCGGACCGGCTTCATAACGCAGCGAGGTGAAGGGAATTGCCACTTCGATCGTGAAGCCATCGTCTGTAAGTCTTCCCTGCGATTGCATCACCACGTCAACCGTAAAGTCGATGCCCTGTCCTTCCGTAAAGACGCCGTCGCTTTGCACTCCCAATGGATTGAACTGGAGAACATAGGCCCGCCGCCTGTCGTTGAAGGTGTCCAGCCAAATGGACACGTAGTCGTTGCCTGAGAGGTCGTCGCGCTTGGCCACCGTAGAGCGCACTTGTCCTTGCTGATCGCTGGCATGAATTGCGAGATATAAAAACCTGGCGTCATAACCGATACGCACCTCAGTGGTATTTGAGGGCCTGAGGTTGTCGCCCGGTTCGGTTTGAATGAAGTCTCTGAGCACGGCCGCGTGCTGCCAGACCTCGTCATCCAAATGTCCGTCGATCACCGGTGGTTTATCGAAGCGCAAGACCTTGACCGGCGCTCGATGATCATCGATGGCGGCGGATGCGGATTTGTCTTTGCTGCTTTTGGCCGGCGTCTCAGTGTTGCTCTGTGCGTAAGCGGGCAGAGCGTTGCGGGACTCCGCGCGTTGCGGCACGACCATAAAGGCCAAAACCATTGCCGGAAGAAACGAAGCGACTCGCCAAATCATCGTGTCCCTGCGCCGCGCGTAAAATGAAATCAGACAACGCGAATCATGCCTGATGCCCGCCAGGACACAAGAGCCAATTTCAGTTCGGGTAATGGATCAATTTCCCGCGATGTCGGTATGCCGCTGAGGAATGCTTCAATAAGAATGGCGCCTATCAAGACCGGTGTAGTGGCCCTGTTCCTCAGGCCCCACTGCGCGCTAGGCTGCGCATGTTTGCTTCCCAGCAAAGCGCCGACGGTCTAAGCTGCCAGACATGAAACTCATCGCTTTAACCACGATCTTGTTTGCCCTGTCGGCAGCGGTCATCACGGACACACACACGGGAGCCGCAGCCGCCGAAACCAGGCTCAAGTGGTTTGGCCACGCCGCCTTTTCGATTACCACGCCGAACGGAAAGGTGCTGTTAATCGACCCCTGGCTGAAGAACCCTGCCAACCCGGAAGCGAAGGACGGGAAGGATCCGCTGGCAGGATTGTCACGGGTTGACTACCTCCTGCTCACCCACGGACATCGCGATCATGTGGGAGACGCGGTCGAGGTCGCGAAGAAGACGGGTGCGTTTCTGATTGCGAATCCGGAGCTCTCAGGCAATCTGGTGAAGCTGGTCGACTTTCCGGCGAAATCTGCGAGCAGCGACTACATCATGCAGCCGGGCAACGAAATTCAAATTGCGGACGGGGAAGTCACTGTCGCCATGACGGCCGCCGTGCATTCAAGCAGCGTATTCAATCCGAAAGCCGGGCCCAATGAACCTGAGCGCGCTTATGGCGGCAGTCCCGCCGGATTCGTCATTGCGATCAAAAATGGGCCCACGATTTATCACACCGGCGACACGGCTTATTTCAAAGACATGGAAGTAATCGGCGAGTCCTACGCGATCGACGTCGCGCTAATCAACATCAGTCAGATGGGCCCGAAGCTGTCGGCCCGAGCCGCTCAGTCGACTCGCGCGCCACTGGCGATCCCGATGCACTTCGGCACCGCTCCGGGAATGCTTCAGAGCGCAGATGATTTTGTCACGGAAGCCGGAAAGCTAAAGATAAGTGTGTACCAGATGAAGCCCGGCGAAACGATCTCATTTCGCGGGAAACAGATGCTAAAGAATTAAAGTATGGCAACGAGGTGATCCACCGATACTCGCGCCGGCTGGATCAGCCTCTTTCATTTCCGGCTCGAGTCGCAGCAGCTACTGAAGCAGCGCAAGCCGGCGTAGTTCCGCCAATATGAAGCCGATACCTTAAATTATTGGCTCCGCTCAAGACCGTTCTAATGGCCCTTCTCACGATGTGAAACAGTATCTACAGTGGCGGGCTGCAGATTGGGAAGCACTCGTCATGAACACCAGGCAAATTCGATTGGCCCTGCTAATCGTCATCGTAATAGTTTCGATCGCGGCGCTCGGCTTCTTCGCTCACATTCCTAGAGAGGTGTTTTGGCCCTACTTCGCGATGATCGTCGCGTTCATTTGCGGAGGTTTGGCCGTGAGGAAGGAAACGGCGCAACCGGGGTGGCCGCAGAAGCTTCTGGCGCTCGGACCGTTCTTCTTCGCAGTTCCGTTAGCGGGGTTCGCCGCGGAACATTTCGTCTTCAATGCCGCGATGGTGCCGATGATTCCTTCCTGGATCCCAGGCCGTCCGGTTTGGCTTTATCTCACCGGAGCCGCGTTAATCGCCGCGGCTGCCAGCATCTTTCTGAAACGCCAGGTCGCGTTATCAGGAACGCTCCTGGGAATAATGATCCTCTCATTTGTGGTGATACTGCACATCCCCAAGGTAGTAGCCAATCCGCGGGATCGATTTGCCTGGGCGGTCGCGGTGAGAGATTTCTGCTTCGCGACTGCGGCGTTCTTGCTGGCCGCAGGGCACATCAGAAAGCGATCGGGTTTTACTAGAGACAGAATCATCTTCATCGCAGCTCTCATCATCGGAGCTACGTTACTCTTTTTTAGCTTCGAACATTTCCGGCATCCGGAATTCCTACCCGGCGTGCCACTCAGAAAAGTGACGCCGGCGTATATTCCGCTCCCTTCATTTTGGGGCTATGCCACAGGCCTCGGGCTGGCGCTGGGCGGCATTGGTATTGTCACTCGCTGGCGATCAAGACAGGCCGCCTGGGGAATGGGGCTGCTTTACGCAGTACTGGTGCTGTTGATCTATTTGCCCGTGATGTTAGTCAGCTGGTTTGGTTCCGGCTCACGAATCGAAGGCCTGAACTTTTTTCTCGATACTTTGATGTTCGGTGGCGTGGTGGTAATCCTCGCCGGCGCTCTGCGCTCAACGAAAGAAGTTTAGATTTTGACCGACTAACACTCAATGGTGGCTTTGCCTACCACGTCCGCGTAATCACGACAATCGATATTCAGACTCTTCAGTTTTGTATTGAGGGTGCTTTCATTCATTTTGAGTAAGCGAGCGGCCTTGACCTGCGAGCCTCTCGTATGGCGAAGGGCGCTGGTAATGAGAAAGACTTGAAAGCGCCGGACTTCGGAATAGAAGTCCACTTCAATTTCGGGGCTCGGCCACGAGGTGGTCATTCCGGCAAAGCCGATCCTATCAAGTGTCAGTGTCACAAACTCCGCCTTTTGCCGGAGGTCGTCCACGAGTTCGCGAAGACTGCCGATGCGTTCGCGAATTGCCAACGGATCGCCGTTATCAGATGGTTTCGTCTGTTGAGTCATACTATTCGAGGCGGTTTGCATGCGTCCTGCCGGTGGTGCCTGGGGAGACCCGGAATACTCGAAAGAAGTGAGATTTAGAAATCCCGCTTGTGATTCGTCTTCCTGACTCTGCTGCTTAGTCGGCAAAATGCTAGCGGCGGATTGCCGCCGGCACAAGCTCCATTTTCACTCGGCTGAAAAGTGCCAATCCCTCTCTTCCTTCTCATTAACCAACTGTCCAATCCAACTAATCCATAGAACGGGACACTTCCGATCCAATTTGAGCAACGGATAGCAGAGCCTGATCCAGTTTCTTCAATGTCCGCGACAACATTCTGCACGGATGACGCGAAGGCGCGCACGCAAACGGCACGCGCGCATGAACTGTCCGGCGGTGGGCATGGACCTTGCACTTTCACCCTGGGTCACGAACCCGTGGCGGACTGAGTGTCCCGAAGCATGGCCGGCCAGTTCACTGGCGGCGGTACGTCCGGCGGACAGGTCTGCGCGAACGCTTCGTGAATTAACGCAAGCAGGCGCGATGTCTACATCACGAGAAAGGAAATTGAAGATGAGGTTTATTTTGAAATTCGTTACGGCCCTGGGTCTGACGCTGTTCGCCACCGCGGCGATGGCCCAGACGAGCACTACCGGTTCGATAGAAGGAGTGGTTACCGATCCCAATGGCGCGGCGGTGCGGGGCGCGACGATAACCGCAGCCGGCCCAAACTTGATTTCACCCAAAGCGGCGATTTCGGGGGATGACGGCCACTTTACGATACTGGCGCTGCCGCCCGGCAATTACAAAATCACGGTCGATGCATCAGGCTTTGGCAAATATGACAAGTCCGACCTGGCGGTAAATCTTGGCCGGACGACAACCGCCGACGTGCAACTGGCGCTCGCCTCGACCACGGCAACGGTAACGGTCACCGGAGGCGCGGCAGTCGACACGGCGCAGAACACAACCGGCTCAAACGTCTCGACTGAGCAGTTTTCAAATTTCCCCACGCAGCGAACAGTGCAGGGTCTCTATACGATTGCGCCGACGGTTACCCGTTCGGGACTTCGTGATGTGACCGGCCGCGATCGCGATCCTTCGGTGGCCGGATCTTCAGGACCCGAGAACAACTACATCCTCGATGGCGTCAACACCACTGATCCGGCAATGGGCGGTTCCGGCGCGAATTTGCCGTTCGAGTTTGTTCAGGAAGTGGAAATCAAGACGGGCGCTTACGGGGCCGAATATGGCAAATCCACCGGCGGCATCTTCAATGTTGTTACCAAGAGCGGCAGTAATGAATTTCATGGTGACCTCTTTGGCTATGGCACGACCAAGGGTCTGGTGCGCGGGGTGAAAAACTTCACCTTCACCGGGGCCGCCGCCAACGGCTTTTCTGAAGCTGATCTGGGCGGTGACATTGGCGGTCCCATCAAGAAAGACAAACTATGGTTCTTTGGAGCGTTCAATCCACAGCGGCGTTCCAATTACTATCTGACGCAAACGTTTCACGCGCCCACTTCCAACAAAGTCGCTATTCCGTTTTACGCCGGCAAGCTCACCTGGGCGGTGAACAGCAAGAACACCGTGACCGGTTCGACCTTCGGTGATTTCACCACCATCGACGGTTTCCAGGCTACGGGTGGATTAAATAACGTCAGCGGCTTCGGCGACGATATCAATGCGTTTGTCGCACATGCGCAAATCGGCGGGCATAACTACGCAGCTCGTCTCAACTCAACCATCAGGAATAACTTTATTGCCGAGTTGTCCGGTGGCTTGCACTTTCAACGGCAGAATCAAATTCCCCAGGCCCTCGATAAATCACTGATCGTCGACAACTTTGCCGTGCTGAAGAACGGCGCGGTGCTGACGCCGGTGTCCACCGGTGTCACCTGTCCGAACGGCGGTTGCACCTCGACGGGCTTAATCGATTTTGTCGATGGTCGTGGGGGATCATTGCAGCGCAACTACAGTCGCGGGCCGGGCTTTGGTTTGTACACCAGCCAGAATCGCGATCGCTATGAGTTCAATGCGCACCTCCAGAACATCGAAGGCAAGCACACGATCAAGTGGGGCTTTGAGTGGTTCCGGAACAAGTATGACATCAACACGTTGTCGAGTGGTCCGGCGGTGACGTATGCATTTATGCCCGGCCTTGGATTGACGAACACTAACGGCGATGCCAATGTCACCAACGGTTCGCGAATCACCAACAACTGGCTGGTCTGCACCGTGCGCAGCAGCCAAATCACCTGTCCCACCTCGGCCGGAGTTACCAGAGCACAGGCCATTCCGGCGGCGACTCTGGCAGCGCTGGGTCTCACCGTAAACGGGACCGTCAGCGCAATCAGTACGGCCGAAGCCTTCAATAATCCATTCATCATCCGCAGCACCACACGGGTGCGCGATTTCGAGTTGGTCGGCAACACTGACACCAACGCGGAAGCGTTCTATGTCCAGGACGATTACAAGTTCGCCCGTGACTGGCAATTCAGCTTCGGCGCCCGCTGGGACTATAACCAGGGCTACAACAACGATGGCGTGTCGTATCTTAGGTTCAACAATTTTTGGGACAACCTGGCGCCCAGAATTGGAATTACCTGGGACTTCACCGGAACTGGCAAGGGCAAGCTATTCGCGAACTATGCCACCTTCATAGAGACGCCGGTGCCGCTCGATGTCAATGTGCGAGCAGCCGGCGGTAATGTTCAGACCGACAAGAACTTTAACGTCGATCGGATCAATGCGCCGGCCGGTTCGTTGATTGTTCCAGGCGTAAGCTCAGGTGCGGTCAACCTCGGCAACGGAGCCACTCCCATAGATCCCGGCCTGAAGCCGCAGAGCATCGGTGAGTACAGCGCGGGTTTTGAGTATGAAGTGGTGAAGGATCTCACCCTCGGCGCACGCGGCATCTATCGCCACATGAGAAATGTGATCGAGGATGGATCGTTCGATGACGGCGATACCTATTTCCTGTTCAACCCGGGCCGCAATGAACCGGGCACCACCGAACGGGCAGCTTGCGAAGGTGACGTCACCAGCGGGCGGGCGCCGCGTTGTTTTGGGAAGGCCCAACGCTTCTACCGGGCCCTCGAAGTGACTGCCACCAAGCGGTTCACCAATCATTGGCAAATGATCGCGTCCTATGTGTTCTCAAGTCTGACCGGCAACTACGAAGGTCTGTTCCGTAACGATAACGGGCAATCTGATCCGAACATCACTTCTTTGTTTGATCTGCAGAGCCTGCTCGATAACACCTATGGGCGGTTGCCGAACGATCGGCCGCACCAGTTCAAGTTCAACGGCAGCTATCGTACGAAGTTCAAGCTGATGCTCAGCGGCAATTTCTACGTGCAGTCAGGTACGCCGTTCAACCAGTTGGTGCCCCATCCGATCTATGGAAATAACGAAGGGTTCGGCATCCAGCGAGGCACAGCTGTGGTTCCGGTAGTGACCGCGATCCAGGACGGTTTCCCGAACAAGGTGGAAAGCGTTGGCTCAAACCGGACGCCGACTACCATGAACCTGGACCTGGGTTTCTACTATCCAATCAAGGTTGGCGAAGGTAAGGAATTGCGTCTGAGTGGTGACTGGTTCAACGTCTTCAACAGTCAGCGCGCTCTGACCCTTGACCAAACCTACTCAATTAATAGTGGCGTTGGAAGCGGCGCCACGCTGGTGCCGCCAGTGCTGAATCCGTTCTGGGGTTCGGCAGTCCTGGTCCAGGCGCCATCGGCGTTCCGTTTTGGGGCGAAGTTTTCGTTCTAGGCCAGCTGCGCCGTCAAAGCGGACAAAGGGAGAGGCGCACCGCGATCCGCGTCTCTCCCTTTTCTTCTTCGCTTCGCCTGGGAGTAGGGCGGGATGAGCGGTGACCTGGTTTTGTAACGCAATCTGTTAGATTGGCCCGCAAACTGACAGTTTGCGTTACATGATCCGATTGCTGTCGCTCCCGCTACGGACATGTGACTGAGCATGACATCTAACAAAACCAGAAGCCTTCTGTTAATCGTGCTGTCCCTGACAGCGATTGCGGGTTTGCACGTTCGTCCGGTAACGAACGCCGTAGTACCAATTGCCGATGGACAATCACAACCCAGGCGGCGCGCTCCGGAGTTGTCGGGAGGTCGCGGCTGGTTGAATACAGACAAGCCCCTTTCGTTAGCTTCGCTCAGAGGCAAACTGGTCCTGCTGGATTTTTGGACCTACGGATGTATTAACTGCCTCCACATCATTCCTGATCTGGAAAAACTGGAAAAGAAGTACGCCAATCAACTCGTGATTATCGGCGTGCACTCCGGCAGGTACGAGAACGAGAAAGACACCGAGAATATTCGCCAGGTGATCCTCCGTTATGGGCTGGCGCATCCCATCTATAACGATGCAGATTTCGCAGTGTGGCAGGCTTATCACGTCAATGCCTGGCCCACCCGCGTGCTGATCGATCCAGCCGGAAACATCGTCGGCTATGTGCCCGGCGAAGGTAACTATGAAGCAATCGACAAGGCCATCAGTCAGGTCGCGGCAGAATTTCGGGCGCGCGGCGAACTGAATGAGCAGCCTTTGAAAACCGCGCTGGAACGAGCGAAGTTTGGCGAATTGCCTTTGTCGTTTCCCGGCAAGGTACTGGCTGATGCGAAATCGGATCGCTTGTATATTGCCGACTCCAGCCACAACCGGATTGTCGTGACGACGCTCGGAGGCAAACTGGTTGACACGATCGGCACGGGCTTGTGCGAAAGACGGGACGGGCCGTTTGGCCAGACCGGTTTCTGCCGGCCGCAGGGGATGGCCATGGACGGCGACTCGGTTTACGTGGCTGATACAGCAAACCATCTGATTCGGCGCATCGATCTGAAGACGCGCTCAGTCCAGACCGTTGCCGGCACCGGGCGGCAGTCGCGCCCGGCATCCGTTAGTGGACCAGCCTTGACTGTGGATTTGAATTCGCCCTGGGACTTGCAACTCGTCGGGCGCCAGCTTTACGTCGCAATGGCCGGGCCCCATCAGGTTTGGAAGTTCGATCTGGAGAGACAGACCATCGGGGTGCTTGCCGGCACCGGGCGCGAGGGTCGGCGCGACGGTCCGTTTTCAGAGGCGACCTTTGGGCAACCGTCCGGAATCACCACCGACGGCAACTTTCTCTACACGGCGGACAGCGAAGCCAACGTCATTCGGCAGATCGATCTGCAGAAAGGTGAAGTCCGGACGCTGGTTGGCCCGGCTGATTTTGAATTCGGCGATCGCGTCGGGCACGGCGACGAGGTGCGCCTGCAACATCCGCTCGCCGTCCTCGCCTTCGGCAGCCGGATCCTGATTGCCGATACCTACAATCACAAAATTAAGGAACTGGACGCGCGCCAGCGAACAGTCAAGGAGTTTCTGGGCACGGGAAAACCCGGCCAGAAAGACGGCGATCCTTCGTCCTTCTTTGAACCAGGCGGCCTGAGCGTTGCCAATGGCCGGCTGTTTATCGCTGATACAAATAACGACGCGATTCGGGTGGTCGACTTATCCACCAGGCAAACGACGACCTTGCGGATCGAAGGACTGCAGCCGCCGGCTGTGGTGACCGATACCGAAACCACGGATGGACCGGAGGCCGACGAAGTTGCCGTGCAGCCTCAACATCTGCGCGCGGGAGCCAGTGGCTCGTTGGTAATCGCGATAGATCTTCCAGAGGGTTATCATCTGAATCCGATGGCGCCTCAACGCTACGCCCTCAGTCTTGAGGGTGAGTCGGCGGCCTTAATGCTTGACCCGCTCAGGACGAAAGTGTCCGTCAGGGATCTTCATTTTCCACTTCGCGTTTCGTTGAATAATTTGCGAAAAGGATCGGCAAAGTTGCTCGTGAGGCTCACGCTGTACTTTTGCCGGGAAGACAACACCGGAACTTGCCGGATTAAGACGATCCTTTTCCACGCGCCCGTCGAAATCAGCGACGCCCCGGATGCCCCGCAGGAGATAGAGGTGTACGCGAAACTCGCAGCGACGTAATCGCTCAATTGTAAAATCTGGGATGGCTCCTCGCCGCGAGAGGGAAATGGCTCTGGCAGGAACACTGAGTTGCTCCTAACCTAGCCGAGTTTCCCTGGACCGACGCGGCAATGGAGTGGAACATGAATCGAACACTAAAGTCGTTTGCGAATCTCGCTGTTCGCCTTGTGCTGGCAATTTCGGCTTCGTTCGCTGCTGCCCATGGCCAGTCATCAGTAGATAAGGATGACCGCCCGTCACCGCCCGGTTACACCGTGAAGGGAACCGGCGACACTCATGACTTCGATTACTTTGTCGGTGGCTGGACCACCCGCCAACATCGTCTCAAAGTGCGCGGAGCCGGCAGTAACGATTGGGAGGATTTCCCGGCCAGTCTCTGCATGTCACTGTACCTCGGAGGGATGGCCACAGTTGATGAATTATATTTGCCAACGAAGAACCGGGCAGGCCTGACGCTCCGCCTTTTTGATCCTGAGAAACGGCAATGGTCCATCTATTGGATCAGCAGCGCCACGGGGAAGCTGGATGTCCCGGTGGTGGGCGGCTTCACGGGGAATCGCGGAGAATTTTACGGCGAGGACGAGGACAACGGTAAACACATCAAAGTGCGTTATCTTTGGACCAAAGTCGATCACGACCACGCCCGTTGGGAACAAGCCTTTTCATATGACAATCGGACCTGGGAGACAAACTGGACCGCAGATTTCTCACGCGCGGATCCGGCGAAGGTTTGTGATGGCGGCCGTCCCAAGCGGTAAGGGAACCGCAGACCTTTCGGCGAAAGAGGTCGTTTGCCTTCGTCTCTAAATCTCCTCTACGTTTGGTGGCGGCCCTGTCGACTGGAGCGCAATTGTCCTGGCTGCCTGTTTAGACGAAGGCAAGCGAGGACGCTTGCGCTCCAGTCGAATTGGACCGCCACCCTACGTTTCACGTTGCCTTACTTTGTCTTGAAGTACGCATCGATGTGTGACCCATCGAGGGAAGTAACTCTCACCTGGTAACACATGTTCGGTGATTTGGGCGTCTTCCAGTTCTGCACGAACTGCGCTTCCGTGCCGTCGTATCGCAGACTGGTATTGCCCGCATCCGTTACATTGTCCACGAGTGTTTCCAACCCGGCCGACGCACTGCAACTGATATTCGCGATCTGGACTGATCCAAACAGCACATCGCCGGCACTCTTCCTCTCCGTCAGCGGTCCCGGTGTTCCCGCATAAAGATTGAATTTGAGGGGAACGGTCGAGCCACCCTTCACTGCATTCCAGATGAATAACGAAGGAGTGTTCATGTCGACTGGTTGATAGAAGCCCAGGATGGTCCACGGAGTTACCGTAAACAATCCATAGTTGTACGTGAAGCTGTAATTGCCGCTGGAAAGCCCGGCCGGAATGATCGCATAGACGCCCACCGGCGTGCTGCCGTTTACAGTCTGGATTGATCCCGGCAGCGGCATGGTCTTAACCGTGAATGCCGGAACGAAACCGAGGCCGGCTGCTGTCTGAGCGCCGACAAAGCCGCTGAAAGTTGCGGTGAAGGCAGGCGGTGTCAGGCTTCCGAAGATCATGGTCTTATTATCGGCTGTGACCGTCAGCGGGGCCTTGTCGATAACAAAGTTCTTCGAGTCATTACTGCTGTTGTGATTCGAATCACCGTTGAATTCTGCTTTCGCGCCGGCCGTCCCGGCGTTGATGTTGTCGGTGTAGGTGACATTCAAGGACTGGTTCAGACTGCCGGCGCCGGTGACGTTGGCATGGCAGGGTATCTGCGCCGCCGCTGTGTAGGTGAAGGGACCTGAAGCACAGGTCAACGTCACAGCTGAGCTTGCTTTGTCGATCGCGAAGGTTTTGGAATCACTATCGCCAGTGTGATTCTCATCGCCCGCGAAAGACGCGCTGGCCGATGCCGAACCGGCGTTCGAGTTATTCGAATAAGTCACCGGTAGCGATTGATTCAAAGCGGGGCCGGTAACTGCCGCCGTGCATGGTTCGAGGGCCGAACCGGTGTACGTTATATGGCCCGGGCAAGTGACGGTCACGGTCACCGTCGCTTTATTGATGGTGAACGTTTCTGCGCCGTTGCTACCGTGGTGGTTGGCATCACCTGCGTAGTCGTAACTGGCGCTGGCGGCGCCGACGTTGAGATTGTTGGCATACGCCGGCGCTGGAGTGAGATGTAATCCACCGGGGCCGCTTACGGTTACCGAGCACGGTTCAATTGCTGACCCACTGAATATCTGTGTTGATGGACAGGTGACCACCGTGGTTGAGTCGGCCGCGGCAATGGCAAACGTGGTGGAGTCGCTGCTCCCTGAGTGATTAGCGTCTCCGCCGAATGAAGCGGTGGCAGAGGCGCTGCCGGCGTCTGTATTGTTTGAGTATTGAACTGCCAGGGACTGACTGAGACCGCCGTCGCCATTCACCTGGGCCGAGCAAGGCGTCAATGCCGAGCCATCGTAAATATGCGGCCCGGGATCGCATGAAACCGACGTTGTTGACGACGCTTTGTTAATTACGATCGCCGCCGGCGCTGAGTCCGCGCCGATATTGTCGGCATCACCATCTGTATGCGCGATTGCCTGATAGGCGCCGGCGTTTGTTGGCGCAGTTGAGGTTGGCCCGTATGTGGTGGCCCCGGTTCCGCTGTAGATGAGCGTTACCGTTAGACTCTCTCCGGCGCCGCCCGTTGCCGAGCCACTGCCGGCATGAGTGGTCCCATCGAAAATAAACGTGCCGCCGGTCGCTGAAACTGATGCGGTAGCCTTGTCGACATTGATCGTTACGGCGTTGTCGGAGGCGCTCGCATAGTTGGTGTTATCCGTTGGCGTGAAGTCTACGTGGAGAGTCTGAGCGGCCCCGGCATGAAGGACCGTGCCGGCAGCGGGCGTGTAGAGAAACTCGCCGGGTACCGAGGCCGTCGCATTTAGTTGAGCGCCACTGAGCGCAGTTCCATAGACAATGTTGGCGGGTGTACTCCAACTGATGACCGGTATCTGTTTCGCCACCGTAAAGGCGAGTGGCTGGGAACTGCTGGTGTCGAGTGCGGCATCGCCGGAATAAGAGGCGGTGATGCTGTGCGGCCCGGCACTGAGAGATGCCAGACTTAGTGTGGCACTGCCATTACTCAACATCGATGAACCGAGCGAGGTTGCGCCATCAAAGAACTCCACAGTCTCTCCATCGGGAGGATTGCCATTCTCACTGGTGACGTTTGCGGTAAAGGTGACTGAGTCTCCATAAGTTGTAGAAGGCTGACTAGCCGAGATGCTCGTAGTGGTGCTGCTGTTAATCGGAGTGAGCAGAAATGCGTGGCTGCCGCCATTATGAGTTCCGTTGCCGACAATTTGTCCGCCGTTGTTGATTGCGATAGCGTCATTCAACGTCCAGCCGGAGTCGGCCGGAATCAGGGAATTGAGATCCTGCATCCCGGTGTTTGCGTTATAGACCATCGCATGATTTCCCGAGGGGGTAGTGGCGTTTCCCACGGCCGTGTCGGAATCGTTGACGTCCCGGGCGAAGCTGGAATACCCATCGATCGTTCCGATATCCTGCATGCCGTGCACACTGTCGTAAAGAAACGCGTGTTGGTATTGGTTGCCGCTTAGATAAGCTGCTCCGGCTACGTGCCCTGAACCATTAATACCGTACGCATAGCTATAGTTGCCGCCGAGCGTCCCGAGATCCTGCATGACACCACTCTCATAAATAAACGCGTGACGAGTTCCGCCTGCGGTTTCTGCTTCACCGACAACCACGCCAGAGTTGTTAATATCGTAGGCATAGCTGGTACCTACATTGCCGTTGAGAGTGCCGAGATCGGTCTGAGTACCGTTTGCATAGACGAAAGCGTGGTAGTAGTTACCAGCGCTCGTCGCAGTTCCCTCGTATCCTGCGACGTTGCCCGCGTTGTTAATCGCATTAACTTGTCCGGTGGAATTCGAGTTGCTCACTGTGATGCTGCTACCGGTCCAGGTGCCGTTGTATGTCCAATGTCCGCCCCAATCATTTGTTATGTAGGAATAACCGTAATAGGTCGAGTTGCTGACGTAAGTCATGCCGGTTAGTCCGATGATATTTGTTCCGGCGAAAATTGTGGGGCGGCCTTCAGTAGTTTGTCCGGTAGCTGGCGTCACACCGTAATAGTCATAGCAAGTGGGGAAAGTGCAATAGCCGATATAGCCGGCTCGGTAATACGAATAGGTGTTGTATGACTTATCAAATGATGCCCGGCCTCCGATCGTTCCTGATGCGTTAATGCCGTAAAGCGTCGTCC
>Ga0126383_10001008_pt1 | contig 16906 bp, 13 predicted proteins | sample PanSoiMetPlot_35_FD_96882 | JGI IMG/M metagenome (GOLD analysis project Ga0126383, IMG submission 96882) | Tropical forest soil microbial communities from Panama - MetaG Plot_35 | ecosystem: Environmental > Terrestrial > Soil > Tropical forest > Bulk soil | place: Panama | collected 2016-02-17
AGCACGCCGCATGCGCTTGGCAAGAGCTTGGAGCGGCTGGTCGCCCTCACCTCCCCGCAAAAAAATTGGGAGGCGCTAGATGTTGCCACAGGCGGTGGCCATGTCGCTTACGCCTTCGCACCGTATGTCGGGCGCGTGTGTGCAACCGACATTACCCAGGAAATGCTCGAACTGGTGAAGGCGGATGCGCAAAAGCGCGGGCTCTCCAATATTCGCACCGCCTATGCCAAGGCCGAAACGCTTCCCTTCGAAGACCATAGCTTCGATCTTGTCACGTGCCGCATAGCGCCGCATCATTTCGATTCAATTCCAGAATTTCTCGCCGAGGTGCATCGCGTGCTCAAGCCAAACAGTCTTTTCGCAGTGGTCGACAATGTAGTGCCACCTGGCAGCGTCGGAGATTACGTTAATGCATTCGAGCGGTTTCGCGATCCGAGCCATCTGCGCGCCTGGACCATGGATGAGTGGCGATCTGCCTTGAAAGGGCACGGCTTTACAATCGCGCATGAAGAGCAGCTCTACAAAACAATGGAATTCCAGAGCTGGGCAAGCCGTCATGACGATACGATGCAGACCTTGCTGCGCGCGATGCTCGCGCAAGTCGCGCCCGAAGTGAAAGCGGCCTTGCAGCCGCAGGGTACCGGAGCTGGACTCACCTTTCGTCTTTGCGAAGGGCTGTTCATAAACCGGCGGGCTTGACCACCCTGAAATGAAACGACGGTGCCAGTATCTCTTGGCGTCCGGGCGTTGGCCTTGGATCAAGTCTCTGCGACGCAAAGGTTTTCAGGCGCGCTCAGGGATTCATTTGGGTGTCAGAGCGTTTGTGCAAAGCCATATCGCGTAGAATGTCAGCCTGCCCCAACGTGCTCTGAAAAAGATCTGCCCGAGCATGCCCAGAACATTTATCGCTAAGCTTCAACCACGCCTATGCAGCGCACGCTGGAACAGCGCTGACACATGACGCGTGGACCGCGGTCAAGCGATCTTACTTAGGCGGACGACCATTGGATCCCGCGTTCGGACGCCTAGGGCGTTCGCCAGAATTCGGACGTATTTCATCCGGGAATCGAAACCTCTCCGCAGCACTCACGTTGAACGAATGGGGCATTGACGCGTCGGCTAATTTTTCGCCCTTACCGTACGAGCTCACGCATCGCCCGGTCGAGCCCGTCAAGCGTAAGAGGGTACATTCGTCCGCCTATAAGCTGATGCACCATAGAAATCGAAGGCGTGTATCCCCATTCCTTTTCGGACACCGGATTCAGCCACACACAGGCCGGATAAGTGCGTGTTACCCGCTCGAGCCAGATTGCGCCCGCTTCGTCGTTGTAGTGTTCGACTGAACCGCCCTGCGCCGCGATTTCGTACGGCGACATAGAGGCGTCGCCGACAAAGATCACCTTGTAGTCGTGCGGGTAGGTGTGCAGGACGTCCCAGGTCGGAGTGGTCGCCTGGAAGCGCCGGCGGTTCTCCTTCCACACGCGCTCATAAAGGCAATTGTGGAAGTAAAAATACTCCATGTGTTTGAACTCGGATCGCGCTGCCGAGAACAATTCTTCAGTCGCCTTGATGTGCCAGTCCATAGAGCCACCGACATCGAAGAAGAGAAGTACTTTCACTGCATTGTGCCGCTCCGGACGCATCAGAATGTCGAGGTAGCCTTTATGTGCTGTCCCCTTGATAGTGCCGTCGAGATCAAGTTCCTCGGGTGCGCCCGTACGCGCGAATTTGCGCAGGCGACGTAGCGCAAGTTTAATATTGCGCGTGCCAAGCTCGACTTCGTCATCGAGATCCTTGAACTCTCGTTTGTCCCATACCTTGACCGCGCGAAAATTGCGATTGACGTCCTGACCGATGCGAACGCCTTCAGGATTGTAGCCATAGGCGCCGTAAGGAGATGTGCCGGCAGTTCCGATCCACTTCGAGCCGCCTTGGTGGCGACCCTTCTGCTCGGCCAACCGTTTGCGCAGCGTTTCGAGTAGTTTTTCGAGGCCGCCCATGGCCTCGATCTGCTTCTTCTCGTCTTCCGTCAGATATTTTTCGGCAAGCTTTTTCAGCCATTCGGCCGGAATGTCGACTTCGACCATGTAGTCGAGCGTTTCCAGCCCCTTGAATACGTGACCAAACACCCGATCGAATTTGTCGAGATTTCGTTCATCCTTTACCAGCGCCGCGCGCGACAGAAAATAAAAATCCTCAACCCTGCGCGAGGCGAGGTCGACGTCCATAGCTTGCATCAGCGTCAAATATTCACGCAACGTCACTGGCACGCCGGCATTTTTAAGCTCAGTGAAGAAGGTGACGAACATATTCGACAATCCTCCTAGCCATGGTGCCCGTCAAGCGGGTAACACCTTGTTTGAAGCATGGGAATTACTGCATGTACCCGTGTTGGACCACTCGGCGACATCGCCTAAGCTACCTAAGCTCCGGCGGCAAACCTTTTCAGTTTGAGGGCCTCGTGATCGCGCCATTACGAACGGCTCTGCTGTCATACGCGCTGGCCTGCGGTTTCGTAGACGCCGGCTCCGCTGAACCCGCAATGGATGCGGTCGTGAAAGAGCTCGCTCCCACTGGAAAATTGCGCGTGGCTATCGCGATCGCACCGTCGCCCTCCGCGATTTATGCAATCAAGGACGACACGACCGGCCAATATCGCGGCGTGACTGTGGAACTCGGGTTAGCGATGGCGAAGAAGCTTGGCCTGCCGGTGGAATTCTTGCCGCACCGTGCCTCAGGTGAGATTCAAAATTCGGCGGGGAGCGGCAAATGGGATGTCACCTTTATGCCGGTTGACGAGGAGCGCAAGAAATTCGTCGATTTCGGCAATGCCTATCATTTGTTGCAAAGTACCTACCTCGTGGCGCCCGGCGTCAGGCTTGCAAAGGTCGAGGACGCAAACGCGGCGGGAATACGGATCGGTGGCGTTGTCGATACCGCGATATTCCGTGCCGCCCAGTGCACGGCACCGAAAGCGACTTTCGTTACCGTGCCCGGCGTCGACGCCGCAATCACTGCTATGAAGGCCGGCCAAATCGATTGCATCGCGCTTTCTCGCGAGTCACTTTCCGGTTTGGCTGCAAAAATTCCCGGCTCGCACATATCCTTGACGGCGGATTCCTTAATTCATCGACGGCCGTTGCAGTGCCGAAAGGCAAGCCAGAAGCGCTCGAATATGTCAGTCAGTTTGTCGAAGACGCCAAGGCCAGCGGCCTGGTCCGAAGAGCTTTCGACTCCATGAACCTGCAGAATTCGCAAGTGGCGCCCGCCGGAATGAAACCATAAGCGCCACATGCTATTCGTGCGCAAGTGGCGGCATTCGCTGCCTTGTTTTTTTGGACGCTGCCGATGGCCGATGCGGCCTTGAGGGAACTCGTACCGACCGGAAAGCTTCGGCTCGCGATTGCCGTCGCGCCATCGCCATCCGCGCAATTCGCCATCAAGGATGGAGACAGTTACCGCGGGGTAGCCGTCATCTTCGGTCGCGCGCTTGCTGCAAGGCTCGGCGTACCTCTGGAGATTATCCCGCACCAGGCTTCCGGCGAAATCCAGAATTCGGCGGCCGCTAATCGCTGGGACGTGGCCTTTCTCCCCGTCGATGAGGAGCGCAAAAAGTTCGTAGACTTCGGCAACGCCTATCACTTGCTGCAAAGCACTTTTCTTGTCCCGGCGGCCTCAAAAATAAGGTCAGTCAACGACGCCAATGCAAAGGGGGTCGGTATAGGCGGCGTCGCGAATACCGCGACCTTCCGCGCTGCGAAGAAAGCGACAGCCAAAGCGACCCATATCGATTTTGCGGGAGTCGACGCCGCAGTTGCAGCCATGCGCGACGGCAAAATTGACGCGATTGCACTCTCGCGTGAGTCACTATCCGGCCTGGTCGGAACGATTCCTGGCTCTCGCATTCTCGATGACGCATTTCTCAATTCAAGTACGGCCGTCTGCGTGCCCAAGGGCAAACCGGCTGCGCTCGCACTTGTCAGCGCTTTCATCGAGGAGGCAAAAGCATCGGGCCTTGTACGCAGGGCGCTGGATGAAATGGGGCTCAAGTCTTCGCAAGTCGCGCCGGCTGGGATGATGCCCTAGATCGGTGACACCGGTGTCTCTGGTGTGCGCACGTTTTCTGGCCGGATACCGACGCCGACAAGCCGCGCCGGAATTCGCTGCAACACCGGAAACCAGCGCAGTAGATTCGCCAACAGTGGCGCCTTCGGTCGCCGCGTGCTCTGGAGCACCGGATTGATCACGTTCGATTGGATCAGCACCTGAAGCCCTTGAGTGATGCGCGTGGGAAATGCGCGCCGCTTCTCAATATTGCGTAACGCCGCTTCCGTCAGACCGCCTTCGCGCAAAGGCTTCACCAGGATATTGGCGGCTGCAACCGCGTCCTGTATCGCCAGATTGATTCCTACCCCACCAATCGGGCTCATGGCATGCGCGGCATCGCCGAGGCAGATGAGTCCCGGCCTATACCATTGCCGCAAGCGATCGACTGCAACCGTCAGCAATTTGATGTCATCCCAACTCCTGATTTCAGTAATACGGTCACGCAGGAAAGGCGCCATGGCTGCTACGCTTTCCCGAAAAGATTGGAGATTTTTTGTTTGATGTTCTCAATTCCACCTTTTGGAATAACATAGGCGCACTGCCAATAATCGCGGCGATTGAGCATAACCATCATGCGACCTGCTTCGAGATGACCGAATGTTTCCGCCGTGTCGCTTGGGCGGCGTGAGACGCGAAACCACAAAACGTCGATCGGCGCCCCGAATTCGTCGACCTGAAGACCGGCCCGCTCGCGCAGGATCGAATGTCGGCCGTCGCAAGCTGCAACCAAATCAGCTTCAATCTCGAGCGGACCATCCGGCCCTTTCGCGCGTACACCGATAACGCGCCCATCTTCCTCGATCAAGCCGTAGGCCTCGGTTCGCATCCGAAGGTCGAAGGTCGAATGGCGCTTTGCGCGATCAGCCATAAAATTCAAGAAATCCCATTGCGGCATTAGCACGACGAATTTGCAACGTGTCGGCACGTGCGCAAAGTTCGCGATTGTGATGCGATCCTCGCCCACGAGACCCGTAAGACGATCGATTTTGTCATGGGGAATGCTGAGAAACTTCTCAAGCAAGCCCAGCTCATCCATCAACTCGAGAGTGGATGGATGGATGGTGTCGCCACGGAAGTCGCGCAGAAAGTCAGCATGCTTCTCCAGCACCGTCACGCGCACCCCGGCGCGCGCCAACAGAAAACCAAGCATCATTCCCGCCGGCCCACCACCGGCAATGCAACAAGTTACTTTGATTGAGTTTGGGCCCACCTGGCTTCACCGCGTAGGATTACCACCAATGGTCGCGACGGTCTGTGCAGGGCGGCTTACGCCTGCTTGTCCGGCGTTGATACAATCAGACCATCGAGATCTTCCGTGACCTTGATCTGGCATGACAGCCGAGAGTTCGGGCGCACGTCGTAACCGAAGTCGAGCATGTCCTCCTCCATTGGAGATGGCCCGCCGACTTTCTCACGCCAATCTTCATCAATGTAGACGTGACAAGTGGCGCAAGCGCACGCGCCCCCGCATTCGGCTTCTATTCCAGGTATGTTGTTGCGGATTGCGGTTTCCATCACTGTCGAGCCGAGCTCTGCTTCGACTGTGCGAACCGTGCCGCCGGCGTCGTTAAAGGTAATCTTCGGCATTTGGAAGAGTAGCAGCAATGATTTTGTCGGAGATGTCGCGGGGTTCTATATAGTCATTTGTGCCGAGACGCCATCCCCCGTCATCCCACACTTTGCAGTGCGGCGATTTCCATCCTCACCTCATCAACTGCTTGCGCGAGCTGATCCTTAGCACCGCTACATCGCCCGGCGCGCCGCTCGCGGCCAGTTCCGTTGCGGCAGCGGCACGCGGAGACACGGCCGGCATTGATGTCTGCCGCTGCTCCCTTCAGGCTGTGCGCAAGTGTAGGTATCGCTGCTGGCTCACTTCCACGCATACGCTCCATCAGGAGCCCAGCCTGCCGATCGAAGAGTTGAAAGATTTCCCGCTCAAAACCGCAGTCGTTGAAGGTCATCCGCGCCACGTGCGTGTGGTCGAGCACGAAGGTGGCGAGTGCGATGTCTTCATGACCCTCTGACCGCGGCCGTCCCACCCTCTCAATCTCCTTTTCGCTGCCGGGGACTTTGAGCTGAATCGACCCAAATCCAGGTAAATGAGCGACCGACCGACGGCCGCTTGGATCTGCCAAGACTGTTGGCAGTTAAGGCGGCGTAATCACTTCAGCGTCTTAAGGGCGTCAATCATTTGGCGGTACGCGGCCTCGTCTTGGCAACCATGATCTGCGTTGCCGAGCCAGGGCGCCACGTTTGTTATGGTTAGCAAACAGTTAAGAATAGTGAAAAAGGCCTTACCACCGTGGTTTCTTTCGTAATGACAAGGCGATAGGATGCCCACCGGGCGATAAGGCGGGGAGCTTGCGGCTCGATTGGCCGCAACAGTGCCGTGCTGACGGCATAACCCGCCTATCGTTACGTTCGGGCCGCGGCGGCAAGTCCGGCGCAATCACAGGGCGACGACCGATATGGCGAATATTCCACAGAAATCAAAAGACGCGACCGAAGAGGCCCTCTCCGCCATCCAAGAAGCCCTCAACGTTCGCCCACCTGAGACACGCGCCGAAACGTCTTTTGGACCAGCCGCCGACAGCGAACCGGCCGTCCCGTCGACGCCCCAGAGCGCCGAGCTGTTCCCCAACGAGGCATCGCAGCCCAGCTGGCCGGATGGCGAGGCCACGCCGCGTCCTGCCGCTAATGATGACCGTGCCGGCATCGGCCAGATCTTGCAAGCCCTGCGCCACCGCCCGGCGCGCGGTCCATATATCGCCGCCGGTGTCGGCAGCTTCATTTGGGTTGTGGGCGCGCTCGCGGTCGCGTCTCTGTACGGTGTGGAAATACGATCCGTGTTGGCGACGCCGGGTGCCGCCCTTGCTGCAATTGTTGCACTCTCCGCGGTGATTGCGGTGCCAGTGATTTTCTCCTTCGTGCTCGCACAAATGTTTAACCGCGCGCAGGATATGCGGGTGGTGGCCGAATCCATGGCCGAAGTGGCAATGCGTTTTGCTCAGCCTGACACCATCGCAAGCGAATCAATCGTCACCGTCGGTCAGACCATCCGCCGCGAGGTCGCAGCGATGGGCGATGGTGTCGAGCGCGCTCTTGCCCGTGCCGCTGAACTGGAAGCTCTGGTGCACAACGAAGTCTCTGCCCTGGAGCGCACTTACAACGACAATGAAGTCCGGATTCGTGACCTTCTGACCGAGTTGAGCAACCAGCGGGAGAACCTGGTCAACCAAGCCGAGCATGTACGAAATGCCATTGCCAGCGTTCACCTCGATCTCGCGCACGATATCACCTCGGTCGGAGATCTGGTTTCCGACAAAGTCGACGAGGTGGCGCAGCGCGTCACGCGTTCACTGACCGAAAAAGGGGAACACATCACCCTGGCGCTTGGCCACGCGGGTGATTCCATGATTGACGCACTGAGCGAGCGTGGTTCAACGCTGCTCGACAGGCTGGAAACGACGAGCGATCAGGCCACCACGGCCATTTCGTCTGCAAGCGACCGGCTCTCTGCCAGCCTCAATTTCAAAACCGAGCACGTCCATGATGAGTTCGCCGCGCTCGCGGTCAGTCTGCAACAAATGATGAGTGCGCGCCTGGATCAGGTAGCGCAAGACTTCGCGCAGAAATCCTCTGTCACCATCGACTCCATGGCGACCCGCTCGCAGCAGTTCACCGACGCGATTGCCGACACCAGCGCGCGCCTGGCTGAATCGATTGCCGCGCGTGCCGATGAGGTAAATTCGTCATTGCGCTCGACCGGAGATTCGCTTGTCCTCGACCTATCTTTGCGGGGTGGCGACGTCGTGTCGAAACTTGAGCAAGCAGGTGCCCGCATTACGGACACAATTGCCGATCGCAGTGACGCGGTAGCGGATACATTCCGTGAGAGCGCAGAAACCCTTGTGACGGCGCTCAACAGCCGTGGTGACACGCTCAAAGACATGCTGGCTGCACGCCTGCAGGCGTTTGAAAACATGTTCAACCAGGGTGGCACCGAGATCACCGAGAAAATCTCACGAGACGCGAGCAACCTTGGAAACCTGATCACCCGCCACATCACCGAGTTTGACCACACGGTCAAGAATTATGGTGGCGAGCTAGTCGGGCAGCTCGGTCAGCGCACTCAGGATGTGGCTGAAGCTCTGCGCAACTACGTCGATACATTCGATCAGCGTGTGACAGGCCAGACTGGCGAAATTTCCAATGCGCTTGACCAGCGCCTCGCGCAATTCGAAACACTCCTAGGCTCGCACGTCTCTGATTTTTCCAAGCAACTGACTGAAGGCAGCAAGCACGTCGTCAGCGCGCTCGATCAACGTATCAGCGAAGTGACCGGCACGATCAATTCGCGTGGGGTCGAGGTTGCGGATGCGATCGGCGTCAAGATCGGCGAGATCGACCAGACGCTAGGAGCGCGCGCTCTCGAGGTCGCCAACACTCTCGATAGCCGTATTGGCCGCTTCGAGGAATTGTTGGTCGGCCGAGCCGAAACAGTCACCACCCAAATTGAGATACGGAGCAAAGCCGCCGCCGACGCGCTCAATGCTCGGCTGGAACAGCTGTGTCAGGCCATCAAAGTCAACTCGGCCGAGGCGGAGTGTTCGCTAGGTCAACTCGCACTTTCAACGACCGAAGCAATCCGCTCCAGTGCGGGTGATGCGGAGCGCACTCTTGTCGGCGCGAGCGAAGAAGTCGCGCGCAGCTTCGTCGGCAAGGCCAACGAAATTGCGACTGCCGTCGGCCGGCGCAGTGCCGAGATGACCACGATTCTTTCTGAAAAGAGCGGCGGCGTTCTTGCCGCTCTCGCTGAAAAAGGCGAGCAGTTCGCGCACGAAATAACCAGCGCGGCCGATCAGGCCGTCAAGGCGATTGAAGAAAGAGGTTTCGCCTTTACGCGCACAATGAGGGACAACAGCACTGAGATGTCGCACATGATCAATGCTGCAGGCGAAGCAGCCACCAGCACGGTTTCCCGCACGCTGAAAGAGCTCAACGACGCCACGCAGAAAGCGATCGCGCATTCCAAAGAAACCGCGACGTCGACTGTCAGAGAAATGCTGGAAACGCACACCACGCTGCGAGCCGACACTACCGCCCTGTTTGGGCGTCTACGCGAAGCCAATATCATGCTGCAGGAAGTACTCAGCGGCGCACACGAGAACATGAGCGCGTTGGAAAACACCCTGATGCTACGCGTTTCGGAATTCGTCACCGCGATGAATGAGGTCACGGCATCTGCCGGCGACACCGCAGGCCGCGTGGAGACGAACATCGCCCATTTCCGCGATCTTACGGCCCAGGTGATTACCGACCTAGGCCAGCTTGCGCGCCAATTCGACATTCATGGTCGCGAGCTAGCCAAGGCTGTTGAAACAATCGGGCACAGTAATCAACGTACAGAAGACAGCGTCAATGAACGACGCGTTCAGCTTGATTCTTTGGTCGCGACCCTTGATATCCGCACGGAGGACCTCGAGAAACGACTGAGCCGCTTCTTCGGACTGCTCGATCAATCGCTTGAGGCCGCATCTGCGCGCGCGCGAGAAGTCGCGCGTCTCATATCGGAGGCAAGCGCAGAGGGAACGCGCGCTATCAGCGAGCAATACGAACGTGTGCGCGATAACGCCGAGGGAGAGCGCCAACGCTCGGCTGAGACGATGCGGGCGATCTACGAGCAAACCGCCGGTGAGACTCAGGCGTTCTTCCTTAACGCCAAAGAGCGCTTTGCGGAAACATTGCAAAGCATGAAGCAGATGGCCGCGGAAATGCAACGTGAGCTCGAATCCACGCGCAACGAGCTGCGGCGGGGAATGTTCGAGCTACCGCAAGAAACGGCCGAAAGCGCCGCACAGATGCGCCGAGTCATTGTGGACCAGATCGAGGCACTGGCCGAACTTAACCGCATTGTCGCGCGCCACGGCCGAAATCTCGATGGAGTCGAACCAGTGCGACGAGCACGGGACGAACCGACACTCGCTGTCGTCGGCGGACGCAGTGACGTTACAGCCCGCAGTGACGTTGCGCCACGTAATGAAGGCCCGTCACGCAATGAAGCTTCACCACGCCCGACGCAGCGGCGTGAAGCCAGCGGTTTTGCGACACGCCGGAATGCCGGAACGCCTTCCCAAACCCCTACACCGGATCCGCCCGGCCGTGGCTGGCTGACAGATTTGCTCGATCGCGCCTCGCGTGAAGAGAGCGGACCACATCGCGAAATGCCGCGGGAGCCGGCACGTGAAAGCGCCCGCGAGCCTGCCGCCGCTCGAGCAAACGAGGAGAGGATAGCCAGGCACGCGATAGAGTCGCTGGATTCACTTTCGGTCGACATCGCGCGGATGATTGACCACGACACCGCCGCCGATCTGTGGGATCGTTACAAGCGTGGCGAACGCAACGTGTTTACCCGCCGACTCTACACCCTGCAGGGGCAACAGGCGTTCGATGACATCCGTAAGAAGTATCGCGCGGATCACGAATTCAAGCAGACCGTGGATCGCTACATCAGCGAGTTCGAACGGTTGCTCGACGAAGTTTCCCGCGACGACCGCGGCCAGGTTGTGGCGCGGACCTATCTCACCTCGGAAACTGGCAAAGTTTACACGATGCTGGCCCACGCGGCTGGGCGGTTCGACTGATCATAGCCCGCTTCGAATAGCCTTGGCGGCGGCACGACTAGATCTCTGGATTTCTCGGTGAATCTGCCTTTGGCCCTGGCACTTGCGGTCGAGCACTGGCCCATTGCCGGCTCCTTTGGCATCAGCCGCGGCATCAAAACCGAAGCGGTGACCGTGGTCGCGGAATTGAGCGACGGAATGGCGCGCGGCCGCGGTGAATGCGTCCCATATGCTCGCTATGGCGAAACCGTCGATAGCGTTATGGCGCAGATCAATGCGATGCGGCTGAGGCTCAATGGCGGCCTCGACCGCCAGGCTTTGCAAACGGCGATGCCGCCGGGCGCGGCACGCAATGCGCTTGATTGCGCCTTTTGGGATCTTGAGGCAAAACGCAGCAACCGGCCAGTTCACGAAGTCGCAGAGCTACCCGCTCCGCGCGCGGTCACGACCGCTTACACAGTTTCCCTAGCTGCTCCAGATGCAATGGCAAAAGCGGCGAAAGAAGCTTCCAGCCGCGCCCTGCTCAAGATCAAGCTTGGCGGCGAGGGCGACCCCGCGCGCATAGCCGCAGTTCGCGCCGCCGCGCCTAAGGCGATTCTTATCGTCGATGCTAACGAGGGGTGGAACGAGGCCAATCTCGTGGCCAATTTTGCGGCCTGTGCCGAGGCGGGTGTCGTTCTAGTTGAGCAACCGCTGCCGGAGGGTCGAGATCAGGCACTTGCGCAGATGCAACGGCCCATTCCCGTATGCGCCGATGAGAGCATTCACGACCGTTCTTCGCTGTTGGCACTCGCCGGCAAGTATGACGCCGTTAACGTTAAGCTCGATAAAGCTGGCGGATTGACTGAAGCACTCGCAGTAGTGGCGGAGGCTCAGCGGCAAGATTACACGATCATGGTTGGCTGCATGGTCGCCACTTCGCTCGCGATGGCGCCTGCAATCCTGCTCGCGCAGCAAGCGCGTTTCGTCGATCTCGACGGGCCCCTTCTCCTGAGCATCGATCGTGCCCATGGCCTCCGCTATGGCGATAGCCTGGTATTTCCACCCTCGCCTTCCCTTTGGGGTTGAAGCCGGGCGGTGGAACTCAGGGGCAACCGCCCTCATGCCGTCTTGTCCAGCAAACATCTGGCACTTGCCTGATTTCGTTCATGATATGTGCCAGGGCTTACCTCCAACCAAAGATTTCCGTTTGCCGCCCGTTTGGCTTACACTTGAGTCGAGACCGCACCACCGATAAGGGTAGGACGGCTCGATAACGGGACGGGGAATGCATATTCGGGGTTTAGTTCTCGGCGCTGCCGCAGCAGTGGCGCTCAGTGCAACGTCGGCGTCCGCGACCATGCGAATCGCCGAGGATCGCGGCGGTCAGATCGGTCGCTATCTACAAGCCTTCACAACAGTGCGCTCATCGGGCGAGCGTGTCGTTGTTGACGGAAATTGTTTGTCGGCTTGCACACTGGTGCTAGGCCTGGTCCCGCATGAACGGATCTGCGCCACGCAACGAGCCCGCTTCGGCTTTCACGCAGCCTGGATGCCGGATCGCGACGGAAGGCCCGTGACAAGCCCACTCGGCACGCAGGCCCTCTGGAGTATTTATCCGGCTTCCGTTCGACGATGGATCAACCAGCACGGTGGCCTGTCGCGTAAGATGATCTTCTTGCAAGGCCAGGACCTCAACGGCATCGTGGCAAGCTGCGATCGCGATCCGCGAGAGCAGGCACGGTCAGTGCGGCGGCTTACGCCGAATCCGGTGCGCTATGAATCCGCAAGCGCCTCCAGCGATCGCCGCTAACGCCATCGCCAGATAGGCCCCGCTACCAAAATCGTCGTACAGCACGCCTGAAACACCCATCGCCGCCGCCATTGCCAGACCAGCCGTAATCGCAAGATAGCCTTGTGCGGTTGCCGCCAGCCCCGCAGGCGCGTGATGCGCAAGAAACATCAATGCGCCGAGGTGAGTCGCTCCGAATGACAATGCATGCAGCATTTGCAGCCAAGGCAGTACGAGTGCCGGCGGATCAAGAGCCATGCCTAGCCAGCGCACGGTGCCGGCCGATGCGCCGATCATCAGCATCACCGTCGGAGTAAGAAACGGCGGAAGCCGTGCTTGCGCTGCGAAAAGGACGATTTCGGCGGTAACTCCGAGCGCCCACAATGCGGCGATAAAGGTGCCATCTAGACCGGCACCCTGCCATTGAACAGCCGAGAAACCATAAAACACGGCGTGGCTAGCCTGGATGAGGCTCGCGCCGGCAAGCACTGCTACAAACGCGCGATCCCACAACGGCCCGCGCCGCAACGGCGCTTGGCCTTTTTTCTGCGGCGAACTGGCTGCAAGCGGCGCCAGCCCCCATGTTGCGAGGGCTACCAGCGCGCTTGCCGCTACCATGAGCCAAATTAGATGGCGCGCGGGAATCTGATCGGCGGCAAATCCAGCTGTAAAATTGCCGACGATGAAAGCAAATGAGCCCCACAGCCGTACAGACCCATAGGCTCGTCCGCGCGCAAGAAGTCCCTTGAGCGCGTAGGTCTCGGCAAGTGGCATCAGTGGCGTGGAGAAAAGCGCGGTCAGCGTATAGGTGGTCAAGATCGCAATGGCGCCAGTTGAAAGTCCAACGAGCGTGTACCCGGCCACGCTTGCGAGACTTGCAATGATCATCAGGTCGCGCACGGCTTCGCGTCGGTCAGCCTCTCGTGCAACAACCGGGATGGCCAGCACCCGTGCGACCATAGGCACGGCCAGGACAATACCGATCCATTGGGCGTCGACATCCTTCGCTTTGAGCCAGACCGGAAAAAACGGCATCTGGATCCCGGGCAGCATGAACAAGGCGGCATACAGCGCGGCTAGCCGCGGTCTGAAGTCCCAGGACAATTGAAAAATAGGGCGCATCGCCTTGCCTCAGCCCAAGTAAAATATCGCAAGCTGGCCTTTTGCGCCTGCAGCCGCTTGCCGGACGCATCCATCTGGCCGAATCAAACCCGTATATTGATAAGCGTCACGCCGCGATGAGGCGCGCGAATACATCCACATCCACATTGCCGCCGGACAGAATAGCGACAACGGTCTTGCCACGAACCTTGAGCTTTCCGGCGAGCAATGCAGCGAGGCCAATAGCGCCGCCCGGTTCAACAACGAGTTTTAGTTCGTTGAACGCAAATCGGACTGCATATGCAACTTCGAGGTCGCTTACGGTGGTGCCCTGCCCAATGAGTTCACGGGTGATCGGGAAAGTTAGTTCGCCGGGCGTGTTGCTCATCAGCGCATCGCAAATTGTACCGCTCAGACGAGTATTGGCCTCGCGTTTGCCACTGGCGAAAGAGCGCAGCGTATCGTCAAAGCCTTCTGGCTCGACGACGTAGAACTTCGCAGCCGGTACCCTCGCCTTTACGCCAAGCGAAATGCCGGCTGCCAAGCCGCCGCCGGACGCACCCACAACAACTAACTCGGGTTTTAGGGTAAGCAGCGCCAGATCTTCGACGATTTCGGCGCCGATGGTGCCCTGGCCTGCGATGATTAGCGGATCGTCATAAGGCGGTACCAGTGTGGCTCCGCGATCGGCCACGATCTTCTCGGCGATAGCGGCGCGGTCCTCGCTATTACGATCGTAAGGAACGACTTCTGCATCGAGCGCAAGGGTGCGTTCACGCTTCGCCTTCGGTGCATCGCCTGGCATCACGATGGTCGCGTGCATGCCGAGAAGCCGCGCTGCAGCCGCCACACCCTGCGCATGATTCCCGCTCGAATAGGCAACCACACCGGCAGCGTGTCGTTCGGGCGGGATTGAAGAAATCTTGTTGTAAGCGCCGCGGAACTTGAATGAGCCGGTTCGTTGCAGGGTTTCCGCTTTCAAAAATACGCGCGCGCCGAGTGCTTGATCAAGCACTGGCGCATTGATCAACGGTGTCCTGACCGCGACTCCAACTAGGCGTTTGGCTGCAGCTTCAATGTCGGCGGCGGTTGGTAGAATGATATTGTCGACGGCGCCCATGGCCCGAAGCGTACCCCGGGAAAAAGTACCTGTCATGGGTGGGCTTGGTTAATCGCCTCTGCTTGACACCGACGACGTCAATGTTCTGCTTCAGTGCTAGCATTCACCGACAGGCTGGCGTTAAGCGCGGCCCCCTTGCGTCCGGACCGCGTCGCTTGCGTCACATGGTCAAGGAATATTCGTACGCTGGCAGCCCAGGTCATGCCGAGTGCGAAGGCGCGGCATTCATCCCGCGAGCAATTTAATGCATCCAGGCATGCGCGCCGCAAATCTTCATTGAGAACGCCGACGGGTGCTTCTCCGATGACGTCGCGCGGCGCAGCAGCCGGGAATGCCGCTACGGGCACGCCACTCGCCAGCGCTTCCAGAAGCACGAGGCCGAACGTATCGGTGCGGCTTGGAAAGACGAAGACGTCGGCGGCGGCATAGATTTCGGCCAAGGTCTGACCGTGCATCGATCCGATGAACATGGCATCTGGAAAATTCCGGGCAAGCCCGTTCCGCGCGGGTCCGTCACCGACTACAAGTTTGCTACCCGGCAGATCAAGCTTCAGGAAAGCTTCAAGATTTTTCTCCACCGCCAGCCGACTGACTGTCAGAAAAATCGGCCGCGGCAAATTGAGATCCGTATGTGCGCGCGGATAGAACAGGTCGGCATCGACGCCACGCGGCCACAGTTTTACGTTCTTGAAGCCCCGGGTCGTGAGTTCGGAGGAAAGAGTCGGAGTTGACGCAAGCACAGCAGCGCCCGGCGCGTGAAAGCGGCGCAGCCAAGCCCAGGTTACCTCCCTAGTCCAGCGCTCAGCCGCCGGTAGCCGCTCGGCAAGATAGTCAGGAAACCGCGTGTGGAAACTGGTTGTGAAGGACAAGCCCCGTCGTAAACAAACCCGTCGAATGGTATGTCCGAGGGGGCCCTCCGTGGCGATATGAATTGCATCCGGTTGGCTCCGCTCAATTCGACGCGCGACGTCGCTCACCGTGGCAAGCGCCAGACGAATTTCCGGATAGCTCGGCATCGGCAGTGTCCAGAACTGATTGGGAGTGAGAAACTCCAACTCGACGCCAAACGCGCTCGCTTCGCGTGCCACGTGGCCCAAGGTGCGCACGACGCCATTTACCTGCGGATGCCAGGCATCGGTCGATACCAGGATTTTCATCAAATCAGGCCGCTTTCGCCACCTGCGGCAGGATTGCCGCGGGTTCACAGCCGTGACCCGTATGTGTCCAGGTGACGATTTCGAATCGACCATCAAGGCCTTCAACCACCGCCGTGCAGCTTTCGACCCAGTCGCCGCAGTTGATGTAACGCAGTCCATAGTCGTCATGCATCGCGGCAGTGTGGATGTGACCGCAAATCACGCCGTCGGCTTGATGATGCTTGGCCTCGGTAGCCAGCGCTTTCTCGAAGGCGCCGATATAATTGACGGCGTTCTTGACTTTGAGCTTGGCCCATTTCGACAGCGACCAATATGGTGCACCGAGCACGCGCCGGAAAGCGTTGAAAATTCGATTGGCCGTCAGCGCGAACTCGTAGGCCTTGTCCCCGAGAAGTGCGAGCCAGCGCGCCTGCGTGACGACAAGGTCGAATATATCGCCATGCACCACCAGATAGCGCCGGCCGTCGATTCCCTCATGGATAGTGTTTTCTACGACTTCGATGCCGCCGAAATGCGTGCCGTAATAGCTGCGAAGAAACTCGTCGTGATTGCCGGGAATATAGATGACACGCACACCCTTGCGCGCTTGCCGTAATATTTTTTGCACCACGTCGTTGTGCATCTGCGGCCAGTACCAGGCCGAGCGCAGCGCCCAACCGTCCACGATGTCGCCAACGAGGTAAATTGTTTCGGCTTCATGACGGCGGAGAAAGCCAAGCAGCTTGTCGGCCTGACAACCGCGCGTACCCAAGTGCACGTCGGAGATAAATAACGCGCGAAACCGTCGCGTGGCGTCTTCCGTCACGATTCGACGATCCCAGATGCAATGATCATGCGCGACCCATAGCAGCCGCCCGTTTCAATTTTGTGACAGGGCTATTTACCTATTTAATACATTTGGAATTCACGCCGCAGCGCGACGCCCGTCAGCACGGCGAAAACGAACCAGCGTGTATGTGCCAAACGGTCTGATCTTGCGCCGTTCGATCAACTCGGCTCCCCCATGTGCCTGTGCCCAGGCGGCCAG
>Ga0126383_10001009_pt1 | contig 16903 bp, 15 predicted proteins | sample PanSoiMetPlot_35_FD_96882 | JGI IMG/M metagenome (GOLD analysis project Ga0126383, IMG submission 96882) | Tropical forest soil microbial communities from Panama - MetaG Plot_35 | ecosystem: Environmental > Terrestrial > Soil > Tropical forest > Bulk soil | place: Panama | collected 2016-02-17
CATAAACGGCGTTCCAGGAGGCACGATCGGCTTGGGCGCCGAAAGCCAGAGGAAATTGTCGCCCGTCGAAAGTAAAACCTCCGGCCTGAAGAAATAGTGCCCGGCACTCAGATCGACTGACGTTGTGAAGATCACGCTGATTTGAACTTCCTGGCCAGTCACCTGCCCTTCGCCGCCGGTAAACTGGTTAGGCTTGGGATTGATGCCATTCACAACCGAGTTCAGGGCGGTGAAAGTCGAACTGATTATCCCGGGCGTGAATGTCAGTGTGCCCGCGAGACTGTCGCGGGTGGCTGATGCGATCTCGACATCGGCCGGCGAGTTCACCCGGGTGGGAACATTCGGTGTTCGCGACGTATCGGAGTCTAGCGGGAACACGTGATAGAACTCGATCTCGACCTGCGAGATCGAACTTAGCGGAACTCCAGCAGGGATCAATCCCACGAAACTCGCTGATGTTATGTGCGTCAGCGACTGGGTGAGAAGAAAATCGTCGGCCGTTTCTGTTTGAATGCCGGCGGGACTCAGGACACGCGAGAGTGTGGCAATCTTACCATCCGGATTTCCTGTGCTGAAGAAGAACGCACTGGCCGCCGCAGGCACTGCCGCCAAGGCAATCACGGACAAGACAAGGCAGAATTTGAAGCGCACGGTTGTAACCTCCTCATTGTGGGCTCGGCCGCTCTTGTTCCAAACGGAGCGGCAGGAATGGTTTCTGGCGTTGGCGCGAACGGTAAAGAGACTTTGCGCGGGGCCCACGACGAAGCTGGCTAGAGGAAATAAAGTTAGTGACTGACAGTGGCAGAAGCGTTGGCGCTTACGTGACGCACAATTTTCGTGACAGTGGTGGAAATAATCTACCACGAAACGGGCACGCTGAGATTAAAGTTCATCCAATACGTTTTCCCAAAACGGGGCCAATTTGGTTACTCTCGCCCGGTGCCCCACACAAGCTTCCTTTGCTTGTGTGGGTCTTTTCGATCTGAGGGCGCCCTTTCCACCACCACCCCACCACGTTCACCCAATCCCCATCCTCAGTGAAGAAGCCGGCGTATGCTTTCGCATCGTGGCGATTCCAGGCTTCAGTGAGGCCCGCCTCTATCTCACAGATGGCAGTTTCGTCCCGATTTTGTAAGGTGCTGAGCATTGGGATTGTTTGATTCATACTGTGTTGCCGTTCCTTTACTCTCCGTGGTGGAACTGCTTCTTGACGACATAGGTAACAGAGCTTCCTGGGTCTGTGACGATGGCTTGAAACCCCGCACCGTCGCTGGCGATCACAAAATCGGCGTGCACTGTGATGTCTACGGGAGAAACGTGGAGTGTGAGGGAGCCTGTGCAATCACGATTTACTGCGTATGTGCCTTTAATCGTCACCGGAAAGGATGCACCATTTATGCTTGTCATCGCGGTTGCGCCGGTGTTGCCATTTCCATCGAAGGTCTGCCTACCGGCCTGAGCGAAAAGGCTGGCGGAAGGGTTGAAAGTAGTTCCTGTACCGGTTGAATGCGAAGCTGCCATCAAGGCTGGCGTTTGAACAATGGTGATTTTGAGCCTGTGCGCCGGGAACGGTACCCAGAAGAAACAAGATGCCAAAGCAATACCGAAAGTCGCAATTGGAATGGTGCGTTCCATAGCTGCTCTGCTCTCAAGTGTTTTTCGTCGCCTGCGTTTTGGTACGCACTGAGAATGCTCCGGAACACGGGCCTAGTAAAAGGGAGTCCCAGTAATCCCTACTTTCATCGCGTTAGCCCGTGCGTGACGATCGTGGCAGCCGTCTCACTCTTTCCAGCGCTCTTAGCCTCATTCGGTGTCAGAAGGGCTTCCAAGCCCGCCACTTGTCTCTGGACCTCCTGCAACGCTTGCGCTTGTTGTGAGAGTAGTTGAATTTGCACGTCCTTTTCGTGGACGGAAAAAGTGAGCGCCTCAATTTCAGCTTGCTGTTGCTTAATGGCGTTTAGCATCGTCCACAGAATCGGGTCGTTGTTCACCAGGAGATAGCCCAGGCTGTTTCTGCTCACAGCCTCCGGGATCACCTTCTCCACGTCTTGGGCTACGAAGCCGACGTGCTCCTGGTCATCTTTGATGCCCATGGAGTTTTGTTCCTTATATCGATAACGAACGGGAGTGAGCTTCAGGACTGCGTCCAGGCCGGCATTGTAGGTTGCCTCGACCGTTTTCAGCCTGCCATCGGAGAAAGTGCCCCAGGATCCGCCGCCCGGCTTATCGGCGCTGCCGTTAACGGTCAGCAAGTTGTCGGGAACGTTCGTGCCGATACCCACATTTCCCCCGCTAACGAATAAGGGTCGGTTATTTAAGACCAGCGTAAGTGGAAAGGGTGGAGTTGAGGCATTGTAAACAAACCTGGCGATATCTCCGGAGCTGCCGCCCACGGTGTCAAAGAAGAGCAGGTTGTGTTGTCCGGCAGTGTTGGGAACCATGATATCCAGCTTGGCATTTGGATTGGCGTTCCCGATTCCCACGTTGGGTGGGCTTGTGCCGAATTGGCAATTGGTACAGCCAAGTACCAGTGCGTTGCTTTTGCCTACCGTCGCGAAAGCGCCGATCGCCGTAGCGTTAGTCAGGTTGTCGGAGCTCACGTCGGCGCCGTAACCCAAAGCCGTGTTCTTGCTGCCTGTAACGTTGGTTATGAGCGCAGCCTCGCCGCTGGCGGTGTTGAAGAAGCCTGTGGAGTTCGATTGCAGCGCATTGAAGCCGCTGGCGGTGTTGTCGTGGCCAAAGGTGTTGGAATTGAGCGCCCCCACGCCGGTGGCGGTGTTGAGAGAGCCGGAGGTGTTGGCAATGAGGGCGTTAACGCCGATAGCGGTGTTGTCAATGCCGGAGACGTTGTGAAAGAGCGCATGGCTACCAACGGCGGTATTCGCGCCGCCATTCGCGTTGTTAATCAGCGCGCTGCCGCCGATGGCGGTGTTGCCGGCGCCTGTGGTGGCGAAATTACCGGCGTTGGCCCCTATGAACGTGTTGCCCGCCGCGGAGCAGCAGGCGTGGAGGAACCGGCTTCCACCGATATTAATTAATCCTGCTCCAGACCCCGTGGTCTGCGGAAGGTTCAGGATGCCAGAACCGCCAAGAGTCACGCTCCCGCCTGATTCGGAGATCGATGATTTCACAATTTCACAAGGCGTAAGGAACTTAGACAGACTGTTAATCGTCCCATTCCCGTCAGTTGTAACGGAACATGGGGTGGATGGACCCGAAGACTGCTTGCCACCCGTAGTCGGAACGAGGCTCGAGGTAGCAACAGGATTACGATTGGACGAGGAATCTGTAACTGATCGCGTTTGATTCTCTATTGTCAAGAATGCCGATGCTGGTTTCCCGCCTAGCGTGTCCGAGTCAGCAGCCTTCAGCGCATACGGCGCACTCACCAACAGGATGCGAGGCTGTTCGCTTTGCCCTTGCGGTTGCACGCCCACCCACCGTGCCTCGTTTGAGGTGAAAAAGTCCATCGGCAGCCCTTCGGAGCTTGTGACTCCGAGCATAACGGTGTAGTGACCGTTTCCATCCGCTTGGACATTCTGCGTTTCGAGCCAAAGGGGGGCACCGCCATCTTGATCCTTGTACAGCGAAAAGGTGATGCCAACAATTCCGCTTTGCGGTCTTTGTTGGTCGTCTCGTACCGTGCCGCTGAACTTCACCAGGTGAGGTACAGATCCGGCATTGCTTCCTGCCAGTGAACCGGGTCCGGCACTTACTTGGGCTCGTGCTGCAAGGCCTGCTGTGAGCACTGCTATCCAGAGTGTTGCAATCCTGAAACATACATCTGTTTGCGTCGCTTTCATAACTGCTCTCCTGAATCGTCCGGCTCTGCGAATCTACTCGCGCTTCAGGCAGGGCGCTATAGCATGAGCATGCGGTTTTCTCGTTTGTCCTTTGTCTTTTGTCCGTTCCCCCTAGTCTGTTCCCCTGGCTCTTTGGCACTGACTTGGCCGAATTCGTCTCGTAACAAGGGGAATGCAAAAAGACTATAAGAACAAATGACTGAGAACGACTGACAACGGCGGAGGACTACCAAGGACCAAGGACAACCGACCAAGAACTAGGAGATGATGCCGTTCGTGATGGCCTTGCGGACGGCCTCGGTCTTGGAATGCACGTGCAGTTTCTCGTAGATGCTACGAATGTAGTCGCGGACAGTGTTAATGCTCACACGGAAGTGATCGGCAGCGGCCTGATAGCTATAGCCCTCGGCCAGCATCCTGAGAAACGAGATCTCGTGCGGCGTAAGATTATGGGCGACTTTCCTGGGTGGAGGGGATTGCTGGAAGAGCTGCACAACTTTGCGTGCCACTTCCGGTGACATCGGCGCGCCGCCCTCATGGAGTTCTCGGATCGCTTCGAGCAGTTCGGCAGGCGGCGTTCGCTTCAATAGGTAGCCGCTTGCTCCATTGCAGATCGATTCAAAGATTTTGTCTTCCTCGTCATAGACGGTAAGCATTAGGATCTGGGTGGAGGGATACTTCGCATTCAAGAATCGAGCGCCTTCTGCCCCCGACATTCCAGGCAAGTTAATGTCCAGTAGCAAGACATTGGGTGCCTCACCTCTCAATGAGCCCAGCGCCTCTTCTACTGAACCGAAGGCTCCCACGCAGCGGTAGCCGGGCGTGCCATTGATGAGCACGCTCAAGCCTTTGCGTATTGCATGTTCGTCTTCGATGAGTGCGACGCTGATGGGATCGCTGGTCGGCATTGGCAGGCTACGTTACCATGAATTCCGCTTCGCGACACCCACACGAACATGCGGGAAGCTTCAGCGAGTCACGGCAAGTGGGAGTAGCAGGTGGCGGCCGCACTGGGCGATTTACCTCAGCGGGATCGTCAACCTCAAGTGCGTTCCACGGCTAGGTGCCGAATCGATACTCAATTTGCCACGCAACTGCGCTGCTCTCACCTTCATATTGTGCAGACCGTTCCCCTGTTGCTCGCCGAGGCGTTGCGAGGAAGAAGGGGTAGCGCTGAAACCGCATCCATCGTCTTCGACCGCCACTTCAAGCCGATGATCGGAGACGGCAATTGTGAGAAAAACCGAAGCACAGTGGGCGTGTCGCGCGATGTTATTAACTGCTTCTTTGAGAATCAAGAAAAGATGGCGTCGTTGTTCGGGAGCTAATTTGACCTTTGCCGCTGCGGGAGGGACCTGAAGCTTGAAGGTAATGCCTTGCGCCTCGAACAGGCGCGAAGCAAACTGGCGGATGCGCGTAATCAGATTGTGCAGATCATCTCGGCGAGGATCAATCGACCACACCACATCACTCATGCAGTCCGCCATCCCTCGCGCCATCGCTGCCACTTCAGCGGCCATGGCGAATGCTTCTGGATGCGTGTCAGCAATTTGGTGTTTCACCGCTTCGCTCAAGAAAGCTATTCCTGAGAGGCTCGACCCGATGTCGTCATGCAAGTCGGCGGCAATCCGCGTACGCACGCGCTCGAGTTCTATGAGCCGGTACACACGGTAGCGATAGAGCGCGTAGACCGTCGCAGCGATGAGGATAGAAAGAAGGCTCTCAAACCACCAGCGCTCCCAAAGCGGTGGGAGTATTCGGAAATCCACCTCAGCCGCATTGCGACTCACGAGCCCTTTCCAATTAATACATCGCACCAGAAAGCGATAGGTTCCTGGAGAAAGAGTGGCATAGTTTACCGTTCGCTGCTCGGTGATCTTGCTCCAACCCGGATCAATCCCCTCCAGCTTGTACTGATAGCGAAGGACGTCGCCAACGCTGAAGTTAAGGCTCGCAAATTCGATCTGCACTTGGTTCTCATTTGGACCGAGCACCAAACTGGCGAGTCTGCTTTCTCCCAGTTCGGAGATAGGGTAGGGCTCGCCTCGCACCCGAATCGTGGTAATGCGAACAGGAGGTGGTGAGTCAGGATCGTCCGGCTTCGGCACGAGCCGGGAAAGGCCCTGTAAAGTGCCAAACCACAGGGCTCCGTGGCGGTCGCGGAAGGCCACACCCCAATGGCTGCTGCCTGCCAGGCCATCGGCCGAAGTGTACCGCTTCACTCGACCCGTCTTCGGATCGAGCCTGTCCACACCCTTATCCGTAAGGGCGTAAACCCGCCCCCACTGATCCTCCGTGATGGCCTGGACCTGGTTGCTAGAGAGCTGCTCCGCGGTAGTGTAAGCCACGAAGCGAGGACGGTCCCTCTCTGGATCGTCAATGCGCACCAAGCCGCCCTGTGTTGTCGCTGCCCAGAGTCGGCCTTCATGATCCACAAAGATGCTCCAGATGGAGCCCGCCGGCAATCCGTCAGTAGTCGTGAAAACAGTAAAATGACCATCATGGTAGCGAGCCAAGTCATGCCCGTGGAAGCCCACCCAAAGGTTGCCCGAACGGTCTTCGCAAAAAGCAATGGGGCTGGTAGAGGCCGTTAGCCCTTCTGCCTTTCTGTACACGTGAAATGTTTGGGTGGAACGCTGCCATCGGGCCAGACCGCCTGTAATTATCGAGCCGGAGAAATAACCAATCCAGAGGTCGCCGCGAGAGTCTCCGTAAAGCGAGTCAATGTCTGCAGCCGTGTCCTTAGGGCCATTGATCCCTTGGAACGGCAACCCGTTGTGGGCCGTATTGAACACGCTCTTTGGACGCGCCTGGGCAAGCCCCTCCACTCGCCTCACCTTGGGGTATCGGAAGAGTCCTTGGTCTGTCGTCACCCACCATTCACCGTCGTGATCCTGCCAGCCGCTCTGACGTGTAACGGGGACGGGAGGGGTCACCGGCTTAAGTAATCGGGGCGAGACGGCGTTGAAGCGGCTGCCATCAAAGCGGTTGATGTAACCACGATGAGGGCCTTCGGTTACGACGTAAAGTTCGCCAGCCTCGTCCTCCGCTACCGATAGGACGCGACTGCTTCCCAGGCCGTCTGCCTCATCGTAGGTCGTGAAACCACCTTGAGCCATGCGGAAGGCGCCGACGTCGTAGGCCATCCACACGTTGCCCTCTCGATCCTCGGTGAGAGTCCATACGCCTGAGCGCCCAGGTGGAAGCCCAATCGTATAACTCCGAAATCGTTCATGCCCGCAGGTTGAGGCTGGACAGAACTCGCTTAGGCCTGTTTCCGTCCCTGCCCATAACTTCCCATCCGAAGACTCCAACAATGCTGTCACGTTGTCGTCGCGCAACCCGTCCCTGCTCGTATACACCTTGACTGGCTGCGACCAGTCCGAGTTCGGTCGGTGAACCAAAAGGGCAAGTCCGCGGTTGGTGCCCAGCCAAAGCCGCCCTTCACGGTCTTCGAGCATCGTGTTCACAACGCCTTCGTCTGAACTCTCATCCGATGGCTTGGCGGGGAAGCCGAGGGTCGTATAGCGCTCGATCCGACCATCAGGACAAAGCCGACGCAACCCATTCTCTGGCAAGCTAACCCACATTGTGCCTTCGCGATCCTCATGAAGCTCGAGCACGCGGAACTTGTTCCTGGTCGCGCCTGGCGCCAGGTCAACGTAACGCGAAGTCCAGCGACCGTCCGTTTGCGTCAGCCGGTAAAGGCCGCCGTTCGTCGCAGCCCAGATCGTACCCTGACGATCCTGGTGCAGCGTGTTGACGCCCCGGGCGCCTTCGTCGTCACCCAATCGATACAACTCAAACGTCTGCCGGGCAGTCGTTGAGCTGTTCCCGTCAAGTTTGTGCTTCGTTGCGTTGGCACGAGATGGAAAGGGATTGAACCGGTATAGGCCGCTCAAAGTCGCAATCCAGTAGCTGCCCTCACGTGTTTCGAGCAAATCTGTGACACTTCCTGGCAGCCCCTGCTCAACACCATAGTTGACGAAGGTGTAGCCGTCATATCGTGCTAGCCCCCCCAGAGTGCAAAACCAAAGGAAACCGTGCGAGTCTCGCACAATTCGCATCACAGTATTGTGTGGCAGGCCGTCGACGGTGGTGTAACTTTTGATAGGAAGGCGCACCGCCATCGCTCCCATTGCCACCACCAGGAAAAGAACTAGCAAGAGGTTCGGTGAGTACACCCGACTGCTTGACCTTCGCATCTTCGGAACCGCTGTCAGGAGACCTAACAAAATATATGAACTGCTCGTCTTGGCGGTCAAATCACAGATCGTCTAAAAGGTATCTCTCAAGAAGCGCAGTCAACCGAGCATCTCGCATAATTCTCTGTTGATACTTCGACTTTTTGTATTCCGGCGAGCCATAACGCCGGTTCCGGGCGCAAGTCTCCAAATCGACAATGATCCCTTCCCCGGAAGCAGCACGCCGACGAGATTGGTACTATCGGGAAACCAACTGACAGGTAAAGGAACATTGGACTCTATAGGCAATGCCAACCGACATGTCCGCCAACATTGACGCCTCGAAGGAGAGCAACGAGAGCCATATGGGGATTATGAAGTCAACGACATTTTCCCACTGCGAACAGCGCATATCATAAACGGCCCCTGCCAGCCGATCACTTGTGATTTCGGGCACACCTCACCCTTACCCTGTTCGCACGCTGGCTAATTAACCACTGTCTACCGTGAAGTTGTCCTGCCCCGATATGAACATGGGTGCCCTATCCTTTCCCTTCTTAGGGCAAGGTGGGGAGCAAATTCCCCGAAGCAAACGAGAGGCCAGTATTACAAGGTTTGTTCAGGTCGTGGTACCCGAGAAGATGGTGCGGATCGTGAATGAGAACTGCCGGACGCTCAAGTTTAAAAAAATGGGATTTGAAGAGCAATAGCGGTAGAGAGCAACTCTAGGGGGCCGAAGGCTGGCGAACTGGCATCACTGCACCTAGGTCGTCGCCGGCTGGCGCTTTAGGTCCTCTGGGACCTCGGTCAAGTGCATAGCTTCGGCTATGAGTGGGTAGGCCGAGTACCGATTCCCAAACTCGAACTCTGCCTTTCCACGTGCCAGTTTGACCGCGAACTCCACTTTTCGGGACAGAGTTTGGGTTACATACTGCTGAAGTTCTTCCGGCGTGATCGGGTCCACACCGTAGCGAGGGGCGACGCGCAGGTTGAACTCGCCGCACAAGGACTCGGCGAAGACCAGCTCCTTAATCAAAGCCGTTTCCGCGTCGTCCCAAAGAACCTGCATCCCGTCGAAGTATTCATTGCTGATGACCGCGGTTGTCTGTTCTAGAAGTTTCCAATTCAAAACAATAGGTACGACTGAAGCGGCTGTTCCAGTTGTTCCACACCCTTTAGGGTGGAACAACGGAACAGCTCAGGAGTACCCAAACTGAGTACCGCGGACTCACCGCGCCGTAATTCCCAACCACAAGCTGCACGCTGTACCGGCCACAGTTCCTACAAATCAATTCTCTGATTGCTTCGGCAATCCGTCCGCGGAATCCCCACGCGTGCGTCACCGAACGCTTTAGTTCTTGGTTCTCCCCAGCACAAAATGTCAGACACCGATCATTCGTCCATATTGAAACGTGGTATCGTTCTGCCCGAGGCGAACTCCCCGGCCATGCGGGAAAGAGAGAGTGTATGCATGGCCAGGAAGAGGTTCCAGCGAGGCCAGTTGCTTCTCCGTGGAACCAGGAACCCCGTATGGGTGGGACGCTGGCGAGAGGATGTCATTGAGAATGGTTGCGTCAGGCGAATCCAGAGGAAAGAGATCCTTGGAACCAAGACTGACTACCCAACACGCAAGCTGGCGCTTCGTGCGCTCGAGGACCGGCTTGCGGATATCAATCACGTTTCGTACCAGCCAAAGCCCGTAGCGAAGTTTGCAGAATTTGCTGAGAAGTGGCAGCGATTTGTACTGCCGAATCTCAAACCGTCGTCGCAGCCACCCATTAAGTCGCAGTTGCGAAAGCGCCTGCTACCGGCTTTGGGTTCTGTTGCGATGAAAGATATAACCGGGGAGCGAGTGCAGTCTTTTCTCGTCGATTGTGACCTCAATCCCAAAACCATTAAAAACCTGATCGGAACCTTGCGTATCATGTGGAACTCTGCGAAGGCTTGGGGGTATGTCGGTCACGGACCCATTCAGTGGGCTTGTGCTGCCAGAATGGGACGCGCCTGCCCAACCCTCCTTCTCACCGGAGGACATCAAAACGCATCATTGACGCGGCAGAGCCACCCTACGACACGATCTTCTGGCTCGTTGCTCAGACCGGCATCCGACGCGGAGAGGTGTGCGCTCTGGACGTCGCGCACGTCAACCTCGACGGCTGTGTGAATCGTGGTTAAGCGGAGCCGCAATGGGCGCCACATCACGGACAACAAGAGCCGCCGGCCCAGGGTGTTCAGCATCTCGCCCCGACTGGCGGGGCGCCTGCGATTGTTCGTGAAAGGGCGTCAGGGTGACGAACCGCTCTTTCTGACGGCAGAAGGAAAGCGGTTGCACCCTGACAATTTCGTGAAGCGTCACCTCAAACCCCTGCTGAAACAGTTGGGATTGGAGGGCGGCCTTCATGCTTTCCGCCACGGCAACGCCACGGTCCAGGATCGTCTAAACACACCCCTTAAGGTGCGGCAAGAGCGGCTTGGACACGCTGGAGCTTGCACGACGATGGGATACACGCACGTTGTTGGGGACGATGATCGGAGACTGGTTGAGCAGTTGGATGACCTGTTCTGTCCAGTCGAAGATCAGAAAATTTTGTGCCCAACTGTGCCCAACTCCAACAAAGAAGCGCTTGCGGTAGACACGCAAACGCTTCGCATTCAATAACTTGTTTGGTTGCGGGGGGTGGATTTGAACCACCGACCTTTGGGTTATGAGCCCAACGAGCTACCAGACTGCTCCACCCCGCACTTCGATAATACAAATCCATGAACGTGCGGTCAAACCGAAGCGCATGTGCGAGACCTTTCTCGTGATGGTAGGCTGATTTGGTGAGCGGTAGGAAACGAGACGAATCGGACAATCCCGCCATCATTTGGGCGCGCTACTCGGAGATTGCCTTCATCATTCCCGCGGCTGTGGTGGTTGGATTGCTATTGGGCAAGCTCTTGGATCACTGGCTGCACACAAAATGGCTTTTCATGGCAGGGATCGTCTTTGGGGCAGTGGTTGGCTTCATCCAGATGATTCGCATGGTCACCCGCATGATTACCGGAGCTAAGGAGTGAGCGGCCTTTGCAAGAACTCTTTTCTAATGTTGCCGGTCTTGAACAAGCCGTACTTCGTCTATATGTGACTAATTGCGAGCTTCATTCGCCGAGAATTTTTACCAATACCCGTTTCTTCCGTCGGCCATCGAATTCTCCGTAGAAAATCTGCTCCCAAGGGCCGAAATCCAGTTTTGACTTCGTGACAGCGACGACCACTTCCCTGCCCATCACCTGCCGTTTCATGTGGGCATCGGCATTGTCTTCGCCTGTGCGATTGTGCAGGTAAGCAGAGGTGGGGTCGTGTGGCGCCAGTCTTTCCAGCCAGGAGAGGTAATCCTTGTGCAGTCCTGACTCATCGTCATTGATAAACACCGAGGCGGTGATGTGCATGGCATTCACCAAGACGAGCCCCTCGGCGATTCTGCTCTCCCGCAGACACGCCTCCACCTGATCGGTAATATTTACGAATCCAAACCGCGACGGGACTTCAAACCACAACTCTTTTCGAAAGCTCTTCATATCGTTAGATTGTTTATCTTCTGAATGTGACTGAGCAGGAGGCTTATCATGGAGCGAGCCTTCCGCGGGAGTTTGTGGCTATCCAAGGAGAGTCGGGATCAACCCCATCAGCGGCTAAAGCCAGCTCGGAGAGAAGAGCGTCTTTACGGACGGCCTGCAGGCCGCTCCAGTCCAAACAGCACTTAATCAGAGCCTCCTAACTGGGGAGATTATCCGAATGCAGATCGGCGGGACTTCTTCTGTCCGTCAGCAAGTCTGCGAGCTTTGTCAGCAACTCCTCCGGCGATGTCCCCTTAGTGATCCAGACATTTGCTGCGCCTATCGACTCACCGGGTAATTCAGGATATGCGGAAAGAACCATCACGGGGACTTTCCTCTGCTGCAGGAGAGTTCGAGCGAGGGCGAGCCCCGTCATGCCGGGCATATAGTAGTCGACGATAACCAAATCGATGGGTTGAGCGGCAAAGATTTCCAGGGCTTGTGACGGTGAATTCGCAGTCAACACTCGATAGCCTGCCCGCTCCAGCATGAGCTTGCGCAAGAGCAGCTGGTTCTGTTCATCGTCGACGCAGAGAATTGTGGCATCCATATGTCTTGCTTCGACCGAGCCGAGGGTTCGTGCTATTAAGTGCAGTAATCCTGTTGCCGCTTGCTTGAGCTAATCAGAAAGTTCTTAACGATTTCGCATAGAACTCGTGGGCCTTCCAACTTGCTCAAAAACATATCGGCGCAATTTGCGTCTGCGGGGACCTCATTTACACCAGACAGAAGAATGAAAGGCACTTTGGGCAGGAAGGCTTTTATCTGTCGAGCGAGTTCGGTTCCTTTTGAGCCGGGCATCAGATGATCAGAAAGCACCAGATCGATATGTCGTGAATCTGCGATTTCCAATGCCTGCGCAGCTGAGCACGCAGTCACGACCTTGTAGCCGGCCTTCTCCAGCACCAGGCGTCTGAGCTCCAGCGGCACTTCTTCGTCATCCACGCAAAGAATCACGGCTTTTCCCGAAGCCATATTTCAACCTGCTAGTCGGCGGTTGCAGCCACGCTTATCGCAAGCGTCGCCGGAACCGTTGATCGTGGAATAAAAACGGAGAAACACGTCGCGTTGCCGGTGGTGAATCGCAAACTGCGAAAACGTATGCTTCCGTCGTATTTCTGAATGATTCCTCTGCTAATCCAGAGCCCGAGTCCAGTTCCTTTTGTCTCCTTGGTAGTAAAAAACGGCTCAAAGATCCTCCGGGAGTACTTTGGATCGATTCCCGAACCTGTGTCTATAATCCAAATGCGAATTCCTCTCCGGCCTCCATTGTGTTCGGATTGCTCGCTCACCCGAATCCGTAAACGTCCCCCTTCTTTCATGGCCTCGACAGCATTCCCAATCAGGTTGAGAAATACCTGCTTCAATTCGTTAGGGTAACCCTGGACTGTTCCGCTACCTCCGAAATGTTTTTCCAAAACGATGCCGTTCGCTCTAATGCGGCGTGACTGCAGTTCGAGTACGTTATCGAGCACATCAAGAACAGAAACCGAAACCGGGTCCCTTGACTCACGATAAAAGCTAAGGGTTTGCTTGGTGATGTGCGTGACACGGGCGAGTTCCTGCTCGGCGAGACCGATGTAAGATTGAGCTTCCTTGTCGAGCGACGGATGCTCCCGCAATAAGAAAAAAGCATTGGAAATTGCTTCGAGCGGGTTGTTGATTTCGTGCGCAATGATGCCAGCCAGTCGGCCCATAGCTGCGAGTTTCTCCGATCGAACCAACGCTTCTTCGGCCAGTTTTCGGTCAGTTATATCGATACAACCGCCGATGTATCCCGAGAAGGAGCGGTCGGGACCGATTAAGGGAACACCGTTGTTAATGATCCATCGAAACTCGCCGTCGGCACGGCGCAGGCGGTATTCGATTGAGAATGGGGTCCTCTCATCGAACGCGCCACCGTACGCCATCAGACATCTTTCCACATCGTCAGGATGAACGCCTTGCGCCCAGCCGTTGCCCAATTCCTGTTCGAGAGTTCTTCCCGTGAAATCCAACCACGGCTTATTGAAATACGTACACAGCCTGTCGAGCCCCGAAATCCAAATCATTACAGGCGCCTTATCCGCCATGGTTCGGAAGCGCCGCTCACTCTCGGCCATCTTTTCCTGGACTCGCCGCTGTTCGGTGACGTCCGTATTAGTCCCGAACCAGCGCACGATTCGGCCATTGCTGTCGTGAATGGGGAGAGCGCGCGACAGGAACCATCGGTACTCGGCATCGTGACCCCGTAGGGGAAAGGTGTCTTCCCAAGGGTTGCCGACAGCCCATGAACGAGCGAACCCGCTCACCACGCGCAGCGCGTGCTCGGGATGAATCAGCTTTTGCCAGCCGGCATCACGCATCTCGTCAAACTTGGTGCCGGTAAATTCGTACCAACGCTGGTTGTACCAGGAGACAGATCCATCGGGATCGGCGATCCAGGCGAGTTGGGGAATGGAATTCGCCAAGGTACGGAATTGGCTTTCGCTGGCCTGAAGTTCTTCGGTTCTTTGCGCGACCCTGAGCTCCAGATCTCGATTGAGTCTTTCTAGCTGTCGGGTCTTGCGATGCAATTCGGCGAAGACGCTGACCTTTGCCCGCAACAACTCCGGGATGACAGGCACAGATATATAGTCAACCGCCCCGCGTTGGTAGCCCTTGACGCGATCAACATCTGTCAGATGCACTGCCGAGATGAAGATGATGGCAGTCTTCTGAAAACGCGGATGCTCCCGGATCATTTCGGCAAGCTGAAAGCCATCAACGTCCGGCATGCTCACGTCCATCAACACCACGGCAACGTCAGTCTTCAAGAGCTGCTCAAGGGCCTCTTTCCCCGACGAAGCTTTGAGCAGGTTCTCTCCCAATTCGCTCAGAATGACTTCATAACTGAGCAGCTTGGCAGGCTGGTCGTCCACCATCAAGATGTTGACTTGATCGTGTTCGTGCATTCATTAGCGCGGGCCAACCAGGTCTTCCGCCTGTATGGCGTCGCCTCCTTGGCTTATCGATGCAGCCACATCCGCAGTGCCGACAGAAGTTGCTCGGTATTTACCGGCTTGGCCAGATACTCTGAAGCTCCGGCTTCAAGACACTTTTCACGGTCACCCTTCATCGCTTTGGCCGTGAGCGCGATGATAGGAAGCCGGCGAAACGCAGCGTTCTGGCGAATTACCTGCATGGTTTCGTAGCCGTCCATTTCGGGCATCATGATGTCCATCAAGGTAATTGCGACATCAGGCGTGGTCTCGAGAGTCGCAATCGCTTCACGTCCAGTTTCCGCCGTAAGCACGGTCATTCCACGACGCTCCAACACACTACTGAGAGCAAAAATGTTTCGCACATCGTCGTCGACTACCAGTACCTTCTTTCCAACGAGAGCCTCGTCGGAACTGTGCAGCTGATCGAGCATCTTTTGTTTTTCAGCCGGCAAGTCCGTGATCACTCGATGCAGGAACAATGCAGTTTCGTCGAGCAGCCGCTCCGGAGACTCCACTCCCTTCACCACCACGCTGCGAGCGAGGGAGTGTAGCCGCGCGTCTTCTTCAGGGGTCAACTCCTTGCCGGTAAATACGACGACCGGGAGATCGCTTAGCGAAGGCATTTCACCCAGTTTCTCCAGGACCTCAAAGCCCGACATATCCGGCAATCGAAGGTCAAGTACGACGCAGTCAAATGGCTGCTCCGCCAGCAGGCTTAACCCTGCTAAGCCGGTATCGGCGAAGGTCACGTCGATGTCGTCGTAGCCCAAGAGAGCGCCGATGCTGAGTTGCTCGGAGGGATCGTCTTCGATCACCAGGAGTTCCTTGCGCCGCGGACTGGCATAGGCTTTGATTTTGTCCAGCGCACTCTCAATTCCCTCAGTCGAAGTCGGCTTCGTCACGAAGGAGAATGCTCCGCGGGCTAGCCCGTGCTGCCGCCCTTCGTCCAACGTGAGCATCTGCACAGGAATGTGCCGGGTGCTCGGATCCTGTTTCAGATGGTTCAGCACCGTCCAACCCAGCATGTCGGGTAGGAAGACGTCCAGCGAGATGGCGCTGGGACGGAACTCGCGTGCGAGCGCCAGCCCTTCTGTACCACGTAAGGCAGCAAGGACTCTAAAGCCTTTGTCTCGGGCCAGGTCGCAGATGGCGCGAGAGTAGTGAGGATCATCTTCGACGACCAACAGCACCGAGTCGCCAGGTTGAATGCTGGCACGATCGTCGATAACCCGTTCCGCTTCGACCTCCGTCGTAGTGACGCTCGCCATTTGCAGCGGTAGAGACGAAGGTGAAGCCTTTCCTTCGAGGACGGACACCTTCGGGACAGACGGGCCAACATAGGTCTGGGGCAGATACAGCGTGAAGGAGCTACCTTTGCCGGGTTCGCTTCGCAAGTGGATCTCTCCGCCGAGGAGGCTTGCAAGTTCACGGCTGATGGCCAGTCCCAAACCCGTTCCGCCGTATTTACGGCTGGTTCCTGCATCGGCCTGCTGAAATGCCTCGAAGATGATCCGCTGCTTCTCGTAGGGAATTCCGATGCCAGTATCCGCAACCTCGAAGGCAACCACCGACCCCGCTCGTCGCAAAATCGGATGGTCTTCGCTCCATCCCTCTTCGACCGGGCGCACCGACAACCTTACTCCACCTTGGTCGGTGAACTTGAATGCATTGGAGAGCAAGTTCTTGAGCACCTGCTGGAGACGCTTGGAGTCAGTGACGAGACTGCGGTCAAGGTTCGGTTCGGTATAGATTTCGAAGCTGAGACGACGGTTTTCGGCTTCATGGCGGAAGGGTCTGGCAATCATCTCAAGCAAGCTTGCAAAAAAGACCTCTTCCGCTTCAACTGAAACCGTCCCAGACTCGATCTTCGACAGATCGAGAATGTCGCTGATCAGATTCAACAGATCGGTGCCAGCGGCGTGGATGGTTCGCGCGTACTCAACCTGCTTGGGCGTCAGATTGTGGTCGGGATTGTCGCTGAGCTGCTGGCCGAGCACCAGAATGCTGTTTAGCGGCGTGCGCAGCTCGTGCGACATGTTAGCCAGGAATTCTGATTTGTACTTCGAGGTAAGCGCCAGCTCCTTGGCTTTGTCTTCCAAGGCCCGGCGGGCCTGCTCGATTTCCTGGTTCTTTCTTTCGACTTCGACGTTCTGCTCAGCAAGTTGCTGCGCTTTCTGCGCCAATTGCTCATTGGTCTGCTGCAATTCTTTCTGCTGCGTCTGGAGCTCGGCGGCCAGCTGCTGCGACTGCTTCAACAAGGCCTCAGTCTGCATGGTAGCTTCAATGCTATTGAGTACAATGCCGATGCTGGCAGTGAGCTGTTCAAGGAAGGCGAGCTGCGAAGCTGTGAACG
>Ga0126383_10001010_pt1 | contig 16901 bp, 31 predicted proteins | sample PanSoiMetPlot_35_FD_96882 | JGI IMG/M metagenome (GOLD analysis project Ga0126383, IMG submission 96882) | Tropical forest soil microbial communities from Panama - MetaG Plot_35 | ecosystem: Environmental > Terrestrial > Soil > Tropical forest > Bulk soil | place: Panama | collected 2016-02-17
AACCCGGTAAGCATATGAAGCTAGCCAATGGCGAGTCCATCGTGACCGCCTACGCCGAGCGCGCGTATGGTCCCGGTTGGGCAAATTCGCCTGTTTGGGTAATCGTGCGCACGATCGATGGAGCGCTGCGGCAAGAGTGCTTGCAGCCAGAAGACCAGAGCCCGGCAATCGGTTGGCTCTATCTCACAAGCGAAGCCGCGCACCTCGCAATGAGTGCAGCCGTGGGGCGACAATGCCAATAATGTATCTGAGTCTAGATTACGAATCTTATCGCTCGCTTGAACAGCAAGCACGCGAATTTCACGAGACAACGCACACTTCGACCCCGGGCGCGTTCTACCACAAAAGTTGGCGCATTCGAGTCGGCCCTGATCTGATTATTGAATTTCATGGTCCGCTTGTACGCAAAGCAGAGCACGGAGAAGAGAGATGAAGCAACCACGCATGAATCGAATCCTCGAGGCAATCCGCCTTGAAAGAGTTGACGCCAAAGTTTCCATTCACCTATTCCCAACAAAAGAAGACTTTGACAAAGCCGTTAGAAAAGACCCGCAACATTGCGGCTTTGCAAATTGCGCCGCTCGAGTATGCGGCAGCACGCAGGCGCATTTTTTCAAGCGCTATGTTTTCATTGATCACCCGGACGAAAAGGGAACGGTAAAGCTTCATCGATATATTGTGAGCAAAGGCGTATCAGATGCCATTATCAACTTTGACAAAACGGGACGCTTCAAGCCCGGGCGGGCTTTCACTTTGCGCGCTCCAAGCAAATCAGAAAGCATTCAGGGGATGCGCGCCGCTAACAAAAAATGGCGCCAAAGCGACACCGCCAAAGCTATCAAACAAGAAAAGATTGCAAGGACCGATTTCTTGGCCGCCGAGCGCGAGTTAACGCAAGCAAAGACCATCGCGCAAGATACTGATGCAATCCCCGGCAGCGCCAAGGCGCGCGATGTAAAAAAGCGCGTCATTGCAGCCCGTAGGCACCTCACCAAGTCTAGAGACAAATTTGATTCAGCGCAAAAGCGCGTTGCAAAACTCCGCAAGGCTACATACGGCACGGCAAAGGCCAAACCACGACAGCACGATCTTAGCGTCCGTTCTGGCACCGGGGCATGGTTTAAAATGATAGCGCAAGCATGACTCGAATTGGCGACGCACCGATTGAGGCCGAATATGCCGAGCAGATGAAAGCGCTCGCGCATTTCATCGATGATTTTTTTAATGGCCCGGTCAAGGCTAGCGAACGTCGCGTTGGCTTCTGCCTGATGCTTTTCAATTTCGGTGACGGTCCCGGCCGATGCAACTACATCAGCAACGCCGAACGTGCTGATGTGGTTACACTGCTAAAAGAACAGCTAGCGCGCTTTCAAGGGCAACCAGAAATGAAAGGGCATGCATGACACCGCCGCTAAGACTCTCGCTAAGCGACTCAACTCCGATAACCGTAACCGAGCGCAATATGCCGATCGAAATGTTTGAACAGCGCTGGCCTACGATACCGTGGCGCGAGCCAATCAACGTGACCGGCTGGACTCATGATGGCGTTATCATCTCGCGCTTCGCTTGTCGCATCTGCATTGCCGTAAGGGGACTCAAGGGACAAGACGTCGAAAAGCTGCCCACAACGCTCGAGAAAATTCAGGCGCACATCAAAACGCACCGATGAAAATTCCATTTGACAGATTGCGCAATCCACTTTCCGAGCAAGACAGCCGTCTTGCCATGTGGGTTGTCTACGAAAGACCTAAGGATTACCCGGATCACTACGTTGCCAGACGCTATCTTTGCGCTGGCATAATCGGCGGCACAGCGACAGAAGACGTGCTTATTAGCGACAGTCTTTATGCGCTGCGACTCGCACTATATGCACGCGGACTCGTTTGCCTGCAACGGCACCCGGACGACGACGCCGTAATTTTAGAGGTATGGATGTGATCACGTTAATCGTCGCCACCATACTTGCAGTCGAGCCACCAACCGCGCGAGAGTTTGAGCGCGCACGTTGGTGTAGCACGATGACAGACAGCGCAATGCGCAAAGCACATGAGCGTTATTGCGCCCATGTGAAGGAAAAAGTTAGAATCTGGCAAGAGCGTAAATAGGGAGAAATGCAATGCAAAACGAGATGCAAGTGTTGGATCACACCGGGCACACCAAAGTGGAATGGAATCCCGACATTGATGCCGAGGTTGCCAGTGCTCGAGCCGTCTTTAATGAGATGACTGGCAAGGGCTATCGCGCGTTCACAGTCGACAACGGAAAGTCTAGGCGCATCGAAAGCTTCGACCCCGACCTTGCAGAAATGGTGTTAGTGCCGCACCTGCAAGGCGGATGAGCCCAAGGGGCGAAACACATGCCGCTTTATTGGATCACAGCTAACAACGCAGCGACAACTTGGACCGGCGCCACAACAACCACTTGGACCGACACAACATCGACTAACACTCTATTTTACGTCACCGATTCGACATCGATCACGGCGCCAATCATTTGGTATGATAACGTCACTTGGCCAAACCTACAAACAGCCATCTTGTGCAGTGGATCGCGCCGCGTGTACACAGAAGCATTGTGGGCTGGTCTGCTCCATCAGAGCAGAGGCCCGCACATCCCTGATTTCCAGCACGCCGATCGGCTGGCATCACCCGCCGTGCATGTTCCAGCGGCAGCCGTAGAACGTGAAGGGCTCGAGCGCGAGCAACGACGCCAGATAAAAGACCGTGCGCAAGCAATCCTGCTTGCGCACCTCACACCAGAGCAGAAAGACACGCTCGAGCGCTTGGGCTGGTTTGTAGTCGAAGGCGAGCGCTCGAGGCAGCGCTACCGTATCCGGGCATCTAGCGCTTCTGGCAACATTGACGTGCTCGAGCGCGATCTATTCAATGATAAAGTGCTATACCGACTATGCGCGCACTGCGATCTGAATCAGATTCCCTTACATGATCACTTGCTTGCGCAAAAGCTAATGCTCGAGGGCGACGAGTCGGAATTCCTTCGCATCGCAAACAGGCACGCACGATGACCACACTTTACCAACCCGGTGGCGTTTGTCCGCACTGCGGGGCACCCAACACTGCCGTAAGCGAAATGCATGGCCGAGCCAGTAAGCCAGAGCCCGGACATTTCTCCATCTGCCTCTATTGCGGCGTGATAACGGTTTTTGATTCTGATCTAAGTCTAAGAGCGCCGACAGAGGCCGAACTAGACGAAGCGATGAAGAGTCCGATTTTGTCGTTTGCGCAAGCGATGATAAAACAAAGGCACAATTGATGCGCAAGTTTACACTGCCGCAGGCGCATTGGGCACTCGAGGAAAAATGCCCGGCATGCCTAAAAAAGTTCGAGACTGGCGACGTTGCTACGTTTGTAGCGATCGGTCCGGGCGATGACCCCGAGCGGCAACGCTTGGCTCGCGAAGGCAAGCCTTATGGCGCCGTTGCGATTATCGCACACTGGTCTTGCGTCACCGGCGAAAACGACACATTGTCGCACCCTTAAGCTACTGACCGGGCACGATTGCCTATCTGGATTAACCAGATTCAGCGTGCAAGTAAGCCTTATGTTATGGTGTCAAGCGATTTCAAAAACTTTTTTCTGGCCTTGACCAATAAGGATTTTTCCGCCGCAAGATAGCCCAAAACGACCCTTTCGAGAAAAATCACAAAAGTCGATATGCTATAATGCGCGCATCAGGTGAAAACACCCGATGCCCCCCACGGGGGCGTTCTTTGACAACGTGAAAGGAAAGAGAATGCCCGACACGGGTAACTATGTCTATCTGGCCATGACCGGCAACGGTTGGGGCGCTGGTAAAACCGAAAGCGAAGCCGTAAGAAACTGCAAGCTTCATATGGGCACCGAGCATGTGCGCAAATGGGGTTATGTCGTTTATCACGTGCATCCCAACTTTCGAATCAGCGAAGTCGACGGCACAATATTTGTGCCGCGCGACGCGCCCAACCCGGTTGTGGTCACGCATAAAATGAAGCGTACAAAGTAAAGAAGCGGGCGCCGATCGGCTGCAAAGATCGGCGCCCGTTCAACAGTGACAACGTAGAGGAAACCAGACTATGACACGTGATCAGGTACGGGGTCAACAGGCTTTAGAAAAAGTTGACACCCTCGTGAAGCCGCAAAACATCTTCATCGGCACTGGCAATGCTGCGGCTCGTAAACTCTATGCGCTCGAGGAAAGGCGGGCAGAAATCATCAAGAAATGCGCCGAGCAGTGGTCTAGGGTCTGCGAGGTTCCAGAATCGGAATTCTGGACTCGCGCGATACCGCAAGCCCTGCATGACATGCTCGAGGCTTACGGCACCGAAACTGGCATCATCGCCTGCGAGTCGTTTCTAGAGCGCTTTGGGTGGACCGTCACAAGGCCATCAAAGAAGCTTTGAACCAATGACACGCTTTTGCGTTCTAAGCAATGAAGCGCGACTTGACAGGCGACTTAACGTCGCCCTCTGCCCGCCCCCACCGGGGCGGGCTTTGCTATCGGTACGGATGATCACGATCGGGCTTAAGCTTGGTGGCGATATCCTGCTTGGCACTTCTGTGCCTTCGTTGCCTTCGCTTTCTCTTTCTGGGCGGCGGCTCAATCTCTTGATATGAGGCTTGCGCTTTACTCTTGTCGCCCCTGAAGTAGGACTTGCGCTCTAGCGCCAAACGCGCTCGCTCTAAGCTTGAACGCTCCATCTCCGCGCAACGCTTTATCATATCGTTATGAGAGAAGACCGTAACTCTTAGACGCTCGGCCGCGAGCAGAATGGCATTGGCGGCAAAGCGCACCGGGACATCAAACCATTTATCGTGCTTGTGCTTTTGCTCGAGCAGCTTGTGCGCTTCTTGTTCTACTCGCATCGCCACCGGCTTGCCGGGAGTCCATACTATAAAGTGCACCTTGAGCGGCAGCCAACTCATTTCCTGAAGATCGTGGAATCGCCTTTGAATGTTGCGCGCCATGGCGACGCGTGTTGGCCCTTGCTCCGAGGGCGCGACGCAGGTTATTGCCACATACTCAAGCCGCGCTAACTCTTGTGACAGTCTTCGCGGCATACGCGGCAATCCTGATTTGGTCAATGGCGTGCCCATAACGCAACCTGATCGCCTCACCGCTTACGTCGAATTGATCTGCAATGGCTCTAAAGCTAAGCCCACATGAACGCCAGATGAGAATTTGCCAAGCCAGACGATCCAGACCGCGACCCCAACTCAAGACATCAAGATAAATCGACACGTCCCTAGGCGTCGGGCGAAAGCGCGCTTGAGCGCTTTCGTCTGGACTGTATGCATCCATAAACTCCCTAACATAAGGCGGCCATGCACTACCGATGCACATAAAGCGTCGCTCGCGATCTGGTATCACGAATAACGTTTGCAGGGCTCGCGAAAATGTCTCTTCAAAACCTATCTCGCTTGCCACACCCAAGGCGCCGAACATCCCACCATCCCCTTAGCCATAAGATCACGATAGGCATTATCGAAGCGTCGCTTCTTTATGTTCTCATCCTCGAGCAAGCCTAGCCACGTTCGATAGGACTCGGCTCGCCATTTCGAGCCGTCCACCGCCATTACGTTTTGCGGCACAAGGCCACCCGGCTTAGTTCCATAGCTTAGAAGCACCTGCGTCAAGGCGTGCCATGCAAGCTTCTGGTCACCTCTCAAGACTGGCCCCTTTGTTGCCTTCACTTCAAGTTCACTTTCTACCACCACGCATGACGACTCCTCTTCGCCCGTATCGTTATAGCCCAGCGAGATTCGCTTGAGTCGAAAGTGCAGCTTGAGGCCGTCTTCTTCATCTTTCTGCTTGCCGACCCGGATAGTCAAGAGTCTGCCTTCGTCTTTGGTGACTTCAAGCATTGTGTCGGCTGCGGCCGGAAGGCTGGTGTGCCCACGGGCGCCCCGAGTCGGGTCTTTGCCCGAATGATGCACAAACAAGCAGGTTATATTATTCAATGATTTACGCACACGCTCGGCGTTGTCCACAAGGATTCCCATGTCCTTATTTTCGTCGCCGCGAGCGATACACCTCGCCAGCGTGTCAAAGATCACGAGTCCTAGTTCGATGCGCTTCATTTCGCGTGAGACAAGGCGGCACTCTTCAATGAAGCGAGTCGTTTCGTCGTCGTTCAAGAGATTCACGCGCTCTGTCATCATCGCAAGAGGTAAATCGGCCAAGTCGCCATCAATGGCGTATTCTTGAGCGAAGGCACGCCAGCGCTTATTTAATCCTGCCCTGCCTTCGGCCGCGACGTAGATCACGCCACAGCGCTCCGTTCTGTATTCGCGCCAAGCGGCGCCGATCGCAATGTGCGCTGCTAAGTCCATTGTTAGAAAAGTTTTTGCGGTGCCGTGCGCGCCATAGATGACCACGAGCGAGTCATCTGGAATGATCTTGTGCACGAGCCACCGTTGACGCTGTGCGCTTGTAATTGCGTCCTTAAACCAGACGGTGCCAAAGCCACGTGGCTTTATCAAAGAGTCCGCGCGCTCTGCTTCGGCAAAGCTTTCTATTTGGGGCATGTTTCACGTGAAGCGGTTTCTGAGACCACAGAGACTTTCCAGCCTCGCGCGTTAACGTAACTTCTAACCTTGCTGCGAGTCCAGCCCTTCATAAACTTAATAACAGGTGCCGCTTCAATTACTTTGTCGTCGCGCAAGACGATGCCCGCGTGAAAATAATTCGTGGTTGTTGACCACTCTATGACGGCAAGAATCTCATTCATTCCGTTATCCCGATCACGAGCCCGCTTTCGGTGCTACGCACAAGATTGACTTCCGGCACCAGCGATGAATTCATTTTACAACTTGCATCCCACCCGGGCATTGAATCGGTGCCCCATTGACCACGTGAAGTTTTACCACATGCGAGACAGACGAAGACGAAGCCCGCAGGTGCAATGGGCTCGCCATTTGAGGCTAGGTGCGAAATAGCGATCATGTAAGCCCCATCAATCGTTTCGCTGCGGCGAATATTTCCTTAGTTTGTTTTCGCTTTAGCGCTTTCATGCGCTGCTCTTTTGTTAGCTTCATATAGAAGATTCTACAATCGAATTTCTTGCATGCTTGGGGTGCGTGATCATGTATCGAACAGCCGTACCACTCGAGATAAACGCAAGAACCGTCTGCCCTGCGTTTCAGTGCCTTAAGGCCGATCTTGTTTGTTGTGTGATCGTATCTTACGGGATCATCGCCCGGCATAAGCCAGACCGTATCGTGACAACATGCGCGGCAGCCGTTGCACGGCACCTCTGTCATTTCATTGCCGCCTTCGAATAAAGCCGCCCTTGAATTTCCTGCATGACTTCGCGCGCCTGCTCATCGTTCATTGCGGCTTGCGCAAAAGGCATGCCGTCATCGTCAAACAAGATGATGTGAATCGAGCACTCTGGATTGTCGCACGACATGATGCGAAAGCTTGTGGCAGGTTTCCCAAAGCGGTCTGCTTTCATACAAATAGATCGCTTTGTGCGCCTATGGCACGACCCTTCGCGTTCACGTCGTAGGCTTCAAACGGAACAAACGTGTAAGCCTTTCGAATTGCCCACCGCTGAAACTCAGCAAGCGTGCGCTTTTCAATGCGCTCGTTACAGCCACCTAGCGGCAAGCGTCGCTCGCGATCACCATATATCATCGGATAAGGACGAATGCCCCGTTGGGTCATCTTACGAAATCGATAAAGTACACGTTCCCATGTCTCGCGCTTATCGTAGCCAACCAGCATATAGACCATAAGGCAGCGCGGCGAGATACCGGCATCCTCGAGCAAATTCACACCCGCAAAAAATCTTTGTTCGTCGCCGAGATTATCCCACGCCGTATATAATCTGCGCGTTTTAAATTGGTCATCGCATACGCTAATCGAGGCCAGCGCCTTGGCTGCGTCTGCGTCAATCATCCTAATATTGACACCTTGATTCAAGCAGACCTTAAAAGCGCCCGATCTAATTTCGTCAATGCGCGCTTCCCACTGATCGCGCGACTGGCCAAAAAAATCATTATCAAGCAAATGCAGGTGACGTGGCCAAGGTGGCCCGCGCCAAATATCCTTAATCTGATTGACAGAGCGCGGTTTGCCCTCTTTCTGCGGCACGACACAGAAGCCGCATCGCAGACGACAACCGCGTTGCGTAAAGCCAATGCTGCCGTCGAATGTCGGATAAATGGAATAATCAAACCTCTCCGCCTCGAGCGGCAGCACCATTTCAACCGTCGTGTTATCGAGCGTGTTCCACGTGCCCCCAACGATCGCATCGGGAAACGCAGAGCGAAGTCGCGTCACACGATCCGCGCTATAAGAGAAGATCGCAGAGCCGTAAACCGCCCCATAGTCGGGCTCTAGCATGTCTCTTTCGACATGCTTTGAAAATATAACTTCATCATCACGATCACGATAATAGCGCGCGATCTTCATCAAGGCCAGATTAGGCAGTTTGCCATCAATATGCGTTAGTCTAACAATCATGTTCTCAACACGTCGTTGAAATCCATTCCTTCCGGGGCGAAGTGTCTAAAGGCAGTCTTGCCTTGCGCTTGTGCCCTTCGTAGGGCGCACATCAGTCTCTTAGAAGTCATTGCATAGTCCGAGTCGCCATCACCTAGAAACATAATCTCCTTGACTTCATCAGGATACTTAATCGCAGCATATTCCAGATCAGGAATGCCGTTAGGAATTCTTAAACGTGAATTAGTCGGGTGCGGCTCGGTGCCAACAGAGCGCCCGGCAATATTGCCAAGCGAGACACCCGAGCACGCACCCGTTTCGGGCTCTTTCTCGGCATGCAATAAGAGCCACGAACGAGTCGTTTCAATGCCTTCGCCCACCACGATTCTAGCGCAAGGCTTTGAAAGCCAGATGAGACCGTTTTTGGCTTCGCCTAAAATCTTCTTGGGTTTGTTTCGCTGGTCGCCCGGCGGCTCAAGCTTCTTTGGTTGATTGGCATCGAGATAGGTGCGATGAAGGCCAATCAACTCACCCTGCGATCTGATCGCAGCGACCAATGCAGGAAACTCGCCATAATTCACGGTCTGCGAGGCTTCCGCATCGGGAAAGCCTCTGTAAGACAGCATGCTAAAGCGCAAGTCGAATGTCCAATCGGGTGAAGGACGAAGCCCTCGAGCGCCAAGATAGGCTTCCGCCCATGTGCCCTGAATTGGCTGGCAAGCAGCCCACGCCTTATTAAGCCGCTTGCGCATCGCTTCGCGCTGCTCGGCCTCATCTTGTTCGATTCTCTTTCGACGCTCTTGCCATTCCCAGCGCTCACCAGACGTTAGAGGCTTGAGACCACCAAGCATCTCAACAGCGTGCATAAAACTTACGCCCCGAGCATACATCACAATATCGATCGCGTCGCCCGATTCGCCGCAGCCGAAACAATAAGCAAAGCCCTTGAAATCATCAATCCTGCAAGATGCACTGTGCTCGAGGTGCCACGGACACAGACACCACCGCACCCTTTTGTCACCACGACTCTTGTAGCCCAATTCATCAAAGATCGCAGAAAGAGGCTTTCTAAGTTTCAGTGCCTCGAGTTCCGCTTGATCCATCTCGTTTCGCTCCTTCGCGCAACACTCGCTTGGCCTCATCTACTTCAATAAAAGCCTTAAGCAGCGACAGCACGCTTACGTCGCTTGGCTTCAAATTTTCGCTTTTCTTTTGCACTTCGCTCGCGCCTCAAAGATAAGTTTGCCTCTCGTGCTATGACCCAAATCGTTTTCCTATCAATCCCAGTTTGCAAAACAATGTCTTTGCATTTCATGCCAGATTTATACAATTCTAATACATGATCGCGCACATCCTTTATGCAGCCGTTGCGCTTTAAAATGCCAAACTTTCTAGCAATATTGCAAACCGTGCCCGCCGCTACATTGTAACGCCTGCAAATCCTATAAATAGGCTCGCCACTCCTATACTCTTCCGCAATGCGCATCGTGCGTGCCAGTCTGGCCATCCTTTCACGCTCAATCGATAAAGGATTGGCAACGCTCATAGTCGCACCAGCCTATAAGCACCACGCCCCTTAATGCGCACGTCACTTCCGCTTCGCTTTAAACGCTCATTAATCTGAAAAACATGCATCCGTAAACAAGTGCTCGTAATCACATCCTGCCAAATCAACCGCCGCAAATCTTCACTCGAGATACCAGAAACACCCGAACGACGCACCGCGTCAAATATCCTAGCCTTCAAAGGCGATAACACAGCACCGCCCCGAACAGGAAGACCACACCGCTCGCACACCTCAGCCATAACGCTCCAAAGCTACCGCCAAAGCTAACCACAATTGGTCAATGTCACTATACACTAATCGCGTATTGGACTTTCCAGAACCTTGCCCAATGCCCGGCTCGGCTAAAGCCAGCTTGATAAGATCATAAGCACTCTTGGCCTTGCGAACATGCCGACGATGAAAACAATAACGCGACATAGGCTCATAAAACGGCAACGCTACTATCTCACCAACATCATCCCTCTTTACACGCTTCAATTCCCGCACCCTTAAATCATTGTAAGCAGCATGCGCTATAGCCCCCGCAGGTAAAGGCGACCCACCCGTTAGCTTCATCGCACTACCTCACATAAAAGAGGTGCCCCCTAGCGTAAAAATACGCCGATATAGCCCCCAGCTAGGCGTAAATTTACGCTCTTAAGCGGGGCAAGGGGTGGCCGTGTGAGAATGACGCGGTGGAGAGGGCAACCTCCGCAAAACTGCGTATGTCCCATTTTGGGACTCGTTAACCCTAATGCGCGGTTAACACCACGCCCACCGCTATCAGGTGGCAGCGTCAGCGCCGCCCCGACCGGCTCAAGACCAAAGCCAGTTGCAGGGTATCCCCACATGTTCAAGGCCGAGCAGAACGCACCACACCCCCGCCCCTGCCCGCCAGTGCTCGTGCTCGAGCACAATAGCCCGGCACACCCCCGCCCACCTCGAGACAACCCGGGCGCCCTACCACTACCGCCAAGGCCACAACAATTCGCCCGGCTCGAGGCCAAAGCTAAGCCAGCAAGTCGCATCAGCAGCCACAGCAGCCCGGCCACATACCCAGCAGCATACCGCCAGCGCTCACACAGAGCGGTGTCTGTAGCGCCGTCGCGCCTGCCCCTACCCACCCGCCACCGAGCAAGCGCAATGCAGCCTGCGGGCTTCCCTCGCAGAGTCGGGCGATCGTTAAAGTTTAAATTAAATGCGCCGCAGCAGAGAAAGACCGCGTTAACCTGAATACTTAGAAACTGTATACCACCAACCACCCAGCACCGGGCGTGAGCCGCAGCATTAACCAGCCGTTCACCTATGCGGAAACCGTACCCGCAGGTGCCTTGCCCGAACACTGAAATATCACGATAATTTCCAGAGCGCACACTATGCGATAAACACTCGTTTAATGCATAGGCGGTACAGTCCGGGCAAAGGAGTGATGACCATGAAACAAGCCCTAATGAACGGCGCCGCCTTACGCGTTGCTCTGTATTTGCGCGTAAGCAAGGGCGAACAGAACACCGCCAACCAGCGCCTAGCGCTCGAGGAAATCGCCGCTCGGCGCGGCTGGCAGATTGTCGAGATATTCGAGGATCACGGCATAACCGGCACAGTCGGGCGCGATAAGCGACCGGCATTCGACAAGATGTTGAAGGCCGCAACCCGGCGCCAATTCGACATGCTCGCCTGCTGGGCCGTCGACCGCTTAGGGCGATCACTGAAAGACCTAGTTGGGCTCTTGAGCGATCTGCAAGCCGCTGGTGTGGACTTGTACCTACACCAGCAAAGCCTTGACACATCAACACCTTCCGGCCGCGCAATGTTCGCAATGTGCGGCATCTTCGCCGAATTCGAGCGATCGATGATCGTTGCCCGCGTTCATGCCGGGCTTGATCGCGCTCGAGCCCAAGGTAAGAAACTCGGCCGCAAGCCGATATCGGCAGACATCGAACAGCAAATTCGCCAGCTACGTCAACAGGGTAAGGGCATGCTGGCAATCGCCAAAGAAGTCGGGTGCGGTAGCGGTACGGTGCAGCGGGTATGCGCATCGCATTAACCCGTATAGCCCGACCAGCAGCGCGCTAGATGCTCTTCGCAATAGGGCGCTTCGAGCCGCTTGCAAGCGCCACAAACGTCGCCCGTGCGCTCAGCATCGCCCCATAGCGGATAGCAGCACTGCGTTGCCTTGCGCGCCAGAAACGACACGGGCTCATATGAAACGCTGTTGCGTGCTGGTGCGATCACCAATCGAGCACGCCGCGCCGCTTTAGCGCGCCGTGCTAACGTTAACTTCATCCGCCGCGCCTTGCCACCGATCTGCGAAGGCGTAAATTCGCGCTCAAACGACGCCGTTAGCTGCGTCGCAATCTGATTTCGCGTAAAACCGAGGCGAATAAGCCGCAAAAACTCGCCCGTCTGCTCATCCGGCCACCGTTCGGACATTAAAATACTCCCTATTAGGGTTAACGCAGCCAAATTCGCGCGTGCGCGTTAACGGTTCGTTAGGGTTAATGAATCGTTAACGCGTCACCCCTTCCCCACCCTTCACCATTGCACCGCGACCATCCCCGACAACTCGCGCCAAGCGATCGCATTGCGCGCTCGATCCACATTGCGCTCGAGCGCACGAGAGAAAGAAAGAGAGGCATAGCCTTTATCGTTAGTGTCAGCATTACATAAGTCCCATATTTGCGGGCTCTTGCATTAATCTCACCATCAACATCGCGAGATTGCACCATCGCGCACCATGCATAGTCGCGCGCATAGTCGCATACATAAAATAGCCTTGAAAAAGGAAAAAGGCGCGCACCATCACCATTCCCCGATTATTCACACCATGCTTGCGGGCTATTCGATTAAACCCATGCGCAAGGCAATGCAGCACGCATGTAAGCGACTATTCGCACCAAGCTTCGTAAGAGCGCTGTATGACATCGATCGCACCGTACCCACTCGTAAAGAAAGACGCATCGCAACCACCGCTTCATCATGACCATGCGCCAATTCTTGCAAAATGCGAATCTCGCGCACATTCAGACCATCAGCCATTGCACTAACCTCGAGCAGCTATCAGCAATCGAGTCGTTAGGCATTTCTGGCACCCGGGCAAAAGCGCCTTGATCGCACCATCGTCAAACCCACGATTGCGCAAGCGACCGTATTGCTTGCGCTGTGCCGCCCATGTCATCGGGAAGCCACACCATCGACATCTAGCGCGCGGCACATATTCGCTCGATTCGGCCGCATCAGAATCATCCATCATTCAGCAGCCTCAAATAACCCGGCTTGCCGACCCGCAACCATCGGCAACGATGGCTCTTCGCGAATCATCTTCATGCCGGGCGGAAGTTCCATTAGATTATGCTTGTGATAAACCCGGCAACCAGCCTCGCGCGCTTGATCGGTCAACCTCGCAACCCACTCAATTGGCGGCGCAAAAGCGGGAACATGCCCCCATGGTTGCTCGGTTGGACTCTGCGAGCCAATCACGACCCAATCGAACATCGATAAATCGGAAAATTCTAACGGCGCCAGCAATGGCTCAAGAGATAGCCATTTAACCCGCACACCATCAATCTGCCGAAATGCATCTTCGGCAAGCCTCACACGCTTTTGCTCATCGACGCTAGTGCCCAACCATGCAGTCGCGGGCAACTCTAGCCCGACATAGCGACGCGGAAACTTCGTTAGCATCAGATATTCCCATTGCGGATTAGCAATGCAACTTGCGTGCACTCGTTCAATCCAATCATCCGGCACCCACTTGCCGTATAAATCCGCCATCGAGCAAACAAAGACGCGCCCCTTAATGGAATCTTGAGCCACACCATCCGGCACTTCGGTATTTGCTGGCGCCTCGAGCCGTTCATGGTGAAATATCGGCGTAAAGCCAACCGGATAAGTCGCCTTGTAACTATCGCGCAATGCCAACTCGCGAGCATAGCAATACTTACAACCATGCAAACAACCCGTTACGGGATTCCATGTCCATGCCGCCCAAGAAATATGCTTATTTGCTGGATTGAATTTCGCCTTACCCTTTGGCAACGGATATTCAACCGCTTCATCTAAATGCGTGCGCAACGTTATGTGCGTTTTGCTAAACGCCTTTGGCTCATCCTCGATCGGCTTTGATTGTTTCGCTTTTTTGGCTTCTTTGTGCGCTTCGTTCAAACTGATCTTTCCAGCCATCACATCATCGACCAGATTCACCGCATTCTCTTTAACCGCCTTCGCCTTGCTGATCGAATCATGACTCACGTTCACCGCCGCCGCGACTAGATCGCGCGCATCGCCCGACACTCCCGCAGATTTCTGCGGGAGTGTTTTCCGGCCCGGTGCCGTCTTGCCATGCTCGCGTTGCCGCTCCTTTGCCGCCGCTTCGTAATGCGGAAGCAATCCGAGGCCAAGAAACGATCGTTGCCCCGCATCCATATGCCGCCGACGTAAATTCTTGCTAATGATAAACTCAATAATCGCTAGCGCATCATAATGCTTGCCAAGCCGCGTATATCGTGGATCAACGCCAGCCTCAAGACACGCGCGATACCTGTTGCGACCATCAATCAGCATTGATTCGTCATAGCCGAGCGTAATCGGCTCAATCAAGCCGTTCGCTTTAATGTCTGCCACGAGTTGCTTAAACGCTTCACCATCAACCATCGGAAAAAGCGCCGCAACGGGATGGATGCTATATTTCCCAAAATCGCCCATTTGCACGCTCCTGCTTTGTGTAGAACAATCGGCCAATTGCCTCTTTGAATCTTTGGCGATTATTCCACCATGAATAGGCGATCACACTTAAGCCCTGCCGCTCAAATTCCTTTCTAAACGGCTTAATCCTATCCTCTACCCATATTTTTGGTACTAAGAGCAAATAAGCCCATTGTGCCTTATCATTTATTATCTCAAACAACACAAGATCAAGCCGCGAGCAATCAGCAACAAGCTTGGTTGCTTGTTCGATATGCCTAAACCACCATTGCCGGTGCTCTAGCGACAACATCTTAAGACCGCCAGCATTGCAACCCATCGTCGACAAGAACGTAACAAATCCAGCGCTCGGCCGCTTAATAACGCCTTGCAGCCGCCCAAGATCAAGCACTAAACCATGCATGTTATTCGGGTCATCGTTGACAAAAAGCCATTCATTCGGACGTAATGCAAATTGCTCAAGATCGCGCGCATCACCAAAAAACGCATCAACCGTAGACCCGGTTTCACGATGTTGCCACGAGGTTTCCCCTTGTCGAAATCCAATCGACGGCAACGATGCCGCAAGATTTGTCACCAGCGCTTGAAACGTCGCGAGATTTTTTTCATATAAACGAACACGGACCAATTTGTTTTGCGCCGCAAGCTTGGCGAAAATCGCAGGCGAAGACCCACACCACCAATCATTTCTACCATCGCCAACCGCATCGCCCGCAGTTAAATCAACAAGCGAGTGACCGCCATAAGGCCGATGATATTTCCTCGCAACATGAATCGCGGCGCCCACATCCATTCCAGCCCAACCATTCACAAGTCGATGCTTTACTGGCGTTCGACCATCAGAAAAACCAACGCTTTCTTGCCGCTCTATAAAATCAAACAACGGCCCGACTCCGATCATGGCATCACTTCTTATCGCTCGGCACACTCACCAACGATGCCAACGCCATCAAGCGATCGGCACACGCCGAAATCAGGCTTGGCGAAAAGGGAGTCGCATCCTTTGGCCATAATTTAATATTGATGCTGGCCAACATCGTCTTCGCCCATTGATCGGGCGCACCATCACCATGCCCGATCGATTCTAGTATCTCGCTTAAGCGATCGGTGGCCGATTTCTGTTGCCGTTTGGCTGCCCTTTCAGGATTCGCCGCAACTCGCTGGTCGCGAATCTGCGTCAATGCGTTGTCAAGCGTTTCCGTGCCAGCAAGCACCGCCTTTGCCAACTCGGCCGAGTGCTTGACTACCTCGCGCGCCTGAAACAATCGCGCCTTACTAAATTCTCTCGAGGCCCCGGAAACTCCCTTGTCACGATGTCCGCCATGCTGGGCTTCTGGCACCGCCATCGCCATCGCCATGGCCTTTTGACCCTTCGACAGATGGCGCCGCTTGATATTGCACGCAATGATAAAGGCAACCGGGTCTTCGCCATTCAGTTTCGCAAACTCTGGCGTTTTGCCAATCTTCTCACATGCCGCCAACCTGTTGCGACCATCAATCAACATCGTGCCATCGTCACTAAGCACGATCGGCATGATTAGGCCGTTTTGCTTGATGTCTTCAGCAAGTTCATCGATTTCCTTGTCATCCATCATAGGAAAGATGTTTGTAAGCGGGTGCACTGGTAGATTCATGGTATTTGCCTTTCAAACAGTGGGGTTGATCTGATTGCGTATGCGGGCTCGAGCGTCGCGCGCAAATAATCCAAGATACCGAGCGCATCAGCCTCATCCGCCGACACGTCGCCCCAACCTCTTAATGCTACAGTTTTTTGCGCCTGCTCTTTGAGCCATTGTCGCCGATGCTTACGCGCAACCGTGCGCGGCGCCTGCACGACATTCATAAAATGCTTGCGCCAACGGTGCGGCTCAACTTCAATCAATCTCGCGCCGCGCTCATAAGCCACCGCAACTATCATGCTGCGAATTCCGAACAAAACCAGCCGCGAGGCAAGCGAAACCTTGTTTGGTAAAATCGCAGCCTCGAGCCCGATCACGTCGCCTCGATTGATAATCTCAAGAAACTTGGCGCGAGCACGCACGTAAGTTGCGCCTTCCGATTCGCCGCGAATATTTAGCAACCGGCTTGTCGGGCAATCACCATCGACCCAAGCCAGCCCGCACGCTAGACCCGGATCGATGGCGAAAATCATTCCGGCCAATCCGCGCCTCTACAGAGCCAGCCGCGCCGCGCCCCTACAAACCGG